>Ga0123337_10006831_pt1 | contig 10786 bp, 9 predicted proteins | sample frozenSSSSmetaG_FD_89792 | JGI IMG/M metagenome (GOLD analysis project Ga0123337, IMG submission 89792) | Glacier valley bacterial and archeal communities from Borup Fiord, Nunavut, Canada, to study Microbial Dark Matter (Phase II) -... | ecosystem: Environmental > Aquatic > Freshwater > Ice >...
GACGCAGTTCGCGATACGCGAGGCCGGCCTCTACGAAGAAGTGCTGCGCACCGCCGCCGAGACGGCGCGCGACTGGCCGCGGCTCGGCGCATCTGCCGAGGCGCCGACGCCCCTGCTCGTCGCCGGTGCCTGCGGCGCGACGACGCAGGCTGTCGCCGAGACGCGCTTGGCGCGCGGCCTCGGCTACGACGCGGTGCTGCTCAGCCTCGCCGCGCTGAAGGGCGCCAGCGACGACGTGCTCATCGCGCACTGCGAGGCGGTGGCGCGCGAGCTGCCGCTGATCGGCTTCTACCTGCAGCCGGCGGTCGGCGGCCTCGACCTCGGCGCCGCCTTCTGGGCCCGCTTCGCCGCCATCGACAACGTCGTCGCCATCAAGGTCGCGCCGTTCAACCGCTACCGCACGCTCGACGTCGTGCGCGGCCTCGTCGCCGCCCATGCCGAGGAGCGCGTCGCCCTCTACACCGGCAACGACGATCACATCGTGCTCGACCTCGTCACGCCGATGCTGGCGATGCGCGGCGGCGCGCCCGTGGCGGTGCGCTTTCGCGGCGGCCTGCTCGGACACTGGTCGGTGTGGACGCACTCGGCCGTGCAGCTGCTCGCGCGCTGCCAGGCCGCGGTGCGCGAGGCCGAGGCCGGCGGCGCGATCCCGACCGAACTGCTCGCGCTCGACAGCCGCGTCACCGACTGCAACAGCGCTTTCTTCGACGTCGCCCACGCCTTCGCAGGCTGCATCGCCGGTTGCCACGAGGTGCTGCGCCGCCAGGGTCTGCTCGAAGGCGTGTGGTGCCTCGACCCGCACGAAGGCCTGAGCCCGGGCCAGCGCGAAGAGATCGATCGCGTCTGCCGCGAGCATGCCGACCTCGCCGACGACGCTTTCGTCGCCACCCACCGCGAACGCTGGCTCGCCTGATGGCCGCGCCCGCACTCGCTCCCAAGGTCAAGGTGCTCGGCGTCGAGGCCTTCGAGCAGCCGTTCACGTTGCGGATGCCGTTCCGCTTCGGCGTCATCACCGTCACCGAGGGCATCCAGGCGTTCCTGCGCGTGCACGTGCGCCTCGACGACGGCCGCGAAGGCTTCGGCTACGCGGCCGAGATGCTCGCCGCCAAGTGGTTCGACAAGAACCCGGCGCTGAGCGATGCCCAGAACCAGCACCAGCTGCGGCGCTCGATCGAGCTCGCGACCGAAGCCTATTGCGGCGCGCCGCCGTCGACCGCCTTCGAGCTGTTCGCCGACAACTACCGCCACCAGATCCGCGCCGGCCGCGAGCTCGGCCTGCCGCCGCTGGTCGCGAGCTACGGCAACGCGCTCATCGACCGCGGTGTCATCGACGCGCTGTGCCGCCTGCTCGGCGCCAGTTTCTGGTCGGCGATGCGCAGCAACGTCGCCGGCATCGTGCCGCACCCCGTCATCCCCGACCTCGGCGGCTTCGACTTCACGGCCTTCCTCGCCGGCCTGCAGCCGGCGCAGACGATCGAGGCGAGGCACACCGTCGGCCTCGTCGACCCGATCACGGCCGGCGACCAGACCGACGCCACCCGCGTCGGCGACGGCCTGCCGGAAACGCTCGACGAAGTGGTGAGCGCCTACGGCCAGCGCTGCTTCAAGCTCAAGGTCGGCGGCGACCTGCGTGCCGACCTCGACCGCCTGGTCCGGATCGCGAGCGTGCTCGACAGCATCGCCGGGCCGCTGCACATCACGCTCGACGGCAACGAGCAGTACGACGACGTCGATTCGGTGATCGCGCTCTGGAGCGCGATGGAGGCCGAGCCGGCATTGCAGAAGCTCTGCGCCTCGACCCTCTTCATCGAGCAGCCGATCAAGCGCGCGGTCGCGCTGTCGCGCAGCATCGCGCCGCTGGCGCGGCTGAAGCCGGTGATCATCGACGAGTCCGACGGCGAGCTCGACTCTTTCGTCTGGGCGCGCGCGCTCGGCTACGGCGGCGTCTCCTCGAAGGACTGCAAGGGCTTCTACAAGTCGCTCGTCAACCTGGCGCGTTGCCGGCTCTGGAACGCCGAGGGCGGCGAGGGCTCGTTCTTCCTGTCCGGCGAGGACCTGACGACGCAGGCCGGGCTCTCGGTGCAGCAGGACCTGGCGCTGGTGTCGCTGCTCGGCCTGGCCGATGTGGAGCGCAATGGCCATCACTTCATCGATGGCTTCGCCGGCCGGCCGGTCGCCGAGGCCGAGGCCTTTCACGAAGCCCATCCCGATCTCTACGACGCCCACGACGGCCGCGTCCGCCTCGCCATCCGCGAGGGCCGGCTCGCGCTCGGCTCGCTCGAATGCGCCGGCTTCGGCAGCGCGGTGGTGCCGGATCTGTCGGCCACGGCGCCGATGGTCCGCGCCGAGTGGCCGCCATGACCGACTACGAAGCGCACGACGGCCTCGGCCTTGCCGCGCTCGTCCGCCAGGGCGAGGTCGGCGCCGGCGAGCTGCTCGAGACGGCACTGGCACGCGTGGCATCGCGCAACCCGCAGCTCAACGCCGTGGTCACACCGCTCTTCGACGCCGCCCGTTCCGACATCGCTGCCGGCCTGCCCGCGGGACCGTTCTCGGGCGTGCCCTTTCTCGTCAAGGAGCTGCTTGCCGGCGTGCGCGGCGCCGCGACGACGAATGCATCGCGCCTGTTCGCGGCCAACATCGCTGTGGCCGACAGCGAGCTCGTCGCCCGCTACCGCCGCGCCGGCCTCGTCGTCGTCGGCAAGACCAACTCGCCGGAATTCGGCCTGCTGCCCGTCACCGAGTCGGCGCTCTACGGCATCACCCGCAATCCGTGGGATCCGACGCGCTCGCCCGGCGGCTCGAGCGGCGGCTCGGCGGCCGCAGTCGCCGCCGGCATCGTGCCGGTCGCGCACGCCACCGATGGCGGCGGCTCGATCCGCATCCCGGCCTCGTGCTGCGGCCTGTTCGGTCTGAAGCCGACGCGCGGCCGCATCAGCTTCGGACCGGAGGTCGGCGAAGGCCTGAGCGGCCTGTCGACGCAGCACGTCGTCAGCCGCAGCGTTCGCGACAGCGCCGCCATGCTCGACGCCACCGCCGGTCTCGCACCCGGCGACCCGTACGGCGCGCCGCCGCCGCTGCGGCCCTGGCTCGACGAGACGCAAGCGCCGACGGGCCGCCTGCGCATCGCCTTCGCGCGGGCCGCGCCGACCGGCGTGCCGATCCATGCCGACTGCGTCGCCGCCGTGCTCGATGCCGCGGCGCTCTGCGAATCGCTCGGCCATCGCGTCGACGAGGCCTCGCCGTCGTGCGACTGGGCCGCGCTTGAGCGCGGCTTCGCCACCGTGTTCGGCGCTCATGCCATGGCCAACATCGCCCGCGCCACCGGTGGGCCGATGCCGGCGCAAGGCGAGGTCGAGGCGCTGACGTGGGCCGTCGCCGAGCACGCGCGCCGGTTGAGCGCGGCCGACCTCATCGTCGCCCTGCACGGCCTCAGCCGCGAGGCGCGCCGCATCGCCGCGTTCTTCGCCGATGTCGACCTCTGGCTGACGCCGACGCTCGCTGCCCCGCCTTTGCCGCTCGGCCACTTCGAGTCGCTGCCGGTGACGGCCGCGTCGTGGGCGAAGGGCTTCACCGACCATTGCCCGTTCACCTACCCGTTCAACGCCAGCGGCCAGCCGGCGGCCTCGCTGCCGCTCTACTGGAACGCAGGCGGCCTGCCGATCGGCGTGCAGTTCGCGGCCCGCCACGGCGACGAAGCCATGCTGTTCCGCATCGCCGCCCAACTCGAGCAGGCCCGGCCGTGGTTCGCACGGCGGCCGCCCGTCGCCGCATGAAAGGAGTGCGCATGGACGGGTTCGACCTCGCCTTCTATCGCCACCATGGCCACGTCACCGTCAACGGCGTCTTCACCGCAGCGGAGACCGACGCCGTCGTCGCCGACATCGAAGCCTGGGGCGAGAGCTTCCTCGCGGCGCTGCCGGAGGATCAGCGCGCCTGGTACGTGGATGGCGGCGTGACGGCTCGAACGGTGCTGAGGAAGCTCGACAACCCGCATGCACACCGGCCCGTCGTGCAGGCACTGGCGCGCTCGCCGGCGCTGATCGCACTCGTCGAGCAGTTCCTCGGCGCCGGCGTCTCTGTCTACTTCAGCCAGATCTTCTTCAAGCCGCCCGAGGGCGGCGGCCCGAAGCCGGCGCACCAGGACAACTTCTATTTCGGCCCGACCGAGATCGAAGGCGTCGTCACCGCGTGGATCGCACTCGACGACGCGACGCTCGAGAACGGCTGCCTCTACTTCGGCGACGGCACCAACCAGGGCCCGGTCTATCCGCACATCGCGCCGGCCGACGAGCCGTTCAACCTGCAGTTGCCGCCGGCCGTGCTCGACAAGCAGCCGATGGTGCCGGCGCCGGTGCGGAAGGGCGGCGTGAGCTTTCATCACGGCAACACCTTCCACCAGTCGGGTCCGAACCACAGCCCGAAGTGGCGGCGCGCGTGCGCGCTCCATTTCGTGAAGAACGGCGTCGAGTTCGCGACACCGGCGCTGCCGTACGACCACGCGCTGAAGCTGCGCGTGAGCTGAACAGGGCTGCTACCGGATGCGCCTCGAACGGCGCCGGCCGAGCGCGGCCACGGCGGCCAGGCCGGCAAGCATCAGCGCATACGTTTCTGGTTCTGGCACGGCCCCGACCACGACGTCGACGGTGAGGGGCGTCATCGTGCCGTTGAATGAACCATCGGCCGCGAAGGTGAGCCCGGTGATGAATGCCGTCGGGTTGCTCGGATCGAGGCCTGCCGAGGTTTCGATGCCGGTCACGGTGAAGTCGCTGACGCCGCCCGAGCCGAAAAAGAACTGCTGGTCGTGCAGCACGGCGACGGAGTGCATGCCGGCGGCGTCGGCGAACGTCAGCGTGTAGAGGCCGTCGCCCACGTTGGGCAGGAGAACGGACCTGAAGTTCGGGTCACCGCCGGCAGTCAGATAGTGATAGCCGACGGCGACCAGCGGGTCGATGAAGGTAATGTGGCCCGGACCGACATTGCCGACGCTAAAGCGATAGACACCGTCGGCACCGATCGTCGGCAGCGCCACGTCTTGTGGCACATTGCCGCTCAAGGGCGAGAAGTTGAAATACGAGTTCGATCGCGACAGGATGTTGCTGTTGTTGTTGTTGACGAGAGGACCATGGTTGCGTGTCTCGATGACCTGGAAGTTGATGGCGTAGTCGCCGCTTGTGGTCAGACCGATTCCCGACGGCAAGGTGAAAGACGTGGCGTTGGCCGTGATGGCCGTCGAATAGATGATGTCGGCTGCGCCGGTGCCCGAACGCAGCCGGTCGCGGTCGAAGATGTTGATGCGAAACGCATCGGCAGTGAAGCCGGGCTGCAGCTGCCAGGAGATCGTCGGTGTCAGGCCGGTGCCGGACAGCGTGACCGAAGTCGGGAACGGGATGGGGTTGCCGGCCGCACCGGTCACTGAGGGCCCCATCACCAGGAGCGACTCCGCTCCCCGCGTGAAAGTGAACTGCCACGGGTCGAGTCGAGCTGCGTTGTAGGCGGTTGCGTTGGCGCAAAAGCCGGCGTTGACGGCCAAAGGGCCGCACGGGCTCGCCGTGCTGACGAAACCGGTCGCCGATCGGGCGCCGAGTGTCACGTTGACTGAGCCGCCGACGACGTCGGCGCCGTACTGCAGGCGATCGCCCGACGTCACGCCGACATTGTTGGCGCCGCGGTTGTCGCGAAACATGTTGAGCGTGCCGGGCACCAGCGTGATCTGGGCGGCGGCGGGCGCCACAGCGGCGAGCGATGCGAGAGCCGCAAACCACGAGAACACGGTGCTGGGTCGCATGAAGGCACTCCTCGTCGGTTGTGTGGCTGATCGGGTCTCATGGCCGCCGGACCATGAAGCCGCGTCGCATTCTGTGATCGGGAGTGACTTCGTACAAGGGCTGCTCCGGAGCTTCTGACCCCCCTGTTTACGGGGGTCGGCGCATGCTTCTCGCACAAAGTGATGACGCGCCGCTTCAAGAGGCGGGTTCACTCCATCCCGAGCAGCTTGTAGATCCTTCGCGTGTAGACGCCGAACGCCTCGTGCGTCTTCATGTCGAGCGTGCGCGGATACGGCAAGTCGATGAGGAAATCGTCCGCCATCTTCGCCGGCCCCGCGGTCAAGACGACGACGCGCGAGCCGAGGAACACCGCTTCCGAGATGCCGTGGGTCACGAACAGGATGGTCTTGCCCGACTCCTTCCAGATCCGCAGCAGCTCGAGGTTCATCTTCTCGCGAGTGAGTGCGTCGAGGGCGCCGAAGGGCTCGTCCATCAGCACCAGCTTCGGGTCGTGCACGAGCGCGCGCGCGATCGCGGCCCGCTGCTGCATGCCGCCCGAGAGCTCGTAAGGACGCTTGTCCTCGGCGCCGGCCAGGCCGACGAGCTTGAGCAGGTCGCGGCCGCGCTCGCGGCTCTCCTTCACGGCCAAGCCGAGGATCTCGGCGGGCAGCAGCACGTTGTCGAGGATCGTCCGCCACTTCAGCAGCAGCGGCTGCTGGAAGACCATGCCGATGTCTCTCGCCGGATCGAACGGATTCGCGGCCGAGCCGATGCGCACCGTGCCGGCGTCGTGCGGGTGCAGGCCGGACAGGATCTTCAGGAGCGTGCTCTTGCCGCAGCCCGAGGGGCCGACCAGGCAGGCGAGCTCGCCCGGCATCACATCGAAGCTGGCGTTCGAGATCGCGAGATGCGCACGCGCGCCGCTGCCGTAGGTCTTGGCGACGCCGTCGAGATGGATGAAGGGCTCGGTCACGGCATCGCGCGCCGGGCCGCCCCAAGCGCGATGCGCGCCCCTTCGGGGGGCGAACGGAGAGAGCGGGGGGGCTTCATGACTATCCGACGCGCGCATCGGGCACGACGAAGGCACGCTCGAGCAGCAGCACGGCGCCGTAGAGCAGCATGCCGATCACCGTGATGAGCAGTACCGCCATGAACATCGCCGAGGTGTCGAGCGTGACCTGGACCTGCAGCATCAGGTAGCCGAGCCCTTTGTCGGAGCCGAGGAACTCGCCGACGACGGCGCCGGCGACGGCAAGGATGGCGGCCACCTTCATGCCCGAGAAGATGTACGGCAGCGCTCCCGGCAGCTGGATCTTGGTGAAGATCTGCCAGCGCGAGCCGCGCAGGCTGCGCACCAGGTCGAGCAGGTCGGGCTCGACCTCGCGCAGGCCGCGCACGGTGGTCAGCAGGATCGGGAACACGCAGATCGAGAACGCGATCATCATGTTCGGAACGATGCCGTACTTGAACCAGACGATGATGAGCGGGCCGAGTGCGACCTTCGGGATCATGTTGAGGCTGACGAGCAGCGGCATCATCAGCGCCTCGAGCGGCTTCGACCACGTGAACGCCAGCGCCAGCAGCACGCCGGCGACGAGCGCGAACAGATAGCCGCCGAAGATCTCGGTCGCGGTGACGGCGGTGTTGGTCCACCACTGGTAGTTGCCGGCGAACAGCGTCTTCGCGGTGTCGACCGGCGACGGCATCACGAACTTCGGCACGTCGCCGAACTTCACGAACAGGTACCAGACGAGCAGCAGCGCAAGGTGCGACGCCACCGCCATGGCCATGCGCGTCCTGCGGTCGTTCGGGAGGTTCATGGCCGGGGGCGGTGCGTCGGAGCCGGCCGATGATAGGGCCAGCATCGGGGTGAATGCTCTCCTCGTGCGGGGTGTCCGGTTGCTAGACTTTTGCCGTCTCTCGCACCCGGTCCAGGAGCCACGACATGATCTCGTTTCGCCGCCTCGCCCTTGCCTGTGGTCTCGCCGCCGCGAGCTGCGCGCCGCTGCCCGCGATGGCGCAGCAAAAGCTCGACTTCATCCTCAACTGGGTGCCGGGCGGCGACCACGCGCCGTACTTCTACGCCAAGAAGATGGGCTGGTACAAGGACGCCGGCCTCGACGTCAACCTCGAACCCGGCAAGGGCTCGGCGGTGGCGGTCCAGAAGGTCGCGGCCGGCGCCAACCCGGTCGGCCTCGCCGACATGCCGAACGCGCTCACGTTGCGCGGCAAGGGCGCCGACACCGTCGGCGTGTTCAACGTCTACGCCAACTCGCCGCAGGGCCTGTACTGGCTGAAGAGCTCGGGCATCAAGACGGTGAAGGACCTCGCCGGCAAGAAGATCGGCAACCCCGCCGGCGACGGCGCCCGCACGATCTGGCCGGCGCTCGCCAAGGCCAACGGCATCGATCCGGCGTCGGTGACGTGGGTCAACATCGACGCCAACTCGAAGCTGGCGGCGCTGAAGGCGAAGTCGATCGACGCCACGACCTCGTTCTACAACATCCACCACATCTTCCAGCGCGAACTCGGCGACGACATGGGCTTCGTGGCCTGGAAAGACGCCGGCCTCAACACCTACGGCAACACCGTGATCGTCAACGGCGACTACCTGAAGAAGAACAAGGCGACGATCGCCGCGTTCGTGAAGGTGACGCAGAAGGCGTTCGCGTTCTGCGCCGCGACGCCGCGGCCCTGCGTTCAGGCGCTCATCGACGCCAACGGCGCGCTCCAGTTCGACAACGAACTGCAGAACTGGAACCTCGTCGCCGCCCTGATGCGCGACAAATATTCCGAGTCGGTCGCGCTCGGCATCCTCGACGATTCACGCATGGCCGCCGACTACGAGATCGTGAAGACCTACATCGGGCTCGACGCGCCTTTCGACGTCAAGGTCGCCTACACCAACGAGTTCCTCGATCGCTCGATCAAGATGCCGAAGTGAACCGATCGCGCATCGCCTGCGTGGCGCTGCGAAAGGCGCCGAGGTCGCTGCCCACGGCCACGAAGGTGGCGCCCATCGCGAGGTAGCGGCGGGCGTCGGCCTCGGCCGGGGCGAGGATGCCGATCGGCTTGCCGGCCGACTTGGCGGCATCGAATACCGCCGCGATCGCCGCCTGCGCGCTCGGGTGGTTCGGGTTGCCGAGGTGGCCGATGCCGGCGGCGAGGTCGGAGGGGCCGACGAAAATGCCGTCGACGTCGTCGAGCGCGGCGATCGCGGCCGCGGCGTCGAGGCCCTTCCGGCTCTCGATCTGCACCATCACGCAGATCTGCCGGTTGATGCCGGCGAAGTAGTCGGGCACGGTGCCGAAGCGGTTGCTGCGCTGCGAGACCGAGACGCCGCGAACGCCTTCAGGCGGATAACGCGTCGCCGCCACCGCACGGCGCGCATCGTCGACGGTCTCGACGAAGGGCACCAGGAAGTTGTAGAAGCCGGCGTCGAGCAGCCGCTTGATCTCGACCGCGTTGTTGCTCGACGGCCGCACCACCGGTGCGCTGGCGCTGTCCTTCAGCGCCATCAGCTGCGGGATGAAGGTGGTGACGTCATTGGGCGAATGCTCGCCGTCGAGCAGCAGCCAGTCGAAGCCGGCGATGCCGAGCACCTCGGTCGTGATCGGGTTGGCGAGCGAGCACCAGCAGCCGATCAGTGTTTCGCCGGCGGCAAGACGGCGCTTGAAGGAGTTGGGAAAGGGGCGATAGGCCTCGGTGTTCATCATCGTCTCCACGGTCATTCGATTCGCACGCCGCCGGCCGCCACGACCGCTGCCCAGCGCTTCTTCTCGCGCTCGAAGAAGGCCGTGAATTCGGCCGGCGACATCGTGTGGACCTCGGCGCCCTGCGCCGTCAGGCGGGCGCGGATCTCGGGCGAACGGATGATGCGCGTGAGCTCGGCCGAGAGTCGCGCGACCACCTCGGCCGGCGTCGCGGCGGGCACCAGCAGGCCTTGCCAGGTGCCCGACTCGAAGCCGGCCACGCCCTGCTCGGCGATCGTCGGCGCGCCGGGCAAGAGCGGCGCCCGCGTCGCCTTCGAGACGCCGATCACCTTGAGCTTGCCGGACTGCACGAAGGGCAGCGTTGCCAGCATGCCGTTCATGAGCACCTGCGTCTGCCCGGCGACGGTGTCGCCGATGGCCTGCGAGCCGCCCTTGTACGGGATGTACTGCCACTTCGCGCCGGTCGCCTTCTCGACGGCGATGCCGGCCAGGTGCGGGGCGCTGCCGAGCGCGGTGACGGCGAAGTCGAGCGGGTGCGTCTGCGAATACGCGACCAGCTCCTTGAGATTGTTCGCCGCCACCGACGGATGGACCACGAGCAGGTGCGGCGAGTAGGCCAGCATCGCCACGCCGCGCAGGTCCTTCTGCGGATCGAAGGGCAGCTTGGCGTAGACCGAGGCCGTGATCGCCAGGGCGCCGACGTCGCAGAGCAGCAGCGTGAAGCCGTCGGCCGGCGACTTGGCGACCGTGTCGGTGCCGGTGTTGCCGTTGGCGCCGGGCTTGTTCTCGACGATCACCGTCGTCTTCAGGGCCTCGCCGAGTGGTTGCGCGATGGCGCGGGCGATGATGTCCGAGGAGCCGCCCGGCGTATACGGCACGACGATGCGGATCGTCTTGCCGGGCCAGGCCTGGGCGAGGGCACCCGTCGAGACAGCGCCGAGGGCGACAGCGACGGCGGCCAGCATGGCAGTGCGGCGAATGACCATGGGATTCACTTTCGATACGTGACGGGCCGGCTCAGCGCACGAGCGCCGGCCGCTTGGCGTCGAAGCGCCAGTTCGGGATCAGGGCCTGCATGGCCGCCGCGTCGTCGCGGGCACCGAGACCCTGGGCGAGATAGAGCGCGTGGGCGCGTTCGACCTCGGCCATGTCGAGCTCGACGCCGAGGCCCGGCCGCTCCGGCAAGGCGATGGCGCCGGCCTCGATGCGCAGCGGTGCCTTCGTGAGGCGCTCGCCGTCCTGCCAGATCCAATGCGTGTCGATGGCGGTGATGCGGCCCGGCGCCGCGGCGGCGACGTGCGTGAA
>Ga0123337_10006832_pt1 | contig 10783 bp, 9 predicted proteins | sample frozenSSSSmetaG_FD_89792 | JGI IMG/M metagenome (GOLD analysis project Ga0123337, IMG submission 89792) | Glacier valley bacterial and archeal communities from Borup Fiord, Nunavut, Canada, to study Microbial Dark Matter (Phase II) -... | ecosystem: Environmental > Aquatic > Freshwater > Ice >...
ATTATGGCACTACATTTGGGATTCCAAATGTTAGATTTGCTGAACCTGAACGAGTTGCGTAATTTTTGAGCGTCAAAAAAGTGGTTTTTTGGCGATTTTAAATACCTAACTGCTAAAGATGGGTTAAGCTCGGCCTCTGGCTCTTCATCGGCGTCGCTCCGGCACTGGCGAAGCGGAAAGTCCTGCCCGCGTCCGTGGTGCTCGTGCTCTGCATCGCCGCCGCGACGACCGCCGCGTGGCTGGGGCTGACCAAGCCGTTCTAACTAGATTTTTGCGACCTCGACGTACACTTCCATCCGGCAGTGCCCGGTGCCGCGGTAGCTCCCCCTGACGGGGGCCACATCCTCGTAATCGCGGCCCACGGAGATCTTCACATAGCGCTCGTCCGCGAGCGTGTTGTTAGTAGGATCGAACCCGATCCAGCCCGCGGCCGGCAGGTAGACCTCGCTCCAAGCGTGCGAGGCCTGGGCACCGACCAGCGAGTCCCGCGGACCGTTGTACAGATAGCCGGAAGCGTAGCGCGCTGGGATTCCGACAGCACGACACAACCCTAACATTACATGGGTGAAATCCTGACAGACACCGCAGCGCATGGCAAAGGCGTCCTCAAGGTGGGTGTTGACGTTGGTGGAGCCTGGCTGATAGAGAAACTCCCGGTTGATCCACGACATCAGCGCGAAAGCCTGGTCGTAAATGGAGACGAGTCCGGCCGTGATGTCCACCGCATGCCGCCAGACCTCCGGATGGCGCGAAACCCAGCGGCTTTCCTGAAGGTATTGCCAAGTCTGCTCGCGGATGGACGGATCGTTCAGCGCGTCCAGCGACGCCTGACGGCTCGCGGTGGAAATGTCCAACGGCAGGTTGTGCACCTTGATCCGGCTTTCAATCTCCAGCTTGGAATGCGGGCTGGGCAGTTCGAAATGGTGCGTGATGTTCTGGAAAAGGTCGGTGAAGCGTTTGACGCGGGTCGCCGGAATCACGCGGATGATGGCGGACAGCGTTTTCTGATAGGGAAAGGTCCGCGGCTCCAGATGCAGCGTATTGATGCTCTGGTTGACCGGACTGGCGTAGTGAAACGCCGTCCGGTGGATCACCGAAAGTTTCATGCCGAGCGTCGGCGTGACCGACTCTTCGGAACCGCTCACTGCTGCTGTTGCTGTTGTTGCTCCAACTGCCACGCGGCAGCCATGGAGAGTGAGGGCACCGGAGCCACCGGCGAAAGCTGGACCCGCTCCGGCATGAGCACGTAGGTTTCGAAAATCTCCGCTCCGATGTGGTTGAAGCGCCCTTGCAGCGCATCGAGATACTCATGCAGGCCTTTTTCGAAAACATCCTTGGTCGAGCCGAAGTCGAGCTCGGCGAGCAAGCGGCCGGCCTCGCGCTCCGCTTCATTGGAGAAGCCGCCACGCGGAGTTCCGGAAATACGGTGCAGGCTGATGTCCACCTTCTCGATGCAGTAACGCACGGAGCGCGGGAAATCCTTTGAGAAAATCAGGAAATCCACCACGCCTTCCGCGGTGATCTCGCGCTGGGACGCGCGGTAGGCTCCCATCGCACCGCAGGAACGGAGGATAGCGCTCCAGTGGAGGATCTGTTGGGAAGTGGATTCGAATCCGTCTTCGACGTCCGGCAGGTAGCTGGAAACATCGAGGAAACGGGTCGTCTTGTCGGCCCGTTCGAGGTGTCTTCCGAGGTCCATAAACTCCCACGCCTCGTTGCGGGAAGTGGTGGACGCTGCCACACCGAGAAAAGTCATCGCAGACCTTCTGACATTTTCGTAAAACCGCGGCGGATCGAGACTGATCAGGCTCGCTGCCTCGTCCGATCGGGAAAACAGATAGAGCGCGTTGAGTTCCTCCCACAGTTCGTCGGAAAGCTGGTCGCGGACCGTCCGCGCGTTCTCCCGGGCCAGCGCGATGCAGGAGATGATGCTGTTAGGATTGCGCGGGTCGTCCGTGAGGAAACGGATCACCTCGTCGCTGCCCGTATCGCTGTAAAGTTTGCTGAAGGCCTCCTCGTCTCCGGTGCTGAGGATGATCGGCTGCCAGAAACCGCGGAGGCGGTCCGTGTCGAGCTTTTCATAATCCAGCAGCAACTGCTGGTTGACGTCGATCAACCTCGCGAGGTTGTCGGCCCGTTCCACATAACGGACCATCCAATAAAGCGTGTTTGCAACTCGTGAAAGCATGACAGTTTGTTAGTCGCGGAGCACCCAGGTATCCTTGCTGCCGCCACCTTGGGAAGAATTTACGATCAGTGAATCTTTCGTCAGTGCCACCCGGGTCAGGCCGCCGGGCACGATTTTCACTTCCTCGCCGTAGATGATGTAGGGCCTCAGGTCGATGTGGCGGCCTTCCATCGCGCCATCGCACCAGGTCGGCGAGCGGGAAAGGGAGATCACCGGCTGGGCGACGTAGTTGCGAGGATCGGCGATGATGCGCTCGCGGAAATCGGCGATTTCATCCTTCGTCGCGGTCGGCCCCATGAGCATGCCATAGCCGCCGGACTCGTTGGCCGCTTTCACTACCAGTTCGGGGAGGTTGGCGAGGATGAATTTCATGTCCGCTTCTTCGGAGGCAAGATAGGTCGGCACGTTCGGCAGGATCGGCTCCTGACCGAGGTAATACTCGATCATCTTCGGAACAAAGTAATAAGTGACCTTGTCGTCCGCGACGCCGGTTCCCACCGCGTTGGCGAGGGCCACATTTCCGGCGCGGTAGGCGTTCATCAGGCCGGGCACGCCAAGCACCGAATCCTTGCGGAAAACGACAGGATCGATGAAATCGTCGTCGATCCGGCGGTAGATCACGTCCACCCGCAGCAGGCCGCGGGTCGTGCGCATGTAAACAAACTTGTCCACCACCACCAGGTCCTTGCCCTCGACGATGTCGATGCCCATCTCGCGAGCCAGATAACAATGTTCGAAATAGGCGCTGTTATGGCAGCCGGGGGTGAGCAGCACGCAGACAGGATCGGCCTCGCGGCGCGGCGAAATGTGGTGGAGCATGTTCAGCAGCTCGCGCGGGTAGGCATCCACCGGACGCACTCCCATCGTTTCGAAAATCCCGGGGAATGCCCGTTTCAGCGCGTTGCGGTTTTCCAACAGATAGGAAGCACCGGACGGGCAGCGGCCGTTGTCCTCCAGCACGTAGTATTTTCCGTCGGCACCGCGGATCAGGTCGCTGCCGCAGATGTGGATGTAGATGTCCTTCGGCACGTCCACGCCGCGAAATTCCGGACGGTAGTGCTTCGCCTGCTCGATGTAGAATCGCGGAATGACGCCGTCCTTGAGGATCTGCTGGTCGTGATAGATGTCGTGAAGGAAAAGATTGAGAGCGACGATCCGCTGCGTGAGCCCGGCTTCGAGATGCTCCCACTCGTTGGCGGGCATCACCCGCGGGATGGGATCAAAAGGAAAGATCCGCTCGGTTCCGCGGTCGTCGTGATACACGTTGAAGGTGATCCCCTGACGCAGGAAATAGAGCTCAGAATTCGCCTTCCGGGCGAGGAAATCGCGCTGGTCGAGCTTGCCGAATTTCTGCAGGAGGGGGGCGCAGTGCTGGCGGACATTTCCGTCTTCGGCGAACATTTCGTCGTAAAACTTGCCGGGGTCGTAGCCCTTGAACATTTCCATAGGTTTCTGATTAGCAATTAAGCACACTGCGAGCCAACTTTTTAAGGGGCATCTCAGGATAATTTCCTACTACTGCGCAAATATGACCATTCACGCCACCGATCCCGCTTTGTTCAGATCTCCTCTTGAAAACCCCCACCCGCCCGTCTATGCCTGCCGCAGCCCCAGCAATCCGCCTGTTTTCCAACCGCTATGAACGCCCTCACACGCAGCCTTTCCGCCTACTGGTCATCCTCCATCGGGAAAAAATTCATCGTCGCCCTGACCGGGATCGTGCTCGTGCTGTTCCTCGCCGGACATTTGGTCGGAAACCTGGTCGTTTTCGCCGGTGCCGAGCCCTTCAACGAATACGCCTATTTCCTCCACCACATGCTCCACGGCGCCGGCATCTGGCTGTTCCGGGCCGTCATGCTGGTGATGATCGCAGCCCACATCATCGCCACTGTCACCCTCACCCGCCAGAACCGCGCGGCCCGCCCTGCTTACGAATACGATGCGACCATTCAGGCATCGAAATCGTCGCGCACGATGATGATTTCCGGCCTGACCATCCTGGCCTTCGTCGTCTATCATCTCCTGCATTTCACCGCCCGGGTCGGCAACGAATACAACAACCCCGAGCTCTACAAGTTCATGCTGGACGGCAAGGAAGTCCACAATGCGTGGAAAATGGTCATCGACGGTTTCTCGGTTTGGTACGTGACGCTCTTTTACGTGATTTCCATGACGCTGCTGTGCTCGCACCTCTCCCACGGAGTCGGCTCCATTTTTCAAACTCTCGGCCTCCGCTCGAAAAAGTCCGCCGGACTGATCAAACAGGTGTCCATCGCTTACAGCCTGTTCATCTGGCTCGGCTTCATTTCCATCCCGGTCGCCATCCTGGTTTTCAAATTCCGCCGTTGAGAAGTCCGCCGCATTTCAAATCTCAAATTTCAAATCTCCATTCCCGCCATGTCCATCGTCCTCGATAGCAAAATCCCGTCCGGACCACTCGAACAGAAGTGGTCGAAGCACAAGATGGACTCCAAGCTCATCAACCCGGCGAACAAGCGGAAATTCACCGTCATCATCGTCGGTTCCGGCCTGGCCGGTGGATCCGCCGCCGCCTCGCTCGCCGAGATGGGCTATCAGGTGAAATGCTTCTGCTATCAGGACAGCCCGCGCCGCGCCCACTCGATCGCCGCGCAGGGCGGCATCAACGCTGCCAAGAACTATCAGAACGACGGTGACTCCGTGCGCCGCTTGTTCTACGACACCATCAAGGGCGGCGACTTCCGCGCCCGCGAAGGCAACGTCTACCGCCTCGCCGAGGTTTCCAACTCGATCATCGACCAATGCGTCGCCCAGGGCGTGCCCTTCGCCCGCGAATACGGCGGCCTGCTCGACAACCGCTCGTTCGGCGGCTCGCAGGTTTCCCGCACCTTCTACGCCCGCGGCCAGACAGGACAACAGCTCCTCATCGGTTGCTATCAGGCGCTTGAAAAGGAAATCCACAAGGGCGGCGTGAAAATGTATCCGCGCACCGAGATGCTCGATCTCGTGCTCGTCAACGGCCACGCCAAGGGCATCGTCGTCCGCGATCTTGTCAGCGGCGAAATTTCCTCGCACTCTGCGGACGCCGTCATCCTCGCCACCGGCGGCTACGGCAACGTCTTTTTCCTCTCCACCAATGCGATGGGCTGCAACGTCACCGCCGCCTGGCGCGCCGCACGCCGGGGCGCGCTCTTCGCCAACCCGTGCTACACCCAGATCCACCCGACCTGCATTCCCGTCAGCGGCGACTATCAATCGAAGCTCACGCTCATGTCCGAGTCGCTCCGCAACGACGGCCGCATCTGGGCTCCGAAAAGCAAGGAAGTCGCCGAGAAACTCCGCAAGAAGCAGCTCAATCCCTCGCAAGTCGCCGAAGACGACCGCGACTACTTCCTTGAGCGCAAATACCCGTCCTTCGGCAACCTCGCCCCGCGCGACATTTCCTCACGAGCGGCCAAAGAAGCCTGCGATGAGGGCCGCGGCGTGGCTCCGACCGGGCTCGGCGTCTATCTGGATTTCCGCGACGCCACCAAGCGCCTCGGCGAGGACACCATCCGCTCGCGCTACGGCAATCTCTTCCAGATGTATGACAAGATCGCCGGTGAAGATCCCTACAAGGGTCCGATGATGATCTATCCGGCCGTCCACTACACCATGGGCGGCCTCTGGGTGGACTACAACCTGATGTCGAACGTCCCCGGCCTCCACGTGTTAGGCGAAGCGAATTTCTCCGACCACGGTGCCAACCGCCTCGGTGCCTCCGCCCTCATGCAGGGCCTCGCCGACGGTTATTTCGTCATCCCGACCACCATCGCCAACTACCTCGTCACACAGAAACCCGGCAGCATTTCCACTGAAATGCCCGAGTTCAAGCAGACCGAAACCGAGGCCAAGGAGCGAGTCAGCAAACTCCTCTCCATCCAGGGCAAACGCACCGTGGATTCCTTCCACCGCGAGCTCGGCCTGACCATGTGGGACAAATGCGGTATGGCCCGCTCCCGCGAGGGCCTCACCGAAGCTCTCGAAAAGATCCCTCAGGTTCGCGAGGAATTCTGGCAGAACGTCCGCATCCCCGGCTCCGGTGGAAACGTGAACATGGAACTCGAAAAAGCAGGCCGCGTCGCCGACTTCCTCGAGTTCGGTGAAATGACGTGCCACGACGCCCTCGCCCGCGAGGAATCCTGCGGCGGACACTTCCGCACCGAGCACCAGTTCTTCAACGACAGCCCGGAAGTCATCGCCGGCAGCACCCAGGCCGGAGAAGCCAAGCGCGACGACGCGAATTTCGCCCACGTCGCCGCTTGGGAATACAAGGGCAACGACAGCGCCCCCGTCCTCCACAAGGAACCGCTCGTGTTCGAAGACGTCCACGTCTCCATCCGCAGCTACGCCTGACCTGACCACTCCATACGGACCGCGGAATTCATTCCGCCTCTTGTGTCCGGCCAGCACCAGCGTCGCCGAACACTCTTCCCGCCAGACACGGGATCCCGCGAAACCGCCGTCTCCACCAAGGGCGTGTCTCCCTCTCTCAGAACCGTCCGAGTCGGTGAGTGCCCGCCTGGCAGGCTCTCGACTTTCCACATTCGCCACTTGATCCATCCTGTTTGCTGGCATTGTCGGTTGGTGGAATCCACACTTCGATCGTGAGCGAGCCGATGCGATTTTTGAAACGCCACCCATTTCCAGTAGTCGCCCGTTTTGACCGGGTGGTGGCGGTCTCGTTTGCGTTTCCGGAAGCCATCCTGAAACCGCTGGTGCCGGACGGATTGGAAATCGACAGTCATGACGGTTTTGGTTTTGTGACCGCCGCGTTGGTCTGGACGCGCGACCTGCGGCCTGCCGGGTTTCCCGAATGTCTCGGGCAGGATTTTTTTCTCGCGGGCTATCGGATTTTCACCCGGTTGCACGACGAAACCGGTCGGCGGTTGCGGGGATTGAAAATCCTGCGGAGTGAGACCGACAAACACCGCATGGTGTGGTTGGGAAATCTGATGACGGGCTACAACTACCGCCACGTGAACTTGCGGATCGACCAATCCGTTTCAGAAACGCGGGTGACGACCTCACTAGCAGATGGCACCACCACTCTCGATGTGACATTCGATTCCGCGCCCGAAGACCCGCGCCTGCCGGATGGCTCGCCGTTCGCGGATTGGCGCACGGCCCGACGCTTTGCCGGACCGATGCCGTTCACGTTCGGAGCTGAAGCGGACGGATCATTCGTGGTGATCGAAGGCAACCGCGCCGATTGGGTGCCGCGGCCGGTGGAGGTGAAAGCCTGGAGTGTCGGACTTTTCGACGAAGCACCGTTCCGGGGTGTGGAGCCTATACTCGCCAACGCCTTTGCAGTGGAAAACGTTTCCTATCGCTGGAAAAAAGGCCGCATTGTCAGACCGGAGGTGGCGCGGTGACGGAGCGCGGAAAATGGCAGGGAATGTGGAGCATCGTGCGGTTCAACTGGCCGTTTTATGCGATAGCGGTCGTCGTTCTGATCGCCGCATTCGGTGGGTTTCTCTTCATTGAAACACCACTGGTGAAACTGGGCTGCGGACTTGCTTTCGCAGGCTCCGCTTATTTTCTGATAGGATCGCTCGGAGTTTCCCATGTGGTTTATGACCGCTCGGATCTCTATCGCTGGAAATGGCTGGAGCGCGCGCTGCTTGGGGCGAAACACGGGCGGATGATTTTATGTCACTCGGGATTCGATGAAGTCTCTGCGGATCTGCGAGAGCGATTCGGCGGAACCGAGTGGGAACTGCTCGATCACTACGATGAAATGCGGATGACCGAGACCTCGATCCGGCGGGCTCGAAAATTGTATCCTCCAACAGAAGGCACCAAGCCCGCTCCGTTCGACCAATGGCCGGTGCCAACGGGATCGGCGGATGTGGTATTCGGACTGTTAGCGATCCACGAGTTGAGAAGCGAGGCCGAGCGGATCGAGTGGTTTGCCGAAGCGAAGCGATGCCTGCTCCCGGACGCGCGGGTGGTGCTGGTGGAGCACACCCGCGACATCGCCAATTTTCTTGCCTTCGGCCCGGGCTTCGTTCATTTCCACTCGCCCGCGAGCTGGCGCAGGTGCTGGGAGAAATCCGGATTTCGCCTGACTGACGAATTCCAGGTGACACCCTGGGTGCGGATATTCGTAATATCACCCGCATGATCGAAACACTCACCATTCTACTCAGAACCGCCGGCGCCGGTTTGATCCTGCTGGCGGTCCTGCATGTGCCGATCGGCAGACAGTTGAAATGGCGCGAGGACGCGGCCCGCATGACGCCGGTGAACGCTTCCGTTTTCCACGTTCACACGTTTTTCATCTGTCTGGTGTTGGTGATGATGAGTCTGCCCTGCCTGTTGGATCCACGAATTTTTCTCGATCCTTCGAGGGCCGGAGCATGGCTCGCCTGGTCGATCTCAGCCTTCTGGGCGACCCGGCTCTATTTCCAATGGTTCGTTTACAAAGCGGATCTGTGGAGGGGCCAACGGTTGGAAACGGCGGTGCATTGGTGGTTCACCTTCATATGGACGGCACTCGCGGCCTTGTTCGCGGCCTGCGGGTTGTTGCAATCCGGCTATCTGACCGCCCGGTGATCGCCCGCCGCCCAATACCAGATCAGTGAAATGAACGCGAGATTCAGCGCCACCATTCCCAGTGCTGAAATGAGAAGATCCTGAGCCAGATAGATTTCCAGCGTATTCATGGAAACGAGCGCCATCGTTTGCACCAAGGCACACATCCGTCGGTAACGGCCGCTGAACGCCCATACGCCCAGCAGGATCTCCATGATACCGATCGCCAGCGTCGCAGGTCCGGCGATCCCCTCTCCCAGAATCCTTTCGACAATTAGCCGGTGTCTGGGAATTCCATCGAGAATCTTGCTGTAAAGCCCGTGAAAAACCCACACGGATCCGATCAGGATCGTGAGTGTCACGCGGAAACCACGGGATTGATAGAGTGACTTCAACGGTTGCGCCCATTGATACAACCGGTTTCCTGGCAATCGAGCAATTTTATCCTGCAGATAGCCCCGCCCGACCCAGGCTTGCCGGGCGGGGCCGCTGATGGCGGATTTCCCCCCAAACAGACAGGCTTCACGGAGTGATCCTGACGTGATCAAGCACGAGATCGACGGCGTTGGTGGCGGTGGAGACGTCGGTGAAGGTGACGGTCACCAAGCTGGAACCAGGGGTGAAGTCGTAGGATTTTGCCTGCCAGGTGGTGGTGCCGTTACCGGGGCCGGGGATGTCGATGATGTCATCGACGAGTGGGTAGTAGATGCTGAAGATCCGGTATTGGATCTGGACTCGCAGGCGTTGGTGCTGGGTGTTGTAGGCGAGGTTTCCAACGTCGAATTCGAGTTTGTAGGGCAGGTTGGCGACGAGGGAGAGCTCTTGGCCGAGCGTGCCGTTGGGGTTAGAATTGGCGGCGTTGAAGGCGATGAGGTTGCTGCCTTCCGTGGGGGTGTAGGGCGTGCCGGACCGCACGGAGACGTTGCCGGCGCTGCTCCAGCCGAGCAATCCTGATTCGAAGCCGCCATTGACCAGCGTAGAGGCGGCGATTTCGGCTAGTCTCACGTTGTCCAACACGAGGTCGAGGGCGTTAGTGGCCTGCGAGACATCGGCGAAGACCATGGTCACGGAGGTATCGACTGCGGTGAAATCATAGCTCGCAGGGACCCAGGCAGTCGCGCCGCCGCCGGGGCCGGGGATGTCGATGGCATCGTGGACGAGTGAGTAGGTCGTCACGCCGATGACCCCACCCACGTCCAACTGCATGCGCTGATGGAGTGAATTGTAAGCCAGATTTCCCACGTCGAACTGGAGCCGGTAGCGGCGGCCGGGAACGGTGGTCACGGTCCGGCGCAGGGTGCCGTTAGGAGTGGAGTTGGCGGTGTTGAAGGCGGCGAGTTTGGTGCCTTCGGTGGGGTTGTAGGGTGAGCCGGATCGCACGGAAACATTTCCGATAACGGTCCAACCGGTGAAGTCGGATTCGAAGCCGCCGTTGGAGAACAGACTAGCCGGATTCACGGTGAGATAGACCGGCATGAACTGATCGCTGTAGGGAGTGAGGAGTTTGAACACTCCCTTGCGGAGGCCAACGGGAAGGTTCAGCGCCAGCAGGTTGATCGTAAAATTGATCTCGATGCTCTGATGGGCGCCGAGCACTCCGGATGTGGGAGAAACGGTGACCCAGTCCGGAAACGGTGCGTCGATATTGGCGACGCCCTGGATCAGCCAACTTGCCGCCGCGCCGGTGGTGTTGGTGAGCAGATAGGTCTTGCTGGACGGGGTGAACGGACCGGTGCCGACGGCTTCGAAAGGCTCGTTGGGAGAAAGCACGAAATAACCAGCGGTATAGACGGCTTCCGCAGTGGTGTTTGCATCCATCATGATGGAAATCTGCGGGTTCGCGCTGAAATGCACGCCGTTCACCCGCCACTCGTCGAACGGGGTGCCGCCCGCGATCGTCGGCGCGGTGAGGGTGATGCCGGTTCCTTCCAGATAGGCCCGCGAGAAGGGAGTGGTGCCGCCGGGCTGGCCGCTGGTGTCATTCGGAACCACCGTGATGCCCACCGCCGGTGGTGAACCGGGGACAGAGGCGGTGACGTC
>Ga0123337_10006835_pt1 | contig 10781 bp, 14 predicted proteins | sample frozenSSSSmetaG_FD_89792 | JGI IMG/M metagenome (GOLD analysis project Ga0123337, IMG submission 89792) | Glacier valley bacterial and archeal communities from Borup Fiord, Nunavut, Canada, to study Microbial Dark Matter (Phase II) -... | ecosystem: Environmental > Aquatic > Freshwater > Ice >...
AAAATACAAGCCTGCCTGCCGGACTGTATCATTTAGTCGGTGTGTTAATGGCCAACTACCTGCATAGAAATCTGGCAACAGCTGGCTTTGTAAATGAGCCATGGCATTGGAAGTATAGCAGTGACACCGACTATATGACAAAGAATAAAGAGTTGCTTGACCTTGTATTTTTGGAGTGAATGATTATGGCAGCAGTAGTAACGTAGGGGCAACAGGTCGGGCGACCTACGCCTATGTGAAGCGATATTTTATAGAGCAAAAAAGTAAATCGACAATATAAAAAGCGACACGAAGAGTTTTGAAAATCATTTCATTAATTTTTTAGCAACTTGAAAAAGGGACTTATATTTATGGGTAAGCTGAAACCAAACACGACCATTCCGTAACGACAAAGCAAATGGACAAAATAACTTTTAGACAACATCTTGACCAAGCGACAACAATGTTGGTAGACTTTACCAAAACACTTTGCTACAACGATATTGCAGACAATTATAAATATCGAATTACACCAAATTTAAGGATAGTTGACAAGGATGACGACCATTTGACCGATAGTGAAATTGCGGTGCTGAACATTTGGAATAAACACGAAAATCGTATTTTGACAGCCGACCAGATTGTTGACTTATTTCATCACGACAACAAAGTTCCCGTTTGGGTTGACACGACAATTTATGAGGCAGGACAAGACTTTACAATCATCGATTTATTTTGTAGCAGGCGACTTCGTGACGACAACGAACTTTACCATCAAGGACAAATAATGCCTTTTCATTTACAAGTTGCGACACCACCAGACTATTTAAAAGTTGAAAAGAACGTAAAGTTTGACGTTAATTGGAAAAAGCGAATTGACGACAAAAGAATGCCAAAGACATTGTTGACACGACTTAAAAAAATGTTTAGTTTCACATCTTGACATACAACCTCCATTAGGCGCAGGCCTCCTGACCTGTTACCTTACGTCACTAATGCGGTAGGTGTAGTAATAAAACAATTTGTTTCGTTACTAAAAATAGCACATGAGTACACAGTCTAAATTCATTGACAAACCGGATTTATTTTACCACTTCCACTATGCCAGGATGGCCGATGTTTTTACCAGAGATTTGTAAAGATATTTATTAGTCAGATCTGCTTTTGTCAGCGCAACCAGCGGTTTAAGTTTGGGTTGCATGAAAATCATCCTGTATTGCTTAGTAGCAATTTACTATTCAATCAAAAGTTTTATTATCAGCATTGGAGTCCCCTAACAGCGGCTTTTGTAAATGAACCATGGGATTGGAAGTATAGAAGTGCGATTGATTATTTGACAAATGATAAAAGGGTGCCTGACTCGGCTAATAGTTGTGTTGCTACAACCAACCAAATCTTTCAATTAATTTTTCTTTTTTATTTCTTGCAACGGGTATGCTCTCATCATTGCTCATGATGAGATAGTTTCCTTCGCCCCGTACATATTTTTTTATCTGGTCAAGGTTTACAAGATACTGGCGATGTACCCGTAAAAAATTCCTTTCCTCCAGCACTTCCTGTATATCGCCCAATGTTTTAGATACCATATATTGCTGTCCACCTGCAATAAAAAACCGGGTATAATTGTTATCTGCTTCGCAATACAACACGTTTTTTATTTCGGTAAATGTTACCCCATTTTGATAGGGTAGTGCAATTTTATCCGGCTGCTGTTTTTCGCCCGAATGCAATTGCTGTTTTAAAGAACGGAGTTGCTGCGGATCTGGTTTTTGCAGCAATGCTTTTTCTACTGCTTTTGTCAGGTCTTTGCCATCAATGGGTTTTAATAAATAATCAAGGGCATTAAAGCGAAAAGCTTTTACTGCAAACTGGTCGTAAGCGGTAACAAACACCAGGCTAAAATTAATTTGCTCCAGTTTTTCCAATAGCTGAAACCCATTCATCACAGGCATTTCAATATCCATAAAAACAATATCGGGCTGTAGTTCTTTTATTTGTGACAAACCTTCCATACTAGATATGCAAGCCGCTACAACGGATACCCTGGGGCAATACATTTTTAGTTGAAGTGCCAATAGTTTTACACAATCCGGTTCGTCGTCTATGATGATTGCTTTCATCCCTCCCTGTGCCCCGGGGGAGGGTGCCTGGTTTATTATGTTTGAAGTTTTCAATATTGCTTATTTTTTTGAATATTTTTCCAACTTAAAAAATACAGTAGCTGCTCTAATTGTAGGGATTCCAAAACACTCTTCCGATTTTTTCGGAAGAGGGCAGCAGGGACTTTACAAAGGTATTTCTATAATCACTTTTGTTCCGGTTCCTTTGCCTTCGGCATCTTTCAGGTCAACAATTTTCACTTCGGTATTGGTTTGATAAATATGGTTGATGGCATCCAGTCGCTCGGATGTCATTTTTAGTCCGAATGATTTTTGGCGGGTGGCCGATTTGCTTTTATGCTCCCTCGCCATTTCCCTGCCAATGCCATCATCCGTAATTTCGATGTGTAATAAATATTCTGAGGGTTGAGCAATGGCAATGATGATATTGCCTCCATCTGGCTTGTGCATTAGCCCATGCCAGATGGCATTTTCTACATAGGGCTGTAGCAACAATGGGGGTAACTCAATGTATTGCTGGTCTATATGTGGCACTACATTTATCTGATACTTTACTTTGTTTTTAAAACGCATTGCTTCCAACTCAATATACAGTTTCAATGTTTCCAGTTCTTTTTGTAGCGTTACTTTTTCCGACCTTGAATTTTCTAATACCAGCCGGATGAGCTGCGAAAATTTAGTAAGGTATTCAGAGGCAGTTTGAGAATCATTCTCCAGCGTGTACAGCTTGATGGAGTTTAGGCAATTGAAAATAAAATGCGGATTCATCTGGGCACGCAATGCAGTCATTTCTGTTTCGGCAATTTTCTTTTCAAATAGGGTTTCTACCTGTTTTATTTTTTGCGTTTCTACCAGTTTATTTTGGAGGTCAAGCTCATAAGTTCGTTGTTGAAGGGCAGATTCCAATTGTTTACTGTGCTCTTTTTCCAACTTGTTCTTTTCTATCAATACCAGTTTGCTGCGGTAACTTAATGCAAAAGAAAAGCAGATGGCTTCGATGATTAACCCTAACAATAAAAAAACAATAGGGAAATTAATAACAAGAAATAATTCCCGGTTCATATCTTCAGAAGGCGCATACAAATTCATGACAGGCAAACACCAGAGTAGCATCAGGCTAAAGATGCCGGTAAATAAAAACCATTTTACGGGATCTTTACTTTTTGCTGTAAGAATTAATAAAACGATATTGAGCAGCAAAAGCGGAGAGATGTTTAAAAAATTGCCATAATAATTTTTGTTAAACGGAAACCAATCAAAGCGTACTTCAATAAACTCCAATAACATCTGGACAACAGAGATCAGCACCAGCAACTTTACCAGCAACCACCCTTTTTTAAAGTGTACATTTAACTGTAGCATGCTGCCTATAAAAAAGCTGTACAGCACAGGTATTAAATATAGGAATATCGAAAAAATAATATCGTGCAATAATGGCGAAAACATAAACATACCCAACCGTATATCCATCCAGTGCAGGCCCGAAAAAAAAGCTCCAATGGTGTAGAATATATACCAAAGGAAAGAAGGATGGCGGTAGAGATAATAATTGTATGCTGCATAAATACCGATGAACAAAAAGCATCCTGTCATGCAAGCAAGCACCAGAAAAAGATACCTGGCAGCAAAAACGTTTTCCACCTCTGCAGCAAACCCTGTAAATCTCGTTTCCAGATAAATGAGGGGAGGGATGAGTTGGTTTTGTCTGTCTTCTGTGCGGAGCCAATAGGTGATAGTGCTTTGTGGTGGCACTATTAAAGGAAGTCGCCCCCTATCATATCCCCCGGTACTGCCTGGCGGATGATAGCCCCTGGTTTCGTAAGCTCCACTTTTTGCTATCAATTCATTATCGGTATATAGCCGGGTAAAATAATGAACAGTGCTTATGCTAAGGTTTAAAGTATCTGTTGAAGCGGTATTGCGAACAGTGAATTTTTTCCATTGAATAATTAATGGTCTGTTACTGAATTTTTGTTTCCGCCATTCATTTTTATAAGGAACAAAAATTTGTTTTTTTACTTCTTCAAAAGAAAGTGCTGTGTTACCGATTTCCTGAAAAATAAAACAATTGTCTGCAATGTCCTGCGATTGCGTCCAGTTGGGTTGCCCATTCAATACAAGTGTATCCTGTGCAAAACATTTGCCAATACTTAGTGTGAAATAAACAATTGAAAAAAGTATCCGCTGCATAAGTGATTTCTATATTTTAAAAGTATGAAAACCCCACAGGATTGCCTAAAGCATTTGGTGAAGTGCAGTTTTTTTGAGGGGAGGGTAAAAGATTATGCACTTGAATCTATAGCCAGCAAAAAACTGCTGTTCACTCACAAAGATGGCTATTCACCATCAACTGTTTTAAAATGCTCAACAGGATTCGCAATTTTATACCAGCAAATCCCAATACCCCTTTAGTGTTAAGTATAAGATAACAGGTTGTGATCGCCCACTAATTTAATTTTTGTAATTCGTGTTTTATAATTCGTGCGATAAAAAAAATAATAATTAAACCAACAAAAAAAATACCATGACTACATCAGAACTTTCTCAACACAATCCTAAAAAAAATAGTCGCATAACCAACCGGCTCATTTATTACTTTACCTTTCTGTTGCTTATCAGTATTGCCGGTTTTTATAAAACATACCTTGTTAAGTTTCCAAATTTTGATGGCTTTACCTGGGCGCATCATTTTCATGGTGCAATAATGCTTACCTGGATTGGGATGTTAATTGCCCAACCAATTTTTATCAGAACCAAAAAAATGGAATGGCACAGAATTGTTGGGAAAGCTTCCTATTTTATATTCCCATTATTATTGCTCTCCTTTTTTCTTGTTGCCCGAGCTGGTTATATAAGAAATATAAAAGCAAATGGCGAAGTGGAAGCATTGGCTTCTATGGGCTTTAGCGGTATTCCCGATATGTTTTATATCAGTATTTTATATGGTTTTGGTATTTATTTTAGAAGAAAAACGTCCTTTCATCTCCGCTTTTTTGCCTGCATAGGTTTAATGATTTTAGGGCCTGGTCTTGGGCGCTTCCTAATTGCGGTTTGTGGTTTGCCATTTGCGGCCATTCCGGCAATGATTGGCGTTGTCGCTCTCTTTACCCTTGGTTGGATGATAACTGATATCGTACAAAAAAGGTCGGCATTTCCACTTGCTATTTTTCTGGCAATCATCGTCATGTCATTTTTATTAGGCCCCAATACGCATTCCACATGGTGGCAGGGATTTGCCAAATGGATTACTGTTTATTTATTTTAATATCCTCTTTCTTTTTACTATCACATATTTATTTTTCAACAACCAAATACAAAAAAATGCAACAACTACTTCACAACATAATAAAACAGATTACCGTTATTATTTTGCTATTTATCTCACATAGCGTACTTGCTCAGGTACCGCCTGCCGGCAAGTACAATAACACCAATTATCCGGAAGACAGGAAAGCCATTGAGGCATTGGGAATGGTAAATGACAGCACGGTTTACTTAAATGATGATTATATAGCAGTTGGCCCGGAGGGCAGGGTGAGCTATGGTTTTGAACAATGGAAGCAGGGCTTTGCTGAAAAAGGAGCCGCTTTTAAATCGGTTGTGCGAAGGCCGGGTACTTATATTTTACGGGTTTATAATGGCGATGCTGCCGTAAAAAATATGATACTGGATGTAGTATTTACAACTCCTGCCGGCGATATGGCAATCACCGTAATCCGCAGTGAAGCTTACATTAAACAAAATGGCAAATGGTATTTTGTTGGCGGACAGGGAACCAAACTGGCAACTAAAGAAGAACTGGAAGAAATGGGGAAAAAGCAATGATTAAATATTTACGGGATTGTTTATAGCATCTATACATTAATCATTCATTTTCGTTGACTTGAATAAATTTATTCTGGACTTCCTGCCTAAGCTGAAGAGAACCACTAAGTTCAAGCAAGCTTACGAAAAAAAAGAAATCACAACCATAAAAGGAATAAATATCCAATTTATTGGCTTTGATGAATTGCTACAATACAAAGCTGCGAATTCACGTCCGAAAGATTTAATTGATATCAAGCAATTGAAATCTATTAAAAAAAAAGCATCCAATCACAGCCTGTAACATTAGGAAGAATAGCTGCAAGTCTCCACGGCTTTCGGTTATTCTTTGTTGCCCGACACCTGCTAGAGTACTACCGTTTTTACTGTAGGCAATTAGCATTTGCGAAACGAATTTAAAAAATATGCCGCAGCCCCAAAAATATTACAACCGCTATCTTGCTGAGGCGAAACCCAAGGAGGCGGATGAATTAAAAGCCTATGAATATGTGCAGGAAAGATGGGGTAGGAAAAATACGGGCAATTCAAGAAAATAAACCCCGGCTAAACAAAGCTTTGCCACCGTTACAACTACATTGCGCCTCAATTTTCAGAAATCTTACTTCCCTTTATCAATAAGTCTTTGCTAGCTTTTGGTAAAATCAGGTTTCCTTTTAATTCAATATCGCCATTCTTTTTCAGAATGATTGCTGCACTACCTGAAACAATAGAGATTTGGTCAGCCGCCTGTATCATAATAGTTTTTCCTGCGCTTAATAAATAACTTTTACCGGCATTAAGGCTCAGGTTACTACCGATGTTGGTAGTCATGTTCTCACCAACAATGGTGGTTTCATTTGCAGCAATGGTAATGTTGCTGCTGCCGCCCACAGTTAGGTTGTAATTGGCACCGGTAACATCGGTACGGGCGCTTTTATTCTTTATAGTAAGATTGCCATTGTTGCTGGCATTGATCACAGATTGAAGTGTGGCCACTTCCGTTTTCAACAGGCTTATTTGTTGTTTCAGGTCGTCCATTTGCTTTTGAATTTCCTGTACAGATTGGGCTTTTACATTGGTGCCCATAAAGAGTATCAGGAAGCAACCAATCGTACCTATTAAAAATGCTGGTTTTGAAAGTGCAGTCATTGTAAAGTTGTTGAAGATGATGAATGATTGAAATTAAGTAAATTAACGCTAAGGCAAATACCAAACGGTATCAGTTTTAGCTGAATGCCGGGGGCTTGTTTCAGCCTTTACTATCAGCATAACGTTTGCAAGTATCGGTTTTGGCGAAAAGCAAAAAAGTATGTCAGTCAGGCGCCGCACTCCGTCCTATGTGGGTCGGGAGACCTTGCGCTTATTGGGTTACTGAACTATCGAGCTTTTACTAATAAATCCATCCTTAATGATTCGTCCTAAATTATTACCAATAGAGGTGGGTTTTAAATAAAATTCCTGCGAGGGAATAAATTCACACCCTTGCTTATTTACATTTCTTGTTTCTTGAGTGTTTTCGTTTCGCTGAACAAGTTCTTCAAAATAGCATTGGCCAAAAAATAAAGTATTGTTATTAGTGAAGCCAAAGCTTTGATAAGATGACCCAGGATTTACTAAATCTTCTTTTATTAATATGGCATCTTTTTTCAAAGCGTCAATTTTAGTAATGGCAAGTGAATCCTGTGGATAAAAACATGCAACTTTAAGGGCACCATTATTTGAGTATTTAATTATGCCTATTATTTCATGAAGTAATTCTACTTTAAAATAAACAGACATAGTGTCTAAGTTAAAAAATTGTAGAAAATTAGTATCAGTTCCTTTTCTTTCAGCCACATTAAAAGTTAAATGATAATAAGGAATCGGATGGAAAAGGCAGTTATTCAAGTGCTCAACTTTACCAAGTTTTTTCATGAACGGCCCTATTGCAGGACAATTTTCACCAGTAGTTGAATGGTCAGAATTAGTTAATATTGTTTTCAATCTTTTTTTGACTTCAGGTATTAACCCGCTGGATTTTTTTTGAAATGCTAAGTATCTGGGATGATGAAAATCGCCTGGACTACACAATTCTTTTACGAAATACTTAGATAAAAATTGCAAAGTGTCCCTGCCCGTTTCGTAAAATGAAAATTCTTTAAAGACATTTGAAGTGACATAAGTGCCTTTCTTAAATGTATCAACAGTAGCTGGATCTATTCTGTTTGTACTTAAGGTTTCCGGAGTACGTGATTTATGATTTAAATACTTTCTATGACAGCCTGTTATAGCTATAAGTAGTAGTAGCGGCACTAAATTTTTTATGTGGATATCTGTTAGGCGCAGGAGCCACTCCTTTGTCGAATTTGTCATTGCTATAGTGCGTTTAATTACAAAATCTCTATTATTAGAGACGGGAAACCCTGCAGGCGCAGTATTCCCTCCTTTGTGTGTCGGTAGGCCACCACCCAACGGGTCTGACCTGCGGTACCGACCCGTTGCATGCCTAAACCTCATTGCCGACCCTTTAAAGCAATGCATTCACAATTGCTACCCTGTTTTATTTGCCAGGCTTTTTATAATTGCCATCACATCCTCTTCGCCCAAGCCTTCCTGTTGGGCTTGCTGGTAACTGTCAAATAAGGGAGTAATCAAAGGCGTATCCAAGCCGGCATCTTTTGCCAGTTGCAGATCTTTTACCAAATGTTTCAGTGCAAAAGCGGCCGGGTAATCATTGTTTAAAATGGAAGGCGATTTAATTTTTGTAATGCCATTGCCACAGGCACCTTCATTGATGATGGTGAGCATATCCGTTTTGCTAACGCCATTTTTTTCTGCAAATAGGATCGTTTCTGCCAGTCCCTGCAGGTTTAATCCAAGCAGGTAGTTGATGGCCAGTTTGGCCGAACTGCCAACACCTGCACCGCCTGTATGAACCGACAATTTACCCAACGCATTAAAAATGGGGATTGCTTTTTCGTAGTTGGCAACAGTGCCGCCTGCCAGTATAATCAACTGGCCATCCTGCGCTGGTTTTACGCTTCCGGAAACGGGCGCCTCTAAAAAGTTCATTTCATGATCAGCACAGCGGCCGGATAAATATCGGGAAGTTTCGGGTGATACCGTACTCATATCAATCAGCAGTTTTCCGGGAACGCTGTTGGATAGCAGGCCGTTTGTTCCTTCAAATACTTCTTTTACCGCAGCATCATTGGATAACATGGTGATCACCACATCGCAAGCCTCCAGCATTTGTTGCGGGCTATCTGCGGCATGTGCACCGGCTTCAATCAATTCATTTTCTTTCGATCGGGTACGGTTGTACACCATTAATTCAAACCCTGCTTTCAACAGGTTTTTAGCCATCGGATTGCCCATATTGCCAAGGCCGATCCATCCTAATTTAAATTGCGTCATTTTATGGTTGCTGATTTTTTATTGCTGTTTTAGAATTCTATTTCCACCGGTTCCTTAGCAAGTTCGTTTTAAACAGAACAGAACCCTTAAACCGGCGGCTCACTAAATTAGGTGATTGCAGCAATCCAAACAAATGGACATTTTTTGATAAAAACTTACCAATCCAACTGCTTATTCGGTACAAAATTTTAATAAGGCTTTTAGGTCGTCTGCGTTGTTGAAATTGGTATTGCGTGCTTTGATAAAAGCGGAGATCTTTTTGTCTTCAAAAAGCTGATGAAAAGTTTTACGGGTGGCTTTTAAAAATGGGTTGGATACGCTAATTATATAAAAGGAATGTGCTTCCTGAAACAGCACATCTTTTTTTACCTGCAATTGATAAATCTGGCTGTTGTTGTTGATGGAGCCATAGGTTTTGATAGAGGATGCTCCCGAAGCTGCATCATAAGCGCCCCTGGTCATATCGGCAATCTGCACCATTTGTTGCCGGATGGCGAGCTTGTATTTGCCTGCAGAAAAAATCTCCCTTACATACAACTTATCATAGTAAAAAGTAAGGGAATCTATGGTAACTGATTTTAACAATGCGGGATCCGAGATGGTAAGCGTGTCGCCGGCATCACCGATAAACTGCATTTCATCCTGCAGGTAATTATAGTTGAACCGTTGGATAGATGAACTGCCATCTCTAAGCCATGCGGTGCCCGTAGTAAAATTGGGTAACACATACATCGCTTCATTGGGAAGCACCTGGTTAGGAATTCCTCCAACTTTTACCGGCCACATCCCGGAAGTTTGCGCAGTGATTGGGTGGTTTAATAGTACCATGGCGGCCAAAAGAAAACGGAGGGGCATCGATAAATGAGTTGCGGTTAACAATCGGTTTAAAATTTTGCTGCTCCAAGGTAGTTTAATTTTCGGCGCAATCATACAATACTGCCTGTTGCGGAGCTGTTCGTTGGATTGCATAAAGGGCTGCCAGCCGCTCCTGCATTCTTTTCGCCGGGGCCTTGTTTAAAAAGGGCGACAACGCTGGTTCAAACAGGGGCGTAGCGGCGCTGAAATCCGTTTTATATTTGCCGCCGGCAACGACCGGAATTTTTAATTGCGATGGATACAAAACTGCGACAGCCAATACAGCCTTACATGCCTTCTAAATGATTGCTTGTTTACTCCTCCAGTAATTTGTAAAGATTGTCTTTCAGGTGCACCCTTTTCATCCTCAGTTCGTTCAGGTGTTCATCTGTGGTGGGTTCAATGCCTTCTTCAATGCGGTGAATATAAAGATCGGCTTCCTGGTATTCTTCGGCCATTTTTTTAAAGCGGTTGCTTTGTTTTTGCAATGCCAGTATTTTTTCCCGGTGTTCAGGGAATTCGTGTATCAAGTCGTGCTTTTCCATATAGCTTATTTTTATACGAATCTATTTATTCCCTAAAAACAGGAGGTGAGCAACGGCAGCTAAAAACATGATTATTGTCAGA
>Ga0123337_10006841_pt1 | contig 10775 bp, 7 predicted proteins | sample frozenSSSSmetaG_FD_89792 | JGI IMG/M metagenome (GOLD analysis project Ga0123337, IMG submission 89792) | Glacier valley bacterial and archeal communities from Borup Fiord, Nunavut, Canada, to study Microbial Dark Matter (Phase II) -... | ecosystem: Environmental > Aquatic > Freshwater > Ice >...
ACCAACGGCTACACCAATGTCTACACCGATGTCTACACCAAGGTCTACACCGATGTCTACACCAAGGTCTACACCCTAGTCCACACAAAAAACTCCTACACCAAAGCTCCTCAAGTCATCTGATTTGGTTCTTCTAAGGGTCTGCCCTTGGGTGTAGGTAGAATTGGACGGCGGTCATCGTAAGGCATGGGAATGTACTGCACGCTGGGTCGCCCTCCTTGTGGCTGTGGGTACAGATCCATGAGAGCATAAATAGAATGGGGCAGTCCGACGGTTACGGGCAGCCCCATTTCTGTTGCTTCTTCAATAGTGATGGGATAGTCGTGGGTGACGCGCCCGGTTGTTAAGGCTTCGATAATCGATTCGATATTTTCTGGCAGAACTTTTTGTTTAGGTATACTGTCTTTTAGCAAAGTTCGTACAAACCTCTGTACTTGCTGAATTGCTTTGCGTGAGAGGTCTGCCATAATTAGAGTTTGGTCATCAATCTCACTGATGGGTTTATCTTCAACTACTTTCAGGATACTGGCTGCGGGGTAATTACCCAGTTGGGGATCAACTGGCCCCAAGACAGCATTAGCATCCATAATAATTTCATCAGAGGCGATCGCCAGCATTGTACCCCCACTCATGGCGTAGTGCGGTACAAAGACTGTGACTTTTGCTTGGTGGCGAATTAACGCTCTGGCGATTTGTTCCGTAGCCAAAACCAAACCACCAGGAGTGTGCAAAATTAAGTCAATCGGCACATCTGGGGGTGTGAGGCGAATTGCTCGCAATATTTGTTCTGAGTCTTCGATAGTAATGTAGCGAGATATGGGAATTCCCAGGAAGCTAAGGGACTCTTGGCGGTGAATCAGCAAAATCACCCGACTTTTGCGTTCCTGCTGGAATTCTTGTAAAGCACGCAAGCGCCGATATTCTATTTGACGTTTTTGCCAAAGGGGTTGCAAAGAAGTCAGAAGGAGGAAAATCCAGAATAAATCACCAATACCAAAGCCCATAAAAATTATTGTTCAAAAATTACGGTTGCCGTCATTATTGTCACAAATTTGGGGCGATCGCAGTTCTATCTGTAGGTTTAAAAGTATCGAACCACACTCAGCAAAAATATTATAGGACTAGCCCTTTCAAGGTGACAAACGAAGATACGTTGTCTCAGTACCGCCATCTTAAATCCTCGGCTCAGATTTTGGGCTTTTTGAAGGTTGAAATAACCAACCTTCGTTCTAAATTTCACCACTTTAGTATTGATTATCAGCAAACCAAAAAGTTTTTTCCAAAGAACGATGCCTGCGACGGGCTACGCCTACGCTAATTACACTGGCGTAGATTAAAGTGCTATAGACTACCTATTTCATAATTAATGCTTATACTACTCTGAATAAGTAAAGGCAAAAATTTTTTGTCCTTTTCTGGATTGTCATCAAGCGAATATACAGCTAACACATAGCAAAATATATATCATTTGCTATATAGTTATGATTGAGTTGAGGAGCTTAAATTTGTCCATTCGCTCATTTTTAAATATATGTTCTAATTTCATAAAACCTATATCTGCCAAGAGTTTCAAATTTTCTAGGAAAATTTTCATCTCCCTCTTTATTCGTTATTTATAGTTCAAATGAACTAGCTGGTAGCGATGTTTACGATGCTCACTGAGCTTGCCGTTCGCGCAGCGTCTCGTACTCGTAGAGAAGTGCGGGCTACGCCTACGCAATTTTGAGAAAGTCTGAAACACCAATTCTGTCGTGAGTAATTTGAAAACTTAGATCTAAGTAAGCGAACAGACAGCTTAAATGATGCACCTTATGGAGTTGTAATAACATGGCAGGTAAATCGGTTGAACTTTTTATTTCCTACTCACATAGAGATGAACAACTTCGGCAGCAATTAGATAAGCACTTAGCTTCCCTGAAGCGGCAAAAAGTGATAGAGGCTTGGCATGATCGCAAGATTGAAGCAGGGATGGAGTGGACAAAGCAAATCGATGATAACCTGAACAAAGCTGACATAATCTTATTGTTGATTAGCCCTGATTTTATTTTCTCAAATTATTGCTCTGAAATCGAAATGGAACAGGCAATTAGGCGGCATGAGGCTGGAAAAGCGATAGTCGTCCCCATTATCTTAGAACCCTGCGACTGGACATGGCTTCCTTTCAGCAAATACCAAGCTTTTCCCAAGAATGCAAAGCCGATAACTACTTGGACAAATGCAAACGAAGCCTTATTAGATGTAGTTCAGGGAATTCGTACAGTAGTTGAACGTTTATTTGAGCAGCGCCAGCAAGAATTAAAGGATAAGGAAACAGCACAAAATCGATATCTTAAGAAGGTTGAGGAGACTTTATCTTTTGATGGAGAGATATCTATCCCTGCACAAGATACGTTAGATGAAATTCGAGAAGAATTGGGATTGACTCCTGAAGAGGCTGACGAATTAAAAACCCGCGCTTTTGAGCCTTATAGAAAGTATAAGGAAAATCTGCAAAAATACGAGAAAACTCTCCTTAAGATAATTCAACAGGAGTATCCCCTTAGTCATAAAAGCAAAGAAGCTTTGAAGCTTCGCCAAAGGGATTTAGGGATCAAATCTGAGGATGCCGAGCAAATTGAAAAACGGATTCTCGCTCAAGCCCAAGCTAAGGATCAAAATAAAGTCAAAGAAGAAGATTCTCAGAGAGAGCGACAACAAGAAGCGGAAAGACACAAACAACTAGAGCTAGAAAAACAACGAGAAAAAATCAATAGTTCTCAGCAGTATTTAGAAGTTAAACATGAAGATGTAGCCCCCATTGAAGCTCAATTGACACCACTGATAATAGAGCCTATCCAACAGTTTCAGCAACAGCCAGAGGCTTTTTCAAATAGCATTAAAATCGCTCCAAAACCTGAACCAACAACCGAAACCTCTACTGCCCTTGACCCAACATTTTTAGAGCGTTGTCAACGAGAACTCGCACGTTATATTGGACCAGTGGCGCGTTTTATTCTGGAAGATACTCTCGCTGAACATCCACGAATAGTACCACAAGAACTGGTTGAGTTACTATCTACCGAAATTCCCAATCCTCAAAACGCAAAACAGTTCAAGGAAAATCTATGATGACTCATCCTGATTGCGCTCCCTGATTTTGACAAGCCTTTTGAGGGTAATTTCCAAACTTGTTTTCATGCGCGTAAAAGCATCGGCTAAACGCCCTATTTCATCATTTGAGTGTTTCTTGAATTCAACATCCATGTCGCCTAAACTTACTGCCTCTGCAACTTGAGTTATTCGATTAAGAGGTTGAACAACATATTGTTTCAGCCAGAGGGTTGCTAAGAATATAGTCACAGCAAAAATTGCGGTAAAAGTTCCTAAGATGATGAGAAAATTTTTATTGGTAATTTTATATATTTCATCGGCAGGGACGTAAATAATCTTAGTACCGATAATTTTGTTCAATTCCCAGCCAAACCCTTGATTAGCTCCATATTTATTTTGTTCATATAAAATCTTTAATGATTTAGGAGATTTATCTAGAGTAGTATGGCAGATCAAGCAACTACTTTGAGTGATTTTGATAGGACGAGCACTATAGAATTTTTTTTCCTCATTTATCGTCAGAAAACCTTGATCTATATTTTGCCCCGCTAATTTATCTTGTTGGCTTAATTTCTCTATAATCTTTACCTCCTCGTCTGTAGCTTTATCCTTGGGATTAGTCGGGTTAATCATCGCATCTTTATAACGATATTTTCCGTACTTATCTTTGTAGCTATTGGTAAGAATATCAAATACTTCACTTACAGCGTAGGAGGGAATAGACTCTAATAAAAATTTATCTTCTGATTGCTTCTCTAACCGAGGATTTACTTTATCCTGGTTATACTTACGAACAGAGTCCATAGTTGAGATGAGCAAATTAGACTGTGTATTTAGTTCATTCTTAGCATTCCCAAGGAGAATATTATAATAAACAGCACTACTGACAATAATCCCTCCAAAAAAAATTGTGAGCATTAGAGTCGTCAGTTTCTTGCTTAGGTTAAAATTTGTCGGTATTAGTGCTAATATTTTCATTATTTTGAGCCTCTCCTTGATTTAATATGTACTGAATTTCTTTAAGGAAATGTTGTTTATAGGACTTAAATGAGTCGTCGTTGAAAAATAAACCTATGTGACAAAATGCAAAATCAGCAAACAGCTTATAAATCAGTGATTTCAGAGTTTTTACAAAACTAAACACACATGGGTTTTATCGTGCCGACTTACTTATGCACTGTACAAATTACTCATAATATGTATTACGCAAAATTAACTTTTCAGGCGCTGAACACAACCCTGATTTGGTCGCATATTAACTGTGTTAGGTGTTAGATATGGCTCAAAAGCCCAAATTTCGTGTAGTACATATATATGATGCGTAAGTCCTAGTTTAATTCAATTCTATCTAGTCATGGTTCAATGACTAGATAACACTCTGATAGCAAATTGTCCTAATTATACATTCTCCTTATGCATTACTTTTAAGAATATTTGACTATTTTCTTCCACGTCATCTTCAACGGTATAAATTACGAATTATTTACTACCCCCGTCGCCAAATCTTGATAGTGTCGTCATCACCACCGCTAACGAGGGTTTGGCCATTGGGACTGAAGGCGACGCATCTAACATAGTTGGAATGCCCTGTAAGTGTGCTGATTTCTCTGCCACTCTGTACGTGCCACAGTTTGATAGTCTTGTCCCAACTGCCACTAGCGATAAATTGCCCATCCTGGCTAAAGGCAACTGACCAAACTGAATCAGAATGACCAATGAGAGTATGAATTTCTCTGCGTGTATTTACATCCCACAGTTTGATGGTATTGTCAGCACTGCCACTGGCGAGAATTTCCCCATCCTGGCTGAAGGCGATACAGTTGACGAAGAAGGAATGACCTGTAAGTGTGCAAATGTTTTTGCCTGTGTATACTTGCCACAGTTTGATGGTGTAGTCATTACTGCCACTAGCCACTAGCTGTCTATCCTTACTATTCGTTGTTGGCGTTCTCGGAGAATAGACGACTGACGAAACTGAGTCAGAATGACCTCTGATAGTTTGGATTTCTATGCCTGTGTGTACCTGCCACAGTTTAATTGTGCAGTCAGCACTGCCACTAGCCAGAAACTTGCCATCTGGACTAAAGGCAACGGAATTCACCCAATTAGCATGACCAATGAGAGTACGAATTTCTTTGCCTGTGTTTACATCCCACAATTTGATCGTGTTATCCCAACTACCGCTAGCCAAAATCCCCCAGTTCCGGTCTGCGATTCCCGCCGATTTCCCTGACTTTTCTTGATAATAAAGGTTTGGAGAGATTGGGCTAAAGGCGACAGAATGAACCATATTGGAATGACCAGAAGACCAACGACCCAGTTGACGCACTAGTTTGCCAGTACCCACTTGCCAAAGTTTGATCGTCTTGTCATTACTGCCACTAGCAATTAATTGCCCATCTGAGCTAATGGCGATCGCATGAACCATACTAGAATGACCTTTGAGGGTCTGTACACATTGCCAGTTATGTTGATCTAATCCAACAGGTCGAGATGGTAGAAATCTAGGCGTTATCACTAAGGTAGATGATATTGCTGTTACATCCTCACCACGATCATATCTCAGTAAATCTAACCACTCCTGCACAGACTGGGGACGATAAGTAGACTCCAGATCCATGCCGCACATAATAGCCTGATTGACCTTGTTGCTGATGTTAGGATTAAAATATTGTGGTGGTTCTAAATTAATATTGTGACAGCGATCGTCTGCACTTGTCGGGATAACGGCGGTAAGCAAATTATACAAAGTAGCAGCTAGGGCGTAGATATCAATGTATTCTCCTCGTGGCGCTTCTGATTCATACTGCTCAGGTGGGGCAAAACCAGGAGTGCGATACACTGTATGCCTTTGGATGATATTGGGAATAAATTCTCTAGCGATGCCAAAGTCTATCAGCACTGCTTCTGATTTATCGATGCGGAGCATGATGTTACGTGGTTTGAGATCCCGATGCAGCAGTCCTTTAGAGTGAATTAGCGTCAAAGCCTCACCAATTTGCCGGATGTACAGTAGCGCTTCTGCTTCTGATAGCACCCCCATCCGTCTCAGGTGCTGTGCTAAGTCTTCCCCTTCGATATACTCCATCACCATGCAAGGCAAATTTCCCTCATCGAAGATGGTTTCTATCTGTACTATATGAGGATGGTGACACACAGCCAGTCGAACTGCTTCATCACGGAAGTCTTGCCGTAACTTGTTTCGGTGGAGTATCCAAGCGGGGTGATTCAAGATTTCTTCTTTGAGGGTTTTAATCACTCGCAGTTGATTCCGTTGATTTCTGGCAAGATAAGTAATGCCAATTCCACCTTCGCCTAGTTGGCTTTGAATAATGTAGCGTCCACCGAATAAAGACTTTCCTGCATTCCACACCATTAGCAATATTTGACAATTCCTGGTATTTATTTTGGCACGGTATCAGAACAGCCAACACGAATTTTGGGAAATTCAATTTTGTTTTGCTGTTGTAGCTTTTTGGAACTTAGTTACTTAAAGAACATTTTCATTAACCTCAATAATTACTAATATAAAGTTGGGTATAGCCTAATAGTTTTAACTAAACTATCACCTTTATACTAAAATCTTTAATTGATTGCTCATGCTAGAGTAAACAATGACTTTAGATATATTTAGTCATAATAATTTGACTTGTAGGTAATCTGAAATTATGCTAAAGAATCTGAATCTGAAACAAAAATTTACAATTCTGCTAGTGGTAATTCTGACATTCGGTTTGAGCTTGAGTGGATTTGCTCTTTCTTCTTTGCTCAGAGAAAATGCTAAACAAGATATTAGCTCAACTGCTCTCATGCTCATGGAAACAATGAGTTCTGTTCGTAAATACACCAATACTCAAGTGAATCCACAGCTAGCTGATAAATTGGCTACTGAATTTTTGCCGCAAAGTGTGCCTGCATACTCAGCACGGGAAGTCTTTGAAATTTTACGGAAAACAAGAGACTACCGTGATTTCTTTTATAAAGAAGCAACTCTCAATCCCACAAATCTTCGGGATAAGGCTGACGGTTTTGAGACAGAAATTGTCGAAAGGTTCAGAAATAAATCAGACCTCAAAGAAGTGAGTGGATTTCGCTCAATTCCTGGTGGGGATATCTTTTATATTGCTCGTCCACTACCAATTTCTGAAGAAAGCTGTCTGAAGTGTCATAGCACACCTGAAGTTGCCCCTCAAAGTATGATCACTCTTTATGGTGCAGCTAATGGATTTGGGTGGAAGCTGAATGACATTATCGGCGCTCAGATTATATCAGTACCTGCCAATAATGTCATCAATAAAGCTCATCAGTCTTCCTTGGTAATTATTCTAATTGTATCAACTATATTTATAGCGACTATCCTGTTAGTCAACTTTTTCTTGAATCGCCAAGTTGTTATGCCTCTCAAACGTATGACTCGCATAGCCGAAGAAGTTAGTACCGGGCATATGGAAGTTGAATTTGAGCAAATGTCTAATGATGAAATCGGTAATTTAGCTAGAGCTTTTAAACGGATGCAGTTAAGTTTAGAAATGGCAATGAAAAGAATCAAACGCACTCAGGGAGGTACAGGGGATTAAAATAATTCGTAGCTCTTTACGAGAGGCTATGCCAACGCGGACTCGCTACCGCTACGCTAAGTAATTCGTAATGGGTATTTAGACCCTGCCAAAAAGCATTATCACTTTTATTAAGTCTCTTGACTTAAACTCACAGAATTAGTTAAAAGATTAAAATTTATCCGTAAATTCGTGCTGGTGTAAATATCTATGAGAATAAGCTTTTTTTGAATTCAAAAGCTGCTTGAAAGTCAGGAATTTCTCTGGTGATGAGTTCAACAAACTGGTCAGATGAAATGTCAGTATTTTGAGCTAATATTTCTTCTATAATCAGATTTGCCATTGGTCCGATGTGGTAGGCTAACTCTTGCTGACAACGTTTGATAAATGCTGGTTTGAGTGAAGGTTGTTGTTCAATTTGCCCAATTTGCGGACTAGCAGGTGAACTAGATAAACTAAAAATTGTTTCTCCAGGTTGATTGTATGACGGCGATATTGCCGACATAGCCTGAAATTCCGGGTTAAATACCGTAGTAGGCAAATCATCAAGCATAATTGCAGGAGACATTGCCACTTCTGGTTCTCCAATCCGTTCTAAATTTATAAGAACTTCCCTGGCTGTTTGGTATCGCTTGTTAGGTCTATCTGCCAACATACGATCGACTATTTGAGCAAAACTATCAGTAATAGAAGTATAATAATGCCAGTTCCATTCTAAGGAATTCTGATCCATTAGTAAGGATGGATCTTTACCTGTGAGTAGTACAATAACAGTTACCCCCAAAGCATAAAGGTCACTAGAGGGGGAACATAAACCCAAGCTAATCTGTTCGCGGGGAGCATATCCTACTTTGCCTACGAGGGACATTTTGCCAACAAACGTTACCTGGTGGTTAGAATTTCTCCCCTCATTTATGTCAACAATTTGCTTGCCTACACCGAAATCAATCAGCACTGGCAGATCCTTGCCATCAGGTAACATGATGTTGTCAGGAGAAATATCTCGATGGATGATGTTGTGCTGGTGGACATATTCTAAAACAGGCAGCAGATTCTTTAGCCACTGAATAACTTCCTTTTGAGAAAAATTTCTTCCTTGACGTTGAAGTTCTCCCAGCAGCCGAGAATATGTTTTACCGTCAACATACTCTTGTACTAGAAATAACCGACCATCTCCTTCAAAGCAAGCCAAAAACTTGGGAATTTGAGGATGTTGTAATTGATGAAGAATTTTTGCCTCTCTTTTAAATAAGTTGCGATATTGTTCTAGTCCACTCTCCCCTGTGCCAATGGGTGCAAATTCTTTAAGAACACAAGCTTCATTAAACCGACGAGTGTCAAACGCCAAGTAAGTTCGCCCCAATCCTCCCTGTCCTAGAAGTTTTTGGATAGTATAGCGGTTATCGATTAGAGTTCCAGCAGCTATTTCTGGTCTTGTGATATGGGACTGTGACATTTCATCGCACTCCTAGCGATTTTCTTATTGATAAATTATCTAGTTTGCTGAAAGTCAGAAACTCTAGCAGATAAAGGCTGATAATATCCTTCAAATTGAGATTAGCACCACTATGGAGACAAGGAAATACACTTTTCTACAATTTTTTAATGGTCTTGTGTGACCAAACAGACGATTTTTACCGGGTTAGTTTAATCATACTACTTATACTTAAGTATTTTAGCAGCCACAACATAAGCAGTGTCTGCGATAATATCTGCGAATATCGCCTTTTGGATTTGCTGCTGAAGCTTATCTTACCCTTAGTAACCAAATTTACAATAACTTTGTCAACAGTAACGATATAGCGTGACATCATTGTTTTTCTGAAAAACTGACGTTGCTATAGACTTCCTGAAGGAAATATTATATCCCTCTTCTGTCACTCCGGAGAGTGACAGAAGAGGGATATGTATTTCAAGTGCTGAATATGCGTTAGCGCAGCTCGTCGTAGACATCGCACTCAAAAGTTAATCTTTCTAGGAGCAAATATTGTTATTAAATAACTGCTTTGGTATTGGCTATCAAAGTTTTCAGTACAGGTGATTGCTCAAAAGCAGAAAATAATGCTGGGTATTAGACAAAAATTTCTCAAGCTACAATAATTCATCTAGTTCATCAGGATTTACACCTAACTGACGCAAACGTTGTGCTAATCGTTCTGCTTTTCGTTTAGCTTCGGTAGCTTCTAGTTTAGCCTCAGTAGCTTCTAGTTTAGCTTCGGTAGCTTTTAGTTCAGCAATGATAGCTCGTTCAGTTGCAGCAACAGCTTCCTCTGTAGGTGCGGGAATTAATTCTCCTTCTAAAGTGAACCATCTTAACCACAACCTTTCAATATCTCGAAATGAACCCTGCCATAAGCCTAAACTTAAATTTATCTCTGGCATTAGTAGGCATCCATCAGTCAAATTCATCGGTTCATAGTGACCGCCGACTAACTGAAAAGCCCGAAGCTCATTAGTGTAGCGGCTAAAAACAATATAGTAGGGAATCCGCAAAATTCGTTCATAAACTTCCCATTTGCTAGGAGGTTTATCTGCTGCACTTTCTCTTCTTGTGCCTAAATCTTCGTCTTCCGTACCTGGAGATAATAACTCAATAACCACGAAGGGATTTGCTGGCTCTTGCCAAGTTACATAACTTAACCGTAAGTCTTGCCCTTTGTATAATTTTCCTACCCCTACGACACCAAACCAATCTGGGCGCTTATACCACAAAGGATGCTGAAGATCATAGTAGAGATTAAGGTCAGCAGCACTGTAAACTAGTTCTGGATTCCAGTTAATTGGTTGAAAAGTTAAGTATAAAAGTAAGGGTTGTAAAAAGTGAAAATCGTCTGGCAAGCCTGGTTCCTCTGGGTTGTCACTTGGTAAATCATACATCGTTGGTAGCGTTTCCCAAGGAGGAAGCGGCGGATCAGATTGAGGAATGTAATGGAGAGAAGAAGTCATATCTTTTATTCTTCAAGAGAAGACCATATTTGCTGGATGTGTTGACGCACTTTTTCCCAATCATTTGGTTGTAAAACTCCTAATTGATCTAATAAGCTGTTGCTGTTCCACATTTAACTTGCATATCTTGGGCGCTCGTGTCGCCATTGGTGTCAACTTCAGAAAAAATCTGCTTTGAGAAGA
>Ga0123337_10006842_pt1 | contig 10774 bp, 9 predicted proteins | sample frozenSSSSmetaG_FD_89792 | JGI IMG/M metagenome (GOLD analysis project Ga0123337, IMG submission 89792) | Glacier valley bacterial and archeal communities from Borup Fiord, Nunavut, Canada, to study Microbial Dark Matter (Phase II) -... | ecosystem: Environmental > Aquatic > Freshwater > Ice >...
GCGCCCTGCCGAACGTGCAGACGGGCGACTGGTGCTGCTTCTACGCCGAAATTCAGGGGGAAGTCTAGCTTTGGACGCAGCGCAGCTCACGGAATTGCTCGCGGCACTGGTCCGCATTGCATCCCCCAACCCGCCCGGTGATACGCTGGAAATCATGAACTTCGTCGCTAACTACTGCGCGGCGTTCGGCGCGGATGTGCAGCCCTACGCGCCCGACGCCAAACCGGAAGCAGCCAGCATTGTCGCGCGGATTGGACAGGGCAACCCGGTGATCATGCTCCACGCGCACATCGACACCGTGCCGATTGGCGTTGAAGAGGCGCAACGCTGGAGCATGGACCCCTACGCCGCAGTAATCCGTGAGGGTCGCCTGTACGGGAAGGGCAGCATCGACGATAAAGCGCCGCTGGCCGCAATGCTGGCCGTCATGCAGGGCTTCGCGCGGACGCAGGGGACGCTCGTCCTCGTCGCGGCAGCGGAAGAAGAGGTCGGCGGCCAATTGGGGACGCGCTGGCTTGCCGATCACGGCCACCTGCCACAATGCGACTTCATCATCGTCGGGGAACAGACAGGCAATCAGGTCGCGACGGCGCATAAAGGCGTCCTGCGCGCGACGGTCCGCGCCGCCGGACGCAGCGTCCACGCGACGAACCCGGATCGCGGTGTGAATGCGATTGTCGCGATGGCGAAAGCCGTCCTCGCGCTGGATGAGTATCATCAATCCTTGCGCGAGCGCTTCCATCCACTGGCGGGCAGCCCGACCTGCAACGTCGGCGTGATACACGGTGGCAGTACGGCGAACGCGGTTCCTGATTCGTGCAACCTTCAACTCGACCGCCGCATGGTCCCGCCCGAAGACCCGGAGGCCGTCAAGCAGGAATTGCGCACGGTGCTTGCGGGGGTTGATGGTGGGAAAGCAACCTTGAGTATCGAAAATTTCCTCGTCTCCAACTGGTTCGAGTCGAGGCTGAACACGCCGCTCGCGAAGCAATTTTGCGAGAGTATCCGCGCGGTTACGGCAGGCGATCCGGGTCCAGTCGGATACCTGCCGGGCAGTGACGCCAAGCACCTGACCGGGCTGCTCACAGAGCGCGGCGGCGAAATGGTCATTTTCGGACCGGGCAGCTACGAGGTCGCGCACGCTGCGGATGAATACACGGATTTGAGCGAATTGAAAGCGACTTACGATATTTTGAACCATTTTCTACACCTCGCATTCAAGGCTGACGCCTCGTGATCTACGATACGCTCATCATCAACGCCCGCGCCGTTACCCTCGACGGCGTGCGACCGCTCACGCTCGCGCTGCAAGGCGGCCAGATCGCTGCGTTGCTCGCGCCGGGGACCGCAGCCGATACGCGAGAGACCATCGACGCAGGCGGCCAGCTCGTCATGCCCGGCGCTATCGACATTCACTTTCACTGCCGCGCCCCGGCTTACCCACAGCGCGGCGACTTCGCGACCGAGACGCGCGCGGCGGCGGCGGGCGGCGTTACCACCATTTTCGAGATGCCGATCAGCAAGCCATGCTGCGCGACGGTCGAAATTTTCCGCAACCGCCGCGCGCTTGGTGAGCGTGACGCCTATGTGAACTTCGCCCTGTATGGTGCGCCCGGTCTGCTTGACGCGCGGGAAGTACAGGGTATGGCCGATGAAGGCGCGATTGCCTTCAAAATTTTCATGACAGGCGCACCCGCAGGCCGCAACGATGAATTCGAAGGATTGTGCCTGCCGGACGAGGAAAATTTATATCAGGGATTGAAATTAGTCCGCGAAACCGGGCTGGTGTGCAGCGTCCACGCGGAAAACAACCGCTTACTCGAATGGCTCGCCGCGCAGCTAGTCGCAGCAGGGCGCAACGACATCGCCGCGCATAACGAATCGCGCCCGCCGATGGTCGAAGCGCTGGCTGTCGCGACCCTGCTCACCATGAACGAAGACCTGCGGATGAACCTGCATATCGCGCATGTCTCCTCGCAAGCCACGCTCGATGTAATCCGCCGCTTCGCGAAACCGGATAGCACGACCACTGCCGAAACGTGTCCGCACTATCTGCTCTTCACCGAAAGCGACCTGCACCGCGTCGGTCCCTACGCCAAGATCAACCCGCCGCTGCGTAAGGATGAAGACCGCGCCGCGTTGTGGGGTGGGATCACCGATGGCACGCTCAAATTCATCACGACCGATCATTCGCCGTTCACCGTCGAAGAGAAGGAACGCGCGCGTACCGACCTGTGGAAGACACCGCCTGGCGCTCCCGGCGTCGAAGAACTGGTCTTGATGGCGATGGATGCCGCGCTCAGTGGCAAATTCAGCATCGAACAAGCCGTACAACTGATCAGCACCAACGGCGCAAAACGTTTCGGTCTCTACCCGCGCAAGGGTGCAATCACCGTTGGAGCGGATGCAGACCTGACATTCTACAACCCCGATCTGCAAACGACGATCACGCAGAAAACACTCTTCAGCAAGGCGAAAGGCTGCGACAAGCTGTACGAAGGCCGCAGCTTTCAAGGCCGTGTGACGCGCACGCTGGTCGGTGGTCGGACCGTCTTCGTAGATGGACAAATTGTCGGGGAGCCGGGCTGGGGCAAATTCACTCGCCCGAATCTGGATGCAATCTACCGGAGCCTGCCGTGACTTACACCATCGACTTTCACGAATACTTTCACTATGACGACCTGACACGCCACCTGCACGGCCTTGTGGACGCTCATCCGCAGCTCGCGAGTCTCGCCTCGATTGGCACGAGCTTTCGCGGGCGCGAGGTGTGGTGTATGACACTCACCAACGCCGCGACCGGACCCGACGGGGACAAGCCCGCGTTTTATATCGACGCGAACATTCACGCCGAGGAGATCAGCACCACCTCGGTTGCGCTCTACACAATCTGGCATCTGCTCACCCATTATGGTACGGATGCCGAGGCAACCTGGCTGCTCGACAATATAGCGTTCTATATCATCCCGCGCTTCAACCCGGATGGTGGCGAAATCAGCCTGACGACGCCGCATCACTGGTGCGGCAACGGGCGCTACCTGCCCGGCGAAGAGCAAACGCGCGGCCTCTGCCAGCAGGACATCGACGGCGACGGCCTGATCGTGCAAATGCGGATTGAAGACCCGGCAGGCGAATGGAAAGCCTCGGAACGCGACCCGCGCCTGCTGCTGCTGCGCAAGCCGGGCGAGACGGGAGCGGGACCGTTCTACCGCCTGTACCGCGAGGGCGTGATCAAGGGCGAATGGGATGACGTGCAAATCGAGATTGAGAAGCCGCGCGATGGCAACATGAATCGCAACTTCCCGGCGGGCTGGCGGCCAGAGTTCCGGCAATATGGCGCGGGTGATTATCCTCTGAGCGAACCGGAAGCACTCGCCATTGCGCAGTTCATCCTCGCGCACAAGAATATCAGCGGGATGCAGTGCTACCACACGCACGGCGGGGTTCACCTGCGTCCATCGCTGGTCGCGCCCGATAACGCAATCCCGCGCAACGACCTCGCTCTGTATAAAGCCATCGGTGCAATGGGAACCGACCTGACGGGCTACCCCGTGATCAGCGTTTACGAGGAATTCACCAGCGAACCGGACAAGCCGCGCGTTGGCTCGCTGATGCAGTGGTCCTACGATGAAATGGGGATCGTCACCTTTTCGACTGAATGTTGGAACCCGGAGAAGGCCGCGGGCTTCGCGCAGCCTGCAAAATATCAAATCCGCGCGCGGTCGGAAGAAGACGAAATGCTGCTATTGCGTTATAACGATGAACATCTCGGCGGCAAGGGCTTCGTGAACTGGACACCGTTCGACCACTCGCAGCTTGGCCGGGTCGAGATCGGCGGCTGGACGCATATGTACACTTTCCGCAATCCGCCGCCCGCGAGTATGGCGACGACCGACGCCGCGAAAGCGTTCCTGCCGGAGATGTGCCGCGTCAATACGCTCTTTACGCTCAAACATGCCGCGTGTGCGCCACTCATCCGCATCAGCAAATTGGAAGCCGAACGGCTGACCGACGATCTCTACAAGATCGTGGCGACTGTCGCAAATATCGGTTATCTGCCCACCTCCATGACCGAAATCGCGCAGAAGCACGGGACCGCCGCCGCGCCGATCATCAGCATCGAAGGCGGCGCGGTCGTGGTCGGCAAGCGTGAGCAGCAGATCGCGCACCTCGCCGGGCGTGATGAACGAGTTGCTGCGTGGTCGCCCTGGATGCGCGACTGGAACCCGACAGGCGCGGCGCTCGAATGGCTGGTGCGCGCGCCCACCGGGACCGAGATCACGATCACCGCGCGGGCAGAACGCGCCGGGACGCACAGCGCGAAGGTGAGGTTGCAATGACCCCTCACAGTCTAAAAATGGCCTATAAGCGCAAAGCGGACAAAATTCAGGCCGCACTTCCCGCTCATGGTCTGGATGGTTTGCTTCTGTTGGATGCGTACAACGTGCGTTATGCGTCTGGCTTCGCGCATATTCCATCGGAGCGCCCTTTGGGGTTGTTCATTGCCGCCAGCGGTGATCCGGTGCTGTTCGTTCCGCTTCTCGAACAGGAACACGCAGCGGAGACGTGGATCGCTGATACCCGCACCTATTTCGAGTATCCTGGCGAAGAACACCCGGTTGTCTGGATGGCGCGCGAGGCGGGCGTAAAGCGGCTCGGCGTGGATTCGATTAGCTATGATGTCCACAAGCAGGTCACGGGTATCGACCTGATCACAACATCGCTGGTCGAACACATGCGCTGGATCAAGGACGAGTATGAACTCACCTGCGTGCGACGCGCCGCCGCCTACGCCGACTATTGTGTTGAACATGTCTACTCCAACGCAGCCGAGATCATTCACAGCGGCGGCACGGAACTCGACATCCTGCGCGCGTGCCTGAGCGCGACCACTGCGAAGATGCGCGCTGAACTCGGTGACAGCTTCGATTTGCGTGGTGGCGCGGTTGTCGGCACGGTTCACAGCGGACCGCGCGCAGCGCTCCCGCACGGACGACCGGGCAAACGTCAGCCGCAACAGGGCGAAACGCTAATCGCGGGGATCGGCGTTTCCGTCGATGGCTACCACGCGGAGAGCGGCGCGACGTTCATCCTCGGTGAGCCGACGCCCGACCAGATGCACTGTCTGCGCGCGGCGGCAGCCTGCAACGATGCCGCTGTTGCGATGCTCAAGCTCTTCGATCACTGTTCAGCCGTGAACGCCGCCGCGCTTGAGCAGCTCACCACCGCCGGGCTTGGCGAGTTCATCCGTCACCGGATTGGTCACGGGATGGGCTTGCAAGGCCACGAAAGCCCCTGGCTCGCGCCGGGCGACGCTACCAACCTGCAAGCGGGCATGGTCTTCTCCAACGAACCGGGCATCTATCGCCCCGGCGTGGATGGCTACCGCACCATCAACACGATGATCGTCACTGACGATGCGGCGGAAGTTCCAAGCCGTTTTCTCGCGGAACACCCGCCTGAAAAAAGGATCATTCCATTGTAGTAATGGGTCAGTCACGCCCAATCTCTACACCAGAAGCGCAATTATCTTCGTAGGCGCTGCGGTTTGCCCGGCCCACCTCCGTCCACATAATTTGAGTTTTGCGAAAAGGAATTGATCATGCCCGAACCCGCCGCCTGGCGCTACCAGAAAATTCTCAAACCGATCTTCGATATTCCCGCACCACCGCGTTCGTTCGTGAACGCGCGCGTGCTGACCTGCGTTGGCGATGAGCGGATCGAACACGGCTTCGTCGAAGTGCGCGGCGGGAAGATCGTTGCTGTCGACGTGATGGACAAATATGTTACATCCGACGCAGAGGTGATCGACTGCGCAGGCCAGACCGTCATGCCGGGGTTGATGCAATCGCACGCGCATCTCGCCTGGGACGGTATCCACGACCTCGCTAACCAATCGATGAACGACGCGCCGGAAATCAGCGCGTATAAATCCGCCGCGAATATGCTCAAAGCGCTGCGTTCCGGTGTGACACTGCACCGCGACCTTGGCATGAACAAAAGCAACTTCTTCGCGAAGCAGGCCGTCGAACAGGGCATCTTTCCCGGTCCGCGTCTGCTCATTTGCGGCGAAGCGATCATCCAGACGGGCGGGCATACGTATTGGTGCTGCCGTGAGGCGAGCGGCGTAGATGAAATGCGGCGCGCGGTGCGTGAACAGGTGCGCGGCGGTGCGGATTTGATCAAGATTATGGCCTGCCACGATACGCTTGAATTCACCGATGAGGAGCTTTTTGCGGTCATCGACGAAGCGCACCGCAATGGCCTGCCAATTACCGCACACGCAACCTACAACGAGTGCATCAAGCGCGTGGCGCGGTTCGGCATCGATGTCGTGGAACACGGTGGCTCAATGGACGACGAGACGATTGCACTGTTATTGGAAAAGCACATCCCCATCGTGACGACATTCGCACCAGTGGTCATGCAGGCCGAACGCGGGCGCGAATTTGCTATTCCAGAGTGGAAGATCGAGGAGCGCAAGCGCGCGATTGCCGATACCAGCCGCTATCAGGGCTTAATTGATGCGGCGAATGCGGGGGTGGTTATCGTCTTTGGGACGGACGCGGGTTCCCCTGTCGTCGGGCATGACGTTGTCGCGCCGGAACTCAAATTCATGTTGCGGCTCGGCATCGTGAGGGACACCTACGCCGCGCTGCGCTCCGCGACGATGCTGCCCGCGAAAATGAACAAGCTTGATAAGAAACTCGGCACGCTCGAAGCAGGCAAGGACGCCGACTTGATCGTGATCGATGGCGACCCGCTGGCTGACCTCGACGCGCTGAACCGGGTGCAGATGACCTTCATCGCGGGCAAAAAGATGATCGGCGTGGGGGGTTAACTGCGTGTCTGGAACATTCAAGGGCGTGTTCAATATTCTTGCGACGCCGTTCAGCAACGATCTTGCGGTTGACGACGCGAGTCTGCGCAATCTGGTCGAGTTCCAATTGGATAAAGGGGCGTATGGCCTGACAATTCTCGGCGTGTTGGGTGAGGCGTCGAAGCTGACGGTCGAAGAGCGCACACACGTCATGCACCTTGTGATGCAAACGGTCGCGGGACGTGTCCCGGTAATCGTCGGCGCGAGTCATCAGGAGCAAGCGACGGTGGTTTCGCTTGCCCGGACCGCATTGCAGGCGGGCGCGGCGGCAGTCATGATCGCGCCTCCGCGCTTTGCAGAGCCGATCCACGCGAACGTGCTTGCCTATTACGAGCAGATTTGCGCGGCACTTGGCGAGGGCGAAATTGTTTTGCAAGACTTCCCACCCGTGACGAATGTAGTGCTTTCTGCCGACCTGATCGCGGCGCTCGCGGAGCGTGTCCCCACGATCCACGCACTCAAGCTGGAAGACCCACCGCTCATGCAGAAAATCGCGGCGGTGCAGGCACGGACGGAACGGCTCGCAATCTTCGGTGGCCTGGGCGGTATGTTTTTCCTTGAAGAACTGATGCGCGGCGCGGCAGGGACGATGACCGGGTTCGCCTTCACAGAAATTCTGGTCGCAGTCTATCAGGCATTTACGGTCGGCGATCAGGACCGCGCTGCTGCCATCTTCGACCGCTATCTGCCGCTCATCCGCTTCGAGAACCAACCGCTGATCAATCTCGCGATTCGCAAAGAGTTGCTTTACTTGCGCGGCGCAATCAAAACGCCGTTGCTGCGGGAGCCGTTTGCGGGTATCGATGGCGGGACGCACAACGAGATTGCGTCGATGTTGCGCCGCACGGCAATTGGCGATCCACGCGAGAGACTCATTTTCTGATGACCACTGGTGCAAGTTACAGAGAGAATTGAGCAATACTGATCTTGAAAGGGTCAATGGCAGGGTCAAGCTGAGGGGTGTCACGCGGCGCAAAAGATACGTAAGTTCGTCTTTTGCACCTGTCCCACAACTCAGGCGTTGCCGCCTCCTTTAGCGCAGCGCTTTCCGCTGTGTTATCTGGATTTCCGTAACTAGCGACGGTCGAACCACTTGCAACGTCGCCGCAAGCACCGTCACGGAAAGCGACGACGCCTGCGAGCCGGGTAGCGGAAGCGGCTCGCCGTCGATGTTAATCGTAATCGGTCGCGCGGATGTGATGCTCATGCGCTGTGCCTGAAATTGCTCCAAGGCGCGCGAACGGTAATGCCGCACCAGTCGCGCCCCGATCAGCACGAAGGCCAGCCGCCACAGGCTGATTTCTTTGATGATCGATAGATCGAACCTGCCATCGTCGATCTTCGCGTCAGGCGTGAGCCGCACCCCACCGCCAACCGTTGCGGCGTTGCCAATAGCGAGCGCGAGCATCCGGCGGCGGTTGGGTGGCTGCTCATCCAGCCGGAGCAAGATAGCTGGCGTACGGCGATATTTGAGCAGCGTATTCAGGACCGCCGGGATAGCTCCCAGGATGCGCCCAAAGCGCCGCGCGGCCTGCTGATACTGCATATTCGCCCAACTGCTCAACCCCGCGCTGATGCTCAAACAGCAATAACGTTCCAATGAATCGACCTGAACGCGGCCAATATCGAGTCTTATATTGGCTTGGTCGGCGGGTAGCGTACGTTCGGCATCGACCAGCGCACGGTAAAAGTCGTTGAGCGTCCCCCAGGGCAGTACGCCGAAAATCGGGCGATGCGTGGACTGCATAAGACCATTCACAACCTCGCTGATCGTGCCGTCGCCACCCGCCGCGAAGACATACCGCACACCCGCGTCGGCGGCTTCCTTGGCAATATCGGTAGCGTGTCCGGGATGATCGGTCACGCTCCATTCGACCGCCGCGACATTGGGCAGTGCCTTCAACCGTGCTGCAATCAGCGCACGATCCCGCCCTGCCGCGCCGCCGCTCTGCGCTCGCGGGTTGACGATAACGAGGACATCCGCAAGCATCAGTGCCGCCCGCGCACGAGCCGGACGATCATCGCGGCCAGCCAGCCGAGCGCGTTGGCGGTCACATCGCGCGCCGTATCGTCGAGGCTCCACATCATATTGATTTTCGAAATGTCGCCGTGCTGCTTCGCCAGTTCGTAACGATGCGTGCGATATTCGCCACCCTCCCAAACGAGCGTTACGACGGCGAGAATGAGGCCAGAGAACAGCGCCGGGTTATTCGCCGCCCACCTAATCAGCGGATACAAGACATTGCGCCTGTGAACAACGGTTGCCGCGTATTCGGCAGTGTCGGCGGTGAGCGCAGCGAGGCCATAAGCAGTCGCGGCGTGCGGCAGCGCATCCAGCCCCAGTCCCAGCACGCGAATATCGGCCAGTTCTCCCTTATAGATGTTGAAGCGCGGATGCGAGAGCATATAGCCGACCGCCAGTGGCGTCACGTAGCTGACGTAGTGCGGGTTATCCACGACCATTGCCACGAGGATTTTTTCTGCCAGTTCCAGATCATTCGCGGAGTCATCCGGCGCGTGTTTCAGTAACGGCAATACCGCGCCGACGATTTCCGGGAAGAGCAGCGACAGCGAGTTGGTGATCAGGTGCGGTAGCCAGGTTGTGGACATATGATACGTTTCGCGGTTCTCGTAAGCCGTTTCCGCGACCGCGAACCACAATCCATAGCGTGCCAGATCGTAAAGTTTCACGAGGTTTCCTCTTGTTCGCCAAAATGCGGCGCGTCTGCTAAATCCTTGCTATGCTGACCATGCTCACGATGAACTGCTTTGGCGTCCCCGCACTAGGGACTGCGCGGCGACTGGAAGCGCTCGGCTCGTCATTGAACGCGCTCGATGCGGATGTGATCACCTTGCAGGAAGTACAGGCGCACGCCTTCCGGCGGCTGCTCGTCAAAACCTGCACTGCATACCCCTATCGCGAGTACATGCCATTCGTTCACGCGCCGAAGGGCGGCTTGCTGACCCTCAGCCGCCATCCGCTGACGGAATGGCGTTTCGTCCTCTACCGTGAGCGTGGCCTGTGGTATACGCCTGCGCTCGCGGATTGGATTCTACACAAAGGCGTGCTAATTACCCATATTCAGGTTGGCGAACTCCCGGTCGTGGTGATGAATACGCACCTGACCGCGAACTACACGGGCGATTGGTCACGCAGCAATCGCTTCGCGCGGCACGAATGGGAGCAGCTCGCGCAGCTTGCCGATCTGGTGAACGAGCAGCCGTCCGATCATCTGGTCGTCGTCGCGGGCGATTTCAACGTGCCGCGCGGGAGCTGGCTCGCGGATGAATTTCTGGAGCGCAGCCACCTCACTGATCCGCTATCGGGCAATCGTCGCCCAACCTACCGACCCATGACGGGGATGCCCGCGCGCTATGCCGCCGCAATTGATTTCAATCTGTACCGTGCGCCGCAAGGTATGCAGATCGAGACACAGGCGCGCTTTCGCTTCGAGCAGAAACACCGCCTCGCGGATGGCCGACAGATGTTTTTGAGCGATCATGACGCGGTAGAGACGCGGCTGGTGTGGTGACTGCAAGTCATTCGCCGCTGCTGAAGTTCTGGTCAGGAGGGTCGCCCTGAGGAGGGTCGATGTACGCTTTTATCGGCGCCTGAGTAATCGCACCGACTGTCCCACGAAAGTACCCGCGCGCCCACAGGGGCTGTCCCCAGGAGCGTTTCTTGAGTGGCGGAAACTCATCTTGCAGCTTAGGCGAGGCTACGCCTTTGAGAGAGTGCACCACTTGCGCTGGACGCAGCCTGGGTGGAGCCCCTCACTTGCCCCTGAGCGGCACTCGGCTGCCCCTTCACAAGCGTGATTTCACGACCCCTACCGACTTGCCGAATGCGCGCGCCTGTCCGTTCTGCAAGCTCACCCCGCCGCACAGGGTAGC
>Ga0123337_10006844_pt1 | contig 10773 bp, 10 predicted proteins | sample frozenSSSSmetaG_FD_89792 | JGI IMG/M metagenome (GOLD analysis project Ga0123337, IMG submission 89792) | Glacier valley bacterial and archeal communities from Borup Fiord, Nunavut, Canada, to study Microbial Dark Matter (Phase II) -... | ecosystem: Environmental > Aquatic > Freshwater > Ice >...
CTTGGCGCGACTGCTGCCAGCGTCTAAATCCAGATTGATAGAAACCTGCTTGTTTTGAGACTCGTAACGCTTGCGCGGTTCTTTTTCTTTAGCGATCGCTAAGTCTTCACTCTTAATAGTTTCTGATGGAAATGTTGAGATAATACCTTTACCGTTGGTGACTGACATGTGAGTTATTCCTGTAATGCTAGAAGTTTGTTGGGTAATTGCTTGTAGTGTGCGCGTGTTCTGCCGATACTACGCTGACACCGTGCCAAATAAAGTGCCTTGTTGCGACTTTTTTTTCTTATTGCGACTGAACTATTAAGAGAAATTAATAGCTCAATCGTGACTTTGTAGACAAGCTGGTTAATAGTAACTACCAAGATTAAATTAATATTTTTGGCATGATAATTACTGTTAACAGTTCAGCCTTTTAATTTCCTTGTTTTCTCAAAACATTCTCAGATGTCTTCTTACCGCAGTCGCTACACACGTAATAATTTATACCTTTGCTTTTTCCATCCAGGCTCAAAATGCCAGTTTTACACTTAAAGCAGGCAGACCCCACGTACCCCGAATCCTGCCTGAAATCCTGCACGGTAGAATCACTATTTGAGCCGTTCAATCCTGCGTTCCCTGCGTTCCTGCCTGCCTCCTGCCTGCTTTCCTGCACTGAGACAGGTTGAATGACATCATAGGTAAAGGCTCCGTATGCAGGTAACTCTATGAAGTACGGACGCTTCTGTGACTCCATGACCAAAGCGAATCTGTAAGCTGCAATATCATGCTTTTCATCTAGCCCTAATTCATCATTTTTGGCACTACAAAACTCTGTTAATTTAGCTGCAACTTCCTTTAGTCTTTCACTTTCAGTTGTAGTAAGTACATTTGTATTAGTCAGCGCGTCGTTGGCATTAGTCCCGATATGAACATTCACCGCGCTATTCCAATCGCTTCTCTCCATGCCGGGATATTCCGAGACGTTCGCATTCTGCCCGATAAAAATTGCTCCTAAGTTTTGATGTGATGCTTGCTTAATGATGAAATTGACGTTGCCACCAATATCCGCTTTTTTACCGTGAGAGTGGCTCATGGTTGAGTCAACCTCATCAAATAGCGATAACTCAAATGTTTCTCTAGCCTCCGTGCCATTGGAGCGAGCATCTATTTGCTTAGCGAGTGCCGCGATCGCTTTTTCGCTATCTTTGTGGGAAGTACCAACAACCGGGATAGTCCAGTAATTTTTCTCACTGTTGTGTTGTGGGTTGTAAAGTTTAGCGACACCTTTGCGATGCTTGAGGATGACACAAGCCATATTCTCAGCAGTAGGAGACTTGCCAGACTCCGAACCACCTGTCAGTCTGATGCGTGACCACTGACTAACAATCTCCTCAAACTTGTCTGATGTTCGCCAAAGTTTACTAACATCTTTGTCGGTTGCCACTTTCTTAAGTGGCTTGCGGGTTACAACTTCCAAGACCATCAATCCGCTTTGGTAGTTTGGTGTGAATTCTGGCAACTTCAGGGCATTGGTTAAACCTGCCAACTGTGGGCGATTGTCTTTGTCGTGGAGCATGTCAGCGGTTAAATAAACCTGGTTGCGAATAGTAGCAAAGGTTAGTGTATAACCCGTCTCCGTTTCAGCCCATCCCATTGCATCCAGAACATATTTAAAATGTTTGTAGTAAAAATGAATGATTGCATTACCAGCAACAGCATAATCAATAGTTCCGGTGAATCTCCAAGGCTTCTCTAGTTCCTCAAGCTTTTCTCGCAGTTCAGCAATCAAGGCATCACGTATTTCTAAGGCTTTGGCTGCTTCCCGTCCATCCTCAATGAGTTCAGAAAAGTTTACATCGTAATTAGCTATATGCTCATTATTGGCAACCAACCAATCATTAGCAATAGCGCGAACATCAGCCTCATTAGTATCTTTGAGTTGTTGAATAGTTTTCCCACTGTAATCAAGTAAGCTTTTTACATCATCTTCATACTGTCCATAATCGATAGAGTTATCAAGTAATGTTTTTTGGTTGTCTACTACCTCATTCAGGTAGCGGATTGCAATTGATTGAGCCTTGACTCTAAGTTCAATGCACCCGTTGATGATTTTTTCTTGCATGTCCAAGCCAACATCAATTAATTCGTTGAATGATGTAAGAGCTTCGTATTCGCTTAACTTTTGGGTATAACGATTACGAAATTTATCAACCTCTATTAAAACGTTGTTGAACTCGTCAGATATGGCTGAATAATTCCTCATTAATGATTCAATATGAGCCTCTAGCTTCCGTACACAACGGTTATAAGTATCGCGTACCATTTTATATGCTTCATCAGTAGAAAAGCGCCCTACGTCTTTCAGTTTGAGTTTGAGGCTATTAACAGAAGCGTTAGCCGTCTCCAATTGTTTATGTTGAGAAATCACGATGACATTAGCTTCGTTGATTTGGCGCTCAAACTGTTCTTTCTCCTTTGTGGCTTGTGCCAACAAAATAGAGATTTTTTCTACCCCGTTCATCGACTCTCTACTGTTTAATTCATGTTGCTTAATTTTCTCTTTGAGTTCAGATGTTTTTTGTCTTAAAGCCTCATCTGTCTGCAATTTGAATTGGTTGGACGCGCTAACAGCCATACTTGATGATGCTTCTCCAATGGCTAATGATGCGAGTGAAATTCCTAGCGCAACCTTCGCTAAATCTTTCACATTATTGTTAGGACTGAACCAAGCGAAAGAAGAAGCCAAACCCAAACCTACAGAGAAAACAAATAACTTGTTTTTGAATTGATTGATTGTGTCTTGCATGATGAATTCCTTTATTTGTTTAGTTGGTGGGTTGTGACACCCACCGTTAGTAATTAAGCGTTGACTGAATCTTTCAAATACTTCTGGATGATGTCTTGACTTTGAGCTTGAATAGATTTAATTTCCGCATCGCGCTTATGTCTTTGAGCCTCAAACTTTTGCCCAATTTGGGAAGTTTCATGTTGCAAAGCAATAGTTGTGATTCTGGCTTGCTTAAGCTTCTCTTTTGAGTGCTCAAGTTTTTCTAAGTCAATGTCTAACTCAACATTTTGTTTGTCAAATCTGACTACTTCTTGCTGAACTTTGACCGACTCAGTGGCAGCTTTAATAATGGATTGTTCAGCTTTGTGATACTGCTGTTTGGTTTTACCGACTTCCTCAATGTATTTAAAACCAGCTTGATAGAGACGTTGAGCACGAGTAGCACCAGCGTATTCAGCTAAACCCGCTGTCAGTTCCTCTTCGGAAACTTTGGGTAAGCCAGAGGGATGTAACAGGTCGGAAGGAATTAAACCTGTGAAATCCATTTCAGGTACTTTCAAGCCTCCGCGTGGGTCAGAGTGCCGTTGAATAGAAGAGCCTGCAACTGATTGGGTAACATTGCTCGCAGCATTACCAACCGATTGAGCCACGTTGGAGACTGCGTTACTGACTGTTTGAGCCGCATTAACTACAGGCTCAAAGGTTGTTCCTGCGGCGGTGGCAGCTTCCGTAGCGCGAATACCCATTGACGCGAAACGAGCCTTAATTCTTTCGCTCATCTGGCTATTTTCTTCTTCCCGTGTCTTGGCTTTTTCGGCTGCTTTTTCACCTGTGGGGTCGGTGATTGGATTTTTCTTGGGACGTGGCATAATGGGTCAATCCTTATAAATGTTGAGTTTTTGGGGGTGGCAGTGTGGGTAGTTTTCGAGGCTTGCCCACACTGATTTAATTTGATGATTTTTCTACCACAGGTTTCGAGAATCGTTTGCCCGTTTCTTTATGCTTATTTCTCGATCTTTCATACAGAAGATTTTGTACATATTTCTTAAGCCCTTCATTGATTGTTATTTCTTGAAATCCTTGCAATTCGTTATCTGTAAATGTGTTCAGCTTTTGGATAATCTCGATTAGTTCTAAATCGGTCATTATTCGCATCCTTGTAGTAATTTCAGCAACTTGGAAAAATTATCTGAATCGATAATGATTTTGTCATCATTGGAAAGAGTTACGATGCATCTTCCTGTGTTTCCTTTCTCTGTGGTGACTTCAGCTTCTAGGCTGAGGATATGGTCAGCATTAACTAATTTTTGGGCGATTTGGATAAATTTCATTTTGTTTTTCCTATTGGTAAGATTGAAAACAGTAATCTTAGTGGGGTGATTAACACCCCTTCCTTATGAAGCATCAACAAGCCTAAGTACCGGCTCGGATTGAAGCGCTAGGGCGATGGCATCAAAGGTTTTTCGCCCGATTACGAACGATTGGATTACCAGAGGTATCGCCACAGTAATCACAAGTTGCAAGGCTTGTAAGAACAGGACTATTAAAGTCAGTCCTACACTTGCATGATTGACCGTTGTGGGCGCGGGTGCGGGGACTGTGCGAGGTGACACCTCTGAAGTCGCACCATAGAACTCTGCAACTTCCCATGCTTCAACCGAACGGGCATCGATTGTTTCATCCCCATCAGAGAAGAAATCTTGCAGGTATTGCAGTGGTTGTGGAATTGTGGGAATGAGTACACTTTGGTAGTTGCAAGGGTCACAGGTTAAAGGAGTAGATACCCACCAATCGCCTAACTCTTCAGTTTCAATTCCCTCAAAGGCTGAAATAGGAGCAAGAATAAAGGGTACTTGAATTTCAGGCTCGGTTGGTGCAATTTCTTTTTTATCCATTGCGGCTAAAAGTACAGCCGCTCGGTTGTTGATTGCCTGCGCTTCTTCAGGGTCAACGCTTTCTGAATTTTCGTAAGCGATAGCTCGGTCTAAAAATTCTTCCATCTCGGTTAAGTTGAGTTTGATTTCTGGCTCGGCTGACTCGGCAACTGCTGCTAGTGTTTCGGCTTGGCTAGTTAGTTGCTCAAAGTTTTCTTTTGCTGCTACGAGCCGGTTGTATTCGTCTAACAAATCATCTTTGTTGGCGTTTAGCTTGGTTTCCAGTTCGTAGCCGAGTGAGCGAAATTCCTTAAGAGCGGTTTGGAGTTCTTTATAAGTCATGGTAGTTATCCTTTATATGGGGTCGTTGTTGGCGGTGTCGGTAGCGCGGTGTTTGGTAGGCTGTTCTCTCAGCCGGTCGGTTGCTCCTTACATTTATAGTTATACCACCAAATTATTCAAAGTGGTGGCAAAGTGACATCACATTAGCTGATTGTATTTGGCGTAGAACATAAGACAATGTGATACCACATTGACACCAAACAGGTTAGAATGATTGCACAGTGGTATAAATAAGGTGAAAAAGTATGAACACAAGCTATATGGCGAGACAGAAACGCGACACAGTAGTGAAAACTACTAGGTTGATTATGGAAATTAATGATGCTTTACAAAGATATGCTGACAGTCAGTTAATTAGCGAGAACGCCGCTATTAACCAGTTGCTTAAAGAAGTTCTGATACAAAAAGGTTTATTGAATAAAGATATTGAAAAATGATTGAGCTACGAGTTACAGGTGAACAGTCAGAGATAACATTCACAATCGACCGGCTAGAACAGCAATTTGAGATAATTGAAATAAGCAAGTTTTATCCCAATAGGGGCGAGTCAAAGTTAGGCAGAGTATACGTCAAAATCAAACTTTAGGAGTTTAACAATGAACAGTGACAACGATGAAATTAGAGATTTAATAGCCGAGTTAACCCGTAAGCAATTGGCATCTCAAATTGAATTAGATATGTTAATTAGCAACACTAACAGCGTCCTAGGACGTAGCGCTGTAATTGACAGTATGATTTTAGAAGTCAGAGAAAACACCGAGTTGATGCAGCGAAATTTAGAGCAACAACAAAGGAATTTTGAGAGGCATCAAGAAAACTTTGATAGGCATCAGGAGAATTTTCACGAAAACCAACGGACTACTAACGCTGCTTTACAATCGCTAGAAGCTATCTTGCTACAACTAACTAGGAACAACAATTGACTATCGGTATACGGAGAGTATCAGCTACGAATTGCTGTTACTCTCAGCCAAGCTCATTTACAAGGTTACGAAAAAAGGTGTTGATGTAACCTTGCCAGCATCACAAAGCACTTCAGTAATTACTCGGAAAAATTATGCTAAGTAAGAAACATATGTACAAAGCATTAACTACAGCACAAGACGCGATTGTATTACCTGAAAACTTGACAGAAGAAATCGTGATTAGTTGGTGTAGTAACCGCGCTTTTTGGAGAAATTTAAAGACGATGTTTAAAAACTACTTTACAGGTAAAGAATTAGTTCAAAACATTCCTTACTATAAAGAAAAACACGAAGTTCTAAAGCTTAAGTTTTACGAATATTTAGCACTATATAACCTTTTCAACTTCGGATGGACTGACGTTAAGAAAGGTCTGTCAAGTGTTGTCAATGAAATTAAAACCCCAGGTGAAGCTTTAGTTTATATACTTTCTGAAGAGGCTAAATTATGGACTAATAACAGTAGTTCTAACCCTGAAACTTTAGCTAGGGCTTGGAACGCTTTTACTATTGATAATATGGAAAAGTGTAATATTTACATCAAAAGACTTGAAAAACAAACTGGTAAAAAAATAAGTGATCAACCACCACATCTTGATTTTATAGATATTTGTTTATCTTTAACTCAAGCCAGTAAAAGTGAAAGTGTCCGACTTGCCGCAAAAACATACCTTTTTCGCATCCGTGAGCGGTGTGATAATACCGCCAGCAAACTCAGAAAAATGTCGAAAAAATCGGGTTAACGTTAAACCGATTTAACGATAAATCAAGGGAAAACGAACTTTTTTGTTACAGTACTTCACACTTTTTACCCACGAAAGTGACCGCGCGGTTTTAGTAGAGATTTCCGTTGTAGGCTTGTAGAAAGCAACAAAAAAAAGAAATATAAAGTTTTCCAATTCAAATCGACAAAACTTGCAAGCCTTGCCCAGAGCCGATATTTTGGAAGTAGTAAATAAAAAAAACTTGCTTTTACTGTTCTCGTTGAAGTGCCCGAACCTTCAGAGTTAAGCCAACCTCCAAAACTGAGTTGTAATCAGTTCTCTCCCAAACACCAAAAACAAGAAAACATTAAATATAGTACATTCAGCTTAACTCAAAGATTCGAGCACTTCAAGGAAAAAAGTAAAAGCGGTTCCCAATTACAGGAGAAACCGCCATGACAGATAATTTAAATAATACAGCTATACTATCACACAACACTACAACTATATCGCCACGTAACGCTAAATCGATAAAGCGTGGTAATTCTCAGTTTGTTGCTGTTGTTCCTTGCCCAGTTTGCGATCGTACCCACGACAATGATTGCAGACAAAGTAAAGATGACCCAGATTTCATCCTTTGCCATACTTTTGCAGATGCCACCGTGGGAAGCACTGAGAACGGCTACCGCTGCGTGAAAGAGAGTAACGGGCATACTGCTAGCTTCAAACGGATTTCAGGTGGCACAGCTCAAAAATTCACTACTGCTGATAGAAGCACTAAACGGCAAACAGAATCCGAGCTAGACGTTGATACCCGAAATCTAGAGTACGGAAGAGTATTTGGCAGATTGTCACTCTTGCCACACCACAGGGAAGCACTGAATTTACGAGGCTTGACCGATTCTAAGATTGATACGATCGGTTACAAATCAATCAAGCCTGGTCAAAGAGTAGGCGATTTCTCTCCTAATTTGCCAGGAGTAAGGAATGGGGCGATTACTTGCCTGCATCCAGGAATAGCTTACCCAATTAGAGACACGCTTGGAAGAATCACTGCGATTTGGTACAAACCAGATATTGCAGGCAATGGCAAGTACAAACCTCTGTCCGATACCGATAATCCAGTACATTTAAACGGAGAGATACCACTCGGTTACTTTCCGGCAAAAGAAATCCAGGATACTGGATTTTCTCAGTTGTGGCTAATGGAAGGACACGGTCTGAAACCCGCAATAGCAAATCACAAACATGGCATAGAAATATTAGCAGCGAGCGGAGGGAATTTCACGGCAAGTTTGAATACTCTAAAAGTCAGCTTAGAAGCAATCTGCAAAGCTGGCGATACTATCGTGTTATGTCCAGATGCGGGTGATGTTCAAAATCGCCAATGTACTAATAGATGGGTCAAAACTGCCAGACTTTTAGAGGAACTTGGCTACAGCACGGAAGTTGCTTGGTGGGAACAAACTACAAAGGATGAGGCTGACATTGATGAATTAGATGAACTGCCATTAGACCTTAATTTCATCAGTATTGAGTCTTTTGCTAATATTGCAAAAGAAGAAATACATCAATTTGTGAAAGACAAAATGACTGAAGTGAAAGTTGATAACTCCGACCGCTACCAGACCGCATGGAAGAATAGCGGAAAATTTGAACCGACAAAGACCGTTCACATGAAAGATTTTGAGTCTGGTAAAATTCCTTTAGATAATGCAATTATTGCCGTCAAATCTGGACTTGGTACGAACAAAACAGGATGGGCTATTGACGTACTCAAAGCTTCCGAAAGAGGAGCGTTGTTTATCGGCTATCGGAATAATTTACTACACCAGACAATAGCCAGAGCGGCAGAAAAGAAAATCTGGATTTATCATATCCAAGACGAGCAAGGGCAACAGATGATTATTGATGATTACGCATGCCACGCGCTTTGCTTGGATTCGATTCATCACGTAGATGGCTATTTCCATCACAAAGATATTTATCTTGATGAGGCTTGTTCAGTTTTACTACACGCATTAGGAGGAGGAACTTTAGGGAGTCATCAAGCCAAAGCGATCGCTATTCTTAGTAAAGCTCTTAGAATTTGTAATCGAGTATTTCTATTAGATGGAAATCTTTCTGATTTACAAGTATCCTTGATTTCCAAACTCGCACCCGACAAAAAAGTAATCAAAATCGAAAACACTCAGAAAATTGCTCCTCACGATATCACATTTGTTGATGGGGTCAATATTGAGGAAGAAGTCAAAAAACGCGACAAATCGGCACTTGTCAAAACAATTTTAGAACAAGATTGTCTCCCTTGGATTGCTTGTGATTCTCGTTCTCAAGCTGAAGTTTTACACGAGGTATTAAACAATAGTGGTAAAAAAGGCTATGTTCTCCACTCTGAGACTGTCTGTGAAGAATGGGCTAAACAATTCCTTGCTGACCCTAACGAATTTATACTCAAAAACAAACCGGAATACTTTATAATTTCGCCTACTGCTGAAAGTGGTGTGAGTATTACGGTTAACGATTATTTCACTCACAAATTTAGTTTCTTTGTTGGAGTATTGGGAACGAATAGCCAACATCAAATGATGTTTAGATTACGTGATAACAAAATTCCTCACTACGTCTTTTGCCCCGAAAAATCAGCAGTGAAAGACACGAGTGATCCTTACACTTACGAGGTAGAAGTTTATCGAAGAATCCAAAATGAAAGAATTCTGCAATCGGCTTCCCTAGCGGGTGAACGAGTAACAGAAGCTTTAAATGATGCTTTGACAAGACAGCAAGACGACTGGCGCGATTTGTCTTGTAAGCTTGGAGCTTTCCATAATTACGAGATGGATAATCTACGGGCTTGTCTGATTCATGCGTTGAAAGAAGCCGGACACAATGTAAAAACTGAACAATGGTTACAAGACCAAGAAATTAACGAAGATTTGAAACAAGCTAGGATTATTATCAACAAAAAAAAGGCTGATGAGCTATTTGTTGCTCAGGAATATCCCTCAATTAAAGAGGCAGAGGAAGCCGCGAAATCCAATCCCAACAAGGAAAAGCAAAGGCAGATTGAAAAAACTTATTTGCTAGATAAATTGTCAGAAATTAAGGAGAACCCAATTTACTCGGCAGAATTTATTTACGAATGTCACGTCAGGCGTAGGCGATTTATTGAGCAACAGCAACGATACTGGCTACTAAAGAATTTTGAGATATCGCAACAGAAACATATTGCAGATTGGTTCTATGCATCGACTTCTGAATTCTTCTTTAGTGGAAGGGCTACCAAGATGCGACACGATAAAATTTGGGCATTGAACGAATTAAACATTCTGAAACTGGAAGGTACGGAGTATCACAAAGACAGTCCAGAGATTGTTGAGGTGGTGAGAACATTACGCGATCGGCGAGATATTCAATTAGCTCTGAATATTCAACTCGAAAAAGAAACTATTGACGGGAAGGAGCGAATTAGAATCCTCAATAATTTATTAGAGTCAATCGGACTTGAGAATAAATTCACACAACAAAAACTTGTTAATGGAGTGAAACTAAGACATTACTGCTGCCAAGCTGCAACAAGTAAAGATTACGATTTAGTGGCAGCGAGGGAAGCAATTCTAAAATGCACTGAAATTAAAATGCTTGCGTGGAACGAGAAAAATAAAGAGATTGATATCTGGGAGGAATACGAAAGTAAGCCAGTTTTAGCAGAATGGACAGAGGTACAAAAAACTAGCCCAGAATGGCTGACCAACCAAAATGTTAGAGAAACCGCATCAATGCTAGAAACAGTCGAAACTCAAGAGGACTTCAACGATTACAAGGAATTCTTACCAAGCTTCGTAATTAAAGCGGCAGCAAGTTGTTTACAGAAAGCCAAGCTCAATCAATTAACTCAGTTTGGTGTTGAGAAAATCTCTTTTGGATTATTTGCAAATTGGTTACAGGACAACGAACTTAACCGTGAAAATAAAGAATTCAATCGTTTCTGTGGAGTTGGGTAACTTGAAAAAATATGTAGTAGAAAAAGTGGTAACGACCAAAGTTATCACTGTCAGTAAATTTAGTGATGGGTCTGAATCTACAACGGAGACAAATTTTATTGCTATCAAAAAGTTAGA
>Ga0123337_10006845_pt1 | contig 10772 bp, 5 predicted proteins | sample frozenSSSSmetaG_FD_89792 | JGI IMG/M metagenome (GOLD analysis project Ga0123337, IMG submission 89792) | Glacier valley bacterial and archeal communities from Borup Fiord, Nunavut, Canada, to study Microbial Dark Matter (Phase II) -... | ecosystem: Environmental > Aquatic > Freshwater > Ice >...
CAGAAGCGGAGATACGCAAGAACCTGATTCGCAAAGGATATATCAAAGGTATCATCGGTTTGCCTGCCAACTTGTTTTACGGCACCGGTATTCCGGCCTGCCTGATTGTGATTGATAAGGAAAATGCAGGCAACAGAAAAGCTGTATTCATGATCGATGCAGGTAAAGGGTTTGTGAAGGATGGTCCTAAAAACCGCCTGCGCGACCAGGATATTCACAAGATCGTGGATGTGTTTAACAAGCAGACCGAAATAGTAAAGTACAGCCGCATTGTACCCATTTCAGAAATTGAAGAGAAAGAATATAACCTTAACATTCCCCGCTACATTGACAGCCAGGAGGAAGAAGACATCCAGGATATTGAAGCTCACTTGAATGGCGGTATCCCGAATGCCGATCTGAAAGCATTGAATAACTACTGGGAGGTGTATCCCAGCTTGCGGAACGAACTTTTTGCACCCCACAAGCGAAGTGGATATAGTGAGCAGAAAATTGACAAAGCGGAAATTAAGAGTACCATTTTTGCACATCCCGAATTTACCAGTTACAGTCAAAAGGTGTTTGAAGTTTTCGAATGCTGGAAACGTACCACTATCCCGACCCTGAAAAATATGGAGATAGGGGTAAAACCCAAAAAGCTGATTCACGAAATTGCAGAGGACTTGCTGCAAAGCTTTTCAAACCTTAAGCTGATTGACCGCTACGATGTGTACCAGCATTTGATGAGCTACTGGAGCGAGACGTTGCAGGACGATGTGTATGTGATCTCGGACGATGGCTGGAAGACAGGTCGCGAAGTTTACAGGATGACCAAATCGAACAAGGACAAAAACGGCAAAGCCAAAGAGAAAGAAATCGAAGGTTTGGAAGGCATCGAGAGCAAGCTGATTAAGCCGGTATTGATCATTAACCGTTACTTTATTAAGGAGAATACTGCTATTGAAGTCCTTGAGACTTTGCGGGATAATATACTCGTTCAACTGGAAGAAATGGAAGAAGAGCATGGGGCTGAAGATGGCCTCATGGCAGATGCCAGGAATGATAAGGATAAAATAACGGCTGCCAGTGTAAAAGACCGGCTGAAAAAGATAAAAGGAAACCGGGCAGATGCTGAAGAACGCCTGGTGCTGGAAGCTTACGTGAAACTCACTGATACACAGGTAGAACTTAACCGTAAGATGAAAGTGCTGCAAAAAGAACTGGAAACAAAAGTCTGGAATCAATACAAAGGTTTGTCTGACAATGACATTAAAACCCTGGTGGTAGATTATAAATGGATTCAAATTCTTGATACTGCCATTCATACTGAAATGCAGCGCATCAGTCAACGCCTGACTCAACGCATCAAGGAACTGGCTGACCGATACGATACTCCCATGCCTAAATTACTGGATGAGGTTAGGGTGTTGGAAGAAAGAGTAAATGGACATTTGGCAAAAATGGGATTCTTATGGAAATAGCAAAAAATGATTCTGATTATCAGGCGCTTGTTAGTCACATTTCGGAAGCCTTTCTGATTGGACAGAAAAAAGCGGTAATTTCAGTAAACAGCCATTTGCTGGATACCTACTGGAAGACAGGGCAATATATTGTAGAGTTTGAGCAACAGGGGAGCGCTAAAGCTGAATATGGTAAAGGTCTTCTTGAAAACTTATCAAAAGACCTGGCCCTATTGCATGGCAAAGGTTTTAGCTTAAGTAACTTGAATAGAATGAGGCAATTCTATCAGTCATATCCAATTTGTGCGGAGCTTCCGCACAAATTGAGCTGGACTCATTGGGTAGAACTTCTGAAAATTGATAATCCTTTGGAACGCTCTTTTTATCTCCAACAAACCATACTCGAAAATTGGAGTACGTCACAGCTTATCCGGCAGAAAAAAGCTTCATTGTTCCTTCGCTTAGCAGCATCAAAAGATAAAGAAGGTATTTTACAACTTTCAAGGCAAGGACAGCTTGTTGAAAAACCGAGCGATCTGATCAGAGAGCCGTATATCCTGGAGTTTTTACAAATTCCTGAACCTTACCATTTGAGTGAATCAGCGCTTGAGGAAATAATTATCAGCAAATTACAACAGTTTCTGCTAGAACTGGGTAAAGGTTTTGCTTTTATTGGCAGGCAGTACCGGATTACACTCGGCAATCGGCCTCATTATGTCGATTTGGTGTTTTATCACCGGATACTGAAATGTTTTGTGCTGATTGATCTTAAAAAGGAGGAAGCCGGATACGAAGATGTTGGTCAAATGAATATGTATCTGGGTTATTTCGAGCACGAAGAAAATACCGAAGGAGACAACCCACCCATAGGAATTGTGCTGGCCAAAGAAAAAGATGACCTACTCATAAAATACGCGATGAATAACATCAATTCTCAGTTGTTTGTATCAAAATACCAGCTTTATCTACCCAATCGCGATGAATTAAAGGCATTGATTGAAAAACAATTATCCGACTATGAAAATGAATAAAGCAATATTTAATTTTGAGAAAAATGAACTGGTCGCAAATTGCGACCGGTTCGAAAATCTAAAGCATTCTTCGGTGTTACCTTATGCTTTTACCAAGAAAGGAGTGGCAATGCTATCAGCTGTATTACGCAGCGAAACAGCAGTGAGGGTAATCTCCAGATTATGAATGCTTTTGTTGAAATGCTCAAATTGGTATTAAACAATGCCGGTCTGTTTCAACGACTGGATAAAAATGGAAATGAATCAATATGTTTTAAATTGTCGCCACGCGTAGCGACTTTTATTTATAACAGAATTGTATGGAAATAGCAATCAACCAAAAGGAAATCGAGAACCGCATTTTTACCATTCGTGGTATTCAGGTGATGATAGACAGGGATTTATCTGACATGTATGGCATTGAAACGAAAGTGCTGAATCAGGCTGTTAAAAGAAATATTGAACGATTCCCCGATTCATTTAGATTTCAATTAACGGTATCTGAAGCAAATGATTTTTCAAGGTCACAAATTGTGAACTTAGACGATGCATACTTGAAGTCACAAATTGTGACTTCAAGTTCCGAACATGGTGGTCGTCGAAAGTTGCCAACCGTTTTTACCGAGCAGGGAGTGGCAATGCTATCGGCTGTATTACGCAGCGAAACAGCAGTGAGGGTAAGCATACAGATTATGAACGCATTTGTTCAAATGCGCAAACTGGTATTAAACAATGCGGGTTTATTTCAACGGCTGGACAAAATAGAAGTGAAGCAAATTGAAGCCGATCAAAAGTTTGAGCAAATCTTTAAAGCATTGGAAAGTCGTGAGCAACAACCTGAAAAAGGTATTTTCTTTGAAGGACAGGTGTTTGATGCGTATACTTTTGTAGCAGGGTTGATTAAGAAGGCGAACAAATCAATTATCCTCATTGATAATTACGTGGATGAAACGGTGCTGACCATCCTTTCAAAAAGAAACAAAGGGGTAGATGGAACCATTTATACCAAACAAATAAGCAAACAACTGGAATTGGATCTTAAAAAACACAATGAGCAATATCCTCCTATTACGATCAGAACATTGGCAGAAAGCCATGACCGTTTTTTAATTATCGACCAGCAAGAACTTTACCATATCGGCGCATCGCTGAAAGATTTGGGCAAAAAATGGTTTGCATTCTCCAGGATGGATTCATTAACCAGCGACGTGTTTAATAAACTAAAAGGATGACTACGAAAATAAGAGAAGGTTATAAACAAACTGAAGTTGGGGTGATTCCTGAAGATTGGGAATTTAAAATTCTTAGGGATTTATCAACATTAATTACGAAAGGAACTACTCCAAAAAGATTTTCGGATGCAGGAATAAATTTTATAAAGATTGAATGTCTTGATGGAGATAAAATCAACATTGAAAAGTGCTTGTACATAGATGATTATACAAACAAAACTGAATTAAAACGCTCAATTTTAAATGAAGGTGATTTATTGTTTGCTATTGCTGGAGCAACAATTGGTAAATGTACGTTTGTTGACAAAAAAATTATTCCAGCAAATACTAATCAAGCATTATCGATTATTAGATTAAAAGTTGAAGAAAACAAAATGTTTGTTTTTTATACTCTAAAATCTACTGGTATGCAAAAATATATTATTGATAATATCGCAGGTGGAGCACAGCCTAATATGAATTTGGAACAAATTGGAAATTTCTGCTTCCCTATTCCTTCCTCCAATTCCGAGCAAACCGCTATAGCCACCGCCCTCAGCGATGCCGATGCTCTGATCACCAGCCTCGAAAAAATCATTAAAAAAAAGCGGGCCATCAAGCAGGGAGCTATGCAGGAGTTGTTTTCTGGGAAAAAGAGACTTTTGGGGTATTCTGATTCCTGGATTGAAAAATCTTTTCCAGAAATATGTTGGTTCCAGGAAGGACCAGGCTTAAGAAATTGGCAATTTACTACTGATGGAATTAAGGTTATTAATGTTACAAATTTGGAAAATGGCTACTTAAATCTTGATAGAACTGCACGATATATTTCATGGGCTGAATTTGATAAAATGTATAAACATTTTGAAATTGATGCCAATGATATAGTTGTTGCAAGTTCCGGTAATAGTTATGCAAAAGTTGCTGTTGTCCGAACACAAGATCTCCCACTTGTTATGAATACCAGTGTAATAAGGTTTAAACCCTTAAAAAACATAGATTATCATTTTCTCTTAATGTTTTTAAAATCCAATTATTTCAAGGATCAAATTGATCTTTTAATAACTGGCGGAGCACAACCAAATTTTGGTCCATTTCATTTAAAGAAAATAAATATCAAAGTACCTCCAACAATAGAAGAACAAACACATATTGCACAAATCCTCATAGATATGGATTTGGAGATTGAATTATTGGAGCAAAAGTTAGGTAAATACAAATTGGTTAAACAGGGAATGATGCAGGAATTGCTGACGGGGAAAATAAGATTAATCTAAACGTTTATTTAGGATCATTCTCCTCTCAAAGAGAAGGAAATTAAGAAGTTGAAGGAGTACAAGGCGAGTTTGATAAATGAGGCGGTAACGGGGAAAATGAAAATAAATTAACCAATATTAAAACTAATCAATGACACTTGAAGAACAAATTTTCGAAAACCATTACAAATACTACAAAGAAGTTGGAGTTGAAACAATTAAGATTGAATCAGGTTATATTGAGCAGGTTAGTGCTGATTATCAAGGTCGGGTAATATATGAGTTGCTCCAAAATGCATTCGATAGAGCAGAAAATAACATATTTGTACAAGTAAAAGAAAACTCTCTTTATGTAGCAAATGATGGTAAAAAATTTACTTATAGTGCTAATCATGATTATAAGAATGGAAAATCTGATCAGCTAGTTTTTGAAAGGGGTGATTTCCAATCTATGTGTTCAATTTCAACATCTACTAAAAATGCAGTAACTAGCATTGGCAATAAAGGAGTTGGATTTAAATCAGCTTTTTCAATCGCCAATTCTGCAAATATTTACACACAGGGAATTATTATTAATAACACAGAGCGTCAAGAAGAAAAGATAAGTTTTAGACTTTATGATTCCTTTAAAGATATAAATACAATATCTAATGATTTTAGTGAAAACATTAGAGCGAATATCAAAGAGAATATAATATCCATCCAAAGGGAAAGTAATTTACAAAACAGGGGTGTTCCTGGTTATTATTTTCCACTGCATATTTACGAAGAACCCGAATTTATTAAAGAATTATTTGAAAAAGGATATGTTACAGTAATTCAAATTCCTTTTGAGGATAAAAATTTGATCTCTAAACTGTTCGATGAAATTAAAAATATTCATTTTCAGTTTGTTCAATTGAAATATGAACAAGATTTTAATATTGAATTTGTATTTGATGACGAAACATTCGAACGAACGATTAAGAAAAATGCAGAAGGACTTTTTGAAATCGAGGTGGTAAGTGAAAATCTTTTACCATTAGCTCAAAAAGCTGGAGTCGATATAAAACAAGCTAAAGTTGCTTTAATAATCAAAGAAGATGCTGAAGGTTTGTTTTATAATTATCTTTCAACGTTGGAGCCATCTCCATTTAAATATATTGATTTTCACGCTGATTTTCACACAAAAGTTGATCGTACAAATATAAATTTCAAGGATGGTGATATTGGAAAATATAATCACGCTTTGTTAAGAGCTTGTATAGAGTTGTATTTTTCTGTGTTAAATGGCTATCTCGAGGAAGACAAAAGAATTAAGCTCAAATTATTATATATAAATGAGAGTAAAGTTGATTTTCATCTTTCCAAATTTGAATGGTTATTAATTGATTTTATTTTGGATAAAAAACATTTTAAACTATATTTTGACATAATACAAGATGTGTTGCAGATAAATGATAGAAACCTTTATAATTCAGCCAAATTCTTTACAGCCATTGCTAAAAAATATTTTTCATCACCACAAAAAAATGGTGCACATAAATTGTTTTTTGATAATATTTTGAGATTCATAAATTATTATAGTACAAATTCAAATAAATATTCGGGTTGGATATCTGATCACATTAGGTTAATCTCTGAAGGTATTTTAAAGGAAGGAGTACAAATAATACCTATTACCGGAGAAATTGGTCGAGCGATTGAAAATGAAATAATTTACAGAAAACCCGAAGATTCGCCAATTAAAATTCCTCATTTTATTGGAATAACCCTCACTGACTTTGCAATAGAAAATCCCGAATTTAGAGGATTTTTAAGAATTAAAGAGTTTACTCAATACAATGAAATATTGAAGAATTATAGGCAAGTTTCAATGAATGGGGAGGTTAACAATGAGTTTCTTTTAGAAACACAACAGCAGGAACTTCTATTTAGTTTATCTGAAATGATAGGAGAAAAAGAATTTGATTCGACTCAAAGATACGTTGATTATATTAATCGAAAACAAAATGTAAATACAGTTAAAAATTTAGCGGATTTCGCCGTTTCAACATTATTTTTAAAAACTATAAACAAATCAGATGAGGATAAGCCCCTCTATAAGCCTGCCCAATTGTGTTATAGAAGCGAATTAGACGAAGAGTTTATTAGAGGCTTAAACAATAATGTACTTCATTATCTCGGCGTATCCTTTGAGTTCGAAAATAATTCAAGGTATCGATATATAGACAAAGCGATATATAACGAGCAGCTTAAAAATGGGTTAGAATATATCCCAACCCTATGGCGTCGAAATGGCTCTGAGGATGATTTGGTATATGAGAAAGTGTTGAAAAATATGGCTGTAGAATACAATGGAAAAGCCACACATCCTGCATTGATTAACGAAGACTATACGTTTTTTAACAAAATTATAAATGTTAATAAGAATATCGAAGTTGAAAATATGCTGGTAAATCGCTATGAATTATTCCCTAAGGCATTTATTGAAATATTGAAAATCCATATCTCTGCAACGATCGAGTTACCACACATTAAGAAAGATGAAATTATTAAATTCTACCAACGTGTATTTCATTATTTTCATCGAAGTGGAGATTATCTAATCATGTCAAAGGGAGAAATAAGTTGGACAAAAAAAACTGATTTTGTAATAATGCCTAATAAACAGTATTTTGAAAGATTTGCCAAATCATACAACGGAAACCTTTCTTGTTACTATTTAAATAGAGATTTAACAACTATTCTGGTTGGACAGCAGGTAAAAATTAAACTAGGAGAAATAGAAATACATTCAATTAACAATGAAGAAAGCACTTTCCTTAAAGAAAACCTTGAAATAAAAGTTCCATTTATCCTGGCACGGATAAGTAATGAAAGAAATTCAAAATTCGATTTTATTTATGAGGGAAATCGGTTTGAAGAAATCCAAAATAAAGTTTCAAAACTTAGATTTGTTTATGGAAGTGGACTCAAACAAGCAATAGAATTAAATGGAAATGGGAAAAGTCTAATTCTTGATGAAGAAAAGAAATATGCATTAAAAGATAATTTGATTTACATAGATGATAAGGCTTCAAAGAAAAATATTGCCGAGGCAGTAAATTACTATTTATTCAATAGCTCAATAATTGCTGAAGCAATTCAGATTATCCTTTTTACAAATATTGAAACCTTAAATCAAGAAATCGACCAAACTGAACTGGAATCAATTAATAAAAGGTGGAAGCCAGATTACAAAAAAAAGTGGATTGAATTTCAGGAATTAATTCTTGAAAATTACATATTCAATTTTTCAGAAGTGCCTGCTGATTGGTATTGTTATAATAATCAAGTTAGAAGTGAACTATTGATAAGAATTGAAAGAGAAGAAGGTTTACTTTGCTTTGAAGAAAAAATAAATCTGGCAAAAGCAAATTACGAAGGATATTTTGATAGTTTTAAATTAGAAATTGATAACGATAATAATGTTAAAATAGCTGAGCTTAAGAATTTTCTTATTAAAAAAAAACACCGAAGATTCAAGCAAGCTACTGAATAAAATTACCAACATCCGATTCAGATTAGGAATTGAGGTTATCCTTGACGAAATGGAAAAAGAAATTATTGAAAAGTATCCGGAATATTGCGAATTTAATGATCCTCAAGGTGTGAAAATTCAAAGAAACAAATTAAAAATCAGCGATAAAGTGAATGAAATTTTCAATTCAATGAATTCACCATCGAAAAAAGAAATAATAAATAATATTCTAAAAACCTCGGATTCAATAATTGAAGTTATTAAATCAAATTTCAATAAAAAAATATTTAAAACAGATTCATTTGGAAATAAAACAGAGTTGGATTTTGAATCACTAGGTGCTAGTGGTGAAATTGATGTTCTAAGTTATTATATCAACGATTTTATTAAACTCAATTATAAGGAACGCAAAATAGGAATAGATAAAGTATACGACCTTATTGAAAGCAAAGTTGGTCATGAATTATTAGAATATAAAAAAGAGTGTGAAGAGAATATTGAAAATGATGTAGCACTCCAAAAAGCCTTGATCCCATTTTTTTATATTACAATGCATTATAAAAAATCTTTTTTTGATCTGATAGTATATAAAGAGGGAAAACCAACTCTAGTTGAAGTGAAAACCACCCGTTCGGAAAGAAATAACCGATTTTTCATTTCAATTTCAGAAGTCCTTGCATCAAAAGGAAAAGATGAATACGAGATTGTCCGGGTTACTGATAATAGTATTTCGTTTCTAGGAAATCCTATTAAACTAGTTGAAGATAAAATATCAGCAATTAAAGCTGACACCTTTTCATTGACACCTAGAAACTATGAGTTTAATTTCATAAAAAACTAATATGTTATAATTAGTAACTATTTTTAAAACATAAATAATCAATATTGTGAAGAAGCTCAGAATTTTCATATCGAGTGTACAAGCAGAGTTTGCCCAAGAGCGGCAATCTCTGTTTGATTATTTGCACAGCGATCCGTTGCTGGGGCTTTTTTTCGAACCCTTTTTATTCGAGAACTTACCTGCATCCGATCAGCGGGTCGATGCGGTATATATCAATGAAGTAGGTAAATGTGACCTCTATCTTGGTCTGTTTGGGTCCCGATATGGTTTTGAAGATGCCCAAGGGATTTCGCCCACTGAACGGGAGTTTGATGAAGCTACCTTGCAGCACAAGACCCGGTTGATCTATGTGTTGGGCGATTCTAGTCTTCCACGCAATGCTAAAATGGATCAGCTGATTCAAAAGGTGGGTATCGACCTTGTACGTAAACGGTTTAATTCGGGTGATGACCTTAACGCGGGTGTGTATGCCTCGCTGGTGAATTACCTGATGGAAAAGGAATTGATCCGCACCGGTCCTTTTGATGCAAGCTTCAATCAGAAGGCCACCCTTGAGGATCTGGATGAGGATAAAATCCGTGAGTTTGTGCATATCGCCAGAGCCAAAAGAAGTTTCCCCTTGCTCATTGATTCAACTCCTGAAACCATTTTGACCCATCTGAATTTGTTGGATAACAACCGTATCAGTAATGCTGCCATCTTGTTGTTTGGCAAACGACCACAACGCTTTTTCATTACCTCAGAAGTAAAGTGTGCTCACTTTCACGGCTTCGATGTAGTTAAGCCCATCCCTTCCCACCAGGTGTACAAGGGCGATGTGTTTCAACTGGTGGATCAGGCCGTTGATTTTGTGATGTCTAAAATTGATTTATCTGTTGGTACTAGGGAATTCAGCAATCAGGTACCTGTTCACTATGAACTTCCACGTGGGGCCGTTACGGAAGCCATCGTGAATGCCATTGTCCACCGTGATTATACCAGTAATGGAAGCGTGCAGGTGATGCTTTTTAAAGATAGACTGGAAATCTGGAATCCGGGCCGTTTACCTTCGGGCTTGAGTCCGGAGAAGCTACGTCACCCGCACAAGTCCATTCCTGCCAATCCTTTGTTGGCAGAGCCGATGTACCTGGCAGGATATATTGAGCGGATGGGTACAGGTACGGGTGATATTATCCGCTTGTGCGAGGAAGACGGTTTGAAAGAACCGGAGTTTGTGCAGGAGTCAGATTTTAGAACAATTATTTGGAGAAAAAGTAGCGTTGATAAGCATCAAATATCAGACAGACAAATTATTAAGACAAAGACTACCGCGCATGTAGGTGAGCAAGCTACCGAGCAAGTAAGTGAGCAAGCCACCGGGCAAGTAAGTGAGCAAGTTACCGAAGTTGTTAAAAGAATTGTTCTTGTTCTGAAGGGTGAGATGAGACGGATTGAAATACAAGAATTATTAGGGTTAAAGCACAGAGAATATTTTAGAGATAATTACATTGTTCCTTCATTGGACTCGGGATAC
>Ga0123337_10006846_pt1 | contig 10772 bp, 10 predicted proteins | sample frozenSSSSmetaG_FD_89792 | JGI IMG/M metagenome (GOLD analysis project Ga0123337, IMG submission 89792) | Glacier valley bacterial and archeal communities from Borup Fiord, Nunavut, Canada, to study Microbial Dark Matter (Phase II) -... | ecosystem: Environmental > Aquatic > Freshwater > Ice >...
TCTTCATCGCCCTCGTCGGGCTGGTCGACTCCGGGCTGGGGCGGCGCCCGACCGTGCCCGCGGGTGACGCCGGCGGCTTCGTACCCAACCCCACCGGGCCGCCGCTGGAGTTCGCCGTCGGCGGGTTCCTGCGCGGGTGGCCGGTCGTCGTCTTCATCGTCGGGCTGCTCGCGATCGTCGCCATGCTCGCGCTCAAGGTCAGGGGCGCGATCCTCTGGGGAGTGCTCGGCTCGACCGTGCTGGCGGTCGTCGTCGAGGGGGTCTTCCACCCCGGCTCGCAGACCGACGCCACGGGTGCGCTGGTCAACCCGACGGGGTGGGGGCTCAACGTCCCGAAGCTGCCGTCGACGGTCGTCGACACCCCCGGCTTCGGGCTGCTCGGGCACTTCAGCCTCTTCGGCTCGTTCGGGCGGATCGGAGTCGTCGCCGCCGTCCTGCTCGTCTTCACCCTCATGCTGGCCGACTTCTTCGACACCATGGGCACGATGGTGGCCATCGGCAGCGAGGCCGGTCTGCTCGACGAGGAGGGCAACCCGCCGCACTCGAACCGGATCCTGCTCGTCGACTCCCTGGCGGCGGTCGCCGGTGGCGCGGGCAGCGTGAGCAGCAACACGGCCTACATCGAGTCGGCGTCGGGTGTCGGCGAGGGGGCTCGCACGGGCCTCGCCTCGGTGGTCACCGGGGTACTGTTCCTGCTGTCGACCTTCCTCGCGCCGCTCGTCTCCGTCGTGCCGTACGAAGCCGCCACCCCCGCCCTCGTCGTCGTCGGCTTCCTGATGATGCAGCAGGTGGGCGGCATCGACTGGGACGACCTCGAGATCGCGCTCCCGGCGTTCCTCGCCATCGTCCTCATGCCGTTCGCCTACTCGATCACCGTCGGCATCGGCGCGGGCTTCGTCGCCTTCGTCTTCCTCAAGATCGTGCGCGGCAAGGCGGACCAGATCCACGGGCTCATGTGGGTCGTCGCCGTGCTCTTCGTCGTCTACTTCGCCATCGACCCGATCAAGGCGCTGCTCCAGGTGAGCTGAGCTGGTCCACTCGACTCAGGGTCAACGGACCCGACTCCCGGCAGGCCGAGGGTCGAGCCCGTTGACCCTGAGTCGAGTCCGGGGGGGTGGGGGCGGGCCCCCGGATCGTTAGCCAAGGTAATGAGTTAGGCTAACTATCGATGAGCTCAGCACCCACCTCCTTCACCCCCCAGCAGGTCGCCCGCGTGTCGGCCGACCTGCGACTTGCCTGCATGCGGATCAGCCGCCGGGTCCGTTTCGAGTCCAGCCATGACGTCGCGCCGCACCAGTTCTCGGTGCTGTGCCGCCTCGAGGGCACACCGCGCACCCCCGGTGAGCTGGCCGAGATCGAGCGTGTCGCGAAGCCGAGCATGACCCGCACCGTGGCGGCGCTCGTCGAGCAGGGCCTGGTCAGCCGCCAGGACGACCCGACCGACGGGCGACAGGTGATCCTGCGCCTCACCGACGAGGGCCTACGCAGCGTGCGGTCGATCCGCCGCCGCCGCGATGCGTGGATGGCCAGCCGGGTGCAGCACCTCACCCTCGAGGAGCAGGACGTGCTCGCCCGCGCCACCCAGATCCTCACCCGGGTGGCAAGCGAATGAGCCCGACCTTCTCCTCGCTCTCGATCCGCAACTACCGCATCTACTTCAGTGGGTCCTTCGTCTCCAACGTCGGCACCTGGATGGGGCGCGTCGCCCAGGACTGGCTCGTCCTCACCGTCCTCACCGACCACTCTGCGACAGCGCTCGGCCTCGTCACCGGGCTGCAGTTCCTCCCCTTCCTGCTGCTCGCGCCCTTCACCGGCGTCGTCGCCGACCGCTTCCCCAAGCGCAGGATCCTGTTCCTCTCGCAGGGCGCGCTCGCGCTGTCGGCCCTCACCCTCGCCGTCCTCACCCTCACGGGGGTCGTCGAGCTCTGGCAGGTGTATGCGGTCGCCCTCTTCCAGGGCATCGCCACCTCCGTCGACAACCCGGCCCGGCAGTCGTTCGTCTCCGAGATCGTGCCGCGCCAGCAGCTCAGCAACGCGGTCGGCCTCAACAGCGCCTCGTTCAACGCCGGGCGGCTCGTCGGCCCCGGTGTCGCCGGCCTGGTGATCGCCTGGCTGGGTACCGGCACGGCTCTGCTGCTCAACGGCCTCTCGTTCTTCTTCGTCATCGCCTCGCTCGCGTCGTTGCACACCGACGAACTGACGCCCGCCCCCCGCGTGCGGGGGAAGGGCCAGGTGCGTGAGGGTTTCGCCTACGTGCGCAGCCGCCCCGACCTTATGGTGATCATGGGACTGGTCTTCGTGCTCGGCACCTTCGGCATGAACTTCCAGCTCACCATGGCCCTGATGGCCACCAAGGTGTTCCACAAGGGAGCCACGGAGTACGGCCTGCTCGGGTCGATCATGGCGATCGGGTCGCTCGCCGCGGCTCTGCTCTCGGCCCGACGCCGCGAACCCCGCCTGGCCGTGGTCCTCCTCGCGCTCGCGGGCTTCACCGTCGCCAGTCTGCTGGCCGCCCTTGCCCCGACCTACGACCTGTTCGCCCTCGCTCTCGTCCCCGTCGGCCTCGCGTCGCTCACGGCGCTCACCACCGCCAACTCCACCGTGCAGCTGTCGGTCGAGCCACACATGCGCGGCCGGGTGATGTCGCTCTACATGGCGATCCTCATGGGCGGCACCCCCATCGGTTCGCCGCTGATCGGCTGGCTCGGCGACCACGCCGGCCCCCGCTGGACGATCGGTATCGGCACGGTGATGGTGGGGCTCTCGCTCCTGGTGGTGGTGGCCCTCCACACCCGCGGAGGGCCCGCAGGGCGCCTGCAGGTCACCCGAGGAGCGGGTCGCCTGCCGCGGCTGTCGCTGGTGGCGACGCCGGTGCCGCAGCCCGAGCTGGCCCGCTGAGGCGCGGCGCGCCATCCCGTACGGAGTCGCCCACCCCTCACCGAGGTCGGTCTGACAGGATCCGCACGTGACCCCACGATTCCGCCAGCGCCTCACCGTGCTGGTCCTGGTCGGGCTGGTCGTCGTCGCTGCGGTCTCGGCCTTCGTGCAGACCCTGCGCTGAGCCCTCCGCCCCCCAGACGGCCCGGGAGGGTCAGCCCAGCCGCTCGACCACCCAGTCGACGCAGGACGTGAGAGCCGAGACGTCGTCGGGGTCGACCGCGGGGAACATCGCGACCCGCAGCTGGTTGCGTCCGAGCTTGCGGTAGGGCTCGACATCGACGACACCGTTGTGCCGCAGGGTCGCTGCGACTGCAGCCGCGTCGACGTCGGTGTCGAAGTCGATCGTGCCGACCACCTGGCTTCGCGCGGCGGGGTCGGTGACGAACGGCGTCGCGTACGACGACCTCCCCGCCCAGTCATAGAGCCGGCTCGAGCTGTCCCTGGTGCGTGCGACCGCCCAGTCGAGCCCACCCTGGCCGTTCATCCACCGCAGCTGCTCACCCAGCATCGCGATGGTCGCGATCGCGGGGGTGTTGTAGGTCTGGTCGAGCCGGCTCTGGGCCACGGCGGTGGGGAGACTGAAGAAGTCGGGCACCCACCGACCGCTGGCCGCGATCTCGTCGACGCGGGCCAGCGCTGCGGGGGAGAAGGCGGCCAGCCAGAGCCCGCCGTCCGAGGCGAAGGACTTCTGCGGCGCGAAGTAGTAGACGTCGGTCTGCGCGAGGTCGACCGGCAGCCCGCCGGCGCCCGACGTCGCGTCGACGAGCACGAGCGCGCCCTCGTCGGCGCCCTCGACGCGTCGTACGGGCGCCATCACGCCGGTCGACGTCTCGTTGTGCGGCCACGCGTAGGCGTCGACCCCGGCCTCGGCGTACGACGTCGCGAGGCCCCCGGGCGTCGCCGTCACCACCGTCGGCTCACCGAGGAAGGGCGCGCCGGCGGTGATGGCGGCGAACTTCGCCGAGAACTCCCCGAAGGCCAGGTGCTGGATGCGCTCGCGCACGAGTCCGAAGGCGGCAATGTCCCAGAAGGCGGTGGAGCCGCCGTTGCCGAGCACGATCTCGTAACCCTGGGGGAGGGAGAACAGTGCGGCGAGCCCCTCGCGCACCTCACGCACGAGACGACGTACGGGGTCCTGCCGGTGCGATGTGCCGAGCACGGTGCGCGCGATGGAGGCCAGGTGGTCGACCTGCTCGGGCCGCACCTTGCTGGGGCCCGAGCCGAAGCGACCGTCCTGCGGCAGCAGGTCGGCGGGGATGGTCAGGCGGGCGTCGCTCATGGGCTTCATGACACCACCGCCGGCCTGCTCGTCTCCACCGTTTCCACGGGATGGACCGCAGAGGGCGCCGCCCGTCCGCGCCCCCTTGCGTCCGAGCGCCCGGGGTCCACCTCTCCCTGACGACGCCGACGCCGGAGAGCACGCCGACGCCGACGCCGGCGAGCTCGGGAACACCGGGGACTGGCGCACCGTTGGTAAGTCTGTAATCATGTAATTATGATTACTTCACCCGCAACGAGGAGCACGACATGAGTCACCACCACGATCACGAAGGCCCGCACGCGGGCCACCACCACCCCTTCGCCGAGCGGTTCGCCGAGCGGTTCTCCGACGAGGACCACGAGCACGGTCCCCGCGGGGGACGACGCGGTCGCCGCGGCGGCGGCCCGGGAGGCCCCGGGGGACCAGGGGGGCCCGGCTTCGGTCCCGGCTGGGGCCCCGGCTTCGGGCCCATGGGCCCCGGAGGTCCCGGCCGCCGTCGCGGAGGCGGCTTCGGTCGACCCGGCGGCTGGCAGCAGGCCGACCTCCCGGCGGCCGACGACGTCGCCGCGTGGTTCGCCGGGCGCCTGCCCAGCGACTGGTTCACGAGTGCGCCGACCGTCTCGGTCGACCGCGAGGAGATCATCGTCGTCGGCGAGCTGCCGCCCGTCGACAGCGCTTCCGGTGCTGAGGGCGAGTCGTCTGCGGCTGCCGCCCAGGGCCGGATCAGCCGGTTCCGCGAGGACACCCGCGACGAGCGGGTCGCCATCGCCCTCGAGGCCGAGGGTCGGTACGGCCGCAAGGTCGGCTGGGGCGCCACCATCGGCGAGGAGTCGGCGATCTTCACCCACCAGGCCGTCCCCGTCATGACCCGGTTGCGCCAGCCCCAGCGTCAGGTGCTCGACACCCTCGTCGACGCCGGTGTCGCTCGTTCCCGCTCCGAGGCGCTCGCCTGGGCCGTCACCCTCGTCGGGCAGCACGCAGACGACTGGCTCCAGGGTCTGCGAGACGCGATGGCGGAGGTCGAGAAGCTGCGTACCGAGGGTCCGCAGGTCTGACGGCGCTCCATACGTGCGTTCCGAACGACCGAAACCCGTGGTTTGGTGAGTCCGAGGCTCACAGGACCACGGGTTTCTCTCATTCCGAACGCGGGGGGAGGGGGTGTCCGGGGTGGCGGGCAGGATGGGGCGCATGCCGCCGCGTCGCTCCGCTCGCCGACCTGCCCGCCCCCCGCTCGACCCCGACACGCTCGAGGCGTACGACGAGCCGCTGGCGGCCGACGAGACCTACGACCGCGTCGTCGTGCGCGACGCCGACCTCAGCGGGGCCAGCGCGAGCGGCTCGCGCTTCCTCGAGTGCGCGCTGGTCGACGTCGACCTCACCGAGGCCGACCTGTCGGGGACACGGTTCACCGAAGGTGTCCTCACCCGGATCCGCGGCGCCGGGGTCGACCTGTCGAACGCGACCCTGGCCGACCTCACGGTCACCGACCCCCGCCTCGGTGCCCCCGCCGCCTACGGTTCGGTATGGCGTGACGTGCGCGTCGAGGGAGGCAAGGTCGACTTCCTCAACCTGCGTGGGGCGACCCTGACCGACGTGACCTTCGTGGACGTGGTCCTGCTCGAGCCCGACTTCGTCGACGCCCGGCTGACGAGGGTGTCCTTCGACGGGTGCCAGCTGGTCTCACCACAGTTCTCCGCGGTGACGATGACCGATGTCGACCTCTCGACGGCGCGGCTGGTCGACCCGCGGGGACTGGTCAGCCTGCGCGGCGCGACGATCAGCCGCCTGCAGCTGCTCGACCTCGCCGACGCGCTCGCTGACCAGCTGGGGATCCACGTCGCCCCCTGAGCAGCCGCCAGTCGTGGCGCCTAGCCTTGGTCGGGTGAACAGCGACGCGGTAGGCCAGGTCCAGCGACACGACTACTCCGGTGACGGGCTCACCGAGGAGATGCTCGCGGCGACTCCGTACCAGCAGCTGAGGCGTTGGGTCGACGAGGCCGACGAGCGTGCACTGACCAATCCCGACGTCTACGAACCGCGGGCGCTCTCGGTCGCGACCGTGGACGGCCACGGCGTGCCCAACGTGCGCACGGTGCTCATGCGCTTTCTCGACGAGCGGGGCCCGGGCTTCGTGAGCTCGACGGACTCCACCAAGGGGCTCGAGCTCGCGGGTAACGCGCACGTCGCGGCGTGCCTGACCTGGCCAGCGATGTTCCGTTCCGTCCGGGTGCGGGGGACCGTGGAGCGGATCGTGGCCGAGGAGGTGCACGACTACTGGGTCACCCGCCCGTGGGGCTCACGGATCAGCGCCTGGGCCTCGCACCAGTCGGCCCCGGCGCGCGACCGTGCGCAGCTCGAGGAGGACTACGCCCGCTATGCCGCGCAGTTCCCCGACCACGGTCGGCCTGACGACGTGCCGGTGCCCGAGACGTGGAGCGGCTACCGGGTGCGGGCGACCGAGGTGGAGTTCTGGGCCGGTCGCAGCAACAGGTTGCACGACCGGCTGATCTTCACGGCCGTCGGAGCCGGCGGGGGAGTGGCCGCCCAGGACGTAGCGGCGAAGCCGTCGCTCGACGACGCTGCAGCCTGGGTGCTGACCCGCCGCCAGCCCTGACGGTGGTCGCCACACGTCGAAGAAGTGCGCGCGATCCGTACCCGCACCGGGGACGGACGAGCCCGCAGGCGCCGGGTCCTCCTTGAGGGAGGGGTACCGGCGGGTGCCTGGACGGGGGCACCTCGACCTGCGGGCCGCAGCGACTGCGTGGAATGGCGATCGCGCGTCCGGTGCTGACCAGAGGTGGTCAGCGGAACGGCTGCGCTATCGCGCAGTCACCTCACGCGTCCGATAGGAATTCACTGATGGACCACCTCCCTTCTCGTGTCCGATGAGCCTAGGTCGGTCGGCGCCCGCCCACAAGAGGGTTTCTCGGCCCCGCCCGTGCTTGCTCGTTGCGCCAGGGCGGCGCTGCGGGCGCCGGGCGGTCACCCGGTCATCGTGCTGTCGGCGGGACCTCGGAGCCGGGGCGTGTCAGTCAGGCTGCGAGCTCGGCGGTGGAGCGTGCGTGGGTGGTGTAGGCCCGCCCGCGGCCCCCTCCAGCCACTGCGTCCCACCGCGCCCCACCGCGGGGTCTGTGGCTTCTGCGACAATCCGCGGGTGACGGACCTGATCGACACCACGGAGATGTACCTCAAGACGATCTTCGAGCTCGAGGAAGAAGGCATCACCCCTCTGCGCGCCCGCATCGCCGAGCGCCTGGGCCACTCCGGCCCCACCGTGTCGCAGACCGTGGCGCGGATGGAGCGCGACGGGCTGTTGCACGTCGCCGACGACCGACAGCTGCGCCTTACTGACGAAGGGCGCACTCTGGCGACGCGGGTGATGCGCAAGCACCGGCTCGCCGAGCGGCTGCTCACTGACGTCATCGGGCTGGAGTGGGAGTTCGTCCACGATGAGGCCTGCCGCTGGGAGCACGTCATGAGCGAGCGGGTGGAGCGAAAGATCCTCGCCATGCTCGACAACCACCTCGTCTCTCCGTACGGCAACCCCATCCCGGGCCTCGACGAGCTCGGCGAGCAAGGCGGCGAGGCGTTCCGCCACGGGGTCGAGACCCTCGTCGAGATCGCGTCCTCCGAGCCGGTGCTCGTCGTCGTACGGCGTATCGGCGAGACCGTGCAGGTCGACCACGAGGCGCTCACGCTGCTCACGAGTGCGGGTCTGCTGCCAGGTGAGCGGGTCTCCGTGCGTCTGCAGGGGAAGAGGGTCCTCGCGGTAAGGGAAGGGGGAGACCTCACCGCCGGGGTGTCCCTCCCGACCGCCGTGGCTGTCCACGTGTTCGCCGCCCGGCTCTGACGGTCGCCGACCGGCTTTGAAAGTCCCTTTGGGGATACGGCCGGGATCCGGTCTTCACGCGGCTCAGGGGGTCCCCTGGTCGCGTCTGTGGACTGACTAGGTCGTGATCCCCCGTTCGGGCCATCCTTTCGAGGGTTTTCCACTCCCTGAGCAGGAGAAATCGGACAATGGTGACCGTTCCGTGATCTACATGTGACATCAGTGATACCTCTGTTGTAACGTATGCCGCACTTGACCGATCACCGGTCAGGGTTCTCCCCGAGACGCCTAGTCCTGCCACTCGGATGAGGAAAGCACTGCAACCGCTGGCAGGAGCGGGGGAACCACCTCTGACCGTCTCCGGACGGTCTTGGGGTTAAGCCCTCCGAGTGGGACCGCAAGGTCCCGTGACGAGGACCGGGTGTACATCAGAACCTCCCACCCGAACCCGACAGCTCACCTCGTAGGCGCTTGAGAGGTTTGAAACGTGGCTCGCAAGCTTTCAGGGCGCCATCGCGCCCCGGGATTCAGTCCCATCGCAGAACTCGCCGACATTGCTGCCGTCTCCGCACAGCCGGCGATGAAGGCCTCTGCCGTCGTCGTGGCGTCCGGTGGCCTGCTGGCCACCTTCGCCCTTCCGGCCTACGCAGCTCCCGGTGAGCTCGGGTCGGCGCTGGCCGTTGCCTCGAAGCAGGGGGCCGTCACTGCGGTCGTCGGCTCCGTGGGCACCGTCGCTGTCGCCGCCCCGGCCAGGCCGGTCAACGCCCCGACCTACGGTGTCATCGGCTTCACCGGCAAGGCCACGACGGTCGCTGCCCCGGCCATGACGATCAAGAAGATCGTTCAGGCGGCTCCGGCTCCGGCTCCGGCAGCGCCCACCCCACGGGTCTCGCGGTCGGCCGCTCGAGTGGCGGTCCCCGCGGCGACGCCGCCCACCCGCCGGGCTGCGGCTGCCCCGGCCCCTGCCCCCGCTGCCGCCCCGGCACCGACCCGCACCGTCTCGCTCCCGGCACCCACCGGTGGCATCCTCGGTGCGGCCGCCTCGCTCAGTGGCATCCCCTACGTCTGGGGTGGTATCTCCACCTCCGGCGCAGACTGCTCTGGCTACACGAGTCTCGTCTTCCGCTCGGTGGGCATCTCGCTCCCGCGCACGGCTGAGGCACAGCGTCAGGCAGCCACGCCGGTGTCGAACCCGGCCCCCGGTGACCTGGTCTTCTTCGGCTTCCCGGCTTACCACGTCGGCATCTACGCCGGTCCCGGCATGATGTACGACGAGCAGCGCCCGGGGACGGTCAGCGGTCTGCACAGCATCTGGACCATGAACGGCGTCAGCTTCGGCCGGATGTGACGCTCACCAGCCAGGACTCGCCAGTCCACGTTTGACCTCACGGGTACGGCCCGCCACCTCTGGGTGGCGGGCCGTACCCGTCCCGTCACATGGCGCCGCGCGCACCTCGCGAGCTGGCCCGCACGACCACCAGCTGCGTGACTGCGTCCTCGAGGGCGGTACGCGCTCGAGAGGGCAGCCCCGCGTCGGTGACCAGCAGGTCGACCTCGGCAAGGTCGATGATCGTGCTGAGCCCGACCACCCCCCACTTGGTGTGGTCGGCGAGGATGACCGTCTGACGGGCCGAGGCGACCAGCGCCCGGTTGGTCTCGGCCTCGACGATGTTGGGCGTCGTCAGCCCCGCGCGAGAGTCCATCCCGTGCACACCGAGGAACAGCCGGTCGACGTGGAGCGACCGCAGCGCCGTCACCGCGACCGGGCCGACGAGGGCGTCCGACGGGGTGCGCAGGCCGCCGGTGAGCACGACGGTCTGTCCCGGGGTGCTCGACTCGTGCAGGAGCTGGGCGACCGGAACCGAGTTCGTCACGACGGTGATGTCGGGCACCGAGCGCAGGCACCGGGCCAGTTCGTACGTCGTGGTGCCCGCCGAGATGGCGACGGCTGACCCTGGCTCGACGAGGGTCGCCGCGTGCTCGGCGATGGCCCGCTTCTCCCCGGTCATCAGCGCGGACTTCACCAGGAAGCCGGGCTCGTGTGAGCTCGCCTGGCTCAAGGACACGGCACCGCCGTGCACCCGCTCCAGGCGCCCCTCCCGGGCCAGCTGCTCGATGTCGCGCCGGATCGTCATGTCCGACACCTGCAGGTGGTCGACGAGATCGGAGACCTTGACGGCCCCGGTCTCGTCGACGAGCGAGAGGATGGTCGAGCGGCGCTGGCTGGCGAGCACGGCCATCAGCTCTCACGCAGAACGGCTACGGCACCGGGTTGAAGAGTGACCTCACCCTCGACCACGAGGTCGGTGACCAGGTCGTGACCGTCGGTCCGCACCCGCTGCACCGTGTCGGTGTCGTTGGCGAGGAAGAGCCATGATCCACCCCGCCCGCGACGGCGCACGGCCTCCACCCCCACGGGCACCTCGGCCACCGCAGTGACGCCGGCCCGCTCGACGAGGCCGCCGAGCAGGGCGTCGAGGGTGGCGTCGTCGGGCAGGGTGCTGAGGTACCACGCCGTGCCGGGCCCGATGTCGCGCCGCGTCACCGCGGGTCGACCGGCGAGCGGCCCCGAGGCGTAGCGCTCGACGACGGTCGCGTCGACCGCGGTCACGTCCTCGGACCACACCTCGGCGCGCCAGCTGCCCTCGCGGCGGACGGCCTCGCCCTCGAGCAGGGGGACGCCCTCCTCGACGCGCACCCCGAGCAGGTCACGGCAGGCGCCGGGGTCGCCGCCGCGCCGCA
>Ga0123337_10006847_pt1 | contig 10771 bp, 10 predicted proteins | sample frozenSSSSmetaG_FD_89792 | JGI IMG/M metagenome (GOLD analysis project Ga0123337, IMG submission 89792) | Glacier valley bacterial and archeal communities from Borup Fiord, Nunavut, Canada, to study Microbial Dark Matter (Phase II) -... | ecosystem: Environmental > Aquatic > Freshwater > Ice >...
AATCCTGGGCGGGGCTCAGGAAAGCGCCTCGCTGATCGATGCCATTGCCCGGGCCAACCGGCAGCAGTCCGACGCGCTGGGTGAAATTGCCGTTGCGGTGCGGCAGATGGACGAGATGACCCAGCACAATGCCGCTCTGGTGGAAGAGACCAATGCGGCCATTGAGCAGACCGAGGGCCAGGCGGGCCAGCTCGACGATATCGTTGATATCTTCAAGCTGGCGGATGGGGGCATGCATGCCGCCAGCCGTGCACCCGTCCGGGCCGCCAGCAAGCCGGCCAGCCGATCCGGTGGCAAGCCCGCCGGCAAGCCGGCGGTCGCGCTCAAGCCGACCAGCAATCTGGCCCCATCCCCCGACTGGAACGAGTTCTAGCGCCGTCGACGCAATGCAGCAGGCAGTGGCCGCGACCCGGCCATTGCCCTGCCGCCGTGAAGCTGGTTGAACTGCGATACCTGCAGGGAGACCGACATGGCACGCATTGGCCTGGTGGCACACGACGACAAGAAGGACGAGCTGTGCCAATGGGCGCTGCGGCACAAGCACAAGCTGAGCGACCATGAACTCTGGGGCACCGGTACCACCGGCAGCCGCATTATTGCTGCCACCGGCATGCCGGTGACTCTGCTCAAGAGCGGGCCGCTGGGTGGCGACCAGCAGTTGGGCGCCATGATCGCCGAGGGGCGGCTGGACGTGCTGATCTTCTTCATCGATCCGCTATCGGCCCAGCCGCATGATGTCGACGTCAAGGCGCTGACAAGGCTGGCCACGCTTTATGACGTGATGTGCGCCAATAACGAGGCCACCGCCAATGCCGTGCTCGCCTATCTGTGAGCAGAAGTCCCGGCTTTGCGGCGACGCCCGGTTGACCCTGTGCCCGCCATATGAGCAGATGCCGCAAAATCGCCTGGATTGAACCGGGCGCCCTTGGCTTCAGGAATCGGGACGGATTTGGGTGTCCTCTGACTTGGTTATCGACGTTCGCAACGTCAGCAAACGCTTTGGCGGCCTGACCGCCGTAAACAATTGCTCGCTCTCGGTGCGGCGCGGCTCCGTCACGGGGCTGATCGGCCCCAATGGCGCTGGCAAGTCGACGCTGTTCAACATGGTGGCCGGCAATATCGTGCCCGATAGCGGCGCGGTGATCTTTGACGGCAAGGATGTGACCGGCCTTGAGCCGCACGAACTGTTCCGCACCGGCATGCTGCGCACCTTCCAGATCGCGCATGAATTCTCCCAGATGACGGCGCTGGAAAACCTGATGGTGGTGCCGGGCGACCAGCCGGGCGAAAATCTGGGCAATGTCTGGTTCCGGCCGGGCCTGGTCAAATCGCGCGAAACCGCGGTGCGCAAGAAGGCGCTCGACGTCATCGATTTCCTCAAGCTGGGCCATGTGCGCAACGAGCTGGCGGGTAACCTCTCGGGTGGGCAGAAGAAGCTGCTCGAGCTGGGCCGTACCATGATGGTGGATGCCAAGGTGGTGCTGCTCGACGAGGTGGCGGCCGGCGTCAACCGCACCCTGCTCAACGACCTCGCAGCCAATATCGAGCGCATGAATACCGAACTGGGCTATACCTTCTTTGTCATCGAGCACGACATGGACCTGATCGGTCGGCTGTGCGACCCGGTCATCGTCATGGCGCAGGGCGAAAAGATCGCCGAGGGGCCGATGGCAGAAATCCGCGCCAATCCGGCCATCGTCGAGGCCTATTTCGGCACTCCAGTCGAGGTAGCGTAATGGCCCTGATCGAACTCAAGCACGTTGTCGCCGGCTATGGCGGCGCGCCGATCCTCAATGGCGTCGACATGGCCATCGAACAGTCCGATATCGGGGTCATCGTCGGCCCCAATGGCGCGGGCAAGTCGACCACGCTCAAGGCGATTTTCGGCCTGCTCAAGGTCACCGGTGGCACGATCGAGTTTGATGGCGAAGATGTCGCCAATTCGCTGCCCGACAAGCTGGTGCCAAGGGGCCTCAGCTTTGTGCCGCAGGAAAAGAACGTCTTCACCTCGATGAGCGTCGAAGAGAACCTGGAAATGGGTGCTTTCACCCGGCGCGATGATTTCAAACCCACCATGGACTGGGTCTATGCCATGTTCCCGGTGCTGGCGGAAAAGCGCCGCCAGCCGGCCGGCGAACTGTCGGGCGGCCAGCGGCAGATGGTGGCCATGGGCCGGGCGTTGATGAGCAAGCCGCGCCTGCTGATGCTTGACGAACCCTCGGCCGGCCTGTCGCCGCGCTATGTCATCGAGATCTTCGAGACCATTGTGCGCGTCAACAAGGAAGGCGTGGGCATCCTGATGGTCGAGCAGAATGCGCGCCAGGCGCTGGCCTTTGCCAGCAAGGGCTTCGTGCTGGCGCAGGGGCAGAACCGTTTCACCGGCACGGGCGCCGAGCTCATAGCCGATCCCGATGTCGCCAAAAGTTTCCTCGGGGGCTGAGCCGTGACCGAATTCATCTTCTTCATCAACCAGGTGGTGATTTCCGGCGCGGTGCTGGGCTGCATCTATGCGCTGGGCGCGGTCGGCATCACGCTGATCTTCGGCATCCTGCGCTTTGCCCATTTCGCCCATTCCGAACTGATGACATCGGGCGCGTTCTTCGCCTTCCTGCTGGCGGCGCTGTTCGCCAGCTGGGGCATTGTCACCCCGATCCCGATGGGCTTTGTGGTGCTGCCGCTGGCCATGGTGCTGTCGGCCATCTTTGCGCTGGGTGTCGACAAGGGCTTTTATGCGCCGCTGCGCCAGCGCGGCGCCAAACCGGTGATCCTGCTGATCGCCTCGATCGGCGTGACGCTGATGGTCCAGGGGCTGATCCGGCTGTTCTTCGGCGCGGGCAGCTATTCGTTCTTCGAGAACGAGACCAAGGACGTGTTCCGCGTGGATACCAGCTTTCTCGGCTCGACCCGGCCGCTGGTGATCACCGAGCCGCAGCTGCTGATGATCATTGTCACCATCATCTCGGTACTGGCGCTGCACTTCTTCCTGACGCGCTCGCGGCTGGGCAAGGCGATGCGCGCCATGGCCGACAATGCCGATCTGGCGCAGGTCTCGGGCATCAATACCGCGCTGGTGGTGCGGGTGACCTGGGTCGTCGCCGGGGCGCTGGCCTGCATGGCCGGCACCATGCTGGCATTGGACGTGACGCTCAAGCCCGATCTGGCCTTCAACATCATCATCCCGATCTTTGCCGCCGCCATCGTTGGTGGCCTGGGCCAGGCCTATGGCGCCATTGCGGGGGGCCTGCTGATCGGCTTTGCCGAATCGCTGGCCGTGTTCAACTGGACCATGGTGCTGCGGCCGCTCAACGGCGTGCTGCCGGAGGCGCTGCAACTGCCGGCGACGCTGGCGCTTGTACCCACCGAATACAAGCTGACCGTGGCCTTCGTCATCCTCGTCGTGGTGCTGCTGGTACGGCCCACCGGCATCTTCAAGGGAGCCTCGTCATGATCGCGCGCTCGCTGAGCCTCTTTGCCGGCCTCTTTGCGCTGATCCTGGTGATCGGCTGGCTGATGGGCGTGCCGTTTACCTCATCGCGCCTCGTCGAGGCCACCGCCTATGCCCTGATCGCGCTCGGCCTCAATATCCAGTGGGGTTATGGCGGGCTGTTCAATTTCGGCATTATGGGCTTTCTGATGCTGGGCGGCTTTGCCGTCACCTTCATCTCCTATCCGATCAATCCCAGTTTCTGGGGCTCAGATGGCCCATGGATGCTGGGCCGGGCGGCCCTGGCCTTTGGCGCCGGTGCGCTGCTGGTCTATGCGGCGCGGCAGAGCCATCGACTGGGCCTGCGCGGCGGGTGGAAGACGTTCACCATCGTGCTGGCCTGGTCCGTCGCTTATTGCCTCTATCGCAGCCAGATCGATCCGGCTGCCGCCTATATCGAAAGCACTGCCGGCTTTGTCGGCGGGCTGGGCATCAATCCGGTATTCGGCTGGCTGTTCGGCGGCGTGCTGGCTGCCGGCGTCGCCCTGATCGTGGGCAAGATCGCGCTGGGGCTGCGCACCGATTATCTCGCCATTGCCACGATCGGCATTTCGGAAATCATCCGGGCGCTGATCAAGAACATGGACTGGCTGACGCGCGGCACGCTGACCGTGTCGCCCATTCCCTGGCCGACGCCACTGCCGCAGGAATACCAGGCATCGGGTGCCGATCAGCTCAGCTCGCTGATCCTGGCGCGCGGCGGCTATCTGGCGCTGGCGTTGCTGGTGCTGGCGGCGGCGATTTGGCTGGTCAGCCGCGCCTATGCCGGGCCGTGGGGACGGATGATGCGGGCCATTCGCGACAATCATGTCGCGGCGTCGTCCATGGGCAAGGATGTCAAATCCCGCCAGCTCGAAATCTTCGTGCTCGGCTCGGTGCTGATGGGCATTGGCGGGGCCATGCTGGTCAGCTTCACGCAGATCTTTGATCCCAGCAGCTACCAGCCGATCAACCACACCTTCCTGATCTGGGTGATGATCATTGTCGGCGGGGCCGGCAACAACTGGGGCGCGGTATTTGGGGCGGTCCTGATCTGGCTGGTCTGGGTGATTTCCGAGCCGCTGGCCAAGACCATCTTCGAAACGGCCAGCTACTGGTCGACCAGCGTGGGCTGGCCGGAGATTCCCGACATCGAGTCGCGCTCCGCCCAGATGCGGGTCTTCGTGCTGGGTCTGGTCATCACCATTGCGCTGCGCTACGCGCCAAAAGGGCTGATCCCCGAAGTTGTCCGGCGCGACAGCTAGTCCAAACTTGCATTTTGTCCATATCTGGACTATATGTCTCTGCATAACAGGAGGCAGACATGGCCAATGCAGGTTTCGCCGACATGAACCAGGCCGCGCTGGTCGCCAGCGCGCCGCCCGGCCCCGAACGCTTTGAGCCGGCCAATCGGCGGCGGCTGAGCGGGCCCGCCCTGCGCAGCTTTGCCGCCATTGCCGATCTCTGGGGCCTTTCCGAACAGCAGCGCCGGCTGGTGCTGGGCTATCCCTCGCGCTCGACCTACCACAACTGGATGCGGCTGGCGCGGGCGCAGGCCGAGGTTACGCTGGATGTCGACAGCCTGACGCGGCTGTCGGCACTGCTGGGCATTCACCAGGCGCTGGGCGTGCTGTTTGCCACCCAAAGCGAGGCTCTGGCCTGGCTCAATGGGCCCCATTATGCGCCGCTGTTTGGCGGCCAGGCGCCGCTGGCGCTAGTCACCGCCGGCACGCTGGATGGTCTGCTGCAGGTGCGGCGCTTCCTCGATGCGGCGCGTGGCGGGCTCTATATGGCGCCCAATGGCCTTGATGCCGGCTTTGCCGCCAGCACCGATCAGGACCTGGTCTGGCAGTGAGCATTGCCCATGCCGCAGCCCCCAGGCCGGCGCACCGGCTGATCCCCTCGCAATTTCCCCCGATCGGGCTGTTCGACACGGTGACGCGGGCGGCAGACCTCGAAGCGGTGATGGAGCTGGCGGGCTGGACCAATGACCGACTGGTGGCCGAGCGGCTGGGTCGCCTGCCGGCCAGCGACTGGGTCTTCGGCCGGGCCAATGCCTCCATCGTCATGGCGGCCTTCCTGCATGCGCCGGTCAGCGGCGCGCGTTTTTCCGGGCCCGAGCTGGGCGCCTGGTATGCGGCCGCCCGTATCGACACCGCCATTGCCGAGGTGGCGCACCATTTGCGGCGCGAGGCCTTTGCCCGCCGATTGCCCACTGCGAGCCGCCGCTATCGCGCCTATGGTTGCCAGTTGCTGGGTCGCTATCGCGATATCAGGGGGCTTGATGACGGAGCGCTCTACAGCCGCACCAGCTATGCGGCCAGCCAAGCGTTCGGCGAGGGACTGCGGGCGGCGGGCGAGGATGGGGTGATCTATGACAGCCTCCGACACCAGGGCGGCGTCGCCATCTGCGCCTATCGGCCGAGCAAGATTGTCGAGGTGGTGCAGGCCGACCATCTCGACATCGCGGTGACGGTGGAGAGCCCGACCATCACGGTGACCCGGCTGGCCGGCTAGAGCATTTCTCAGTTTCTCTGAAACGGCTCAATCGCTCTGGCTCTTTGGTTTGTCGCGTTTTCGAACCGCAAAAGTGTAGCCACTTTTGCTGAAAACGCTCTAGGGCGCCTTGCGGGCCGTCAGCCAGAGCCAGGTGGTGGGCCGATTGTCATAGCCACTGCCGGCAGATTCGGCGATGTCCAGGCTGTGCCAGTCGGCGGCGGCGCGGACATGCGCCTCAAGGGTCGAGCGGTCCGGATAATTGTAGTAGCGGCCCAGGCTATCGCGCCCCTCGCCCGTGCCGGCCTTGAAGCTGGCGACCAGCAGGCCGCCCGGCTTGAGGGCATCAAAGATGCGGGTGAAATCACCGGTCAACTCGCTGCGCGGGGCATGCAGCAGCGCGGCGCAGGCCCAGACGCCGTCATAGACACTACGCTCGTCGAGCTGGTTGAATGCCATGATGCGGACGGGACGACCGAGGCGCGCCTCGGCTTGAGCCGCCAGTTCGGGCGACGCATCCGAGGGCGTAACGGCAAAGCCGGCTTCCAGCATGGCGGCGGCATCGCGACCATTGCCCGTGCCCAGTTCAAGCACGGCGCCGCCAGCCGGCAAGCGCGCCAGGAAAGCCTCCAGCCGTGGCGTTGGCGCGGTGGCATGCTTGCCATAGACTAGGGCATTGTCGGCATAGAATTTGAGCGTGTCAGAATCGGGCATGCGGCCTCCAAAAAAAGGCCCGGGATCGCTCCCGGGCCTTCGCATTATGCTGATCTGCGTCCGGGCCCTGCGCGCATAGCGCTTCGGGCCTCGGTACCTTAAAACCCTCCACCGGAGGGTTTTGCCGGCGCTGTGCGCCGGACGGTGCCGAGTTACTGGATCAGGCCCTTTTCGACGAAGGCACCGCCTTCGACGGCCAGTTCGACGATGATGCCGTCAACGTCGCCAGCGGCGTCGAAGTCGAGGGCACCGCCAGCGCCGTCATAGTCGATGTCGGTGCCGGCCTTGATCAGCTCGACAGCCTTGGTCCATTCGCCGGGCAGGATCTTCTCGCCGGGGGCCGAGGAAACGTCGCGTAGCGCGGCAGCAATGCCGGCACGGTCGGTCGAACCGGCCTTTTCGATGGCCAAAGCCAGCAGGAAGGCGGCGTCATAGGCCTGCGGCGCATAGGTCGCATTGGCTTCGATGCCGGCTGCGGTGGCCAGGTCGGTATAGGTGGTGGTGGCAGCGCCTTCAGGTGCGCCGGCGCGGGTGGCGATCAGGCCTTCCACGGCAGCGGCGTCGATGCCGCTGAGCAGGTCGTCGCCGACCATGCCGTCACCGCCGACATAGGTGGTGAAATTGCCGGATTCGACGGCCTGGCGCAGGATGGTGTTACCCGAAGCATTGGCATAGGCCAGGATCACCAGGTTCTGGCTGGCGACCAGGTTGCCCAGCTCGGCGCGATAGTCGGCCTTGCCTTCTTCATGGGCGACATTGGCGGAAACGGTGCCGCCAGCAGCGGTGTAGGCAGCGGTCAGCGCGTCGGCAAAACCCTTGCCATAGTCATTGTTCACATAGGTGACGGCAATGTCCATGACGCCCTTGGCGATCAGCAGATCGGCCATCTTGACGCCCTGCAGGGCATCCGATGGCGTGGTGCGATAGACCAGGTCATTGTCTTCGAGCGTGGTCAGGGCCGGGGCCGAAGAGGCTGGCGAGATGAACACGACGCCGCCCGACAGGCCTGAGCCGTTGAAGGCGCCGATGGTTTCGCCGGTGCAGAGGGCGCCGACAATGCCCACCACGTTGTCGGAATTGATCAGCTTGTCGGCAGCGGCGGCGGCGGCGGTCGCGTCGCAGGCACCGTCGGCGGAAATCAGGTTCAGTTCACCACCCAGGATGCCGCCCTGCTCGTTGACCTGCTTTACCACCAGTTCGGCACCGGCAAAAATGGGTGGGGTCAGCGATTCAATCGGGCCGGTGAAGCCGCCGATAAAGCCGATGGTCGCGCCGGTGTCCTGGGCAAAGGCGGGCACGGCAACGACCAGGGTCGAGGCGGCTACGGCCAGGGTCAGGGTTTTCTTGAGATTGAGCATGTACGTCCCTCTGCTGGGTTGTTCCGGGGAGCGACCCTTGCATGGGTCGTCTTGCCACGCGAAACAACGCGATAAAGGGGGCGCAACCCGCGCCCCGCTGGGCAGACTGTTGCACAGATCGGGCGGGCGAGTCACCGGCTATTGCGGGCGCTGCGGAGGCTGAACACACAGTTGCTTAACGGGCGGGTCTTGGCCATAGACTGTAGCAGTGGCGGGAGATTGGTGTGAACACAGCAAGCCGGGCAGGGATGGTGGCAGGGCTGTTGCTGGCGCTGATAAGCGGACCGGCACAGGCGCAGTTGAGCGTGCTCGACCAGGCGCAGGATCAGGTCGGGCAAGAGGCGCCCGGCGCCCCGGCCCCGCCCTGTGGCAGCCAGACCATAAGCATTGCCAGCATGAGCTGGCCCTCGGCGCAATTGCTGGCCGAAATCCATGCCCGCGTGCTGACGCGCGCCTTTGGCTGCGCCGTGCAGGTGGCGCCGGGCGACCTGGCCGCCACCGGCTCGTCAATGGGCTCGACCGGCCAGCCTGCCGTGGCGCCGGAAATGTGGCCGACACGGGTAGCCGATGTGTGGAATGCCGGCATGGCAGCCCAGATGCTGCGGCCGGCAGCGCCCACCTATGTCGAGGCGGCGCTCGAGGGCTGGTTCATCCCGGCGGCGCTGGCCGCCGCGCGGCCGGACCTGATCAGTGCCGGTCAGTTGGCCAGCGTGCTGCCGGCGCTCAATGGCGGGGACAGGGTGCCGTTCATCTCCTGCCCGGCCGACTGGGCCTGTGCCGTGATCAACCGGCACCTGATCGCGGCCCATGGGCTGGAGGCACTGGTCGATGTCGTCGAGCCGGCCAACCGCTTCGAAATGGACAGCCTGATCGCGGAGGCGGTCAATCGCAATGACCCGGTACTGTTCTACTATTGGCGGCCCAATGCGCTGCTCGCCCAGCTCAACCCGGTCGCCCTAGACATGGGTGACTATGATGCTGAGGCCGCCAAATGCCTGGCCCAGGCGGTCTGTGCGGCGCCGCAGCCCAGTGCCTTTGCGCCCGAAGCGGTGCTGGTGGCGCTCAGCGAGTGGGTGTTTACCGATATTCCGGCCATTGCCGGCTATTTCCAGCGCACCAGCCTGCCCGTGGCGGCGATGAACACGCTGCTCGCGCAGTTGAACGAACCGGGGGCCAGCGTGGCCGGCGTGGCCGACCGGTTCATTGCCGAGCGTGGCGACATCTGGCGGCAATGGGTGGGACCCGCCGTGCCTTAACGCCAGCTTTACCCTTCGCGACGGCGACCGTCAGGGTGTCGTCTCCCTGTCATACAGTACCAATAAAGTGGCGGATCAATATCGCAGCCTCCGCCTAAGCTACTGACAGAAAAGCATTTTTGTTTCCGCTTTACGAATTGTTCATGTCTGATCGCCGATAGTCTACCGGCCCGGCATTCTCGGGCGGACCGGACCAGATCGCCATGCGGCGTAACTTAGCACTTTCCCAGATTCTTGACGGCTATCGCGGCATTGCCCTGGCTGCCGCAACCGTCATCGCGGCGCTGTTTATCGCCAGTGGCCTGGCGCTGTCCGGCCTGCTGGACCGCGCCGGCGTGACACTGCCCGTCACCACATTGCTGGCCGGCAGCCTGCTGCTGGCCGTGCTGGCGGTGGGGCACAAGATGATACGGATGCGCATTGTCCTGGCCGCCAAGGCCACCCATGACATCATGGCGTCGATCCATCGCGATGCGCTGACCGGGGTGGCGACGCGCTCCTATTTCCTCGAGATGTTGCGCGGCGAAGTCTATCACGGCTCGGAGCGGGCGGTGGGCTATCTGCAGCTCGACATGGACAATCTCAAGGTGCTCAACGACACCGCCGGCCATGGCGCGGGCGATGCGGCGCTGCTGCATCTGGCGGCGACAATCCGCGACATGCTGCCCAATGCGTTGGTAGGCCGGCTGGGCGGGGACGAATTCGGCATCGCCGTGTTCGGGCATGACAACCGCGCCGGCCTCAAGCGTCTGGGCGAGGAATTGCTGCGGCGGCTGGAGCGCCCGGTGGGGATTGCCGGCCGGCCGGTCCGGCTGGCGGCCACCATCGGCATTGCCCTGGCACCGCTCGACGCCACCGATGTCGACGAGCTGATGTCCAAGGCCGATCTGGCGCTCTACAAGGGCAAGAAAAGCGGCCGCCACATGGTGGTGGCCTTTGATGCCGACATGCTGGGCGACGAGCGGCATCGCCGCTTCGTCGAGCGCGAACTGCGCGCCGCCTTGCTGCTGGACGAACTCGAGCTGCACTATCAGCCGGTCTTTGACGGCGACCGCCATGTGACGTCCCACGAGGCATTGATCCGCTGGCGCCACAAGGTACGCGGCGTCATCTCGCCGGCCCAGTTCATTGCCATTGCCGAAGAGAGCGACCTGATCGACAAGGTGGGCGAGTGGGTGCTGCGCCGCGCCTGCCAGGATCTGCCGCAACTGGGCACGCCGGTGGCGGTCAATGTGTCGCCCGCCCAGTTGCGCCATGCCGATTTTGCCCCGCGCTTTGCCGCGCTGCTGGGTGAAACCGGCACCGATCCGCGCCACATCATTGTCGAGATCACCGAGACGGTGCCGCTGCAGGCCCAGGGCATCGAGCTGGCCAATGTCGATGCGCTGCGGGCGCTCGGCGTGCGCATCGCCATCGACGATTTCGGCGCCGGCCATGCCAGCCTGCAATATCTGCGCGGCTTTGCCTTCGACATCATCAAGATC
>Ga0123337_10006848_pt1 | contig 10769 bp, 9 predicted proteins | sample frozenSSSSmetaG_FD_89792 | JGI IMG/M metagenome (GOLD analysis project Ga0123337, IMG submission 89792) | Glacier valley bacterial and archeal communities from Borup Fiord, Nunavut, Canada, to study Microbial Dark Matter (Phase II) -... | ecosystem: Environmental > Aquatic > Freshwater > Ice >...
GAACTGCAGCTCCACGCGGGCGCCGCGAAGCTGGTCCAGAATGGCGCTCAGGGGCTGCCCGGCTTCGATATGAAACGGGAATTCGGCGAGTTTTTGGTCCAGCGGGATGCTGGAATCGTAGCGGAGGCCGGAGACTTTGCCGCCGCCTTTTTCCGTGATGCTGAGGGATTTGAGCACGTCGTTCATTTCGCCGGCTTTGAAATCGAGCCGCGCGGACTCGCCGGAAGGGACGGTGCCGGACCGTTCAAAGTAACCGACGCCATGCTTATAAAGAATGACCTGGCGCACGGGAAGCTCAGCTGCGAAGGTGGAGAAAGCCAAGCATAGAGCGAGCATCGGGCGAGAGAACGAATGTACTTTCATGGAGGGGTAGACGCTATGAAGTGGCTGGGGAGTTCCGGCATTTAGGTATCCTAATAACCCTTTTAATGGTCAAGATAGCTTGACATAGCTGAGGCCCTTCGTCAGACTTGCGGATGTTATGCGCACCGCTCTATTGGTCACGGCTGTCTTTTTTGCGGCTTCCAGCGAACGCGCTCAAGCTCAAACGGCCCCAAACACTTCAGGATTGCCGACGGTAGAGAAGCCGAAAGCGGTGGAGAAACCGAGGGGCGTGACGCCGGCGAAGAAGCAGGACGCGGAACCGGACGCTCAGCCGGGTGTGGAGCCGGAGCCGCTACCCGATGGCGCACTGGACCCGAATGCGCCGGCCCGACCGCTGGGCAGGGCGAAACGGGAAAGCGATTCCAAGACTCCGGCGGCGGATGCAACAGGTTCCGTGCAGGTGGAAGCGAATGCGGGTCCGGACTATACGGGGCCTTCCATTTTGAGCCGTGGCATGAATTTCACGCGTCCGAGTTTACCCTCTAACGAAAGGTTCCGCCCGTTTGTGGGAGTGAATTTCTATCGAGATTCCGGCGTGAGCGGCCCCTATCAGGGCCTGGGAACGAAGGTGACGGACGGATCCTACACCGGTGCGGATATCAATTTCGGAATTTCAGGGCAGCACGCGCGCCGCTTCGATTCGTTTCAGTTGGATTACCGGGGCCATGCTTACCTGAATAATTCGAGCACCTCTCAGGACGAGGCGCTGGCGCTGGCGTATTCCCGTGTTTTGACCCGGCGCCTGACGATGACGTTGAGTGAGAGCGCCGGACTTTATTCGAACAATTATTCCATTTTGAATTCAGTGACTCAAACCGATACCAGCGTGGCGAATACCGCGTTGGTGGTGACACCGAATACAGAAGCTTTCGACAATCAAACTTACTACAGCTCCACTCAGGCGGATGTTACGTATCAAAGGACAGCACGCCTTTCCTTCGATTTTGGCGGGTCTGGATTTTACGTGAAGCGCAAGTCCGCCAACCTGATTAGTGCGAATGGCTATCAGGCGCGTACCGATATTGCATACCGGATTACGAAGCGGACTACTATCGGCCCGTATTATGCGTATAGCCGTTATAACTACTCTGGTACGTTCGGCGATTCCGACATTCACACCACGGGTCTGAATTACTCCCTGGCGTTGAGCAAGACACTGCAATTGCGATTGCGGGGAGGCGTGACACGGCTGGAAACCCGGGGGCTGCAACAGGTTGTGTTGGACCCGATGGTGGCGAGGATTCTGGGTGTCAGCAGTGGCACTGAACGCTACTATACGACGTCTTATCTGCCGGATGTAGCGGTCGATTTTAGTAAGTCATTCCGGCATGGCGATCTCTCGTTTTCCTATCTGCGTGGAGTTAGCCCGGGGAACGGCGTAGTTCTCACCTCAGCGCGGGATTCCCAGGGTGTGACGTATAACTATTCCGGGATTCGCAGGTACGGGGTGAGCATAGGTGGAGGGCGCGACGGTTTGACTAGCTCCGTGCAATCGATCGGCGTTTACCACAGCTATTACGGACGCGCGAATGTTTCGAGGGCACTGCCACACAGTGTGCAGAGTTTTCTTTCTTTCGATTATCGGAAGCTTGGGTTCTCGACCGGCCAATATGCGCGGAACCAGTACCGGATTAGCGTTGGGTTAGGTTATGCGCCCGGGATGGGTCCGCTTAAGTTCTGGTAAGAACGCTTAGCAGGGTGGCTTGACCGGTAAGTGTAAGCGGTCCGGAGTTCGAGATGGAGAAGACCTCGCCTTGCCGGAAGGATTCGGTCCCTATTGTTCCAGAACCGTTGAGGGCGATTACAAGCGAAGCTGTATCGATATTGGTTTTCCCATCCAGATCGATCCGGGACACCTGAAAATAGGGGCAATCCACCTGGACTCCGGCTTCGGTGGCGGGTGGGCCGGCCCGGTAGGAAAGATCGGCTGCTTGCAGAGATTCTGCCAGGTGCAGTTCGCGCCCGCGGCCGTAATCGAACAGACGGTAAGTGACATCTGAATTCTGCTGCACTTCGCAGACGGTGACGCCGGCACCGATAGCATGAACGGTGCCGGCCGGAATAAACCACGTTTCACCGGGATGGACGGGTAGCCAACGCAACAGGCCCATGATGCTGCCGTCCAGGGCGGCCTGGCGGACTTGATCCGCTGTGACGGGAGAGTGGAAGCCGAGTGCGATCTTCGCTTCCGGCGCGGTTTTCAGGATGTGCCACATCTCCGTCTTGCCCCGCGGGTGGCCGTGCTGTTGCGCCATTGCGTCACCAGGATGGACTTGGACAGAGAGGTTTTCGGTGGCGAACAGGAACTTTACCAGGACGGCGGATTCCGGTTGTGAAAACCAGACTTCTCCGATTTTCTCAGTGGTGTTGGGGAACCAGGGTTCCAGCCGGTGGGAACCCCAAACGCGATGATGCTGCTGGGGCTGAAGCTGCCTTGCGTTAGCGGGTTCGTGTGATGAACTCATGAAGGCGATCGAGCCCGCGTTCCAGTTCCTGCATGGAGGTGGCGTAGGAGATCCGGATATGTTCCTGAGTGCCGAAGGCTTCGCCCGGAACTACGGCCACGTGAGCTTCGGCGAGGAGCCTTTCGGCGAACCGTTGCGGCGATGCGATGCCGGTTGCGTGCAGCGCGCCTGAAATATCCGGGTAAGCATAGAACGCGCCTTCGGGCAGAGAACAAGTTACGCCAGGGATTTGGCGCAACCGTTCGACCACGAAATCGCGGCGCTTCCGGTACTCCGCTAGCATTTGGCCAACGCCTTCCTGGGGTCCGCGCAAGGCTTCGACCGCAGCTTTCTGCGAAATGGAGGTGGGGTTCGAAGTGGAGTGGCTTTGCAGTTTCAGCATGGCGCCGGCAATATGCTCGGGAACTAGGCCGAAGCCGATGCGCCAACCGGTCATGGCGTAGGTTTTGGAGACGGTGCCCGCGACCAGCACCGTCTCTTTCGCGCCCGGGAGCGAAGCGATAGAGAAGGGGGTGCCGCTATAAAGGAAATGGCAGTAGCATTCGTCGGTCATCAGGAAAATGCCGCGTTCCGAGGTGAGGCGGTAAATGCGCTCAAACTCCTCTCGCGGCAGAACGGCACCGCTGGGGTTCGAAGGGGAATTGATGATCACCATGCGGGTGCGGCTGGTGAGGTGCGGCTCCAGATCGGCGGCCGTGAGCGCGAAACCGTTCTGTGCGTCGGTAGGGACGAAGACGCATTTGCCGCCCGCATAATTCACTACGTCTTTATAGGTAACCCAGTAAGGAACGGGGATCACGACTTCATCGCCAGGATTGATGAGGACTTGCACCAGGTTGAAGATGACGTGTTTGCCGCCAACGGTGATCAGACATTCGGAAGGCTTGTAGGAAGTGCCGAAATCGGCGGCGTGGCGTTCGCAAACCGCCTGCTTGAGCTCCTGGGTGCCGCCCGCGGCGGTGTACTTGGTGAAATTCTGGTTGATGGCGCGAATGGCCGCCTGCTTGATGTTATCGGGCGTGGGGAAATCGGGTTCGCCCGCTCCGAAATCGACTACATCGATGCCCTGCGAGCGCAGCTTTTCGGCATCGGCCATCACTTTCATGGTGGAGGATACGCTGATGGTGGAAACGCGGTCCGCCAGTGCGGTTTTGATTGTTGGTGACATGATTCTAAATTCCGGTTCTCACTAATTTCGCACTATTTGGACTGCCGGTGCCTGCCGCAGGCGCTCTTTCAGGCGCTGCTCCACCGAGGCAGGCACCAAACCCGAAATATTGCCGCCCAGGCTTATCACTTCTTTCACCAAGCGGGAACTGATAAAGGAGAACGCATCGCCAGACATCAGGCATACCGTTTCAATTTCGGGCTGAAGGCGGCGGTTCATCAGCGCCATTTGCAATTCGTATTCGTAATCAGAAACGGCGCGAATGCCGCGCAAGAGGACGGTTGCCCGCTGAGAGGTGGCATATTCCACCAGCAGGCCGTGGAAGGAATCGACAGAAACGTTCTGCAAGCCGCTTACCGCTTCGCGCAGCATTTCAGTGCGTTCCTCAGAGGAAAAAAGCGGCTGTTTCACTTCGTTGTGCAGCACGGCAACAATGAGCCGGTCGAACAGCCGGGCACCGCGACGAATCAGATCGAGGTGACCGTTCGTGATGGGGTCAAACGACCCTGGGTATATGGCGACGATGCGCCGGGGCGGGGAATCCATTCGCTCGCCCCAAGTCTATCAAGCAGCCGGTGCGTTCCCGAGCCAATCCGGATGCTGCGCGGTGGAATCGAACCTGTTGGTGGTTTTGAAAAGCTCGAATTCGCCTTTTGAGGCTGCGGTGGCGGTCCGTGCAAGCAGCGCGTCCACCTGCGCCTTGCCCATGGGTTTAAAGGTGCGGGCGGCTTCGAAGGCCTGGTCCAGAATTTCCATGGTGTCGATGCCGGTGATGACGACGGAGGTGGGCAGATTGAGCGCGTAGTGCAGGCATTCAATGGGCTTGACCGTATTGCTGTTCAGGATGATCTTGTCGCCCATGGATTTCATGCCCAGGACGCCCATTTTCTTCTGAACCAGTACCGGCAGAACGTTTTTTGCGAAGCTGCGGAAGTGCGCGTCCATCACGTTAAGAGGCATTTGAAGAGTGTCGAAGCGGAAGCCGCGTTCGTCGGCCATTTGCAGCATTCGGAGATGTACTTGCGGGTCTTTGTGGCCGGTAAAACCGATGTAGCGGGTCTTGCCGGCTTTTCGGGCGGCTACCAGGGCCTCCACGGCACCGCCGGGCGCGAAAAAGCGATCCGGGTCTTCGAGTCGGATATTTTCGTGGAACTGCATCAGGTCGACATGGTCGGTGCCGAGGCGGGCCAGTGATTCGTCAATCTGTTGCGCGGCACTCTCTTTGGTGCGGCCGTCGAATTTGGTCATGAGAAAGACCTTGGCGCGGTAGCCGTCTTTCAGAGCTTTTCCCATGCGGACTTCGCTGACACCTTTGTTGTAATCCCAGGAGTTATCGAAGAAGGTAAGGCCTCGATCAACCGCCGAGCGCATCAGCCGGATACTTTCGGCTTCGTCTTTAATCTGGCCGATGTGGAATCCACCCAGGCCGATAGCGGAAACGCGCTCGCCTGTGCTGCCCAGGGTGCGGTAAATCATTCCGCCGGCAGAAGTTTGGCCACTTAATGTGGTGGCCGCCAAGCCTGCTGCCGCTACTCCACCAATGAAGTCGCGGCGTTCAAGAGGTTTCATGTATCCACATGTATGCAGGAGTAGGTCCAATGCATTATTTTGAACATCCGCAAGGCGGCAAGGGCATCAATAAGGCAGGGGAAGCACGGTACATAAGTGCCTGTGCCACAATCAAAGTATCCTGAAATGAGTACTATCGCTGTCGGCTATCCGTCGCGCCGCGCCTTCCGGTTCTACGAATCCACTGTATTTAAGAAGGCTGTTATGGCTGTTACCGGGCTAATTTTATTTGGCTTCGTAATTGGCCATCTAATTGGAAATCTGCAGGTGTTTGAGGGGCGCGAAAAGTTGGATGCTTATGGGCATTTTCTCCATAGCATTCCGGCAGCTTTGTGGACAGCGCGCGTCGTGCTTCTGACCGCTGTGGGGCTGCATATTCTGATGACTATTCAGTTGGTGCAATTGAAGAATGCCGCGCGTCCCATCGGTTACGTAAAGAAAGATAACTCGCATTCATCGTATGCATCGCGAACCATGTACTGGAGTGGACCCATCATTTTGGCGTTCATTATTTATCACATTTTGCATTTGACGCTAGGCATCGCGCGACCTGATGGATTCGTTACAGGCAGCGTGTACGGCAACTTGGTGTTGGGCTTCCAGAACTGGTTTGTTTCCGGGTTTTACATCATCGCCATGAGTATGCTCTGCCTGCATCTGTATCACGGTGTGTATAGCATGTTTCAATCTTTGGGGGCGCATCACCCGAACTACACGCCGCTATTGAAAAAGTTTGCCGCCGTTATGGCATTTGCGATTGCGATTGGGAATATCTCGATTCCGGTTGCGGTGCTGGCGGGGTGGGTAAAATGACACTAAATTCGAAAATTCCCGCGGTTCCGGTGGAGCAAGCCTGGGACGATGCCCGCTTTAACATGAAGCTGGTCAATCCCTCGAATAAGCGTAAATATTCGGTGCTGGTGGTGGGTTCTGGCTTGGCGGGTGCGTCAGCGGCTGCTTCCATGGGCGAGTTGGGCTATCAGGTCAAGTGCTTCTGTTTTCAGGGCAGCCCTCGCCGCGCACACAGTATCGCGGCCCAGGGCGGCATCAACGCTGCAAAGAATTATCAGAACGATGGCGACAGCGTCTATCGCCTGTTTTACGACACCGTGAAGGGCGGCGATTTCCGCGCGCGCGAGGCGAACGTGTATCGGCTGGCGCAGAATAGCGTCAGAATTATTGATCAGTGCGTGGCGCAGGGTGTGCCGTTTGCGCGTGAATATGGTGGATCGCTTTCGAACCGTTCGTTCGGCGGCGCGCAGGTTTCGCGGACGTTCTACGCGCGCGGCCAGACCGGGCAGCAGCTATTGCTGGGCGCGTATCAGGCTTTAGAGCGGCAGGTGCATGCCGGTGCGGTTTCGATGATTCCGTATAGCGAAATGCTGGATCTGGTTGTGGTGGATGGCCGCGCGCGCGGTATCGTCACGCGGGATCTGTTGACGGGGAAGATTGAATCGCACGCAGCCGATGCGGTGGTCTTAGCCACCGGCGGCTATGGCAACGTGTATTACTTGTCGACCAATGCCAAGGGTTCGAACGCGACCGCAATCTGGCGCGCGCACAAGCGGGGCGCTCTGTTCGCCAACCCCTGCTTCACGCAAATCCATCCAACGTGCATTCCGGTATCGAGCGAATACCAATCGAAGCTCACGCTGATGAGCGAATCGCTGCGAAACGATGGGCGCATCTGGGTGCCGAAGAACAAGGGTGAGAAGCGGTCGCCCGATCAGATTCCGGAAGCGGACCGCGATTATTATCTGGAGCGGCGATACCCCAGCTTCGGAAATCTGGTGCCGCGCGATGTGGCGAGCCGCAACGCGAAAACGGTCTGCGATGAAGGCCGCGGCGTGGGTCCGGGCGGCCTTGGCGTGTATCTGGATTTTTCAGAATCCATCGACCGGCTGGGGCGCCACACTATTGAAGAGCGCTACGGCAACCTGTTCGATATGTATGAGCGCATCACCGGTGAGGATCCGTATCGCATACCGATGCGCATCTATCCGGCGATCCACTACACCATGGGCGGGCTCTGGGTGGATTACGAGTTGATGACCACCATTCCCGGGCTTTTTGCGCTGGGCGAGGCAAATTTCAGCGACCATGGCGCGAACCGGCTGGGGGCAAGCGCGCTGATGCAGGGATTGAGCGATGGCTACTTCATTGCGCCGTATACCATCGGCAATTACCTGGCTGGCAACAAGCTGGAGAAGGTAACGACGGATCATCCGGAGTTTGTGAAGGTGGAGGCGGAAGTTGCCGCCACCATTCAAAAAATGCTGGCGATCAACGGCACCCGCACCACGGCTTCGTTTCATAAAGAGCTGGGCAAGATTGTGTGGGATGAGTGCGGCATGTCGCGCACTGCTGACGGTTTACGAAGCGCTATTGCACGCATCCGCGCACTGCGGGAAGAGTTCTGGCGCAATGTGAAGATTGCCGGTGAGCCGGACGATTTGAATCCTTCCATTGAAGCGGCCGGACGCGTGGCGGATTATTTTGAGCTGGCGGAACTGATGTGCATTGATGCGTTGGACCGCAATGAAAGCTGCGGCGGCCACTTTCGCGAAGAATATCAGACGCCGGAAAACGAAGCGTTGCGCAATGACGAGGATTATTCGTACGTGGCGGCATGGGAATACAACGGGTCCGGCCAGCAGCCGGAACTGGTGAAAGAGCCGCTCCATTTCGATCGCGTGCATCCTTCCCAACGGAGCTACAAGTAAATGAACCTGACTCTGAATGTATGGCGGCAGCGCCGCGCGGCGGAGAAGGGCAAGATGGTCCGGTATGAGGCGAAGGACGTGAGCCCGGACATGTCTTTCCTGGAAATGCTGGATGTGGTAAACGAAGGCCTGATCCTGAAAGGAGAAGTGCCGATTTCTTTCGAGCACGATTGCCGCGAAGGCATTTGCGGAAGCTGCGGTTTTATGATCAACGGCGTGGCGCACGGCCCGGTGCGGGGTACCGCCATTTGCCAGTTGCACATGCGGCATTACAAAGACGGAGATGTGCTGTATTTGGAGCCATTTCGCGCACGCGCGTTTCCGGTACTGAAAGATCTGGCGGTGGACCGCCGCTCTTTCGATAGGATCATTGCGGCCGGGGGCTATATATCGGTACCCACGGGCAGCGCTCCCGATGGCAACGCGATTCCGGTGCCGAAAGATAGGTCAGACCGCTCCATGGATGCGGCAGCGTGTATCGGTTGCGGAGCCTGTGTAGCTGCGTGCCCGAATGCTTCCGCGGCATTGTTTACCGGTGCGAAGATTACCCATCTCGGCTTGCTTCCGCAAGGCCAGGCAGAGCGGCAGCATCGTGCCATGAAGATGGTGGAGCAGGGCAATAAAGAGCTATTCGGGAGCTGCACGAATATCGGCGAGTGCGAAGCGGTTTGCCCGAAAGAGATTCGGATTGAAGTGATTGCGGTGATGAATCGCGATTACTTATTGGGTGCCTGGAAGAACCGGGAAAGCTATCGCGACGATGTGCCCGCGGAACTGCCACTGGCGGGCGGAAGAACGTAAGTTACAGACTTGCAGTATCACGGTAATGTAAGGCATGGCGCTCGCGAAATCGAAGGTTACTTCGCAAGGGCAGATTTCAATTCCGGCGGAGATTCTTAAACGGCTGGAAATTGGGCCTGGGTCGATTTTGGAATGGGAAGAAGACGGGAACAAGATCATCCTGCGTCACGCTGGAAAGTATACTTCTCAGGACATTCACGAAACGCTGTTCCCTGACGGACCGCCACCCTATCGCACGGACGAGGAATTGAAGACGGGCATTGGCGAGTATATACGGGCACAACGCACGAGCCGTCGATACTAACGCCCTGGTTCGGCTCATCGTTCAGGACGATCCCAAACAGACAACCGCTGCAGCGCTGGAAACTTTCCGTTCCCGTCTGGCGCTTCTTTTTTCCGATTGTCTGATTCTGCATATGACACGCAAAAGCTTTAAAGCGTTCGAGCGATGTGTACATTGACCCTGTATAGTTGCCACATGAGCACAATAAATGCCTCGCGATTCCGGGCTGAGTGCTTGACTTTGCTTGACGATCTTCCCCGAGAAGGTATCTTGATTACCAAGCGTGGCAGGGCGATTGCCAGATTAATGCCCGTGAAAGCCCCGCGTGGAAAGGCTAAACCGATTACATCGGCTTTGATTGAGGGAAAAGGCCGCCCAGGGCCCGCGATGGGTGAGGGATTAACCACACCCTATGACGTCATATTTGCTTGATGTAAATGTGTGAATCGCCCTTACCTGGAACTTACACACACATCACCAGAGTGCAAAGCAGTGGAACCGAATGCATACCGATGCAGCTTTCTGGTTTTGCCGATTCACAATGCTCGGCTTCTTACCACAGAGGTCTTGATGGCGGCCAACACTTTGTCCGTGGCCGAAGCGATGTAAATTTACGGTACTTGGCTGAAAGATCCCCGGGTATCACTTCAACAAGAACCCTGCGGTCTTGACCGGTCGCTTCAGGCCGCACTTAGGAAAAAAGGTCCTCACCGGGCACCCAAGGCGGTCGCGGATTGCTATTTAGCCGCTTTCGCCAAGAGCAGCGGTGCGCACCTGGTCACTTTTGACAAAGCACTCGCGAAATTCTGCAAAGACTTCGATTTGCAGGTTGAGCTTCTCAAGCCATAGGCTTGGCCGCCGGATACCGAATTCAGCCTTATTACGGGCAGTTCTGGCGAATCGTTTAAACTGGCGAAAGTGTCTCGTAATTCCTTTCTAACAGTACTGGCTGTCTTCACCCTGCTCACCGGCTCCGGCGCCGCCAAATCGAAAAAGAAGGCGCCTAGTCCGTTGCCATTCCACAACCCTGTCGGAACCGAACCGCTCGCAGGCATGCCCCCCCTCGTCGATCCCAACGACATCTACGCCGCCGATCGCCCCAACGCGCTAAGCCCCGTCGTCAAAAAATTCCCGTCGCGCGTTTACGTGCCCAATAGCGGAAGTAACACGGTCGACGTCATCGATCCCAAGACGTACAAAATCGTCGACCATTTCGACGTGGGCAGACAGCCTCAGCACGTGGTTCCTTCCTGGGACCTGAAGACTCTCTGGGTGCTGAACGATCTGGGCAACAGCCTGACCAAAATCGATCCCATGACCGGTAAGAAGGGCGAGACCGTTCCGGTCGACGACCCTTACAACATGTACTACACGCC
>Ga0123337_10006849_pt1 | contig 10768 bp, 8 predicted proteins | sample frozenSSSSmetaG_FD_89792 | JGI IMG/M metagenome (GOLD analysis project Ga0123337, IMG submission 89792) | Glacier valley bacterial and archeal communities from Borup Fiord, Nunavut, Canada, to study Microbial Dark Matter (Phase II) -... | ecosystem: Environmental > Aquatic > Freshwater > Ice >...
GAGTACTGAGCAGATTACAATTCCAGACAAATTGGTGTATCAACTTGTTACTCCAAATGCTGTCCTGTGCTTCCTACTTTGAGGGAAGGGATACAGACTAGTTTTTGAGCCGCCAGAGGATGCTTGGGCACGGCAGTGCAGTACTGTTGTCCAGACAGAGAAAATGTTCAGAACAGTTCTTTTTGCCTGCTGTTGCCGTTTCACCAAGAGCCTCAACGCCAATGAGTTTTATCTCTTGTCTGGAAGGACAAGATGAGTGAGCAAGTTTCAAAGTGCTAATACGCTCCAGTGGCGAGCAAAGCACTAAAAACCTCAACGCAAACAGGAGGAGGGAACGCGTATGGGTAAGATACGACTCAATATCCTGGCTGTCGATGACGAACATCACTTAGCCAGAATGATGAAAGCTACGCTGGAGGGTCAAGGGCATCATGTTTTGACAGCTCACAATGGAGCAGACGCCTTGCAAATGATCAAAGAAAACAGCTTTGATGTGCTGATTCTCGATTATTTTTTGCCCGATGCATATGCACCTGAAGTTGTCATAAAACTGCGTGCAATGCCAGAAGGGGCAGACCTACCCATTGTTATACTGCTTGCCAAGACTCCCAGTGCTGAGGACGTCCTTCAAATGAAGGAGTGGCACGAGGCAGGCGTTATTTGCAAGATGATGAAACCTATTAGCAGAGAGGAACTGATAGCAAGTATTTCGTCTCTCGTTGACCGCACTTCGAAAGACTGAACGTAGCAGCCTACTGCCTGTCCCAACAGACACTTACTACCCGTATTGTCCTGCGAAGGGGAAGCAGAGACCCTCGATCAGAAGCGTGTTTATCCTGTTGAGTTCGGCGCGATTTTCACGAGGTGATCTGACGCATACAATTGGGCGGACACCAATATCACCTTACGCCACCACTTCCACTACAATGGTGGTCATGTCCTCGCCGAACTCGACTCCTCCAGAAATCTCCTTAGTTCCCATTGCTGGGGCATGGCAGGGCCGCCGTGTGTAAGCTTACCATAGAAGCAATGGTTGTCTGCTTTTGATATTACCAGACATAACCCCTTTTATGTTTGCCTAAGTCGGCGGCATTCGGGTATACTCACCGACAAGCAATTGCAGACAAAAGCAAATTCTGGAAGGAGATGCCGGATGCTGAGAGGGAGCGCGATGGAAGACGAAAACGACAAAAGAGGAACCGTGATTCTGCTGCCGCCAGCGCAGACGCCGAGGCAGGAAGCGCATATTATTGTGGATGGGGTTGCCAAACAGACAGAGCGGCTCAGTCAGGAGGCAGCCCTCGCGACACCAACGACGGGAAGGCTTGTCCTGCCATCGGTTATCGCCGGTGCGGGTCCGCAGGCGAGCAAGCGCTTCGTCGAGTTCTTCACCGTTCCGATCCGCAACAAGCATACCCGCCAGGCATACCTGCACGCCGCCTGCCTCTTCCTGTCCTGGTGCGAGCAGCGCGGGCTGGCGCTCGACACCATCGAGCCGATCCATGTGGCCGCCTATGTGGAAAGACATCGCGGTTCGCCGCCGACAATCAAGCAACACATGGCGGCCATCCGGATGCTCTTTTCGTGGATGGTCGAAAAAGGCGTGCTCGCCATGAACCCGGCCCGCGAGGTCAAGACGGAGAAGTTCAGCCGCAGCGAGGGCAAGACGCCGGCGTTCACGACCGAGGAGATAACGCAGCTCTTCGGAAGCATCGATACCGCTTCTCTGCTGGGTCAGCGCGACCGGGCGTTTCTTGCTGTCATGGCGTATACGTTTGCCAGGGTCAGCGCGGTCGCTTCCCTGAAGGTAAAAGACTATGTGCAGCTGGGGCGCCGCTCGTTCGTCCGCCTGCACGAGAAGGGCGGCCAGGAGCGCGATATTCCGTGTCATCACCTCTTAGAAGTGTATCTGGATGCTTATCTGGCAGCGGCCGGTATCGCAGACGAGAAGGAGGCTCCCCTCTTCCGCAGCATTCAGGGCAGGGGGAAGAAACAGGAGCTGACCGCGCGCCCTCTGCTGCGCACCGATGCCTACGCCATGGTGCGCAGGCGGCTGCTGGCGGCAGGCATCGCGGGCGACTACTGCTGCCACAGTTTCCGTGTGACGGGCATCACCAACTATCTGGAGCATGGGGGCAGTCTGGAGATGGCGCAGTACATTGCCGGTCATGCCGACAGCCGCACGACGAAGCTGTACGACCGCAGAGGACAGAAGGCGACGCTCGAAGACATCGAGCGCATCCGGTATTGAATTGAAGTCAGTGTGCGTCCAAAGGACTCTCGCAGGAAGAGTGCGCCGGTGTGTGAGACCGCCTGTGATATAATGAAAAGACTATGCACGCGAAGGTCAGGGAGGTACGCACGATGGCACAGCCCCAGGTTTTAGAAGGGCAATGGGAAGAGATACTGGCGCGCAACAGCGCGCAGCTTGCCGGGCGCAGGGTCAAGGTCTACATTGAGCCAGACGCCGTTGAGGCTGCTCCACCTGCCTTCCCACCCAACGAGCAGGCGCTTGCGATGCTGCGCGAGCTCGTGAAGCTGCAGGAAGGAATGCGCGAAACAGACGGCTCGCAGACAGAGCGCTTTATCCGCGAGGGGCGTGACGGGAGGATGTATGGTCTCGAGCCCACCGAGTAGTCCCGGCGCTCTCGTCATCGATGCGAATGTGACGATCGCCCTTGCCGCCAAAGAAACAGGGCGGGAGACCATATCCCTCGCAGAGATGACTCGCTATGCCCGGTTGGGCTATGTGTGGTATGCGCCAGGCGTGCTAATTGCGGAGACGCTTTATGTCCTCTGCGGTAAGAAACAGCGCGGCGAGCTTTCCCCTGCCGATTATGTCACTGCCGTTACAGGGTTCCAAAAGACCATGACGAGCATTCATCCGCCTCCGGATGGAGACAGGGCTCTCATTGCTCACGCCGAGCAAATCGGGGATAGTTACGGATGCAGCCGCTCGGCAGATGGCATTTACATTGCGCTTGCCGAGGAATTGACCAAGACACGACCGACAGTGCTTTTGACCTTCGATCAGAGTATGCCCAATCAGGCAGCGCGAAACGCTCCGACCGTCACCGTGCATGTGCTCACCTAGCGGCTGTTCCTTGAGCCCATAATGCCCTGAAATGCTGGACTTCGGAGCGAAAATCAAGGAAAACGTACAGGATTATGCCGAAGTACGTTTTTTAAAAGGACGGGTAAAGTTTAGCGGCAGCGAGAACTCCGCACCATTTCCCTCTGCTATAGTGATATTTCGACCAGTCATTGCAGTAGTGTCCTGACTGCACCACCTAAGTTATGCTGTCAATGCCCCGCTTATATTGCGATGCTATCTCTAGAACGCAATATAAGTGCGTTACGTTAGCCTCGTTTTTTTGCCCAAAATTGGTCGGTTCTCAGGCTTATATACGCCAAATATAAGGCTTCATTAATCATCAGAAGAGCGACATCCACTGTGCCAATGAAAACAATCTCCCGATAAGCAGGAAAGCTTGTTCGCCTGTCGAATTGACTGGTATGTCTTCTTCTGATCCCGTTGCCCAGGCGCTGCGCCTCTTTTCCGTACTCACACTGCTGGCTTCGCGCCGTTCGGGTCAGACCATCGGACGCGCTGAGCTGGCACAAGCTTGCCACTGCTCCACCAAAACCATCCAGCGCGACCTCGACGATCTGAAATCGGCTTACATTCCGATCGAGTACGACCCCATCGAACGGACCTATCTGCTGCCCGATAAACAGCACTGGACTCTGCCTGCCGCCAGCCTGAACTCCTCCGATGCGCTTGCTCTCGCACTGGTTCGTGCCTGGATGGCGGAGAATGCCAATGCGCTCCCATTCGCCGCACAGATCAGCGCGGCGCTCGATAAGGTGACAGCGGGAATCTCGCCTGTGTTGCAGCAGCGAATGCACAGCGTTGCCGCCGCACTGAGCGAACAGGGCGGTCTGGCGCGCGACTACTCCCGGGCGCCACTGGAAACCCTTGCGAACGCTATCACCCGGCATCAGACCCTGGAAGTCCTCTACGACAGTCGCAGCAGCGGCGAATGCAGTCTGCGCCAGATGGACCCGCTGCGTCTGGATCGGCGCGATGGACGCTATCTGGATTTGCAGGCATGGTGTCATAAGCACAAGATCGTACGCACTTTTGCGCTGGATCGTATGCTGACAGCGCGACCGACAGGCAGGACATTTGAGCCGCGTGCGGTGACGCTCGATGACAGCGGTGTGGTAGGTGGTCTGCGCAGCGATGTGCAGATCGAGGTCGTAGTACGTTTCGATAAGATAGTTGCCGCCTTCGCCCGGGAGCGCAACTGGTCGTTTGCGGCGACGTTCACAGAGGCTGCGGAGGGCAGCGTTATCATGCGGGGGAAGGTGCAGGGCGTGGATGGTATGGTCCGCGAGCTGCTATCGTGGCGTCGGCACGCAGTTGTGCTGGGCGGACCGGAACTGCGGGCGGCAATGATGGAAGAGGTAGGCGCTCTGTCGGCTTTGTACGCGGCGCCTTTGCCTGATGAAATGAGGTGAAAGTGAGACTCGCCTGGAAATAGTTGAGAAAAATAGTTGTCGCGCGGATCGGGAGGGACTCACTGTTGTCCCTCCCGATGTTTTATACTGCCTGTAGCGCGCACAAAGGACCGAAATCTGGCATCGCCGTTGCCAGATGGATCAAAAAGGAAAACACGCGATGACGTCGGATGAACCGTATCTACAACTCTGGGGCAAAACAGACAGGCGTCCCGATGGGGACCGAATGAACTACCATCCGCTCCTGTTCCACCTTTTGGATGTGGCTTTCTGCGCGGAGGCGCTATGGAAATCGCTTCCAGAAAGTATCAGAACGCGAATGGCGGACGCGCTGGGTATAGATACGGAACATGCCGGAACGCTATTCACGTTGCTCGCGGGACTGCACGATCTGGGCAAAGCCTACCCGAAGTTTCAGTTTCAACGCGGTGCAGAGCAGTTTCAAACAGTGCTTTATGCGGCAGGGTTCGACCTGCCAGAAGACATCTGCGTTCACCCACACAATTTCGTTTCTGTGCCAGAAGTGGAGCGATTGTTCAGGGACTCATACCTCTTGCAGCAATCGCCCATGCCCGCACTTGCGCAGGTTTTCGCCTACGCCCTGGGGGCACATCACGGCGTTTTTCCACAGACCGCAGACCTGACATCGATTCAGGGAAGAGTGCTCGGTGTCAATCCCGAATGGCAGGCTGCCCGCAACTGGCTGGCGGAACAGCTCAAAGCCGCGATACCGGATATTGAAGAGGCAGCGCTACCTGCCGACAGAACGGCGGTGCAGGACTACGCTTTTGCCCCACTGCTGGCAGCCCTGATCTCCCTGGCGGACTGGTTCGGCTCTTCAAAGCACTTCGAGATGCACGGCAAACAAAATATCGACCTCTATCGCGGAACTTCGGCAAAGTCGGCCACTGACGCACTCAAAATGTCGGGCTGGACCGCATCCCCTATCCCACCCGAGCCTCCAGACGCTGCCGATTTCGCGCAGATGTTCGCCTACCTGAGCAGTGAAAAGTCGATCGAACCCAACGACCTGCAAAAAACAGTGATGGCGCTCCTGCCCGAGGTTTCTAGTCCGGCTCTGTGGATCATCGAGGAGGAGATGGGCGCGGGCAAGACGGAAGCCGCCTTTTCGATCTTCGACTACGCCCGTAACCACAAACGCGCAAAGCGTGACGACGCTGAGGACAACGCGGCGAAGGACCTCTATATCGCGCACGGGGTCTATATCGCGATGCCGACGCAGGCGACCTCGAACGCGATGTACCACCGACTGGGTGCGTTTCTCACAAATGGTATCCGACAACGATTCCTTCATTTCACAGCCACAAGGAAGGTATCGCCCATTTGCTTTCACCGCAGAGCTATATAGATTGGAGCTATGGAGTCGCGGTCACCGAACCGGAGGAACGGAAAGATAGGTCGTGTACCGCTCGTCTTTCACCTTGTACAACGGTAGGAAGGTGATGGCGCCGTCGTGGGTGCGAAATGTGGGAAGTGCGTCCGGTTGCTTAACCACATCGATAACAGCTCGCTCTCCTTCCATCGAAACGGGTTTGTCGGCTAGCGCCACCAGGAGAAGCGGCCCGTAAAGAAGCGCTTGCTTATCCGGCGTCTCCGGCGCGATCGGCTCGTAACGTAGCGCCATGGGCAAGGTGACCTGAAGCGTATCTCCCTCGCGCCACACCTGCTCTACAGTAAGGAATGTTCCCGGCGTAGCTGTTATCGGGATGAGCCTGTTGTTGACTTTCGCGACTGCAGGCTTAGCCGTCCATCCGGGGACACGCACACGAAGCGTAAAGCGCGTCGGCTTTGTGGCATGAACGGTCAGCGTCGTCGTGTCCGTCTCAGGATAGGTCGTGGTCTGCTGGACGGCGATGACCTGTTTCCCTTGCCTCCAGTGAACACGCGATGGGGTAAACAGGTTCACGTAGAGGCCGCGATCATCGTGAAAGTAGATGTCGAGCGGGTAGTCGGCGGTGATCTGAGCATACGTGCCGGAGCAGCAGGGCCAGACATCGCGAAAATAGGCTTTCTTTGTGCCGGGTCGGTAGTCGGAGTAGTAGAACGTCTTGCCGTCCGTCTGCATGGGAAGCGTCGCGAGCATTCCGTTGTAGAGCACCCGCTCCATGTTGTCGCCGTACTTCGGATCGCCGGTAAATCGCAGCAGGTAGCGGTCTAGGTTCACATTGGCATACGCGCCGCAGGGCGTTTCAAAATGAGCGCCGGTACTGTCCAGCGAGGCGGCAAGTTTGCCCTGCCCCGGCGTGACAAAGCGCTCGTCAGCTCCCCAGCCGCCGGACGTATACATCTGGGTGGTGGTGAGAAACGTCCAGGCGTTCTCAATCGCCTTGAAATACTTTTCGTCCCCGGTCACTTCGTAGGCTTTGGCGGCGGAGGCGAGCGTGTTGACATGGCTGTAGGCGTGACGTTGCGGGGTAAAGGCGTTGATACCGTTGGCGAAGGGATCGTAATACTCCTTGCTGTAGTCGTACTCCTGCGCCATCTGCAGATAGCGTGAATCCTTGGTGAGTGCATAGCAGTTGTAGAGGTTTTCGGGCAGCGTGTACCACTCATCACGACGGCGCGGCAGATTCTTCACCGCCCAGTCGGTCATCTTCTTCAGGACCACCAGCGCCTCTTTGTTGCCGGTGAGGGTGTAGGCATCGCGCATCCCGATACAGTTTTTGTCGTAAAGGTAGTTCGGCCACTCCTTGAACACCTTCTCGGAGGAGTAGAAAAATCCGTCCGGTGCCAGGGTCTCATGGAAGCCATGCACTAGTCTCGCGACCTTCTCCTTATAGCGCCCATCGCCCGTATTGGCATACATTCGCGCCAGGGCGGAAACATACTGCCCGAATGGATGTGCCCCAGCGAAGCCGTCCGGATCGTACCAGCCGCCCATCGGTTTGCCCGGGGCAGGAAGCCCTGCACGTTTGCGAAAGCCGTTGAGCAGATTGTCCTCCGACAGCGACAGGTAGAAATCGCGTGCGCCTTCTGCTTGCATTCCCATTGGTCCGGCGGTCAAGACAACATCCGGGTAGCCAAAGGGCTGCAACATGCCGGACGCTTTGTGTGTTTTGTCTGCAACAGCTGTCTGAGCGACGACGCGCTGACCAGAGAACACCACCCCACACAGCACCGCTAAGGCGCATCCTCCGCGCATCCCTAATTTCATCGATTCTCTCCCCTTCGACTGCTCTTGCTTGCGACCAGTTCCGCCGCTAACACTGCATTTTATGGGTCATCTGCCGACAACGCCTTAGTGCGGACAAGTTCGGTTAAGTAGACGGTGCCGCCCGGCCTGAGTACGCGCTCAAGTTCCGAGAAGATGCGCTGGCTCCGGAGTGCTTGTTCGCTATTTGCGTTTTGGCCGGGGTGGGTTCTCCGCCGAGCGTATGTACTTGTAATAGGTATTGCGGCAGACCCCCAGGATCTCGCATATCTCTGAGATCGAACGCGAGGTGTCATTCTTGAGCGCCAACGCCGCCTTCTGTTTGTTTGGATCCATTACCCCCTTCGGACGTCCACCCTTTCTTCCTCGTGCGCGCGCCGCAGATAGACCGGCATTGGTCCTCTCACGGATCAGGTCACGCTCGAACTCCGCGAGCGAGGCGAAAATATGGAAGATCAATTTTCCCCCAGATGTAGTCGTATCGATGCTCTCCTGAAGACTTTTGAAACCGATCCCTTTGTCGGCCAGGTCGCGTACCGTCTCGACTAGATGCGCCAGGGAGCGCCCCAGGCGATCAAGTTTCCATACCACGAGGGTGTCGCCTTTACGGCACTCGTTGAGCGCCTGGATCAGCCCCGGTCGCTCTGCTTTCGCTCCACTGGCGGTATCGGTGAACAGGCGCTCGCAGCCAGCAGCCTGGAGCGCATCGTTTTGTAGATCGAGGTTCTGGTCGGTGGTAGAAACGCGGGCATAGCCGACAAGCATGGAAACAGTCTCTCCGTTCCTGCAGGTTGGAGCCTTTGTACCACGAAATCCAGCTTTTGTCAATCACTCTGGTCCGTAGATACCTGATACCAGTTTTGTGGTACGATATCGGGCATCCAAGCGAACGAAAACAGGGCCTCTCTCCCGTCATCGTCGTGTACCACGAAAAGTACCGTTTTGCTGAACATGCCTTTTTGCGCGTTACCCTCTGTGAGGTTCTCATCCCGTGCCAACTGTCCAAGAAACTGCTTACCCGCGCTTAAAAAGCTATATCTCTGCGCGTGACCTGACTACTATCTATACCCCGCAGCCGCATGAGATCGCTCTGGCCAAAAAGGTGACCCGAGGTGATGTGGCCTTGCTGGGATTTCTGGCGCTCCTCAAAACCTTTCAGCGGCTGGGATACTTTACTGCGCTCGGTCAGGTTCCCAACGCTATCACCGAACACATCGCCACCTTCACAGGGACTACCGCCGTGCTCTCCGAATTGCCAGGCTATGATATTTCCGGAACTCGTTTCCGCCACATTCCCATCATACGGCAATTTCTCCATGTCCAGCCCTACGGCAAGGAAGCGCGCCTTGTCATGTTGCTGGCCCTGCGCGAGGCCGCTCGGACCAAGGAAGACCTGGCCGATCTCATCAATGTCGCCATCGAGGAACTGGTGCGCAAGAAATATGAACTGCCTGCCTTCGATACCCTCGTTCGCGCGGCCCGACATGTTCGCGCCAGTGTCTACCATCAGTTCTATCGTCAGGTGGATGACGCACGCAGCGCCGTTGAGAAAGCGGGTATGGAGAGCCTCTTTGTCGTCGAAATCGAGACGCGCTTCACTCCCTGGAACACCCTCAAGCAAGAACCAGGCAGTCCGACGCTCACTCATCTCAAAGATTGGTTGGACCGGTTGGCCTGGCTGACAAAATATCAGATCAGCGACAAGGCGCTCTCCGGCATCCCCGATGTCAAAGTCAAACACTTCGCTGCCGAAGCCAAGACGCTGGACGCGGCGCGGATGCTGGAGATGGAACCGCGCAAACGCTGGACATTGGCGGCGGCGCTTTTCAAAGTCCAGTCGGCGTGTGTACGAGATGACCTGGCGCAGATGCTCATTAAGCGCATGGCGACCATCCACCACAAGGGAAAAGAGGCGCTGGCAGAGTATCAACGCAGCAACCAGCAACGCGCGGATAATCTGGTGCAGACGCTACGCGATCTGGTGACCGCCTACCGCACCGAAGGAAGCGCTCAGGAGAAGATCGGTGCTATGGAGAGCTTACTGCCAGATCAGGGGGAGGCGGTTCTCCAGCAGTGTGAGGCCCATCTGGCACATGCGGGCGACAACTACTTCCCCTTCCTCTGGCGTTTCTACAAGAGCCATCGCCCCACGCTGTTTCGTCTGGTCAAATCTCTGGAGGTCAAATCTACCACGCAGGACACTTCGTTTGAGCACGCGCTATGCTTCCTGCTGGAGAACGAAGCGCGGTCCGGCGACTGGCTGACTTTTCCGAAGGCTGAGGCTGAGGAGGAAAGCACTCCCGCCCTGGATCTGGCCTGGATGCCGGATGCCTGGTGGCGACTGGTCACGGAGCAGCGTCATCGTGAGGACGTTCCCACACGGCTCAACCGCCGCCATTTCGAGGTTTGCGTGTTCGCCCAACTGATGTCGGAGTTGAAATCCGGCGATCTGTGCCTTCCTGGCAGTGACCAGTTCGCTGACTATCGCGAGCAACTTATCTCCTGGGAAGAGTATCACCGCGATGTCGCTGAGTATGTGCAGATGATTGGCATTCCCGCGGAGGCAGAAACCTTCGTAGCCCACATGAAAGGACGCCTGATCGAAACAGCCCTGGCGACCGACCGCGGATTTCCTGAGAATGCCGACTTGCATATTGAAAAGAGCGAACCTGTCCTGCGCCGTGCAAAGAAGGCGGCGCCGCTGCCGGGATTACGCGCCTTCGAGGAGAGGATTGCCAGTCGCCTGGAGCCGACCAACCTGCTGGATGTTCTGCGCGACACCATACACTGGCTGAAGTGGACCCGATTCTTCGGCCCGATCTCCGGACACGACGCCAAATTGGAAGACCCCATCTCCCGCTACCTGGCAACCGTGTTCTGCTACGGCTGCTATCTCGGACCAGCCCAGGCCGCACGCTCTCTGGGCAATCTCGATGCGCGCCAACTCTCCTGGATCCACTGGCGACACATCAGCGAGGAGGGATTGGACAAAGCCATCCGAGAAGTCATAAACGCCTACCACAAGTTTGCACTGCCCAAGCGCTGGGGAACGGGCAAGAGCGCCTCGGTGGA
>Ga0123337_10006851_pt1 | contig 10765 bp, 7 predicted proteins | sample frozenSSSSmetaG_FD_89792 | JGI IMG/M metagenome (GOLD analysis project Ga0123337, IMG submission 89792) | Glacier valley bacterial and archeal communities from Borup Fiord, Nunavut, Canada, to study Microbial Dark Matter (Phase II) -... | ecosystem: Environmental > Aquatic > Freshwater > Ice >...
AGCCGGTCGTGCGACGCCTGCTGGCCGCCGGCGCGAAGACCGATCCGGTCGACCGGATGAACAAGCCCGCTGTCGTCTACGCGGCCGGACAGGGCAGCGCCGGCGCGCTCGACGCGCTGCTCGCGTCGGGGATCGACGTCAACGCCGCCTACGAGCATCGGCTCACGGCGCTGATGTGGGCCGCGGGCCAGGGCAAGGTCGACGCCGTGAAGCTGCTGCTGACGCGAGGCGCGCAGCGCGACCTGCGCGACGACCGTGGCTTCACCGCCGCCGAGATCGCGCGCGAGGCGAAGCAGGACGCCGCGGCTGCAGCGCTCTCGGCCCCCTGAACGGCAGGACGGCGTGACCGCGAGCGATCTCTTTCGCTTGCGGCGCAATGCGCTGTTGACTCTGGCCGTGCTCGGCACATCGGCCCTGCCGTCGATGTCACGCGCCCAGGCGGCGTGGCCGAGCAAGCCGATCCGCTTCGTGGTCCCGTTCGCGCCGGGCGGCAGCTCGGAGATCGTCGCGCGATCGACGGCGGTCGAGCTCACGAAGTGGCTCGGGCAGAGCGTCTTCGTCGACAACAAGCCGGGCGGCGCCGGCAACGTGGCGATGGCCGACGTCGGCTCGTCGACCGACCAGCACACCGTGATCCTCGGCCACATCGGCACGCTGGCGGTCAATCCGTTCATCTTCGACAAGCTGCCCTACGACCCGATCAAGGACTTCAAGCCGGTCTCGCTGTTGGCCAAGGTGCCGAGCCTGTATGTTGTGCACCCCGACCTGCCGGTGAAGAACCTGAAGGACTTCGTCGCGCTCGCGAAGGCGAAGCCGGGCCAGATGAACTACGGCTCGGCCGGCAACGGCAGCGCCGGCCATCTCGCGTTCGAATACCTGAAGATGGCTACGGGGATCTTCATCGTCCACGTGCCTTACCGAGGCACCGGTCCGCAGCTCACCGACCTGCTCGCCGGCCGGCTGCAAGCGGCGGCCGTCGGCGCTCCGGCGATCATCCAGTTCGTCAAGGCCGGCAAGCTGCGCTGCATCGCCACCGGCACGACCCAGCGCATCGCCCAGCTGCCCGACGTGCCGACGGTCGCCGAGCAGGGCTATGCCGGATTCGAGATGACGCAGTGGTACGGCCTGCTCGCGCCGGCGACGATGGCGCAGGCGAACGTCGACAAGCTCGCCGCCGCGGCTGCGCGCGCGGTGCGCGAGCCGGCCGCGCTCGAGCGGCTCAACAGCGACGCCGCGATCGCCGTCGGTGGCTCGCCGGCAGAGTTCGCCGCCTTCATCGCCGCCGAGCGCGAGCGCTGGAAGCCCGTGCTCGTGCGGGCAAAGGTCAAGCCGGACTGAATCGGGCGGGAGCCAGCCGACGCGCGACGTCGGCGTGAAACCAGCCGATGCCCTGCTCGGCGCGCCCGGCGGTGACGAACCGGTTGGCGCCGCTCCGCATGCCCTTCTGGATGCCGACCGCGCAGGCGATGTCTTCCTTCTGGAACACGCCCTGCTCGATCAGGCGGAAGGTCTTGTCCCAGTGCGGCGCCCAGTCGGGCGTCGCCTTGTCGGCTGGGATCAGCATGCGGTGCGTCCACGACAGCCGCTCGGGGCCGACCGGGTAGAGCGTGACCAGGCTCAGGTAGTCGGGATGGAAGATCGTGATCGTGTTCGGGAACACGACATGGCTCGGCGTGACGAGCTCGCAGAGCTGCGCCATGTCGGCGGGCATCGCCGCATCCGCCTCCTTCGCCCAGGCCTCGGCCGGGCGCCGCGCGACCAGCGACTGCACGTGCGGCCCGAAGCGCTCGGTCGCGGTCAGGCCGTCCGCGAAGAACGGATAGATCGTGTCCTTGTGCAGGACGCGGATGTGATAGGCCTCGAGGAACGCGTCGACGATCAGCTTCCAGTTCGCCGGGTACTCCGCATGCACGGTGCGGAAGTGGCGCAGGCCGTCGACGGCGAGGAACGCCATCTCGCCGTCGAGCCCGCCGAGATGGCGCGCGACGTCGATCGTCGCGCCGGCCGTCGGCACGACCCAGAGCAGCCCGTGACGCTCCTCGCACGGCAGCGCGACGAGGTTGTCGCTGCCGGCGGTGCAGGCGTCGAACGCCTCCGCGTGCAGCCGATGGCGCAGCTCGCCTGCGAGACGGTAGGTCCAGCCGTGGTACGGGCAGACGATGCTCTTCTTCTCGACCGCCGCGCCGCTCGCCTCGACCAGGCGCATGCCGCGATGGCGGCAGACGTTGAGGAACGCGCGGAACGTGCCGTCGGCGTCGCGGGTGAGGAGCATCGGCACGCCGTAGTCGTCGTGCGCGAGCACGTGGCCCGGCGGCAGCTCGCTCGCGTGGCCGACGATCAGGGGCAGCGGACGGAACAGCTGCTCGACCTCGGCATCGCGCACGTCGGCGCTGAAGTAGGTCTCGACCGGCACGTGCGCGACCGGCGCGTCGCTGTCCTGCCACTCGAGGCGGCCGGCCACGACCTGGGCGCGGATGCGCTCGAGCTGCGAGGCGATGTGCGGCGGGAGGTCGATCACGGTGCGGTGCGGAGCGAGTGACGAAGTCGTCCCGACGATACGCCGCGCACCGCCGCGTCCACAATCCGGTCCACACAGGAGGAACAGGCATGGGCCCAGCACGTTTCGAAGGCAAGGTCGCGCTCGTCACCGGCGGCAACAGCGGCATCGGTCTGGCCGTCGCACAGGGGCTCGTCGACGAGGGAGCGCGCGTCGTCATCGTCGGTCGCAATGCGGAGACCGTCGCGGCCAGCGCCGCGCGGCTCGGCGCGGCGGCGCACGGCATCGTCGCCGACACCTCCAGCCTCGCCGACCTCGATCGCGTGATCGAGGCGACGCGCAAGTTCGGCGGCGGCCGGATCGACGTGCTCTTCGCCAACGCCGGCGTCGGCACCTTCGGACCGCTGGCGGCGACAACCGAGGCGATGTTCGACACCACCTTCGACACCAACGTGAAGGGCGTCTACTTCACCGTGCAGAAGGCGGTGCCGCTGATGGCCACTGGCGGCGCGATCGTGCTCAATGCCTCGGTCGCCGCGGGCAAGGGCAACCCGCTCGGATCGGTCTACGGCGCGACCAAGGCGGCGGTGCGTTCGCTCGGCCGGACGATCGCCGCCGAGCTCGTCGAGCGCGGCATCCGGGTCAACGTCGTCAGCCCCGGCCCGATCGAGACGCCGATCTTCGATCGCGCCATGACGCCGCAGCAGGTCGCCGACCTGAAGGTCGCGTGGGCGGCGCGCAATCCGATGAAGCGCTTCGGCACGACCGACGAGGTCACCGCCACTGTGCTCTTCCTCGCCTCGGACGCGGCGTCGTACATCACCGGCGTCGACCTGCTCGTCGACGGCGGGCTCGGCAGCTTCTAGGCCTGATCGACCGTCGCGGGCGGCGACAGGCGCGTCGTCGCGGCTGCGCTTGCAACCACGAGCAGCTGTGCGACGACCGCCGCGGCGATCACCTCCGGCGCGCGGCCCGCGATGCCGGCGACGCCGATCGGGCAGTTGAGCCGCGCGATCGCGGCCGCGTCGACACCGCGCTCGGCCAGGCGCCGCACGAAGCTCGCCCGCTTCGTCTTCGAGCCGATCAGGCCGCAGAAGGCGAAGTCGCCGCGGCGCAGGATCGCTTCGGTGATGCGCAGGTCGAGGGCGTGCTCGTGGGTGAGGACGAGATAGAAGGCCTCTGCCGGCGCATTCGCGACCTCGCGCTCGACCGTGTCAGCGGAGAACTGGCGGATGTGCTCCGGCCACGGCGAGCCGAGCGTCGTGGTGTCCGGGAACTCTTCGTCGCGCTCGTCGAACCAGTCGACGTCGACGGCGAGCGTGGCCAGCAGCGTCGCGATGGCGCGGCCGACGTGGCCGGCGCCGTGCAGCTGCAGATGCAACATCGGCGTGCGCATTGGCCATCGCGCCAGCGCGTCGCCGTCGAGCGGCGCGAAGGCGAGCGTCACGGCGCCGCCGCAGCATTGACCGAGCGACGGTCCGAGCGCGAACGACTGCCGTTCGCGCGGTGAGGCGCCGCGCGCGAGCATCACGCGCGACGACGTGATCGCCTTCAGCTCGAGATGACCGCCGCCGATCGTGCCGAGCGTATCGGCGCCGCCGACGAGCATGCGCGTGCCGACGCCGCGCGGCACCGAGCCGCGCGCCGCGACGACCTCGACGACGATCGCCCGCTCGCCGGCAGCGAGCCAGGCCGCAGCGCGGTCTCGCAGCCGCAGCTCGCTCATCGCCCGCTCACCTGCACGGCGGTGATCGCACGCAGGATCGACTCGCTCGTCGCCGGTGCCGACAGCTTCGGATCGGCGCGATGCCCGCCCACCGCCGAGACCGCATCGCGGATCGCGAAGAAGACAGAGAAGGGCAGCAAGAGCGGCGGCTCGCCGGTCGCCTTGCTGCGATGGATCGTGTCGGCGACGTTGTCGCCGGCGCCGGTGCCGTCCTTCCAGAGGCGCACGTCGAACACCGGCGGGCAGTCGTTGGCGGTCGGGATCTTGTACGTGCTCGGCGCGTGCGTGAGCAGCAGGCCCGCCTTCGCGCTGCCGTCGTTCGGGTGCCAGACGAGCTCTTCCATCGTCAGCCAGCCCATGCCCTGGATGAACGCGCCTTCGACCTGGCCGATGTCGAGGGCAGGGTTGAGCGAGCGGCCGGCGTCGTGCAGCACGTGCGCGGCGAGCAGCTTCCACTCGCCGGTGAGCGTGTCGACGACGACCTCGCTCGCGGCCGCGCCGTAGGCAAAGTAGAAGAAGGGCTTGCCCTGCATCGCGTCCTTGTCCCACGACAGGCCCGGGGTCGCGTAGAAGCCGTCGGACCAGAGCTGGACGCGACCCATGTAGGCCTCGACGACGAGCTCGCGAAAGCCCATCGTCTTCGCCGCGCCGATCGCGACGCTGCCGTCGGCGAAGCGGATCTCGGCCGCATCGACGCCATGCCGCTCCGCCGCGAAGGCGACGAGCCGGTCCTTGATCTGCCGCGCCGCGTCCTGCGCCGCCTTGCCGTTGAGATCGCTGCCGGTCGAGGCCGCCGTCGCCGAGGTGTTGGCGACCTTTTGCGTGTCGGTCGCGGTGACGCGGACGTCGGCGAAGTCGATGCCGAGCTCGTGCGCGACGACCTGCGCGACCTTGGTGTTGAGCCCCTGGCCCATCTCCGTGCCGCCGTGGTTGACGAGCACCGAGCCGTCGCCGTAGACATGGACGAGCGCGCCCGCCTGGTTGAGGTGGACGAGGTTGAACGAGATGCCGAACTTCACCGGGGTGAGCGCCAGTCCGCGCTTGAGCACCGGGCTGGTCGCGTTGTACGCGTCGATCGCTGCGCGCGTCGCGCGGTAGCCGCTGAACGACTCGAGCTCGGCGACGAGTTCGACGATGACGTTGTCCTCGACCAGCTGGCCGTACGGCGTGACATTGCGCTCGCCCGGATCGCCGGGCCGCGCGCTCGGGCCGTAGAAGTTGCGCCGGCGCACGTCGAGCGCATCCTTGCCGAGCGCGCGTGCGACCGAGTCGACGATGTTCTCGATCGCGATCGCGCCCTGCGGCCCGCCGAAGCCGCGGAACGCGGTGTTGCTCTGCGTGTTGGTGCGTCCGGAGAAGCCGTGGATCGCGACGTCGGGCAGCCAGTAGGCGTTGTCGAAGTGGCAGATCGCGCGTGTCATCACCGGCCCCGAGAGATCGGCGGAGAAGCCGGCGCGAGAGACCATCGTCAGCTCGGCGCCGAGGATCAGGCCGTCGTCGTCGAAGCCGACTTCGTAGTCGTAGTGGAAGCAGTGGCGGCGGCCGGTGATCATGAAATCGTCGTCGCGGTCGAGGCGCAGCTTCACCGGGCGATCGAGCTGTCTCGCTGCGATCGCCGCGACGCAAGCGAACAGCGCCGACTGCGATTCCTTGCCGCCGAAGCCGCCGCCCATGCGCCGGCACTCGACCTGCACGTGGTGCGACGCAAGGCCGAGGCACTTCGCGACCAGGTGCTGCATCTCGCTCGGATGCTGCGTCGAGCAGTGGACGAGCATGCCGCGGTCTTCACGCGGCACCGCATAAGAGATCTGGCCTTCGAGATAGAACTGCTCCTGGCCGCCGACCTCGAGCGTGTCGGCGAGCCGATGCGGTGCGGCGTCGATCGCCGCGCGCGCATTGCCGCGCGCGAGGTGCATCGGCGGCAGCACGTAGCTTTTCGCCGCATGCGCCTCGACCGGCGTGAGGATCGGTGCGAGCGGCTCGATCGTCAGCGCCGCCCTGGCCTGCGCGGCCGCGCGTCGGGCCGCGTCGCGCGTCTCGGCGATCACCGCGAAGACCGGCTGGCCGAGGTAGTGGACCAAGCCGTCGGCGAGGATCGGGTCGTCGTGCATCACCGGACCGCAATCGTTCGGGCCCGGGATGTCGGCAGCGACGAGCACCGCGACGACGCCGGGCATCGCCGCGATGCGCGCGCGATCGATCGCGACGAGCTTGCCGTGCGCGACCGGCGACAGGCCGAGCGCGGCGTGGAGCGTGCCGGCGAGCTCGGGCAGGTCGTCGACGTACGGCGCACTGCCGGCGACGTGCAGGTGCGCGGATTCGTGCGGGCGCGAGACGCCGACGCGGGCGGCGCTCGCCACGTCGGGCGTCTGCAGCAGGCGCGGCTCGAGGGCGCGGTTCATGCGGCGCCTGCTCCACTCGGCTCGGGCACGACGTGCGCGAGCGTGCTCCAGACGTTGGTGTCGACGGCGTGGAGGGGATCGCGCAAGCGCGTCTCGAGCCACAGGCGCTTGAGCAGGTTCTGCGCGACCTGCAGGCGATAGGCGGCGCTCGCGCGCATGTCGGTCAGCGGCGCGAAGTCGGTGGCGAGCGCAGCTTGGGACGAGGCGACCGCGGTTTCGTCCCAGCCCTTGCCGACGAGCGCCGCCTCGGTGTGCGCGGCCCGCTTCACCGTCGCGGCCATGCCGCCGAACGCGAAGCGCGCGGCGACGACCGTGCCGGCGTCGTCGAGCTCGATCGCGAGACCGGCGCACAGCGCGGAGATGTCGCAGTCGAAGCGCTTGGAGATCTTGTACGCGCGCACGCTCGCCTTCGAGTCGAGCGGGACCTCGATTGCCTGCACGAACTCGCCGGCGGCGAGGTGATTGGTCATGTAGCCGGTGTAGAAATCGGCGAGCGGCATGCGCCGGATCGTGTCGCCACGGCGCAGCACGACGGTCGCGTCGAGCGCCATCAGCACCGGCGGCGAGTCGCCGATCGGCGAGCCGTTGGCGAGGTTGCCGCCCATCGTGCCGGCATGACGCAGCGGCACGCCGGCGAAGCGCAGCCACACGTCGGCGAGCGTCGGCCAGCGAGCGACCAGCGCGCGCCACGCATCTTCGAGCGATGCAGCGGCGCCGATCGAGAGCGTGTCGCCGTGTCGCTCGACCCGCTTCAATTCGTCGACGTTGCCGATATAGAGCAGCGACGGCAGCGGCCGGAACATCTTGTTGACCCACAGGCCGATGTCGGTCGAGCCGCCGAGGATGCGCGCCTCGGGCTGCGCGAGCCGCGCCGCGGCGAAGGCTTCGAGCGTGCGCGGCGAGACCAGCTCGGCGCCGCTCGCGTCGACGTGGCGGAAAGTCTCCGACGTGCGCAGGCCTTCGAGTGCGACCACGACCGGCGCGCTCGCGAGCGGCACCGCCGGCAGGTCGAACATGCGCTCGCCGGCGTCGAGGATCGGGCGGTAGCCGGTGCAGCGGCAGAGGTTGCCGGAGAGCTCGTCGGCGAGCGCCTGGCGGGTCGGCCGCGTGCCCGTCGCGCCGTGGTGCTGGTACGTGGCCCAGAGCGACATCACGAACCCCGGCGTGCAGAAGCCGCACTGCGAGCCGTGGCAGTCGACCATCGCCTGCTGCACCGGATGCAGGCCCTCGGCCGTCGCCAGGTCCTCGACCGTGAACAGCGCCTTGCCGTCGAGCGTCGGCAGGAACTGAATGCAGGCGTTGGCTGTGCGCAGGCGCAGGCCGCCGACCGTGTCGGGCGAGGGCGGTGCACCGGCCGGCGCGAGCTCCGCGACGACGACGGTGCAGGCACCGCAGTCGCCCTCGTTGCAACCCTCCTTGGTGCCGGTGCAGCGCGCGTCCTCGCGCAACCAGTCGAGAACGGTGCGTGTCGTCGTCGCGGCGTCGACTTCGACGATGGCGCCGCGGTGAAAGAAGCGGATCGGGCGTGTCCTCATGATGGGTCCGATGGTATACAGCGATCCGCATGCCACCTCTGCATCCAGCGACCAACACCGGGCCTGACGCGGCCGAGGGCGGCCGCATCGCCATCCGCGGCGACCTGCTCGATTTCACCGCCGACCCGGTGTGGGGCGAGACCGATTCCGGCGCGGTGCGCTTGCGTCCGGACCACTGGCTGCTCGTCGAAGGCGGCCGCATCGTCGCTGCGCAGGCGCAAGCGCCAAGCGACAGCTGGACCCGCCACGACCACGCCGGACGCCTCGTCCTGCCCGGCTTCATCGACACGCACGTCCACAGCCCGCAGATCGATGTCATCGCCAGCTACGGCACCGAGCTGCTCGACTGGCTTGCGACGCACACCTTTCCTGCCGAGATCCGCCACGCCGACGTCGACCACGCCAAGGCCGCGGCGGCGCAGTTCCTCGATGCGATGCTCGCGCACGGCACGACCTCGGCGGTCGTCTTCCCGACGGTCCACGCCCACTCGGCCGATGCGCTGTTCGCCGCCGCCGAGTCGCGCGGCATGCGGGTCATCGCCGGCAAGGTGCTGATGGACCGCAACGCGCCCGACGGATTGCGCGACGACGTCGTCACCGCCGAGCGCGAGATGGAAGCGCTGATCGCGAAGTGGCATGGCCGATCGCGCCTCGCCTACGCGGTCACCGTCCGCTTTGCGCCGACCAGCACGCGCGAGCAGCTCGCGCTCGCCGGGCGCCTGTGCCGCGACGATCCGAGCCTCTACATGCAGACCCACGTCGCCGAGAACCGGGCCGAAGTGCGCTGGGTCCACGAGCTCTTCCCGGAGGCCCGCAGCTACCTCGACGTCTACGCCGCCGCCGGCCTGCTCCACGCGAAGAGCGTGTTCGCGCACGGCATCTGGCTCGACGACACCGACCGCGCCGCCATCGCCGATGCCGGCGCGCAGATCGCGCACTCGCCGTCGTCGAATCTCTTCCTCGGCAGTGGCCTCTTCGGCTGGCGCGGCGCCGAAGCCGCCGGCGTGCACGTGAGCCTGGCGAGCGACGTCGGCGGCGGCACGAGCCTGTCGATGCTCAGGAACATGGCCGACGCGTACAAGATCCAGGCGCTCGCCGGCGAGCGCCTGACGGCGTGGAAGGCGCTGCACGCGGCGACCCGCGGCGCGGCGCGCGCACTCGGCCTCGGCGACGAGATCGGATCGCTCGAGCCAGGCCGCATCGCCGACGTCTGCGTCTGGGACGAAGCCGTCGGCGTGGTCGCGACGCGGCGCGCGTCGGTGGCCCGCACATTGCATGAGCGGGTCTTCGCGTGGATGACGCTGGCCGACGAGCGCAACCTGGTCGAGACCTTCGTGGCAGGGCATTCCTCGTATCGACGAGCAGCGTCGTCGCGCTCAGAATGACCGCCGCCCCATGACCCTCCGCCTCGAGCTCGTCGCCGTCAGCAAGCAGTACCCGGCCGTCAAGGCGAACGACCGGGTGAGCCTGCGCGTCGCGACGGGCGAGATCCATGCCGTGCTGGGCGAGAACGGCGCCGGCAAGTCGACGCTGATGAAGATCATCTACGGCGCCGTCCGTCCCGACGAGGGCGAGATCCGCTGGAACGGCGAGCGCGTGCAGGTCGCCTCGCCGGCCGAGGCCAGGAAGCTCGGCATCAGCATGGTCTACCAGCACTTCAGCCTGTTCGACACGCTGACTGCGGCCGAGAACGTCTGGCTCGGCCTCGACAAGACGCTGACGCTGGCCGACGTGACGGCGCGCATCAGGAAGGTCGCGGGCGAGTACGGCCTCGAGGTCGATCCGCTGCGGCCGGTGCACACGCTTTCGGTCGGCGAGCGCCAGCGGGTCGAGATCGTGCGCGCGCTGTTGATGGCGCCACGTCTCCTGATCCTCGACGAGCCGACCTCGGTGCTGACGCCGCAAGCGGTGCAGACGCTCTTCGTCACGCTGAGGAAGCTCGCGAGCGAAGGTTGCTCGATCCTCTACATCTCGCACAAGCTCGACGAGATCCGCGCGCTCTGCCACCACTGCACGGTGCTGCGCGGCGGCAAGGTCACGGGCGAGGTCGATCCGTCGAAGCAGACCAACGCGAGCCTGTCACGATTGATGATCGGCGCCGAGCCGCCGCAGTTGCAGCACCGCGAATCGACGCCCGGCGCGGTCGTGCTCGCGGTGCGCGGGCTCTCGCTTGCCAAGGAAGATCCGTTCGGTACCGCGCTCGACGCCGTCACGTTCGACGTGCGCGCCGGCGAGGTCGTCGGCATCGCCGGCGTCTCGGGCAACGGCCAGCAGGAGCTGATGGCGGCGATCTCGGGTGAAGACCGACGCGCGCCGGTCGGCTCGATCCAGCTCTTCGACCGCGACATCGCGCGCGCCTCGCCGAGGAAGCGGCGCGACGGCGGCCTGCACTTCGTTCCCGAGGAACGCCTCGGCCGCGGCGCCGTGCCGACGCTCTCGCTCGCGCAGAACACGCTGCTGACGCGCACGCGCGCCGTCGGCGCCGCCGGCTGGCTGCGCATCGGCGAAATCACCGCGCTCGCCGAATCGCTGATCCGCCGCTTCAACGTCAAGGCCGGCGGCCCGGGCTCGGCGGCGAAGAGCCTCTCGGGCGGCAACCTGCAGA
>Ga0123337_10006854_pt1 | contig 10763 bp, 9 predicted proteins | sample frozenSSSSmetaG_FD_89792 | JGI IMG/M metagenome (GOLD analysis project Ga0123337, IMG submission 89792) | Glacier valley bacterial and archeal communities from Borup Fiord, Nunavut, Canada, to study Microbial Dark Matter (Phase II) -... | ecosystem: Environmental > Aquatic > Freshwater > Ice >...
CAGGTAAGGTCTATTATTTTTATAGACTAATTTACTAAAAAAATTCCGTACCCGTTATCAAATGCCGGGTACGGAACAACAATGTTTGTTAATTATTAATCCAGTTTTTACGCAACGAAAAATCACCGAATTTTTCACCGGTAGTCTTTTCATTTTTAAAAATTTCGAAGAGGTTGTCCAGCTCAGAGAGGATTGCGGCCTCTTCAAGGTTTTCTTTATAAATTTTATTTAACCTTGTCCCTTCATAGTCACCGCCAAGGTGCAGGTTGTATTTACCGTAAGCCGTTCCTACAAATCCAATTTCGGCGGCGAACGATCTGGCACAACCGTTAGGGCAACCGGTCATACGAAGAATAATGTCTTCATCAATCAAGCCATGCTTGTCGAGCAGCGGTTCAATTTTAGAAAGCAGCGAGGGAAGGTAACGTTGTGCTTCGGCTAACGCTAACGGACAGGTGTTAAAAGAAACGCAGGCCATTGAATTCTTTCGCAACACCGACGCGTCTTCGGTATGCCTGATGATGTTATTCTTATTTAAAATATCAAGAATGGCTATTTTATTTTCCTCTTTGATGTCACTAAGTATAAGGTTTTGGTTACAGGTAAAACGAAAATTAGCAAGTCCTGTATGTGCCACTTCCAGCAGTGCTGTTTTCATGGGAAGGTTTTCTTCATCCAGTATCCTTCCATTTTCAATAAACAGGGTGTAGTGCCATAAGCCATTGTGGCTTTGCGTCCAGCCGTAATAGTCGGCACGGCGGTCAAATACAAACGGCCTTGCGGCTTCCAATGTAAATCCGCTGCGGTTTTCTATTTCTTTACGAAACCAGTCAACTCCATATTTATCGAGGGTATATTTTAATCTTGCCAGCTTACGGTCGCTGCGGTTACCATAATCGCGTTGGATTGTTACCACTTCATAAACGGCTCTCAGAATTTTTTCTTCGGTATCGGCAAAACCGATCACAGTAGCAAGACGGGCATAAGTATCAGGATTACCATGTGTGGTAGATAAGCCACCACCAATCGCGATGTTAAAACCTTTTAATTCGTTGTTCTCTATGATGGCGATCAGACCGATATCGTTCGCCAGTACATCTACATCATTATTCGGCGGGATAACAATAGCGATCTTGAATTTTCTTGGCAGGTAGCGGTCCTGGTATAAGGGATCCTGTTCTTCTTTTTTATCGATCAGTTTTTCTTCATCGAGCCAAATCTCATAGTAAGCCCTGGTTTTAGGAAGCAGCATGTCACTAAGCTTACTGGCATAATGAAACACCTGTTCGTGAATAGGAGATTGTATTGGATTGGAGGTACATAATACGTTCCTGTTTATATCGCCGCAGGTGGCAATAGAATGCAGGTTCGCTTCTTTGAATGCCTGTATAGTTGGCTTTATTTTCGATTTGATAAGGCCATGCAACTGGATAGTCTGCCTGGTGGTTATCTTAACGATACCTGTAGAATTTTCACCGGCGATATGGTGAACCGCTATCCATTGTTCGGGTGTTAAAAAACCACCTGCCAGTCGCAGGCGGATCATAAAAGAATACATCCGTTCCAGTTTCTTTTCAGCACGTTCTTCGCGGCGGTCGCGGTCGTCCTGCTGGTACATACCATGAAATTTAAACAGTGCCTGGTCATCTTCACTGATGGCGCCGGTAATTTCGTTGGCTACGCTTTGAACAATCGTACCGCGTAAACCATCGCTGGCCATTTTAATTTTTTCAATCTGCGAGAGGTTATTTTTGTCGGACATGTCGTTAATGAGTGGTGGGGTTTGAGGTATGAGGTATGAAGAATGAAACTAACGCGTGTAATTGCTGATTATACCATTTTTACCTTAACCTTATTAGTTTAAATAATTATTTAAATTCGCAACAAAGTATTAGTAACACATTATTTATTGATCACTTTTACTATATTTTTTTTAAGTAAGGCAACTTCCACCCATACCTCAAACCTGAAAACCTCCCAACCTTACTTCAATACACATCCTTCATATACCTTCCATCCTCCTTCATCTGATCAAGGTATTGAACAGCTTCCGCTTTAGAACGGCTACCTTGTTCTTCAATGATATGAAGCAGGGTGTTCTCTACATCAAAGCTCATAGGATCTTTCGTTCCGCAGAGATAGATGTAAGCGCCGGATTCAAGCCACTGATAAAATATGTTTGCTTCTTTAAGCATCTTATGCTGCACATAAATCTTCTCTTTAGTGTCGCGGGAAAATGCTACACTCACTTTGTTTAATGCGCCGGTCTCCAGCCAGTTTTGAATTTCAGTCTGGTATAAAAAATCTGTCAGGAAATGCTGGTCACCAAAGAACAACCAGTTTTTTCCTGTCGCGCCCATTGAATCACGTTGCGCTATGAAAGACCTGAAGGGCGCGATACCCGTGCCCGGACCAATCATTATAATATCCTTGTCTTCATCAGGTAACCGGAACTGTGCATTAGGATGTACATAAAAATTAAGCGTGGTGTTAACCTGAAGGTGCGAAAGAAAATCAGATGTTAAACCATACTTTATCTCTTCATTTATATCGAAATAATTTTTTGCTACAATGATATGCACTTCGCCGATATGTGCTTCCGGCGATGATGCTATTGAATACAACCTTGGTGTGATAGGTTCTAAAATACTGATCACATCTTTGAACTGCGCAGCATTTTTTACGGGATATATCCTAAGCAAGTCAAGCAAGTCGATTCTCGTGGAAGGTATATCCTGTTGTACGATCTCAGCATATTTTTTAACTACTCTTTCAGGTAAGTAAAAAATATTTAGCTTTTTATGAAGCAGCTCATATATGGTAACAGGCTCATTTTTGTAACCTACTGTTTTTTCCTTATCAAACCCCACAAGTGAGGTAATGGAACTTATAACAGCAAGCGGGTTTTCAGGTATCACACCAATAGAGTCCCCGGGCAGGTAATCGATATCCGCCGCTTCGATTTCTATATGATACGTTTCTTTCGCGGATTCCTTGTCGTTCAGATTTATATTGGTTAACACTTTGCGGGCAAAAGTTTTTCTACCGGTTGTCTTTTTTGTAATAACCGTTGCTGATGATTTAACGCTATTGCCGTTTTGATGTAAAGCCTGCAAAGCATTGGTGAACCATGCGTTGGCATCTTCTTCATAATCAACATCGCACTTTTGCAGTGGAAGAATGCGGCTTCCACCATGTTTCTGCAATTGCTCATCTACATCTTCTCCCGTTTTACAAAATAGGGGATAAGAGGTATCTCCCAAGGCAAGCACGCTGTATTTCAATTTATCTAATTGATAACCATTTGTAAAAAGATGATCGTAAAACTTTTTCGCCGCGGCAGGCGGTTCACCGTCACCCTGGGTGCTTATGATGGAGAAAAAATATTCTTCTTTAGGAAGCTCTGTGATTTTGTACTGATCAAGGCTGACTACTTTTGCATTGATACCATTCTTCTTAGCTTTAGCTGCAAAGTTGGTCGCGAGCTTTTTTGAATTACCGGTTTCTGTTCCGTATACGATGGTGATCTTACTTATCCCATTTTTTGCAACGGGAGCATCCTGCTGCCTGGCTCCGGTATTATGAAATATCACCCCGGATAAGTAACCATTCATCCAGGTTATCTCATCAGGCGTGGAACTACTTATCAAATCCTGTAAAGCCTTTAGTTTAGCTTCTCCTAACATGTTTGTATCATTAATTTTAAAATCCAAGATTTAAATTTTAATTGCTTTTCAGCGAAATGAAAAACACAGTAATTTTTATTCTTGCAGCAACAATCAACCGTTTCATACCTCACCCCCAACCCCTCAGTCTATTGAATCATACATGCACCTACCGTAACATTACTCGTTTCATCAATCAAAATGGCACCACCGTTCTCCCGAAGATTGTTGTAAGAATCATACGCTATTGGAGAAGCCGTTTTAATAGTTGCCTTAATGATATCGTTAAGCTGCGCCTGCTCCGCGGTGTAATCTTTTTGAAGACTGTTTACATCAAGTTTATAATCAATATTTTTAATAACAGCTTTTACGATACGACTGTTTATCTGCAGCAAATATTTTTTTCCCGGCACCAGCGGCTTGCTATCCATCCAGCATAACAATACTTCAAGCTCCTGTGAAACCTTTGGCTGGTTTTCAGTATGCACGATCAAATCACCCCTGCTTATATCAATATCATCTTTTAAATGAAGAATGACGCTTTGTGGCGCGTATGCTTCGCCGGTTTCTTTGGCTCCGACTTCTATCTTAGTTATGATGCTTTCCAAACCGGAAGGCAGCACGGTAATCTTATCACCTTTGCGGTAAACACCACTGATAATTTTTCCCGCATAGCCCCGGTAATCGTGCAGTTCAGGCGCCTGGGGCCGGATCACAAACTGAACGGGGAAGCGTGCGTCAGTGTGGTTGAGGTCCTGGTCCAGCTTAACGTTTTCGAGATAGTGCAGCAATGACTCACCTTCATACCAACCCATAAAAGCCGACCTATCCACAATATTATCTCCGTTGAGCGCGCTGATAGGAATATAAGAAACATCTTTCAATCCAAGCGAAGCAGCGACAGAGGAAAAGTCTATAACGATGTTGTTATACACGTCTTCAGAATATGCTACCAGGTCCATTTTATTTATGGCTATAACGACATGCGGAATATTAAGCAATGATGTGATGATGGAATGCCGGCGGGTTTGTTCTACCACACCATTTCTTGCATCCACCAGTATTATCGCCAGTTCTGAATTAGAAGCACCGGTAACCATATTGCGGGTATACTGAATATGACCCGGCGCGTCGGCGATAATAAATTTTCTTACAGGCGTTGAAAAATATTTATAAGCGACATCGATGGTAATGCCCTGTTCTCTTTCCGCACGAAGGCCGTCAGTAAGGAGCGCAAGGTCTATCTCACCATCCTTTTTATTTTTCGTTTGTCTTTCAATAGCTTCCAGGTGATCTATCAGTATCGATTTACTATCGTACAACAAGCGTCCTATCAATGTGCTTTTGCCATCGTCCACACTGCCTGCTGTAATAAACCGGAGAATATCCATATTGAATTATGAGTTGTTAATTATTTGCAGCCTTATTGATTCGCTAAAAGTAACCGCTTTTTTTCCTGTCTTCCATGGCAGCTTCCGATACCTGGTCATCGATTCTCGTCTCACCTCTTTCGCTGGTTTTTGTAGCGATGATCTCGGTAATGATATCTTCAATATTCGATGCGGTAGATTCTACCGCTGCGGTGCAGGTCATGTCACCGACGGTTCTGTAACGAACCCTTTTACTAATCACTTTATCATCTTCGTCAAGCTGCATGAAATCTGAAATGGCTACCAGTTGGCCCTGGTGCTCGATAACATCCCGGTTATGAGAAAAATAAATAGAAGGCAGCTCAATTTTTTCACTCCGGATATAGTTCCAGATATCCAGTTCTGTCCAGTTACTGATAGGAAATACCCGAACATTTTCACCCTTGTGTATCCTGCCGTTATAGGTGTTCCATAACTCAGGGCGTTGCAACTTCGGATTCCATTGCCCGAATTCATCTCTTACAGAAAAGATCCTCTCCTTGGCACGGGCTTTCTCTTCATCCCGGCGGGCGCCACCAATACAGGCATCAAATTGAAACTCTTCAATAGTATCCAGTAAAGTAAAAGTCTGGAGTGCATTGCGACTTGGGAATTTTCCTTTTGGCACTGCAAGATTTTTAGCTCTGATGGTTTCTTCCACGCTTCTTACAATCAGTCTTTCCCCTAAGCCTGCCACCATTTTATCGCGGTAATCCAATGCTTCTTTAAAATTATGGCCGGTATCGATATGCACAAGCGGAAAAGGAAATTTCCCCGGCCTGAATGCTTTCAGGGCAAGATGCACTAGTGTGATAGAATCTTTTCCACCTGAAAAAAGCAGGGCGGGACGTTCAAACTGTCCTGCTACTTCGCGCAGTATGTGAATAGATTCTGATTCTAATTGTTCAAGATAGTCTGTATGATAATTATGCATGTTTGTATTTTGATGCCGCGTACGCTGTTTCTTTCCAGAATTAATTTACCACTCTTTCATGCAGGCCACATTCTTTTTTGCTTTCGTCTTCCCACCACCATCTCCCTGCCCGAAAGTCTTCGCCTGGTTTTATTGCCCTTGTACAAGGCGCGCAGCCAATACTCACGAAGCCCCTGTCGTGTAATATATTATAGGGAATGTTATACTTTTTTATGTATTCTTTAACCTGGTTGAACGTATGGTGCAGCAGCGGATGAAACTTTATTACTTTGTTTATCTCATCCCACTCGATCATATCAAGGTGTTTGCGGGCGGCGGAATGATCTGCCCGAAGACCGGTTACCCATATAGCATTGCCTTGTAAGGCGCGGCTAAGGGGTTCTACTTTACGAATATAGCAGCAGGACTTCCTGTTCTCTACTGATTCATAAAACGCATTCGGCCCTTTGCTGTTTACATAATCCTGGATGTCAGTGGTATTGGGATAATAAGCGGTGATATGTGTGTTGTAACGCTCGTTGGTACTATTCCAGACTGAAAAAGTTTCTGGAAATAAACGCCCAGTCTCGAGTGTGAAGATGCTGATGTTGGTATCGTAAGATAAGATATCATGTGTAATTACCTGGTCTTCGTAACTAAAACTGGAAGAGAAAGTAACCTGACCCGGAAATCGGTTAGCCATAAGTTGTAAGACTTCCACTGTGCTAAGTCCGGCGGTAAGATGAAGTAATTCCGGTATATGGTTTTTTAATGAATACGACATAATATACTATGATTGCTGATTATTACAAGTAGTGAATCACTTGCCCCTGAATAGGTATAACCAGCATGTAATACAATTCTGACAGCAGGAAAATATAAAATATGATTGTTGATTTTAAGGATTCCCGATTACTAGTCTACTAATTTAATGTACAAAATTACATCAGACGGCAGCATGACACAAATCTTTTTTATAGCTCCTTCATAACACTAGTGGAAATCAATTCAGAACATTGTTCTTACGGCTCAGGTAACATTCATTATATTCGGGTAACGGAGTCCAACCTGTATCAAGCCAATTCTTAAGACAGTCTTTCATTTAACCCTTAAACAAACAATTAATGAAAAAGATTTTAAAAATTACAGGCATTATTCTATTGGCGATACTGGTGAGTATCTTTTGCATCGGGATGTATGTAAAAAATAAAAAGCCGGATGTAGGCCTTGCGGAAAACCTTTCTGTTATAAAAACTACGGAAAGAATAGAACACGGCAAGTACCTCGCTAACAATGTTGCCGCTTGTCTGGCTTGTCACAGCCAAAGAGATAACAGTGTGTATGCGGCGCCTCTCCTCAAAGAAAGTTTGGGGCAGGGCGGTGAGAAATTTGGCAGAGAAGATGGGTTTCCCGGAGAAATATTCGCTAAAAATATTACGCCCTTTTCACTGGGCTCCTGGACAGACGGCGAAATTCTCAGAGCAATTACAACAGGTGTTAGTAAAGATGGCAGCGCATTGTTTCCGTTAATGCCATATTTAAATTATGGAAAAATAGATAAAGAGGATATAATGGATATCATTGCTTACCTGCGAACGTTGCCTTCAGTTAAAAGCGATGTGCCTACAAGAGACCTCGATTTTCCGGTGAACTTTCTATTGAATACCATGCCTGCAAAAGCACATCTTACCGTTAAGCCCGATACAAATAACAGCGTTGCCCATGGTGAATACCTTGTTAAGATAGCAAGCTGTATGACTTGTCATAGCAAAGAAGAAAAAGGCAATCTTGTTGCCGGCACCGAATATGGCGGTGGCAGAGAATTTAATCAGCCTAACGGTATTGCACGTTCGGCAAACCTTACACCTGATATGGAAACAGGAATAGGAAGCTGGGATAAAGTGCACTTTATAAGTCGCTTTAAGTTATACACTGACCCGGGCTTTAAACCGGTTAAACTTAATGCTGAAGATATTAACACACCTATGCCCTGGTTGATGTTCACTAACATGAAAGATAAAGACCTTGGTGCTATCTATGATTATTTGCGGACAGTAAAACCTATCAGCAACAAGGTGGTAAAATTTCAGAAAAAGTCAATAGTAAAATTATAAGGAACGGCAATGCGCCAATTTTCTTTATCAAAAAATATTTTGATGTTATTAGATAAACATAAACATCATTGAATTTGGTTGAAGCAAAATTATGTATAACAACTTCCGCGTAAAGTTCAACTGCAAAAAAGGTTTCAATAAGTTTATACTGTTAACCTATTATATAGCTGTATCCATAACGATTATATAATCATTAATTAATATTCTTCTTCAATCAACCTAACATGAAAAACTTATTTGCCACTTTAATAATTGGTTTATCAATCCTCGCCGCCGGGGCGCAAAAGCCTGTAACATTCAATGGGCTTGATATGAACCTGGGTAATTTGTATCGCACTTCTGATGCAAAAACAAGGTCTGTAAGTCCTGAAAATCTTACCGGTGACGCTGGTAAAGGAGGGATGATGGAACTTGAGAAAGGCTCAGCCAGCAATGCGGCGCGCGAGTTGGGTAAAGGATGGAAGGTGAATCCTTTCCTGCTAATTCAGCCGGGCCAAACGCTTACCCTTGCTGATATCACCGGGCCTGGCGCCATCCAGCATATATGGATGACACCCACAGGCAACTGGCGGTTTACAATACTTCGTTTTTATTGGGATGATGAAATAATACCTTCGGTAGAAGTGCCTGTGGGCGATTTTTTCGGAATGGGCTGGGGAGTCTACGCACCTATTAATTCAATGCCTGTTACTGTAAATCCCGGAAGTGCTTTTAACTGTTACTGGGTCATGCCATTTCATAAAAAGTGCAGGATCACTATGCAGAACATAGCTGCCGAACGCATGAGTATTTATTATCAGGTTGATTATACCCTAACAGAAGTACCGCAGGATGCGGGCTATTTTCATGCGCAATTCAGAAGAAACAATCCTGTGAAAGAAGGTCTCTATGTTTTAGCCGACAGCATTTATGGAAAAGGACAATACGTTGGGACTTACCTTGCATGGGGTGTACATAATAAAGGCTGGTGGGGTGAAGGCGAAATAAAATTTTATATGGATGCAGATACGCAGTACCCAACTATAAACGGAACAGGCACCGAAGATTATTTTTGCGGCTCTTACAATTTTGATGTCAAAGGAAAATACCAGGAATTTTCAACGGCTTATTCAGGTTTACCACAAGTGATCAGACCTGATGGCTTGTATGACTCCCAGCAAAGATTTGGATTGTACCGCTGGCATATTATGGATCCGGTACGCTTCGAAAAAAGTTTAAAAATAACCATCCAGGATCTCGGCTGGAAAAGTGGCGGAAGGTACCAGGTACAGCAATCTGATATCAGCTCAACAGTATTCTGGTACCAGACAGGAAAACACCACCTGTTCCCTCAACTGCCGTTGAAGGACCAGTTGGAACAAAATTAATAAATGTAAAATTTAGTAAGTATCCGTTTAGTTAATTATAATCAACATGATAAAAAATAATAATCGGTATCACTTATTCATCCTGCATCCAAAGGGAGGTGCCTGTATGATCTCTAATTATCAAATCAGTTGATCGAAGTATATGATATTAGAAGCCGTCAACATTTCAATGTATTATAGACTTCCCTCCTTATAGCTAAAATCTGACAGCTGATAATGATAGCGTCAATTTTCAAGTTGCCATAACACTATATTGATTGCATATACCTTGAATATTGTCCGCATCTGTGTTGTGACGGGATTGCTTTTCTTTCCTGGTAAACAGGCATCTGCTTTACAAGAACCTTCTTTTTTGAAAGACTGATTGGGATACCAAAAAATACATTCCAGCCCGACACTGATGAACCAAGCATAGTGGTAGTTGCCTTGCTTCCTGAATAAGTGGTAACGGCGCGTGTATTAAGGTTACCGATTCCTTTAATATATTGTATGCTTACATTAAATTTCCTGTCAGTGTTCTCTCCAAATTCAAAGCCAGTGCCTGCAACGAATGCTGAGCTCATATTACCTGCAACATAACTTATACCTTTTGGGTCCATTGACTGAATACTTACCGTTGACTTAACGGCGGGAATATAAGCGAGCCCTATAGAAGGTTGTATAGCAACGTACCAGCCTTTGTCCGCAGCGATTTGACTAACGGGTGCTACTCTTGACGAGGAGTTACCACACCCACCACTATGGTACCTGGTGCAAGACCCTCTGCTGTACATGCTTCTTACAGCTGCGGCTTTCTGAACAGCAGCGGCTGCGGCTTTTTTAGCAGCGCCGCTTTTGTTAAAATAGAATGGTTTGCTGCTGATTTGGTAACCAGCTTCCAAACGTAGCTGCATACGGCCTGTTGAAACACTGGTGACATCAATGCCGTTTTCAGGATTGGTAAAATTTATTGCTGCTGAAGAACGGCTGGTAGCTACTCCCAGGTATGGACCACCTATTTTTTTGAATGCATAATCCATTCGAAGACCGAGCCTGGGAGCTAATTGTAAATCTTTAGGTGAGAATGATGGCAGGTTGTTGAACTGCACGGAGGTTTTAAAACTTTCGAGACCTGCTTGTGGGAGAAGTGTAAATTTTTGTGCATTTGAAACGTATCCCAACAAAATACAAAGCACGAACGCCGGAGTAAAATTTTTCATAATTATTAGTTTTGGATAATACTAATTTACCAAAATTTTGAATTATAAAAAATAAATTTTTAAAGGTTGTTTTGAACTCTTTTATGGTGCTGAGAA
>Ga0123337_10006855_pt1 | contig 10762 bp, 3 predicted proteins | sample frozenSSSSmetaG_FD_89792 | JGI IMG/M metagenome (GOLD analysis project Ga0123337, IMG submission 89792) | Glacier valley bacterial and archeal communities from Borup Fiord, Nunavut, Canada, to study Microbial Dark Matter (Phase II) -... | ecosystem: Environmental > Aquatic > Freshwater > Ice >...
TATTGGTCCCAGGTGTGGAATTGGATGAATTCGTGCTCCTGCCAAATCATATGCATGGGATTATTGGGTTGACATCACGCACTTCGACTTCCCGGAAGTTGCCGACACTTGGCAGAATTGTCGCCTATTTCAAATATCAATCAACCAAAGGCGTCAATCAGCTCCGCTCAACATCAGGCGTTCCCGTCTGGCAGCGTAACTATTATGAACATATCGTTCGTAATCAAAATGCGCTACAACAGATTAGGGAATACATCATCAACAATCCCCAGCAGTGGCAGCTCGATCAGCTCAATCCCGCTCACATTTCCGAAAAGTAACCAGCGCTCGCATATTTACGCCAGCCCACGTACATGCTATACTAGCGCGCACTCGCTGGCCACCGTGATGATGCGTGACGTGGGCAATCCCGCACTGCGCGCTCACGCAAAGGAGCGTTCGTGCGCGTCCTGCGCTGGGCTGGTCGATTCTGGACTGGCATCCTGATTATTATTGTGCTGCTGGCTGCGCTGCTGCTCGGCCTGCGGCTGCTGTTGCCGTTCTTCGCAGCTGCGCCTGCGCTGCTGGCCGCGACGCCCGCCGATGGCGACGCTGCGGTCACGCCGCGCACGCGGCTGACGCTGCGCTTCGACGGCCCCATGAATCCGCGCAGCGTCGAGCGGGCGGTGGTGTTGCGCCCAGCCACCGCCTGGCTGCCGAGCTGGAGCGACGACCGCGCTACGCTGACGATCTCGCCGACTGCGCCGCTCCTGCCCGATACCGGCTACGCGCTGACGCTCGACACGCAGGCGCTCAGCCAGCGCTTCCACGCGCTTGATCAGCCGATCACGCTCCATTTCCGCACCGCGCCAGCCCCGGCGGTGGTGCGCGTGCTGCCGAACGATGGTGCCGCCGATGTAGCGCTGGACGCGCCGATCAGCATTCGTTTCAGCCGCATGATCGTGCCAGTGGACGCGCTGATGCGGCCTACCGCGCTGCCGCAACTGCGCTTCGAGCCGCCACTAGCTGGCAGCGTGACCTGGCTTGATCAGGCGACGGCGCTGTTCCGCCCAACCGCGCCGATGCACCCCGGCACGCGCTACCGCGCAACACTCGATGCTGCGTTGAGCGACATCGCTGGCGTTCAGCTCAGCCGTCCGTTCATGTGGAACTTTAGCACCTCTGCGCCGACAGTGCTGGATATTGCGCCAGCCGATGGCGCAGCCGCCGTCACGCCGCGCGCCACGCTGGCGATCACGCTTTCGCAGCCGCTTGATCGCGATTCGCTGCGCGCCAGCTTGCTGATCACGCCCAGCACCGATGGCGATCTGGTGCTCAAAGATCTGCCGGATGGACGACAGCTGGCGCTTTTCGCGCCGTTCGCTGGCTGGCTACCCGCCACCAGCTACGCCGTCGCGCTGCGCGCCGGGGCTGTGCCAGTCGGCGGAAATTTGCCGTTGCTCGCACCTACGCGCTGGAGCTTCACCACCGCGCCGCAGCCAACACTGACTGGCCGCTTTCCCGGCGAGGGTCAGGTGCTGCCGCCCGGCCAGGAGATTCAGCTGATCTTCAATACGCCCATCGATGGCGATGCGATTCGTAGCGCGCTGCTGCTGACGCCGACAGCCACTATTTTAGCCATCACCACCAGCGAGACCGAGGTGCGCATCGCCGCCGATCTGCGCGCCGCGACACCCTACACGATCACGCTACCGGCCACGCTGATTGATCGCAACGGCATTCCGCTCGACCGGGCCTACCGACTACGCTTCGTGACCTCGCCAGCCGGCCCGGCGCTGGCGCTGCCCGAAGCGCCCGCGCACGTAGCGCAGGCACTGCCCGACCAGCCAGCCGGATTGCTGATCAGGCGCACCAATCTGTCGGCACTGAACTTCGACTTGTACCAGCTGGACGAGGCGGCGGTGGTGCGAACAGCAGGCTTCCATGAGAGCGATTGGGCGCAGTTCCAACCCGAGCGCTACGGCCAGCCGCTGCTGCGCGCGTGGAATGTGCCGCTGACCGACCCGCTGAATCAGTCGGTTGAGGAGCGCGTGCCGCTGGCTACCAGCACGGGCGAGCCATTGCCGATTGGCGCATACTACCTACGCATTCGCACGCCTGAAGGCCCACGCGCTGATATTCTAGCGCTGATCTCACGCGCGCGACTGACGCTGCAATCGAGCGCGCTGGTTTCCGGCACCACCGCGCTGGTCTGGGCCACCGATATTATCAGTGGAACGCCGTTGGCTGGCCTGCCAGTGGCGCTGTATCAATCCGGCACGCAGATCGAGCTGAGCACAACCGACGCGAATGGGCTGGCGAGCTTCACGCGCGCGAACGGTGCGGCGCGACCTGAGCTGGTAGCGCTGGCGCAGGGCGGGCGCTCCGGCATCGTCAGCAGCGCCTGGGGCAATCCCGCCGCTGCTGGCCGCGCACAACCGCAGCTGTTTCTTACCAGCGACCGCGCCGCCTACCGGCCCGGTGAACGGGTTGAATTGGCCGGGATTGTGCGCGTGACCGGCGCGCCATCGAGCACACTTGGGCTTGCTCAAGCTGCCACGGTCAGCATCAGCGTGCGCGCGCCCGGTGCGGCTGGCCGCATTGCGCAGGAAGAACTCACAGTTAGCGCGACTGGCGTGTTCAGCACCAATCTGATCCTGTCTGCAAGCGCGCCGCCGGGTGCCTACACCGTGATCGCGACCTTGAATGGAACCTCCGCTCAGACCAACTTCGTGGTTCAGCCGGTCATGATCGCAGCGCTGCTGGTTGCCGTTCAAACGCCCAATTCCCCGACGCTGGCGGGCGAAGCGACACCACTGGCGGTCACGGTTCGCACGCCTGAAGGATTGCCAGTTGCCAGCGCGGCGATCTCGTGGACGCTGGACGCCGAGCGCGCGCCCTTCCCGGTGGTCGGCGGGTACACGTTTGGCGATGCCGAACGCGCGCCGATTGCGGCTGCCGCGCACAGCGGCACCGGCCAGACCGGCGCAGATGGTCGCTTCAACGTAGTGATTAGCGACACACTCGCCAGCGACGTGCTGCTGCGCTACCGGCTACGCGCGGACGCAACCGAGCCGGACGGGCCAAGCGCATCGGCCAGCGGCACATTCCTGGTCGCGCCCACGCCGATTGCTACCGGCGTGCGTTTGCCGAGCCGAATTTTCGCCGCCACCAAAGCCGGGGCAATCGAGCTGTTGGCGACCAATCTGGACGGCAGCCCCGCAGCACGCGCCAATCTGCGCGTCGAAGTCTACCGCCGAACATGGCAGCGTGGCGAAGAGTCTGGGCCAGATGGCAGGCCGCGCGAAGTCTGGCGACCGAGCGACAGATTAGCCTTTACACGCGCCGCCAGCACCGATCAGGACGGCACCGCCAGCCTATCGCTAACCCTGCCGAGCGGCGGCGCATACCGGCTGCATGTCGGCGCGGCAGACATCAAGACCAGCTACAGCGCCACGACGGTTTGGGCGACCGCGCCGGGCTTCACCGGCTGGGGCGAGCTGCCGAGCGAGCAATCGTTGCTGATCGCCGACCGCGCGAGCTATCGCCCTGGCGAAACGGCAACGCTGCTGCTGCTGACATCGCTACCGCAAACGCCGGTGCTGATCACCCGCCAGACGAATGATCGACTGATTGGCGAAGCGCGCACAATTCGCGCCGGTGTGCCGTTTACCGTGACCATACGGCCAGAAGATGCGCCCGCGCTCGCCGTAGCCGTGCTGTTCGCCGGAAGCCCGCCGCTTGGCACCGCCGCCGCCGCGCCGCCGCCAGCATTGCTTGCGACCGCCAACCTACCAGTGCGCGATGATCAAGCTGAGTTGCTGGTCAGCATCGTGTCAGATCGTAGCGAATATGCGCCCGCTGCTACTGCGACGATCACCGTCACCACCAGCAACGCCGCTGGCGCGGGCGTACCCGCCGATGTGATCGTGAGTATCGCCGATGCGAACGCCGCGCCACAGAGCATCATCACAGGCGCTGCATTTGCTACGCCGCCAACGCTCGCGACTGCCCCGCGCAACGGCACGCCGAGAGCAAACCGCACCAGCGCGCCGCCAGTTGAGCACGCGCCCGCGCCAATCCCGGCCGCAAGCGCGTACTGGAATCCGGCGCTGCGAACCGGCACAAGCGGCGTGATTAGCTTCACGCTCCAGCTGCCGCGCGAACCCACCAAACTGCGCGAGCTGGCCTGGGCCGCCAGCACACAGAGCGCCGGACAAGCCGCCAGCACGCTGCTGATCACCCAGCCATTCACGCTCCAGCTCGAAGCGCCGCCGCGCTTCCGTGTGGGCGATCAAGTCGAGTTGACGGCACGGATTCAAAGCACCAGCCTAGTCACACAGACGCTCCAGGCCAGCCTTTCCTTCGCCGGCGTGCGGCTGCTTGATGCGAGCGCGCTGACTCAGGCGAAAACATTAGCGCCCGGCGACACGGCGCGCTTCACCTGGCGGGCCGAGGTGCTTGATCTTGCGGAAGTACGCCTGAACATCAGCGCGAACGGAGCGAACACGCCGACGCAATCGGCACAGATCAAGCAGCCGATTCTGCCTGCTGGCAGTACCGAAGCGCGCAACGGCGGCATCGCGCTGATCCGCGATTACCTCAACCCGCTGACCGGCCAGCCGCTCGATCTGGCGCAGTTGCACGCCGGCCAGTTGGTGCGCGCGCGCCTGACGATCGTGATCAACGAGCCGCGTCGCGCCGTCGAGATCGCCAGCGCGCTGCCCGGCAATGCCGTGCTAATCAGCGCGGAACCAAGCGCCGACTTCGCAAACGCCGATGTCGCCGATGGGCGCGTGACGCTCAGCGCTGCCACGCTGGAGCCGCGCATCTACCAATATTTCTACACGCTACGGGTGTTGACTGGCGGTCGTTACAGCGTGCCCGCGCCCACGGCCCGCGCCGCCGACGGCGCGAGCGGAATCGGCAACGCCACGACGCTGGATGTGCGATAGCGCGGGGCTAAAGGCCACCGCGCTAGTAGCAACGCCCCGTGAACGGGGCTTGGGTAAGCCCGAATCGGATTCATTCGGCGTCGCACTGTCGTTGCACATGCTCAGCCCGCTTCAGCGGGCATTGCCCATGAGCGCGGCGGCTTTAGCCCCGCGCGGCTGGCGGCAGACGTCTCTACATCCGCCCGATCAGCGGAACATACCGACAGCCCGCCGTCATCGCCGCGCCGATGTAGGCGCCGGGCGGGCTGGAAGTCGCACGCGTCGCCCCAGCGCGATCAATCCCGACCACATTCTCCAGCGTGCCTGATGGAACCGGCGGCGTGGTCGGCTGGTCGCCGCCTGCAAAGGCTGGCAGCGCGAAGGTCGGCACATCAGCGCCAAATACACTGCCACCGGCGAGCGGGTGGAAATCGCCACAGCGCGGGTTGGCAAGCTGCGGCTCGACCGTGTTGATCGCATTGTCGGCCAGCAACTGGGCGGCATTGCAGGTCGGATTGACGTTCTGACAGCCCTGTGACGAATCTTCGATCCCCAGCGGCAGATCGGCTGGCCCGTTCCAGATCAGGTTGCCACGCATATGCACGCCAGTATCAGCATACGCGGGATTGGGCGCGTTGCTGCCTGCGGGCGGCGTGACCGCGCCACGGATTTCGAACTGCTGGCTGCTCTGATAGCCAGCCGGATTGTAAATAATATTATTGTAAACATACACATTGCGGTTGGGAATGAACTGCTCCTCATCGCCGGTTACGCCCCAGCCACCAGCGGCGAGCAGCGGCTGGCAATGCGCCAGATCACCACCATCGCAGCCGCGCCGCCCGTGAACGATCTCCAGCACGTGATCGCGCGCGCCGACGCGGTAGAGCGTGTTGTAGGCCAGTAGAATGTTGTAGCCGCCATTCACGCCCAGCCCCGCGCCAGCAGTATCGTGAATCAGATTATTGACCACCTTAATATCATACGCCTCGTAATGCAGCCACGGCGCGGTCATGAACTGAAAGCCGGTGCCCTGTCCAGCCGTGAATCCACCCGTGCCGCAATCGTAGAACTCATTCCCCTCGACGCGAAAATACGCCGAGCCGCCCTTCTGGTACATACACCAATCCTGCGCGTTGTGGATGCGATTGCCGACGATATGCCCGTGCTGCACGGCTACAAAATCCACCGCATTGTCGCACGCGCCTGAAATATCGCTATCCTCGACATACACATATTGCGATTGGTTGACCTTGAAATTGTCGTGCGCGATCATAGTATTTGGGTCATCGCACTGTGGGCCAGGAACGTAGACACCACCGTTCAGCCGCACGCCGCGCACCAGGAAATGGTCGCACAGCTCGCAGTGCAGTGTGTCGCCAGCCACTACGCGCTGGCCGGGCGGCAGCGGCGCGATGTCGATATCGATTAAATAGATGTAGCTGCTGTTCGCAATATTCAGATCGCCCTGAAGGATCGCGCTACCCGGCCCATCGGCGGCCTGGATGATGATTGGGAATTGCGCGCTGCCACGGTGCAGCTCCATATAATTCGGCAGCGCGGCCTCGGCGTAGCTGCCGCGCACCAGCATGATCCGGTAGCCGGTGCTGCTCAGAGTCGCGCCGGATGGCACGCGATTCCATGCCTCAGTGACGCTACGTAGCGCCTGTTCGCGCGTCGCGCCGCTGTTGCCGTCGCCGCCGTTGGCCGGATCGACCCACAGAGCGGTCAGCGTCGGCGAGCCAATATCATACTGTGGTGCGCTGGGGGCAGCCGCCATTCCGCCGCCCGCTGATTCGGCGATTGACGCGGCGCGTGCCCCACTTGACCCGAGCGTGATCAGAAAAAGCCAGAGGAATGTGATCGCGCCAATCTGCTTCATTGCGCTGCTCCAATTCGTAGTGACGACGTTCTCAACGGCTCAATCATACGCCGCCAAGCGCGCAATCACCTGAGCAAATCGGGAGCGAATTGCGGGCAGTGTGCTTTCTAAAATGTGGGGAGGCCGCGCAGGCGGCCTTTGTAACCATAGCCAAGGGCTTTAGCCCGATGGCAGGCACAGACCCGCCGGGCTAAAGCCCTCGGCTAGCAGTACGAAGCCCACCTTCGTGAGCTACCGATCATCAAGGAGAAATGTAGCCCGTACACATTTACGTGGAGTGCAGTGAAGCATGACCGTGGCTTTATACTCTACACGACTGGGATTTGGACGTTTCTGGCGTGGTCAGATTGCGGCATTGTTTCAGCCCGCGTGAGCGGGCGTTGCGGCATAGCGCGGCGGCTTTAGCCCCGCGCGGCTTGCGGGCGAAGGTACAGCTGCTGACTCAGGCAACGTCCAAGGCGCACCCACGCGGAGTATACAATGCAGCGCTCATCTGCGTCTACGGTGGGCGCAACCCTTACGGTCGCCCCACAGTACCTCACCGCCGCGCGCCATCGGCCACGACCGGCAGCGTGAAGAAGAAGGCGCTGCCTTTGCCGAGGGTGCTTTCGACCCAGATCTGCCCGCTGTGCAGCTCGACCAGCGCGCGCGTGATCGACAGGCCCAGGCCGGTGCCGCCGATTCGCCGGGTGTTGGTGTTGTCCACGCGGTAGAAGCGCTCCCAGATGCGCGGCAAATCTTCGGGCGGGATGCCAATGCCTTCATCGCGCACGGTCACAAGCAGGAAGCGGCCAGGCGGGTGATCGGCCGGTAGCTCGGTCGCTTCTTCAACACTCAGCGCGATCTCGCCGCCGCGTGGCGAATATTTCGCCGCGTTGATCAGCAGATTGAACAGCACCTGCTTGACTTTATCGCGATCAACATACGCTGGCGGCAGCTGCGGCGGAATGTGGATAACCATGCGGTGACGCGCCGAAAGATGATGGCTAAGCTGCGCGGTCATCTCGCCGATCAGCTGGCGCATCGAGACGACCCACTGGTTCAGCTTGACATTGCCAGCCTCCAGGCGCGAGATGCCCAGCATATCCTCGACAATCTGCGAAAGGTGATTGGCCTCGTTGTAAACCGTTTTGACGAATTCGCGCTGCTCGGCTGGGGCGAAATCGCGCGCGAGTAGCAGCTCGGTATAGCCAAGAATCGACGTAAGCGGCGTGCGCAGCTCGTGCGAGACCACCGAAATAAATTCGCTCTTGAGCCGGTCGGCCTCGCGCTCACGCGTGACATCGCTAACCACCCACAGTCGGCCGGTCAACTGCCCCAGGCTATCACGCGTCGGCACCGACAGCACATCCAGCTCCTGATGCGGCGCGCGCAGACGAATAGTAGTGGTTTGAATCTCGGTCGGGTTGCTTTGGCCGTGCGCGCAGAAATCGTTCAGCGCCATCGGGTCGGTCAGGCGCGCGAGCAGCAGCGGCACCAGATCCCAGGGCAAGTGAAACGGCGTATCAGCATCGACCGACTCAACGCCCCAGGCCGACGGCCAAGCCGGGTTATGGCGCAGAATTCGGCCCTGGCTATCCAGCAGCGCCAGCCCAATCGGCATACTGGTGATCACTTGGCTCAGCTGCGTGCTCGATTCGAGCAGCTCCTGGTAGCGCAGCGCGCGGCGTAGCGATTGCGGTGTCACCGCACACAGCGCCTGTGCGAATGCCACCTCGCTATCGCCGAACGCGGCCGAGCGCGGGCTATCCAGCACCAGCACCGCCAATGGCCGGTTATCCAGCGCAATCGGCACCGCCAATTCGGCGCGCATATCTGGGCTACCAGGCTGATAATCCGGCTCGCGGGTGACATCGCGCACCAGGATCGAGCGACCGGTGCGCGCGACCTTGCCCGCCAGCCCATTTTCCCAGCTTATGCGTCGGCGCGGCGCGCTATAAAGGTCGCCATTGCCATTGGCATACGGCTCGTGGCTGTAGCCTTCGTAGACATGCAGCACGATCTCGGCGCGCTCGTGATCGACCAGGCTGATCGCGCCAGCCTCCGCGCCGGTCGAATCGAGCGCCCAGCGCAGCAGCAGTGTCAGCAGCTCGTTCAGCGAAAGCGGCGCTTCCAGCTCGGCGCGCAGCAGCGAGATGCTTTGCTCCTGCTGGCCGGTTAGCTCACCAGCGTGCAATGGCAGCGTCGCCACCGCGCCCGCGCCGCCCTCGACGGCAATCGCAGCGGCCAGCAGCGGCAGCAGCGCCGACACAAAGCCTTGCTCAATCTCACCGATTGCAGCGTTGCCTGCGGCGCGCAGTTCCAGCACGCCCCAGAGCCGGCCATTCCACAGCACTGGCACGCCGAAATAGGTAACATCACCGGGCAGATCGGGCGTGTCGCCATTCAGCAGCAGCCGCATCGGCATAGTCAGGCGCACCGCGCTGCCGTGCTGCACAACCTGGCGCGTCAGCTCATCGTTCCAGGCATCCTGCCAGCCGTTGGGGGTGTAGAACTGCTCGCGCATTCCAGAGGCGTGCGCAGACTGGAGCCAGCAAACCAGACGACCATCGTGGAAGGCCACCGCTTCGCGCAGCAGCACGAACAGGTCGGAGATCCGCGCCGCAAACGACCGATCACTCGAAAGCAGGCGTGCGATCGTCGAAAGCAGCGGGAGCGTGGGCTGGGTTGTCGGTGGTAACGCGAGCATCCGAACTCATGCGGGCGACGCTGCTCGTGGCCTCCGCTCACGACGATTCAAACATCATCTGTGGGCAGCGTACACGAGCCGTCACTCCATAACTCGACCCAAACGGAGGACGTTTCAGAAGCTGTCTGAAAAGCGATCTGGCGTGTAGAAGCATGGCTTCCGCACGCCAAAGATCGGCTGATGGAATGATGATCGCCATCTTTTCAAACAGTCTCTCAGATTTTGACACCTTCGGCTTTGGTGTATTGTAACCCTTTGCAGAGCGATGTCAACCCGCGCACATGACAAACTGCTAACAGCGAGCGCTACCTGTTTCACGCAAAGTCGCAAAGTCGCCAAGACTGGAACCTTTTGCGGCTCTGTGACTTTGCGTGAGATGATGATGCGATGTTTTATTTTCTGTGCGTCTCTAAACAGGACTAACGGTATCTATCGCGGCGCACCAATTCAGCTATAATAAAGACCCTTGAATGTATCCGGGTGGGAAGCACGAAAGCGAGCTTGCAATGCCGGTTATCGCAGTTATCGGTGGTCAGTGGGGCGATGAGGGCAAGGGCCATATCGTGGATCTGCTGGCCGAGCGCGCGCGCGTGGTCATTCGCTATGGCGGCGGCAATAATGCCGGTCACACTGTCCTCAACGAGCACGGTTCGTTCAAGCTGCACGTCGTGCCATCGGGCATCTTCGACCCCAGCACGGTGAATGTGATCGGCACCGGCGTGGTGATCGATCCGGCCGAGCTGATCAAAGAGATCGAAGGTTTGCAAGCGCAGGGCATCAGCACTAGCAAGCTATTCATTAGCGAGCGCGCGCACGTAATTATGCCCTACCATTTGCTGCAAGATCAATACGAAGAAACGCTGCGCGGTGATCACAAGCTCGGCACGACTGGGCGTGGCGTTGGCCCAGCCTACGCCGATAAAATGTCGCGCACCGGCATTCGGCTGGGCGACCTGCTGCATGAAGAAACGCTGCTGAGTCGGCTGCGCCAGGTGCTGGAAACCAAGAATAAGCTACTGACCGCGATCTACAATCTTCCGCCGATCTTGCTGCACGAAACCTACCTGCGCTACCTGGCCTATGGGCGCAAACTGGCCGATTATGTGGCCGATACGTATCCAATCATTCAGCGCGCAATGGAGAAGGATGTCGGGATTTTGCTGGAAGGGGCGCAGGGCGCGTTGCTGGATGTCGATCACGGCACCTATCCCTACGTGACATCATCGCCACCGGGCGCAGCCGGCGCATGCCAGGGCGCAGGCATCGGCCCGACCAGCATCA
>Ga0123337_10006856_pt1 | contig 10761 bp, 6 predicted proteins | sample frozenSSSSmetaG_FD_89792 | JGI IMG/M metagenome (GOLD analysis project Ga0123337, IMG submission 89792) | Glacier valley bacterial and archeal communities from Borup Fiord, Nunavut, Canada, to study Microbial Dark Matter (Phase II) -... | ecosystem: Environmental > Aquatic > Freshwater > Ice >...
CCTCGTGCGCGACCTGGCCATCATCCGAGAGCCGCGCGAACACGGCGGACACTCCCGCCTCGACTGCGGGCGGCCGGAGCGCGGGCATCAGCAAGGACAGGCTCATCAGCGTATCACGGCCGAAATAGGTGTTGAAGCGCCACGATCCTGCGAGGAACTTCTCGCGGTAGCTGAGGAAGCGAAGCGCCCGGCGCGCGGCAGGATCGGGGGCGGCGGACGCGTTCAGCAGCTCGCTCTCGGGAATGGCGTGCAGCGGCGGCTCGCCGCTCGCGGCGGTAATCGTAAGGCCGATGCGACCGTCCGCTCCCGCGAGGATCGTGCCGTCCTCGATCCGGCCATGCGTGACCGTGAGCATCAGCCGGTAGCCCGGCGCGCCATCGGCGCGATCGCGGCTCCATTCGAGGCGGTTGCCATCCGCGCGCGGCTGCACCGCAAGCTGTGGCGGCAGTGGCGCGTTCGACTGGTAATCGCGCAGATAGCGGACGCTCGATAGCACCGCCTTCGTGGGCACGAGACGCGGCGCATCAAGCGAAGCGGCGATCTGGACGCCGTAAAGAGGTCGGCTTTGGGCGTCGGTCAGCGTCACGCGCGCGGGGGCCGTTTCGACGCGCCAGTGGACGGGCGCGGGGGTGGGCGCGAACCAGAGGCCGACGCCGCTATCCTCGGCGGGAAAGGCGACCAGAATGCGCGGCACGCCGCTCGACCGTAGCAGCGTATGCGCGGCAACGGGACCATCGCGGAAGAACAGGTTGATGTTCTCGCCCTCGGTCAGATCGTAACGAAGCTCCGGCGCGGGAGCTGGCCGCGCAAGCGCCTCGTTGCGCGTCCCGATCACAAACGTCATGGCCGCAGCGCACAGTGCCTGTTTGATCATCCTGACCTCATTAACGAATAAGGCACGGCGGACATCGCCCGCCGTGCCCGTCAGATCAGCTGCTTTCGCCGAACTAGTAGCGGAATGTAATCGAGCCGCCGTAGGTCGGCCCAGTGATGCCACGCCCGTAGAAATAGCCCGAAGCGGCGTTCTGCGTCTGGCCCTGGCGCGGGTTGCCCTCGGTGATTCCGATCGTGTTGAACACGTTGTCCGCGTTGACCGCGACCTGCAACCGATCGTTGATGTTGAAGTTCGCGCCGAAGCTCGTGACACCGTAGGCGGGAAGCGCGATCTGGTTGCCGTTGTCCGCGAAAATCTGGCCAACATATTTGTAGCGGCCGTAAACCTCACCGAGGCCGTGCGGTAGCTTGATCGTCGGCGTGATCGTGAACAACTGCTTGGGGGTGCGCTCGGGCGTCTTGGAGTTATAGCCGGTCAGCGAGACAAAGTTCCCGGTTACCGGGTCTCTCTGGCGGAAGCCGCTCAGCTTGGGGTCCTGGAACACGCTGGTGAAGTCGATGGCGAAGAACCGGACCGGCTGGTAGGTAAAGTCGATCTCGAATCCATCCACGTTGTAATTAGACAAAGTATCATCGAACTTCGTCTGATCGGTCGGCCGCTGGATCTGATAGAATTGGTCGTTGAAATCCGTGTGGAAATAGGTCGCCTGCGCGCTGATCCCGTGGCCGGTGTAGCGCAGCCCGCCCTCGTAGAGCTTGATCACTGCGAACGGGTTTACACCCTGCGTCTGGAAGCCGTCCGCATAGCGGCCATAGGCAGACAGGTGCGGCGTGATGAGGTAGTTCGCGCCGATCGTCCAAGCGAGCCGGCCCTGCGTCTTCTGGTTGGTGGTGTAGGTGCCATCAAAAGTCTGACCGACCGTCTGGACCGGCACGAGGCCGACACCGGGTGTATAGACGAAGTTCTGGTTGCCGATCCCTGCGATGCCCGGCTGTGCGAGCTGCTGGAAACCGTTGCTCTGGTAACCGATGATCGGCCCGGTCCCGTCCGCGTTCTGGTGAATGGGCTTGCCGGGATCGACGAGGGCAACGATGCTGTGTGCCGGATCGGCCACGCTTGGCGTGTTGCCGTCCTGATGCTTGGCGTCATCGCTCTCGTAACGGAGACCGCCGTCGATCCGAAGATTGCCGAACTGGAACTCGTCGTTGGCGTAGATGGACACTGATGTGTTGCTGTCTGTCGCCTGTCCCTGGCCCCAGTTACCGTAAGAAATAAGGCCGTTGTCGGTCAGCGTGCCCGTCACACCACCCGCTGCGTTCAGACCTACGACGTCGTAGATGTGCGAGTTATTGCGCACATCGTTCAGTTCGAAGCCGGTCGCGGACTGGTTCTGAAAGCGGAAATTATCGTAGATTTGGACGCCGCCAGTCAGCGAGTTCTTGAAGCGATCGCCCTGATAGGCCCACGTGCCGCCGAAATTGGAGCCGAATTCGTGGCCAGACTGGTGCGCGTGGTTGAGCGTCGTCTGTTCGAGGAGGCCGTTTCCGTTCAGTGCGTTGAGCGCCGCGGTATTTGCTCCGTCAATGATGGTGCCCGTGGTAAGATCCTTGATGCCGAAGCGGACAGTGCCGGGGAAGGCGGCGAGGCCAGCCGTCAGCAGACCGTCGATCGGGCCGCCGCCGCCCTGCGTCAGATATTGCGTGGCCGGCGCGAGGCCCGAATTGCCGGTGCTGCTGCCGGGGAACAGGCCGTTGAAGTTCCAGCGCAGGCCAAGGTATTTCACCTTTGCGAACAGGTCGATGCCGTGGCCGATCTGCTTGTCCGCGTCCAGCCGGATTTCCTGCGTGGTCGATTCGATGCCCTTGTCGAGATTGAACGTGCGGAAGCCGTTCGGCTCGACGAAGGTGGAGACGGGAATTGTCACCCTCCCGAACGCATTGCCGCCGATATTGCCGAACTGGCCATCGAAGCCGGGTATCGAGCCGACGTTGCCGTTATGGTAGGTGTAGGGCTGATCGGCATAATAGGCGGCCTTCTGGTCGCCCACCTTGCCGGTCACGCGGATGAAGCTGCCGTCGTCCGCCTTATATTCGATCGCGCCCTTGAGCCGATACGTGTCGTAGTTGAACGGATTGTTGCGCACGCCGGGGCTGGTGCCGATGTAGCCGCCGAAGTTTGCCGCCCAATGTTTTCCGAGCGGCGCGGAGAAGTAGAAATCGCCGCGCTTTAGGCCGTAATTATAGGCGGTGAAGCGTGCGATCGCTTCGGGCTTGTCGAAATTGGGCAGGCGCGAGATGAAGTTGATCGTCGCACCCGCGCCGTTCACCGTCAGCACGCCAGAGGACCCGCCCTTGACCGCCTCAAGGCGGTTGATCGTGATGTCTTCGGAGAAGAACTCGTCCGCGCCGCCGCCGCCGTAGACGATCGGAAGGCCGTCCTCCTGCAAGGTGATGAACCGCTGGCCGCCGCCCTGAAGGCCGCGCACCGAATAGTTGTTGGAGACTTCGCCCGCCGTGCCTTCGACGAAGATGCCGGGCACGAGTTCGAGCAGATCGGCGAGCGAGCGTGGGGCCTTGCGATCGATATCGGCAGCGGTCGCGGACGTGATGTCCGCCGACGAGGTCAGGATCGAACGGCCGCGCGTGGTCTGGCCGGTGACGACGATTTCGTCCAAAGGCGCATCAGTGGCGCCGTTCACCGCGGGCGTTTCCGGGCCGGAGGTGCCGCTCGCCTGGCTTTGCTGCGGCTGCGTTGTGTCGCTCGCGGGCGCGGGACCCGCGCTGGTCTGCGCCGCCACACCGAAGGGAAGGAACGCCGCGCCAAGCAACAGTGTCACGCGCGCCGGAAGGCTCTTGCCCATGTTCAATCTCCCAAGAAATTATGCTTGATTTATAAGCGACCGCCGCATTCTTCAGCACGGCTGACTTCGAGGCGATATTCCCGCCGCCGGATCAATGCAATCCTTTGCGCGGGCGAATTGCCTTTGTGTGTAACCCTGATGCACCAGCGACGCGGGCTTGGAGCTCGCCCTAGGAGAGGCCGGAATGTTCGCGTCCAGACTGCGGTTGTTGATGACGGGGTTGGGCACGGTCGCGCTGCTCATCGGTCCGCGCGCGGACGCGGCGGCACTGCCGGTCCAGCCCGGGTATGCCCAATCCCCCGACGGGTTCGTTTCCGCCAAGGGAGAGCGCGCGCTGCTGATGGGCTACCGCCAGGGGCTGGAGATCTGGGCATACCCGCTGCAACTTCTCAGCCAATACCGCGTGCGCTTCCGCGTTCCGGGACAGGTGGCGGGCATCGATGCCGACACCCTGCTACGCCGCGTCGAACGCCACGCGACCGAAGCGGTCCGCGTCTATGTGGGTCCCGATTTCGTCGTGCGCGAGCGGCTGTTCGTGCCTCGCCAGCAGGCGGGTGCGATACTGCGCTACGAGGTAGAGGGACGGCCCGACGTTAAGATCGAAGTCGCCTTCGTGCCCTCGCTCGATCTCATGTGGCCGGGCGCGCTCGGCGGGCAGAGCATTGCGTGGGACGCGGTGGTGTCCGGCTATGTCGAACGCGAGCCGCTGCACGGCTTCAGCGCCACGATTGCATCCGCCGAGACGATTGAGCACGACACCGTCCGCAACACCGCGCAGCCGGGCGCGCGGGGCGTGTCGATGCTGCTCCAGCCGCGTCCCGCGCCCGGCGGTAGCCGCGAAGCCGCGCTGTATATCGCCGCCGATCCGCCAGGGACGGTGGCTCCCGGCGCGCTCTCCGCCGGGCTCGCCGCGCACGAGCCGGAGTTGCGGCGCGAGGCCGCCGATCACGCGGCTGCGGTGCTGGCGGGATCGCTCGAGATCACCACCCCCGACGACGCAATCAACCGAGCGCTGGCATCCGCCACGCTCGCGCTCGATCAGGCGTGGGCGTGCGGGCCGGGGATCGGCTGCGGCGCGGTCGCGGGCTATGGCCCGTCGCGGACCGGCCGCCGCCCGCAATATGCGTGGTTCTTCGCGGGCGACGGGCTGGTGGCGATGCGCGCGATGCTCGATGCCGGGCAATACGCGCGTGCGCGGGAAGAACTGACGTTCGTCACACGCTACCAGAGCAGGACTAACGGCATGATCTGGCACGAAATGTCGCAAAGCGCGCCGCTCATCGATTGGGCGAAAAAATATCCGTATATGTTTATCCACGTAGACATCACGTTCCAGTATCTCGCCGCCGTCCAAAGTTACGTTGAGACGACCGGGGACGTGACCTGGGTACGCGGCAACTGGCGCTCGCTCGCTGCAGCTTGGCGCTATTGCACCTCGATAATCGATCCCGCCACCGGCCTGCCTCGCATCCCGCAGGGCAAGGAGGGCCAGAACGAGCAGGACGCGCTCCGCGACGACATCCGCCTCTCGTCGGCGTGGATCGACGCCGCCGACGGTTTCGCTCGGCTCGCGCGCGCGAGCGGACACGGCGCGATGGCCGCCGACGCCGAACGGCGCGCCGCCACCGCCCGCGAGTCGGTCGCGCGCGACGGGTGGGACGCGGCCCGCGGCTTCTGGCTTTCGGGCCACACGCTCGACGGCGCGCCCGTGCACAGCGAACATTCGGACGCGCTGCCCGTGCTCGATCAGCGCGTGTTTACGCAAGCCCGGATCGACCGCGTGCTCGACCGGATCGCCTCGCCCGAGTTCACGACTGATTGGGGTCTACGCAACCTGTCAGCGAACGCGCCCGAATATGATCCCAACCTCTACGGATCGGGAAGCGTGTGGGCGCTGGGCACCGCCACTGCCGCAGCGACCCTGTGGCACCAGCATTGGCCGCTTGCCGCCGGGCATTTGTTCGATGGACTGATCGCGTGGAACACGCTCGACAGCTCGGGGCACATCCATGAGCTTCTCGCGGGGGATCTCTTCCATCCCGAAGTAGAATCGGTGCCGGAGCAGACCTGGTCTTCCGCGGGGGTTATCACCAGCGCGGTTGAAGGGCTGCTCGGGATAGCGATCCACGGCAAGGATCGCCTGCTCGGCTTTGCGCCGCACTTGCCAGCACGCTGGGCGGGGGTATCGATCGGCAATCTCCATGTCGGTGCCGCCGTGTTGGATATTCGGATCGTCCGTGACCGGCACGGGATCGCGATGCGGATCGACAACGCAGGGCAGGACGTAGCGATTGATTTCGCGCCCTCGATCCCGATCGGGGCGCAGCTTGGGATCGCCACGATCGATGGCGCGCCAGCCCCGGCGGTATTGGAGACGCACGCACAGGACCGGCACGCACGCGTGCGGATCACCGCCCGGCATGGAGCCACCGAAGCGCGAATTGCTTACGAAGGCGGCTTGGACATTGCGACCGACAATATCCCGCTTTCGGTTGGCGATCCCAGCCGCAAGCTTACAATCAGTCGTGTGGCGTTCGCCAACTCGACTTTGACGGTCGAAGCCGGGATTGCGTCACCGGAGCACGACTATTTTGATCTGCTAACCGGCATGAGTGCTATCAGTGTTGCGGGTGCGTGGCTAGAGCCGATGGCCGACGGGGTCTACCGCGTCCATCTGCGGCGCCTGTCCAACTTTGAAAGCGATTGTCCCATACACGCGACCGTTGTCTTTAAGCCTTTGTAAGTTGCGACCTAAAGCGATTCCTCTATCCTCTTTCTGCACCGGAAAAGGGGTCGCAGATATCCATTCCGGCACGGGCCCCGCTCGAGCGAGCGCGTCCCACCACTCCCTGCGCGACGCCTAGTCCGAAGCGCGCACGATCAGTTTGGGCGCGAGCGTGACCGAGCCGGTTCGCTCGCCCGCGATCCGGCTGAACAGATGCTCGACGAGCAATTCCGAACCGCGCGCAACATCCTGGCGCACCGTCGTCAACGGCGGGGTGGTGTGCGCGGCTATCGCGACATCGTCGTAGCCTATAATCCCAATGTCTTGCGGCACGCGCAGCCCTGCTTCCGCCACCGCCCGCAGCGCGCCCATCGCTACCACGTCGGAGGCGGCGATGACGCCATCGGGCATCTCGCGGCCGCTTGCAATGCGGAGCGCGACCATATCGTAGGCTTCGTTGGCCGTCAGATGTACGGGTAATAGTTCGGGCGGGCGTAATTGCACATCGGCGCACACCTCTTGCACACCGCGCCACCGCTCGCCGATTTCTGGGGTTTGTGGGTGGCCGAAAAAGGCGAGGCGGGTGCGCCCTCCAGCGATCAGCCGTAACGCCGCGATCCGCCCGCCCTCGAAATTATCCGAGCCTATCACGCAATGCCGCTTGCCAACCACCGGATCGCCCCAGACAACAAGCGGGAGATACCGCTCGGCCACGCGGTCGAGCGCTTCGAGCTGGTTGGACTGACCGACCACGATGGCTCCGTCGATCCGGCGCGAAGCCACCAGCCGATCAAGCCAGCGATCATCGTGCGGGATCACACGCGAAAGCAGCAGGTCATGGCCGCGCCCGGTCAGCGCGTCGGCAAGCTCTCCGATCAGGGTTATGAAAAAAGGATCGGTCAAATGCTGGCCGGTCTCATGCCCCATCGGCAGCACCACACCAATCGCCCGCGACGAGCCCATGCGAAGGTTGCGCGCGAGTTGATTGGGCCGGAAACGGTGCGCCTCGGCGAGGTCTTCGATACGTTTGCGCGTATCTGCGCTTATCATTTTATTTCCGGCTAAAGCGCGCGAAACCGTCGACGCCGAAACGCCAGCGAGATTGGCCAACTCTGTGACATTAGCGATCGTGGGCAGTTCGCGAGTTTCCATAGGAGCGATCTAACCTACGCTGGGCGCTAAGCAATGCACACACTTCTCGAGCGAACAATGTGCGGTGGCCGGCATGTTCGCTAAGAGGCGATACCGCTGTTTTAACGACAGAATCGTTGGCGGCGTGTAGACCTGCCGCCCCGCCCGCGTCCGCCCGGCCTCGTTCAGTCCCCGCCGGGCGCCCTCACCGAAGTCAACCGGGCGGGAAAGACAGCAACAAAGCAAAACCCAGTGGGACTTTATTGCCAAGGAACATCATGCTCGGTCCTTGGGTCGATGTTTGTGCGCCGCTTGTATACCAGTTTTAGCCGACTTCTAGTGCGACGGCTACTGCCGAACGATGGAAATTTTCGCCATCTATATCAACGCCGGACTGGCTTGCGGCACCGCATCGATCGCAATGCTGCATCGTGGTTTGCCGGGATATCCGGCGTTGGACGAACTTTCGATCTCCAGCCAGTCTACAACAGCCCTCCGGGAAGGCGTAACCAACCCACGCCACCATACCCTATGTTACTAGAATTCGGTGACGAATACAACGTGCCGTTCAAGGGGGCTGATCAGCAAGCGATTTGCGTCACGGTGCCCATGGATGAAGCGGTTCGCCTCGACGAGCCGATTTGTATGCGTCGGGATCAAAACCGCGCGGCTGGTCGATCGCGACCCGAGGAATAGCATGATTGATCTGCTCGCGCCGCTGAACGCGTGATCCCGAAAGGTATGCCGTTGTGGGATTAGGCGTGACACATTGTAGATTGGTGATCGTCTTGCCGTGGCGGGGTTATTTGACTGCCTTGGCAGGGCCGGGCCGATCGGCGCGCGCGACAACGCCGAGTCTTCGAACCACCGATCGGATCCGGCCTGCGCGATCACGTCGTCTGCAGGGCGAGACTTTAACTGGGGTTGGAGGCCCGCGCATAGCCGATCAGTCCCATGTGGGCGTCCCCGTGTCCGTTTTGTCGTCCGCCTGTCTACCTGTCCGGCTTGCCGTCGTCAAAGCGGGTTTGCGGACATGTTCGGGGGTGGCCGTCATTGCTCCGTTTAGGGTGCTCATGACCCGATAGGAAGAAAGTAACAGCTTGTAATGGCGGGGCTTCTCTACTGATTAATGACGGTGTTCATCTCCGCACTTTTGTGGGTATCTGTGAATACATCGCAATAGCAGACAGGCTCGTCATCAGAAACAGGATAAGGTTAGTAGTGACTGCATTGATATTCATACCAAGTTTTAAGGCGAGTATAAGCCTCGCCATCATTAGCACGGCTATTAAGACTACAAGTACTAGTGACGCTTTCGCACTATTCTGGAATGCCGCAGTGACAAGCAATAGGCCTATTGCTACGTTCCAGAATCCCGCGATTATACTTTGCTGGTTTTGGACCTCAAATACGGCACTCACAAATAATGCAAGCGCCGTAAAAACGAGCAAAGTCTGGCTGAGGCTATATTGTCTCTTGTCTATCGGGTCTGTCTTCATCACAATAGCTCCTAGAGTCGCTGTTGTCCTCCCCTTCGTGTGGGAGCGTCAGGATTCCTGCCCGTCCATCGCCGCACTACGCTCTTAAGATTAATTGCGTATCTGTAATGACTCAGGGTCGAGTGTAAAGAATCCCGACACTTTTTGGTATGTCATGTCGCACTGAAATAGAACGGCAGGTTGGTGGCGGCCGGTGTGTTGATACCGACGATGTCCGTCGAATGCGACGAGGACGAAGCCACGTTCAACGCCAAGCTGCGCGAGGTCGCCAAGCACAAGCCGAAGGACGAAGCTCCGAACTGAATGCCGGACTAAACCGGATTATTCACCAAATTCAGCCATTCAGAACAAAGCCCATCGTCTGCAAGGGTTTCGGCAAACTGACCCGTGGCATTTTTTGCCACAGCGAAGCGGCACATAAGCCGTTGTAAGAACAGTATAATCCGTTCATTCTTGCCGGCGTCATGAATAAGACGGGCTAGAAGGCCGGTTGCAAAAGCCCTACCGTTCTCTGTGGTTTGCGGTGCCTCGCCCTGTGCCCAAGAGGGGATGTTGTCTGCGGCCTCCTTGCCAGACTGGCCGGGCAGGCGTGGTTTGCAGGCATCATGCACCCACACCTTGTCTTTGCCAATGAAGTAGGTGTGCCAGCCCTCGACGGTCAGATTGTATGTCGGCGCGGCATGGTGCGTGTCGCGCACGAAATCGACCGTCCCCGCCGCGCCGTCTGCGCGCACCAAGTGTGTGCCCGGGCGCAGGTCGGCGGTCTGCACCCAATGGCCATGCGCCGTGCGCCACGGATGCGTCGCGGTCGCCTCGAAGTCGGCATGGTGCATCCCCTTTCCCGCGTCCGACACGTCGAGATCGACCGTGTAGAGGTCGTCGGTGGTTGGCGATTTGACCGCGCTCACCCGGCGATAGCCAGTACGCCCCGTGGCGTCGTCGCGCGACAACACCATGTCGCCCGGCCTGATCGTCTCGATCGCTCGCAGACCATGCTCGGTCTGCACCAGCGTGCCCGCCGCGAAGCAGGACTGGCCGAAGATACTCTGCATCTGGCGCACGATCCAATTGGCGGTCGACACGAGCGGCAATCCGTATGCGGTATGGGATTACGTCGATCCGGCCAGCGGTCTGCTGCGCCTGCATCTGGCGGTGGCGGTGGCGGCGAACGGCGTGTTCGGCGCGGCGCAGCAGGTGGACGATGTCGACGCGAACGGCGGGGCCCGGCATCCGAGCGTCGGCTTCGCGCCCAACGGCGATTTCGACGTGGCCCGGGTCGATGGCGACGGGCGGTAACAGGGCCAAGGCACGGTCCGCTCGCGCGTGCTGCACCCGAACGGCCAGTGGGACGCAAGCATCGCGGTGCCCGCCGTGACCACGGGCAGCAGCCTCGACCAGTCTTGCTCGCTGATGATTACCGCCGACGGCGTGCGCCACCTGACGTTCCTCGACGACAATAATGTGATCCAGTATTTCTACGATCTGGCGGTCGGCCAGGGCTGGCGCGGCGACGAGCAGCCGCCTTCTCAGGTCACGCACGATCCCGTGCCTCGGGCCGGACGGCGCGGGCGGGCTGTATATCTACGGCCACGACATGCCGCAGGGCGATCTGCGCGGGCTCGGCAACGGCAAGCTGCGCTTCCACAAGCCCGCAGGCGCGACGGCGTGGAGCAGCTACGAGCTGATCCGCGACGGCCTGATCGACGACGCG
>Ga0123337_10006857_pt1 | contig 10760 bp, 9 predicted proteins | sample frozenSSSSmetaG_FD_89792 | JGI IMG/M metagenome (GOLD analysis project Ga0123337, IMG submission 89792) | Glacier valley bacterial and archeal communities from Borup Fiord, Nunavut, Canada, to study Microbial Dark Matter (Phase II) -... | ecosystem: Environmental > Aquatic > Freshwater > Ice >...
TTATCATTATTCCAATGAGGGAGTATGCAGTTGGTACGATTTTGCCCTGGCAATCCATCAAATTTATGGTATTAATTGCCAGGTGGGCGCCATTGAATCAAAAGACTATCCATCTCCTGTAGCACGACCTCCTTACAGTGTATTAAATAAATCAAAAATTAAAAGTATATTTGGAATTCAGATTCCTTACTGGCGTACAAGTTTAGAAAAATGTATCCTTGAAATCAAAAATTAAGAATCATGACTGCAATGAATGATGTTTTGAAACTGGTAATGCCAAAAGCGGCTGAATGGTTAAGCGATGTATATGATGCTAAAACCCGTGCCGCAGTGAAAAGGCTTTTTGAAAATGAAGACAATGCTGAATTGATTGACTCATTTTATAAAGATATGGAATTCGGAACAGGTGGCTTGCGTGGAATCATGGGCGCGGGGTCAAACCGGATGAATATTTATACAGTAGGCGCCGCTACCCAGGGCCTAAGTAATTACCTGAAAAAAGAATTTGCAGCATTACCCGTAATCAAAGTGGCCATTGGTTACGATTGTCGCAACAATAGCCGTTTGTTTGCTGATACCAGCGCTCATATTTTCGCAGCCAATGGTATTCATGTTTTGCTTTTCGACGCATTGCGCCCAACACCCGAATTGTCGTTCGTGATTCGCGAATATGGTTGCCAAAGTGGTATAATTATTACAGCCTCGCACAACCCTAAAAAATACAATGGTTACAAAGCCTACTGGAATGACGGTTCGCAGTTGGTGGCTCCTCATGATGAAAATGTAATTGCTGAGGTTCAAAAAGTTAAAGTAGAAGATATTAAATTTAAAGGCAACGACGAGTTAATTACCATCATAGGTAAAGAAGTGGACCTGAAATTTATTGAAAAAGTAAAGACCGTATCCATTGCTCCTGATTTGGTGAAAAAGTATGCTGACCTGAAAATTGTTTATACGCCCATTCATGGAACTGGAGTGAAACTGATTCCCATGGCACTCAAAGCGTTTGGATTTACCAATATCATCCATGTACCTGAGCAGGACGTGGTAAGCGGCGATTTCCCTACCGTCATTTCTCCCAATCCTGAAGAGCCGGCAGCCATGAAAATGGCCATTCAAAAGGCCATGGAAGTGGATGCCGATGTTGTGATGGCCTCTGATCCTGATGCCGACCGTATTGGAGTGGCAGTGAAAAACCACCAGGGCGAATACATCATCGTCAATGGCAACCAAACTGCCATGCTATTTATCTACTACATTGTCACCAATATGAAGAAGAATAATTTGCTGAAAGGCAATGAATTCATCGTTAAAACTATTGTGACAACCGAAAAGATTGCTGAAATTGCACGAAGAAATAACATCGAATACTATGATGTTTATACGGGGTTCAAATTCATCGCTGAAACAATCCGCGACCTGGAAGGAAAGAAGAAATACATTGGAGGTGGCGAAGAGAGTTTCGGATTTATGCCCGCTGATTTTGTCCGAGATAAGGATGCTGTTTCTTCCTGCGCTCTGATGGCCGAGATTGCTGCATGGGCCAAGGATCAGGGTAAATCGTTGTATGAGTTGCTTCTGGATATTTATATGCAATATGGATATTCAAGAGAGAAAATGAAATATGTGGTCCGTGAAGGAAAATCTGGCGCTGAAGAAATTGAACGGATGATGGTGAATTTCCGAAACAACCCGCCCCTTCAACTGGGAGGTTCCAATCTGAAATATGTGAAGGATTACGATACCCTGATTGAGAAAAATATCTTAACCGGTGAGGAAAAGAAAATTGATCAAAAAATGACCATGAACGTATTGCAGTTTTTTACTGAAGACGGTACCAAGATCTCAGTGCGCCCATCGGGCACGGAGCCTAAAATTAAGTTTTACTTTGAGGTTACCGGTGAACTGAAAAACCGCTCCGATTTTGATGCTGTTGAGGCCATGGCCAATGAAAAGATCGACAATGTAATGAAAGAACTTGACCTTTAAATCAACAATGTTTGACCAATATACATTAAATAGTTTGAAATAAATAGTTTATCAACTAAAACCAATTAAAAATGAAACGTGTATTATTTACAGCAGTTGGAGCCTTGGCTTTTACTGTAATTTTTGCCCAGGGGAAAACTGATTTCCCTAAGACAACTGATTTCCCAATGAAACCTGAGATGACTGAAGTCTGGGAACCGGAAATTACTGTTGTTACTCCCGGAACATCTGTTGCTGATGCCCCATCAGATGCCATCGTGCTTTTTGATGGAAAAAATCTGGGTGCTGAATGGACCAACGAAGCAGGTACTGAACCCGGTTGGAAAGTGGCCGATGGTAGTGTAACTGTTACAAAAGGAGCCGGAACGATTCAAACGAAACGTACCTTCACTGATTTTCAGCTTCATATCGAATGGCATTCACCTGTCGAAGTAGTGGGTGAAAGTCAGGGCCGTGGCAATAGCGGAATTTTCCTTCAGGGAATCTATGAACTCCAGGTATTGGATAATTTCAATAACAGGACCTACCGCAATGGCCAGGCCGGAAGTTTTTACAAACAATATCCACCCTTGGTAAATGTTTCTAAAGGTCCGGGCGTATGGCAAGTATACGATGTAATATATACAGCGCCAAGGTTTAACCCAAATGGTACTTATTTTACACCACCTATGGTAACTGTTTTACACAATGGTGTTTTGGTACAAAATCATGTTGCTTTGCGAGGTCCAACCGAATACATCGGCATTCCTGAGTATTCTGTAAAACCTCACGGAGCTGGCCCAATCGTTCTTCAGGACCATGGCAACCCGGTAGGTTTCCGCAATATCTGGATTCGCGAATTGTAATATTATGCAGGCAAAGCTTTTTTTACAAAGGAAGCTTTGCCTTTTTTATATCAACTAATTGTCAATATCCTGTAAACGAATGACTTTAGTCCGGAAGTTTATAACTCTTATTCTCTTCTTTCCTGTATGTGCCTATGCTCAAACATTTACTTCATCCAATCTTCCATTGGTTGTACTCAATACCAATGGCCAGCAAATAGTTGATGATCCGAAAATTAGTGCTACCATGGGCATCATCTGGAATGGCCCTGGCAAGCGCAACACATTGACTGATCCCAAAAATGATTTTAATGGCAATATTAGTATCGAAATAAGGGGATCTTCCTCCCAAAGTTTTCTGAAGAAAAGTTATGGATTCGAAACCAAGTCCATCGACTTGGTGGATATGGACGTGTCGCTGTTAGGCATGCCGGAAGAAAACGATTGGGTACTTTATGCTCCCTATACCGACAAAACAATGATCCGCGATGTATTCACCTATACGATGGATGCTTCACTGGGCCATTATTCTCCCCGATGTCGTTATGTCGAACTTTTCCTCAATGGCAAATATGAGGGGGTTTATGTACTGATGGAAAAAATTAAGCGAAATACTAATAGGGTAGATATTGCAAAATTACTCATCACTGATACCACAGGTGAAAACCTGACGGGTGGTTACATCATTAAAATTGATAAATCAACCGGTGGTGGCGGTGGGGGCTGGACTTCTGATTATTCCAACGTCTATGGGAAAACATATTATCAATATGATTATCCCAAATCAAAAGAAATTACCTATCAACAAAAAACTTACATCCAATCCTATGTAAGGGGTATGGAAAAGGCTTTAAATCTTGAAAAATTTACCGGAACCGGAAGCTACCATGAATATATTAACGATTCTTCTTTTATTGATTTCATGATCGTCAACGAGTTTGCCAAAAATGTAGATGGCTACCGGCTGAGTTCCTATCTGTACAAGGGGAAGAATAAAATGATGAACTGTGGCCCTATCTGGGATTTTAACCTCACCTACGGAAATGCTGATTATTACAACGCTTGGACAACTACCGGTTTTCAGTATCAAGCCGATTTGCGAACTGATGATTGGCAAAATCCTTTTTGGTGGAATAAATTGATGAGCGATCCAATTTATGTCCAAAGGCTTAAAAAAAGATGGTCGGGTATCCGTAAAAATGAATTTTCTACTGCCCGCATCAATTTTGTGACCGACAGCCTTGTTACTCTTCTGTCGGAAGCTAAGGTGCGCAATTATCAGCGATGGACGGGTGTAATTGGATCTAAAATTTGGCCAAATTACTATGTTGGTGCCACTTATGCCGCAGAGGTTACCTGGATGAAGAACTGGATTACTAAACGATTGGCCTATCTTGATCAAATGTGGCCTTATGATTTTACAGACAACGAAGATCAACTGGTCTCCCATTCACTTTCTATCTATCCAAATCCGTTTACCGATCAGATCAATATTCAGTTGACGCCTTCAGTAAATGGAAGTGGTTATGCTGAACTATTTAATACTAGTGGAACGTTAATCCGAAAAGACAACATTGAAATTCAAAACGGGCAAATACAGCTTGAGTTTTCAGGAATCAAAATATTAAATCCTGCAATGTATGTGCTGCGAATTATACACAATAACAGAATTCTTCTGACGGAAAAGGTTTTGAAACGACCTTAACACAATCTGCTGGATACCAATGGGGTCCCGCGGTTTTTAACCGCGGCTGTAGCACCTTGCTATAAACTAAATCTGCTTTTAATTCTAGTATTCTTTACTTTTATCTTACTTCTAATTAGCGAAGCTTCATTCAAACTCCTTTCTTTTCATTTTTAATTATCTTTGCCGCAAATAAAAAATATCCAATGCAGGAAAAAATTCTTATACTTGATTTTGGTTCACAATACACACAGTTGATTGGCCGCCGCGTGAGAGAGTTAAACGTATATTGCGAAATCCATCCGTATAACCATTATCCCGCCATTGACGAAACAGTGAAGGGAGTGATAATGTCGGGTAGCCCATTTTCAGTAAGGGATGCCGTTGCTCCCAAACCCGATTTGTCGCTCATTAAAGGCCAATTGCCCTTATTGGGTGTCTGTTATGGGGCACAGTTTCTGGCTCACTATTTTGGTGGTGAGGTGATGCCTTCCAACTCCCGCGAGTACGGACGTGCCAATCTTGGCTTTGTGGATTCAACAAATCCATTGTTTAAAAATATAAGTGAACATACCCAGGTGTGGATGTCGCATGGCGATACCATCGAACGTATTCCTGAAAATTATCATATCATTGCCAGCACTGCCGACGTGGATAAAGCAGCCTTCCAGATTGAAGGTGAACCAACATTCGGCATTCAGTTTCATCCCGAAGTGTATCATACCACGGAAGGAACCCAGCTGCTGCACAACTTTGTAGTCGACATTTGCGGCTGTAAACAGGATTGGACGCCCGATTCTTTTATTGAAACTACCATCAAAGAACTTCAGGCCACGTTGGGCAACGACAAAGTTGTGCTTGGTCTTTCCGGCGGAGTTGATTCCTCGGTTGCCGGAGTGCTGCTGCATCGTGCCATTGGTAAAAACCTGACCTGTATTTTTGTTGACAATGGTCTGTTGCGCAAAGATGAATTTCAGCAAGTGCTTGACTCCTACCAAAATATGGGCCTGAATGTGATTGGTGTTGATGCCAGGCAGAAATTCTGGGACGATCTGGCTGGTATTAGGGATCCTGAAACAAAACGTAAAACTATTGGCCGCGACTTCATTGAAGTGTTTGATGTGGAAGCGCACAAAATACAGGATGTCAAGTGGTTGGCTCAGGGAACTATTTATCCTGATGTGATCGAATCGGTTTCGGTAAACGGGCCATCGGCTACCATCAAATCGCACCACAATGTGGGTGGTCTTCCAGCAAAAATGCACCTCAAAGTAGTTGAACCGCTGAAACTTTTGTTCAAGGATGAAGTGCGCAGGGTAGGGAAGGCCATGAATATGAAACCCGAGCTATTGAATCGTCATCCATTCCCGGGCCCTGGGTTGGGTATCCGTATTTTGAGCGATGTGACTCCCGAAAAAGTACGCATCCTTCAGGAAGCCGATGCTATTTTTATCAACGGCTTGAAAGAGTGGGGATTGTACGACAAGGTTTGGCAGGCTGGAGCCATGCTGCTGCCCGTTCAATCGGTTGGTGTGATGGGCGACGAGCGAACCTACGAAAATGTAGTTGCTCTGCGCGCCGTGGCTTCTACCGATGGAATGACAGCCGATTGGGTTCATTTGCCCTACGAATTCCTGGCCAAGATGTCGAACGAAATCATCAATAAAGTTCGGGGCATCAACCGCATCGTTTACGATATCAGCTCTAAGCCACCGGCTACCATAGAATGGGAATAATACCAAGACATAAATAGTTTGACTAAAAAAATAAAAAAAGGAGACTCAGCTGAGCCTCCTTTTTTTGTGTATTGATGATAGTTATTTGGAGGATGTGAATTCCATTTTCTCCTAGAACTGTTGATGATCAAGTCTTCTTTGAAAAAATCATGAAACCTACCGGAAGGCATCATGAATAATAAAGATAATAAGTAGATAATAAGTATATAATAAGCAGATAATAAGTACATCATTGCTAATTGGACTTATTAGGTACTTATTATTTACTTGTTATTTACTTGTTATTAATACAGTTCAACTAGTATTCACGATGATACCATCGATTTTTTGCTTTCAACATTGATTGACGGCAATGCTATTCGAACAGTAGCCCTTCGATCATCGACTGTGATGATGGAAGGGCTGCTGCCTATAAATGTGTTTATTTTAGAATGACTAGAAATCAGAATAATCAGTTGGATGAAGCAATGTGACGACTGCTTTAGAAACTGTATTCTTATATTCATCGAGTGACGAGAGTTTTTTCCAGTCGGGATGGGTACCGAAACTTTTCCAATGGGCATCATGCGCTGCCATGTCGGCAAAGGTGGACATGTACATCAGGTTGGGCATGGTACTTCCGGAAATAACTTCAGCATTAAACAAGGCGTTAAATTCGAGGGTTTTAAATAGTTTGATCTCGCCTCCTTCGTTAAACATCTTCACTTTCTGACGGAACAGGTTATCCGTAGGTCCTTCATAACTTCTCAACTCATAAATTCTTTCGGAAGGGGCAGTGCTGTAATTCGGGATAACGAAGTTGGGCGCCTCCTGAAATGCTTTGAGAAGAATAGATTCCTTGCGGATGTAGGGTTTTTGGTCAAACGGAGCGCCCAGAAAGTCAATTCCTTTGGTTTGAAATACCTTGTCTTTTTCAAGCACTTCCTGTATTTTGGCAAATTGGTCAAGCGATGTGAACGACATCCAGATGTAAACGCGTTTTCCTGAGGTGGTGTCACTTTCGATGGGCTTAAATACGCCCACTTTGTGGATTCCGGCACGGTGTAAGGCTGGTAGATAGGCGTTTTTCAAATAATTGTCCATCTTTTCTTCCTGTGCTTTTCCTGTTAAACGAAAGACTTGAATCTGGTAATAGTCGCGCGTTGCAGCCAAAGCTGAAAATGAAAATGTAAGAGCAAAAAAGGCCATCAGAATAAATGACCGGCTTAAATTTGTTAATTGGTTCATTGTATTTGATTTAATTGGTTTAAATGAATGGGTAAAGGTATCAATTATCTGGATTGAATGGAGGAATAACTTTTGGGAATCTTTAAATAGAATTGATCCTGCCTGGTCTCGAATGTATCCTGTAACAAAATGTCTTTGGAATTTGATACAAATTTAATAGTAATAATTCATAATATTTTAGCTTCAAAATAAAACATTTAATTGGATCAATTGAACTTTTTAAGGGGAAAAAGAAAACATGCCAAAAATGACACTTAAATAACCTTATTTTCTTTCTTTTTAACCTTAGTAACAGGTCAAAACTATTAATCCATACCTTATTTGTCTTATTTATATATTTACTAAAGTGTTCATATTTAAGCATATATAAGGTAAATAAGGTTGGCGAATAGGGGGTTAAGTTGGATCACATGATATTGTTGCGTGGAAAGCATCCCGAGTACTCGGGATTAAAAACCAACCTTTTTTTAATTCAACCTTAGTAACCTTGAGACCCGCACTATTTAATTTTAGGAAAATAATTCATAAATCATTGTATATCAATACTAATTATAAAGCGTATATAAAGTGAACTACATCAAGAAAATCGCTGAGTACTGGGGAGAAAGTGCTCATATGATGAGTTATTTTAGACAATTCCTATAATGTATTACCGAGTTGTCTAAAATTCAGTAATAAAAACATAATGAGTGTACCGAATTATTGAATTCTATTTTCATAAGATAGATAAGATTAAGGTTGCGGGGCTGATATAAGTTACTAAGATTTTATAAAAAAAACATAACTGAATATTGGTTTTTAAAACTCTTCCCCACAAAATATGATTTTGCAATTTAAGCATTCTGATCTAGAAATTCTTCCAGTACTTCCATAAATAGCTGTGGCTGCTCGGCATGAAGCCAGTGCCCTGCATTTGGAATTACGTGAATGATTGCCTGAGGATATATGTGACGGATGGTTTGATAGTCTTCGGGAAGTATATAATTTGAATTTTCGCCTTTGATAAATAGTACAGGATAATTAAAAATTGGCAGTCGGTCGTCGAACCATCTGGCGTTGACCCCGCTAATAATTTCATCCAGATTGTCAAACAATATCTGAACATTGAGGCGCCATTCAAACTTGGGGTTTTCCTTTTTGCGGTGTACATTCTTCAGCAAAAACTGAACGATCGACACACTGTCAATGCGTTCAAGCAAATAATTCTCGACTTCTTTTCTGGATTCCATTCTGCTGAAATCAATGTTAAGCATAGCCTGCATAATATTTTTGTGCAAAAAATACTGACTTTCATCTTTCAGTAAAAAATAATCTTTGGGTGCTATATCTACAACAATCAGTTTTTCAATGCGTTCAGGATAATCGGCAGCAAAACACATGGTTGCTTTCCCACCCATGCTGTGGCCCATAAGAATTGCTTTTTCAATTTTATGCTGATCGAAAAAGTCGGCAAGATCGTTTTTCAGGACTTCGTAATTGTGCTCCTGCGAGTTGGGCGATCGGCCATGATTTCGCTGGTCAATCATGTAAACTTTATAGCGGGAACTAAGCTTTTTACCCACCGTCAGCCAGTTATCCGACGAACCATACAGCCCGTGCACAATTACAAGAGGAAATCCTTCTCCTTCTTCTCTGAAAAAAAGGTTCATATACCAGATTATTTCAGACAGGAAAGGTATTCCTGAATGGTATTTTTTAAACCCAGGTAAAGTGCATCAGCAATCAAAGCATGACCTATGGAAACTTCATCGAGAAATGAGACGTGGTCATTGAAAAAACGCAGATTTTTCAAGTTTAAATCATGGCCTGCATTAATGCCAAGGCCCAGTTGATGTGCCAATACGGCCGCTTCTTTAAAGGGGGCCACTGCCTTGAGGGGGTCAACCAGATATAATTTTGCAAATGATTCGGTAAACAGTTCCACCCTGTCGGCTCCACTATCTTTAGCCCCTTTAATCATGGCATTCACCGGATCAACAAAAAGAGAGGTACGGATTCCTTCAGCTTTGAAACGGGCCACTACTTCTTTGAGGAACGATAAGTGGGTCACTGTATCCCAACCGTGGTCGGAGGTCAGTTGAAGTGGATTGTCAGGAACCAATGTTACCTGGTTGGCCTTTACATCAATCACCAGTTTAATAAATTCCTCGCTGGGAAATCCTTCAATATTTAACTCAGTGGTAATGTGCGGTTTAATATCAAAAACATCTTGTTTTCGGATGTGCCGTTCATCGGGTCTTGGATGAATAGTAATTCCTTGAGCGCCAAATTTTTGGCAGTTAATTGCTACTTCCAAAACATTTGGTATATTTCCGCCCCTCGAATTTCTTAATGTTGCTATTTTGTTTATATTTACACTCAGTGTGGCCATAATCTAAAATTTATTATGGGCGCAAGTTACAATTTTAGATTTGATTAAATTCGTACTGAAAAATGAATATTGAAAACTGAATATTGAATACTAAAAACTGAATACTAAAAAAACTATGATAGCACAAAACCTTATTTCAGACGTGATCCCACCTTTGAGGCTTACGGATAGTGGCCAGAAAGCGCTCAACTGGATGGAAGTGTTCAGGATTTCACATTTGGCCGTTGTGGAAGACCAAAGATTGGTGGGTTTAATATCTGATAAAATCATCTATGATTTAAATATCATTGATAAACCTATGAGTGATTATGTGGGGCAAATGCTTACGCCCCATGTTCGCTCGAACCAGCATGTTTATGAAGTATTTGCGCTCATCTCAAAGCTTAAACTGAGCGCCGTGCCGGTACTCAACCTTTATCATGAATACATGGGAATGATTACTGTTTTCGATCTGGCTCAGAAGTTTGCTGATTTGGTAGCTGTGAAGGAGCCCGGAGGAGTGATCGTATTGGAACTGAATTCGATAGATTATTCCTTGACGCAAATCGCACAAATAGTGGAAGGCAATGATGCCAAAATCCTTAGCTTTTACATCAATGAGGAAAAAGATTCGAAAGTGATGAATGTAACCTTGAAAGTAAATGTAGTGGATTTGTCATCAATAATTCAGACATTTGTACGCTATGATTACAATATCAAGGCGGTTTACATGGATGAATCAATTATTCAAAATTTATATGATGACCGTTACGATCAATTGATGAAATTTATGAATACATGATGTCATACTAAGGAATAAGGAATAAGGAATAAGGAATAAGGAATAAGGAATAAGAAATAAGAAATAAGGAAAAAGGAATAAGGAATAAGGAATAAGGAATAAGGAATAAGAAATAAGGAATAAGAAATAAGGAATAAACACATAGAAA
>Ga0123337_10006861_pt1 | contig 10754 bp, 5 predicted proteins | sample frozenSSSSmetaG_FD_89792 | JGI IMG/M metagenome (GOLD analysis project Ga0123337, IMG submission 89792) | Glacier valley bacterial and archeal communities from Borup Fiord, Nunavut, Canada, to study Microbial Dark Matter (Phase II) -... | ecosystem: Environmental > Aquatic > Freshwater > Ice >...
CCTCTCAGCGAAGACAGCTTGACGTCTTTGCCGCTGCGGTCTTTGGCAGTGAAATCCGGGGCGGGCTTGCCCTCATATTTCGCGCTCTGTGCCTGCAATTGCGCTTCTTTTTGTGCCTGTGCCGCTGCGGCTTTCGCCTTGGGATCGGTGAACTTGGCGACCATTTTCGCTCGCGGTGGCGCAATGAAAGTAAACATAGACGCTTCGATCGGCTGATTCACTTTGACATCCGTGAAGGTTTCCGTCAGCGTGGCGCTGCCGTTGTCCTGCGTCTGAACCACTTTTGCTAGGGTATGCGCATCGGCATCGAAATAGTAGGTCGCAGTCGATCCGTGTGCAGTGCGAGTAAGCGGTATCCACTTTTTGCCGTTTTCCACTACTGGAGCGCCGACCGTCATTCTTTTCAGCTGCACGTTCATGCCCTTGTCCGCTGTCGCATTGCCCTGCAGCATCATGGCGATCAGGTAGGTGCCGAGCGGCTGGAATTCTACGTCATCGACGATATTGATGTCCTCATAAGTTGCACCAGCAGGAATTTGGGTGTACTCGGAAGTCTGGACGCGATAGTTGTAGAACGACTTCCCGTCGCTCAAAGCGAGCACATAGTAAGCAGGAACCGAGGCGTAGCGAAATTTGTTCGGTCTCTCGAGTGCGAGTGTGAACTGCCCGGCTCGCTGTACGACACCCTGGTCGGTCTTCTGCTCGATTGCATAAGTTGCGGTATGCTGGTAGGACTTATACTTTTTGTAAACGGCCGTGCTGCTTTCGAGCAGCGCGGCAGCTTCGGCGTTCAGACCTGCTTTCATACCTGGCGATTGTATTGCTGAGGATGCTGCAGACGGTGCGGCAGGTATTTCGTCTGGCGTCTGGTTCCTGCATCCCACCAGAGGACTGACTGCCAGTACGCAGACAAACGCAAGGCGGGTGTGGCTGTTCATCGAAAAATCTCCCTGACTGATGGATAGTCTCATGACGAAGACGAGGTGAACAAACGGATGAAAATTGACGGTAGTTCATAGTGTCGAAATTGGCGGAGACGCCAACAGCAGATCGCTGCATCCCCACGTTCTATCCGCTATTCTACCAGCAAAAGCAACCATTACGACCGCCGAAACGCATTGAGTGCCGCAGTCGAGTATCAGAAACAGACGAGACCATAAAAAGCCCGAAGAAGAGCAGTCTTCTTCGGGCGTGATACGCTTCTCATCTATGCTGTGTCAGCAGTCGAATGCTGACAGAATGTGTATTACTCCCCCTCCTTACGAAGGAGGGGGTTGGGGGGTGGTTAGCCTCCGTCCAATCCAATAGGAACTACTTTGCAGCGATCTGAATGCCGAGGCTTTTCAGTGCATCCATATAGAAGCTCTTTTCGTGCGAGCCGATCGCGTAGGTGCGGACGATCCCGTCCTTGTCGATAATAATCGTCGTCGGGATGCCATGTACGCCATACAAACTCGTCGCGATCGAGGTAGCGCTCTTATCGGCTGCCGGATCGAGCAGTACGGGCATCGTGTACATGCTATTCTCTTTCAGGAAGTTCAGACAGTCGTCTTTTTTGTCCCATGTATCGACCGCGAGCACGGCGACATCCTTGCCGTACTTCTCATGGATTTCCTGAATGCTGGGCATCACGGCGCGGCACGGTCCACACCAGCTCGCCCAGAAGTCTATGACCACGACTTTGCCTTTGAGCGAGGAAAGTGAAATGTCCTTACCGTTCAGGTCTTTGGCGGTGAAGTCCGGCGCAGGCTTGCCTTCATATTTGGCGATCAGCGCTTTGGTCTCTGCCTCGGCAGCCGCGTTTGGATCGGTGAATTTAGCGACCATTTTGGCTTTGTCGGGTGCCGTAAACTTGAATACAGACGCTTCGATAGGCTGATTCACCTTCACATCCGAGTAGGTTTCCGTCAGCGTGAAGCTGCCGTTTCCCGCAGTCTGTACCACTTTGCCGAGCGTATGTGCCGCGGCATCGAAATAGAAAGTCATCGTTGAGCCCTGTGCGCTGAGGCCCAGCGGAATCCATTTTTTGCCCGCCTCCATTACCGGCGGGCCGACCTTCATTGCCTTGAGTTCAGGTGTGAACTGCTTGTCGGCAGTTGCGTCGCCCTGCAGCATCAATGCGATCAGATAGGTGCCGAGCGGCTGGAACATCACGTCGTCTACTAAGTTGATGCTTTTGTAGGTGGGACCGACAGGGTTTTTGGTGTATTCGGCAGTTTCACCATGATAGTTGTAGAACGACTTGCCATCGCTGACGGCAAGCACACTGGTATTCGGAACAGAGGCGAACCGAAATTTGTTTGGGCGCTCGAGTGCAAGCGTGAATTTCAGGGTCTGTTTATTCACACCTTCTTTTGTTTTCTGCTCCACTGAATAGATAGCCGTATGCTGATACGATTTATATTTCTGGTAGACAGCGGTGCTCTGATCGATCAGAGCGGCGGTCTCGGGGCTCAGACCGGCTTTCACGCTTGCAGAGGGAGCCGCAGGCGGGGCGGCGAGTGCGGCGTTCGTGCAGCCCAGCAGGGGACTTACTGCCAGCACGATGCCGATGGCAAAACGATTGGTGTTGCGCATGAGAACTCTCCTTATTAGACGAACTGTCTCGTATAAGCTGATCACACTTGATCACGAATGTGTCAGCGCTGACTATCCGATATTTTACCAGCAAAAACAAACATTCAACCGTTATCTGCAAAAAGCAAGGTTGAAATTGTTCACGAAGGTTAATGTACGCCGCATGGAGTCCGTTGATATTCTGCTTGCCGATGCGAATAGGGCGCGGCAAGCAGAGCCCCTACAAATGCGTGGGAGTATGATCTTTTTGAGTCCCTTAGCGTGATAGAGAAGTTATGGACGCAACTTTAAAAGCCGACTGCTGGGGAAGCTTATATCGGTATGGCATATCCAGCCGCGCAATCTGATGCGCGTTTTTGGGCGGCACATATTCGAAAAGCGATGCCGCTATCGGCTTGTTGATTTTCACGTTCTCGATAATCTCTGTAACCTTGACGCCGAGGGAGGCCACATCGAAAATCGCCTTCAAAAGCAGATGCGTCTGCGGGTCGAAATAAAATCGGACGGGTGCTTCATCGGGCGCCAGCGGCGCGGTGAGCAGGTCGTACTTTTTCCCGTCCTCGACGAACCCCAACTGCACACTCCCTTTTTCCAGTCCGGTGAGTATCACTTTGTCAGCATAGACATCGCCCTGCAGCATCAGCGCGATCAGATAGTTGGCGAAAGTAAACGAGACGTCATCGACGATATTGATGCCTTTATAGCCAGTCGGAGCGGTCGTGCGGGTGTACTGGTGGGCGCGTCCTTTGAAGTTGACGAACGTCTTCCCATTGCTGACGGCAGCATCGCTGTCCACTTCATCCGACTTGTAGCAGAAACGGTTCGGGCGCTCGAGCGCGAGTGTATATGTCGCCGTCTCATTCATCGGTCCCTGACTGGTTTTGCCTTTGATAAGATATTCCGCGATATGCTGATACGACTTCATTCCTGAATAGACAGCGGTAGACTGTTTGAAAAGGCTGATAATTCCGGGTTTCACATTCGCCGTCGGACTTTGTACTGCAGCAGGCGGATCGGCAGAAACAGAGCTCGAGATGAATGCAGCGCCTGCCACGCAGAATGCAGCGAGCACAAGTCGCCCTTTCCGCAACCGGGACGCTGCGCCAGACCGAAATCGTCTCATACCACTTTCCATCCGATCCTGCGCTTCTATTCGCTTCCCGCTTTTCATCTGGTCCTGATGTCCATGTAAAATCTTCGCGATGCTGTTCATCGTCCGTCCGGTAGTCTCCGTCATTGTCGTGCTCCTGCTCAATGCGACATAATTTTCGTACAGGGTAACAATTCACTCGCCCGTCCCGAGGCAAACTTTAAGAACGAGTGTGTTCTCCCCCCTCCTTTTCCTTTGTTCAATGAGGGGGTTGGAGGATGGTTCTTCCTCCTTACGAAGAAGGAGGTTGGGGGATGGTTACCTGTACAACATCGATATTCTGCACCTATTATAACGCCATTTTTCAGCGTTTGCGCGGCTGTTCCTGTGGAGGAGCAGGAAGCAGTTCCGAGAGAGCGTCGAGCAGCATCATTCGCGGAAATGCAGTGCGAATATTGCCGAGCGTTCCCTTGACAAATTGTGTGATTCTTCCATCGCGACCGATCACGACCGCCAGCGGAACTTCGGTGAGCCCGTATTGCCGCACCGCCAGCGACACGCTTTTGAGTTTCTGCGCAGGATCGGCGAGCAGCGGCAAAGTGATCTCGGGATGGCGCTTTTTATAAAGGTCGAACCCATCGAACGTGTCCCATGTATCGACAACGACAAATGCTGCGCCCTGTGACGCCAGGGAGGTGTTTAGTTCCTGAGCGACCGCGAGCAGTGCGCGCATAGTTTCGTCGGAAAGGGTTAGAAAAATAAGAACGACGATTTTACCGCGCTGTCCGCTCAGCACAAAACTCTTGTTTTTCTGGTCGCGCATCGTGAAATCGGGGGCGAGCGTGTTCTCGAGGTTCTCAGTCAAAAACTCGAGAGTATGGGTGAATTGCGCGACCGTTTTCGCCTCTGCCAGCGAAGTCAGGGTGAAAAAAGCTGCTGGCTGCGGCTTGTCCGTCTGTACCTCGGAGAGCGTTATACTCAGAGATATCGCCATATCTCTGCGACGTACGAGCCATTTGCGAACGCGGTTTGTGGTAGGATCGAAGTAGATATCGAACGTGTTCTGCTCGGTCGGAACGCGCAGCACATGGCTGACCTGTCCTGCCTCAGATGCGTCCGGCAGTATCACTGCAGCAGCAAGGCATCGAGACGTAAAAGTCTTTGAGTCGGCTGTGGCTGTGCCGTCGAAGAGTGAGGCGATCAGCAGTTCCGGCAGATCGACGAAGTTGGCGGCGGCGTAAACCTTTTCGAGTGACGCCTGTAGTGTGGCACCGGATTTGGTATGGATCGTTTCGGGAAGATCGTAGCGCGTGATCTTAATAGTCTGCCCGTCTCCCACGCAGGCATAGTCGACTCGGTAGTCGTCGCTGCTTCGCAGCAGTGAAGGTTTGACACAGAATTTGCCGGTTCGGTCGAGCGCGTACAGTACACTCTCCGCCTGCTCGTCCACCGTCCCGGACAGATCGCCGATGCTCTCGCTCAGAGTGCGCTCGAGCGTCGCGCGCTGACGCTTCGTAGCGCCTGCGAAAGCTTTTCGCGCCACATCGCCGATGCGCTGTACGAGCGCCAGACGTTGCGCAGAGGTAGGGATCGACTGGAAAGTATGCCCAATTTCGGTGCGCAGATTATCGCGTAATGCGGCATACTGCGTCGGCGACACGACAGGCTTTGCGGTTTCGAGCACTTCCATAACCAGCATTTCGGTGCGGCTGAGTGCGCTGGAGGGCACGACGACTTCCGTATGCTGGTACGATTGAAGCTTGCGGTATCCTTCCTGAGCCGCGCGCAGGAGAATTTTCACTTCCGGTCTGGGTGTCAAAACAGGAAGTGAAGCGGACGTCTGCTCTGTTCTAAGCGGCTCTGCCCCGACCGGCGCGGCAAACCAACTGCTCCCGGCGATCAGCGCCGGGAGCAGTCCAAAACCTAGTTTCGTTCCCAATCGTGCTGTCACGTTACAGTTCTCGCCTTCATTCGTCCTGCGTTACTCGCTCGACACTGCGCCGTAAGGCGGCTGTTATCCAACACCGGTATCTACTCCGGACTGTCAACCATCAGCAGCCGAAACCGCTACATATCTTCCTCTTCATACTCGACAATTCGCCGCTCGAATTTTTCGAGTTCGACACTGAGAAGCGCATGCAGTTCCGTATCGCTTTCCTTCGCCTCGGCGATCGCGCCATACAGATAATCGTAGCCCTCGATCGGGCAGCCCTCGACGACGAATTTACGTGCGCGCGCGCCAACCTTGAACGCGATCATCTGCTTCGAGGTGAGCGGGAGACGGGTCATGCAGGCTCGTTATCATCCGAGAAATCCGGTTCCGAATCTCGCTTTACTTCCCTGCTGGAATCACGGTCGAAATTTTGCTCGGAACTCGGCTTCGGAGGTGCGGAAAAGCCGGGAGGCGGCATCAGAGCGCGCTCAGGATTCTCGCTGGCGCCATCCGCCGCCAGCACATCGTCACCCTCGAGTGAACTCCCGACCCGCCTGCGTCCACGACCACGACCGCCGCGTCTTCTTCTGCGGCGCGCTCCCGCTTCGTCACTGCCAGGCAGTCCTCCGATCAGCGCTTCAATGCGAGCATCTACAGCCTGTAAATCCACTTTAGCTGTTTCATCGAGTACTGTAGCCCTCGCCTCAGACGCAAATTCGTCTTCCGAATCTTCGGGCATCGGCATCGCCAGTACTGCCTTCAACGTCTCGAGATCTTCGCGCAGCGCGTCGGAATTGCTGTCCAACTCACGGCTGCTGAGCAGCGGTCGCTGAGGCTCCCGGGGTGCGCGGCGCGGAGCAGGTCGCGACTCTGGAGCAGAGGGAGGCTGACCGCCACTCGTCGACTTATCCGTTCGATCGTTTCGGTCTCGGTCCGTCCGATTCTTTTCCATGCGGTCGAATCGTCCGGTTCTTTCGGGCCTCGAAGTGCGTTCAGGACGCGGTGAAATATCGCTGCTTTCCGGGCGGCTGACGCTTTGACTGCCTCCAATAGATGCTTCGTTGTCCACCCGATTGTCGAGGGCAGAGTTGTCTAGTCGGTTTTGGGAGAGATCAGCATGTATGGTTGGCTCGACGCGCGGCAATGGATCCCCTGTCGTGCCACGAGTGCTGCGATCGCCTCGTTCGTTCCGGTTTTCGTTTCGAGTGTCGTTCCTGTTTTCATTCCGGCTGTCATTTCGACCTTCATTTCGACCTTCATTTTCGTTATCGCTTCTGCTATCATTGCGATAGTCGTTCCGATTATCACTGCGGCTATCAGTACGAACATCGTTTTTATCATCGAGCAGTATACGATCGCGCCCAGTCTCGGGCAGTGAGATGTCGGGCAGCCCACGCGCAAACAGCTGCTCGGTTGTGCCAACACAGAACGTTTGTGTGGCTCCGGCTTTGAGGAAATAGCGATATTCGCGTGTTTCGTCGGCAACCAGACGGCTCGCGGTTACGTCGTAGAGACCCGTTCGGAAGGGAAGACGCAGCGTGCGCTGCCCGTCGCGGGCGGCATGAACGCTCACCCAGCCATTGCCGATCGTCACGACATCTTCGCCGCCCGCCGTCCACAGATGCACGCCCGCGTAGCGACAGATTCCGCGCAGCAGTTCCAGCGGCAGGACGGGATCGCCGACAAACACCGACTTCCATGCGCCGAGATTTTTGACCGCCATCGACGGCAGTCCTGTCTGATGATATTCCGCAAGCACGATGGCGTCGGGATCATCGACATAAAACGATGGGTTGAGCCGTTCGCGGTTGCCGATTTCTCGGCCCGGCAGCCGATCGGTGAGGGGGTGCTGAGGTTCGACAATGCGCGAACCGACCTCCGAGTTCCACTCCTGCTGGCGCAGCGTCAAACCGATCGCGTTCGTGGCGACTTCTTCCATCACCCCGCCGACTCCGGGTCGCGCTTCGCAGGTTCCGGGCGCGTAGAGGAAGGCGAGCGTTTTGCCGCCGTTTTGCAGTTTCTCTTTGATCGCGGCGCGCTGTTCGGTCGTCAGGCGATAGGGTGTTAGAAAGAGGTAGAGTTTCGCGTCGGTCGGGAAAGTGTCTGTCAGCAGGTCGCTTTGCAGGTAGGTGCCGGAAGAGACTCCTGCCCTCTGGAGGGTATCTCTGAGCCCATTGGTCAGCCGCCGGAAAAACGGCTCGCCCTTTTGAATGTGGAGCAGACTTTTCTCGTCGATCAGCGCGATGACTTCCGGTGAGTCCGGTTTGCCCTGTGTGAGTTTTGCCTGATCGGTGTAGGCACGGATCGTCGTCCAGAGATCGGCATTGTCGAGCCAGCCTTCGCCCCACAAATCCATCCAGCCGATGCCGGTGCCCGTTGCAAGAGCGCGTCCGATTGAACGCGACTGTGCCTGTTCGGTAGAGTTGAGATCGGTCAGGCGTGGGTTGAAATCTTCCGGGTCCTGGAGTTCGGGCGCGAGATACGTTTTGGTATCGTCTTCGGAAATCCAGAGTTTGTTATAGAGCGCAAGTGAGGAGACCGGCGCCGGAAGCGATGCTGCGCCCATCGGTTTGCGGTCACGATACGAGGGTGGTCCCGAGATCAGGTCGATTGCAGTCGAGCGAAGCAGCATATCCAGTGCGAGATGCCCGCTGAAGCCGTGACCGAACTCGAAAGTGTAGCCGTAGCAGACCGAAACGAGCGCGTTGTTCGCGCTTGCTTTTTTGACCGCTCTGGCGAGCGCGATCAGGCGTCTTGCCGTGCTTTCCGACGTGAATTCCTGAAAGTCGATCGTGCTGCGTTCGCGACGCGGTTCATAAAATGCCCGCTGCATCACGGGCTTCGCCGGAACCGCAGGTATCTCGGCGGTGTGAAACTGGACGTTGCCATCGTACCAGGCGGCGCGGAGCAGAATCAGGCTGTCCTTGTATTTCTCGCGCAGCCAGTCGCGGAAAGCGTCGCGATTGGCGGTGCTGCGATCGTAGCCGAGATCGGCGGGCTGAAACCATTCGCCGCGCTCGAGGTGATAAGCGAAGACGCGACCGCCCCACAACTGCTGACCGAGATGTTCGATTAAAGTGGTGAGGGAGCGTTCGCACGCCTGCCAGAACCGTTCGCTCGTGATCGAAGGATCGCCTTTGGAGTCATCGGCATAGGAGGCGATTTCGGTGGGGTATTCCCGCTTCCAGCCACGCGCTGGCACGAAAACGATCCGGGGCATGATATAACCATCCGGGTCGGCGTCGATCAGAGCGCGGAGTCTGGCATCGATCGCGTCGAGCGCGGCAGACGTTTCGCCGAGTGGGCATATCAGTTCGACCAGAGTCGAATGAAGATGTACACCTGCTTCTGCGGCGCGGCGTACCTCCGATATTACGCGCTCGCTGCTGCCGCTGTCTTCCATATTGCCGAAGAAAAGCACGGGCGGAAAGGGAATGTCGTCGATACGAATCTGGGGAACGCCATTGTGCGGCACGAGGTGTGCACCGACCGCCAGATCGATTGGCTCTTCATAGACGACTTCGATAACAGGTTCGGGTTCGACTGCCGTCTCGACTACAGCCGCAGCAGCAAGCGGCTCCTCCTGATTCTTGTCCCCTCGTCGATTTCGCCCGCCGCGTCGGTTTCGTCGTCCCCGCTTGTTGCCATCCTCATCAACGTCGGCGGAGACCGAATCCGTTTCTGCCCCTGTCGGCGCAGTGCTGATTTCCAGCGACAGGGCCGCATTGTCGATTACTGAGTCCACAGCTGGCAAAGCCGCAGCATCTATTGATTTGGCGCGGCGCGTACGTTCACGTCGGCGTTTCGGATTTACCGGGGAGCCAGAGTCGTCGGCAGAAGCATCTATCGGAGCGACAGGCTTTTCGGCACCTGTCTGCGCTGCTTCTGGTTCCGGGCTGTCGGGAAGTCTTGACGTGTCAGCGTCAGAAGTCGGCTGAGGCTCGACTCTGGAGAAAGGAGCGTTGTCCGTACGTTTGGTACGGACTCCTCGCCGCCTTGCAGCGGGAACTGGCGCGTCCGCGGCGGCTGTTGGCGCGGACTCGATGCTGGTTTCTGGAGTAGTATCAGCGGGTACTGGCTCGGTCGAGGGCGGCGATTTCGCGCGGCGTGAGCGAGGCACAGGCTTTGCAGCAGGCTCGGGGGCTGACGTTTCCGTCGTGCTGGCGGGCTCCGCAGGCGTCGCCTCCACAGTCGTACGCGTGCTTGTACGGCGGCGTACAGGTTTGACATCGGCAGGTTCATTTGACGATGATTTGGACGACGATTCAGCTGGCGTGGAAGCTGGCGTATGTTGAGGATTGCTGGCTGCGATTGTCGGCTCAGCGGCTTTACGGCGTCGCTTGCTGCTTGCGGGCGGATCTCCTGAAGAGGGCTGGGGCGCGGATGCTGCGTCAGACTCTGCGGCTCTGGCACGACGGCGTCGGGCTGGTGCGGCAGGCGGCGCATCCTGTGAAGACGCTTCCGGCACGGAATCGGGGGCGCTGTCCTGATTAGGCGCAGACTCCGAACCCGGCGGGAGTTCGTCGTAACTCATGCAATTTTCTCCTGATTTGCTGTGGCAAACTATGTGCGGGCGAACCCTCCGGGGCAATTGTCCGACAGCCGCGCCTGCGCTCATGCCACCGGGCATTCCGCGTTCGGCGCTGAATTCCAATAAACTCTGTCGAAACTACTTCGCAGTAAAGGTCGGGTCGGTGGCAGGGTGAAGTCTTTCGGCAAGGCGGGATAAGAATGGTATAAACCCGTTGCTTATATTATACTCTATCGCGCAGGGCGGGTCAATCACTTATTCAGAGATATTGCCAGGAAATTGAGCAGTGATCCGTAAGCACGAGGTGGAGATTCTGTGCAAACGGAAATATTCTCCCCTATCCACACATTATCAGGCGGCGGCGCAGTTTGATTTTCTGGTTTCGGTACGCAGCAGGGAGTAGTATTTGTAAGCTGAAAATTGCCTGTGACAAGCCGCACACGGAAAAATTCGCAGCCTGAAGAATGTCGAAGTTTTCGGAGTATTAAGGAGTAAGTATTAAGGAGTAATAGTATGGGTAGCTCTGCATTAAAGTGTGAAAAGCGGGTGTAGCGGCACAAGTGGGTCTGGCAAAATCGTAAAGTTGGTTACGACACCAAAACTTACGGAGTTTGCCATGAACC
>Ga0123337_10006864_pt1 | contig 10751 bp, 14 predicted proteins | sample frozenSSSSmetaG_FD_89792 | JGI IMG/M metagenome (GOLD analysis project Ga0123337, IMG submission 89792) | Glacier valley bacterial and archeal communities from Borup Fiord, Nunavut, Canada, to study Microbial Dark Matter (Phase II) -... | ecosystem: Environmental > Aquatic > Freshwater > Ice >...
GAATGGTACTTCCTGCCGTTCTACGCGATCCTGCGCGCCATCGACTTCAATTTCCTGTTCATCGACTCCAAGCTCGGCGGCGTGATCTTCTTTGCCGGCGCGCTGCTGATCCTGTTCTTCGTGCCGTGGCTGGATACCTCGAAAGTGCGGTCGGGCACGTTCCGGCCGATGTTCAAGTGGGTCTACTGGATCTTTGTCGCCAACTTCGTGATGCTGGCCTATCTCGGTGCGGCGCCGGCCGATGGCTCGGTGCTGGGCATCCCGGTACCGTGGTTCTCCAAGATCTGCACCGCCATCTACTTCCTTTACTTCCTCGTCGCTCTGCCGCTGCTTGGCCGGATCGAGACACCGCGGGCGCTGCCGCCCTCGATCTCGGAATCGGTGCTGAAGCCCGGCGCTGTGACGCACTAAGCTTCGGGGCATGCGACACATGAACAAGATCAAGAGCATCCTCGGCGCGCTGGCCATCGGCCTCGTCGCTTTCGCCGCCCCGGCGATGGCGCAGGAGGGGCACGCCGCCCCCGAGATCAAGAAGGAACCGTGGACCTTCGCCGGCGTCTTCGGCACCTATGACCGCGACCAGTTGCAGCGCGGCTTCCAGGTGTTCAAGGACGTCTGCGCGAGCTGCCATTCGGCGCACCTGCTGGCCTTCCGCAACCTGTCGGAGCCGGGCGGTCCGGAATATGACGAGGCTCAGGTGAAGGCTCTCGCGGCCTCCTACGAGATCGCCGACCCCGACGCCGAAGGCGGCAAACGTCCGGGCGTCGCGGCCGACCGCTGGCCGTCGCCGTTCGCCAGCGATCAGGAAGCACGTGACGCCAATGGCGGCTCCCTACCGCCGGACTTCTCGGTAATCGCCAAGGCGCGCGGCACCACCCAGCCGTTCCCCTACTGGCTGCTCAACTACATCACCCCTTATGCCGAAGGCGGTCCGGACTACATCCACGCGCTGCTGAATGGCTACGAGGAAGAGGTGCCCGAGGGCGTGCTCGGTTCGGACGGCAAGCCATTCGTGCTCCCCGAGGGCAAGTATTTCAACCACTACTTCCCCGGCTACGCGATCGGCATGCCGCCGCCGTTGTCGGATGGTGCCGTGACCTACGATACGCCTGAGGAAGGCGTGGCGCCGGTGCCGCAGATCCTCGATCAGTACTCGCGCGATTTCGCGGCCTTCGCCATGTGGGTGGCCGAACCGCACCTGGTGGCGCGCAAGGAAGCGGGCATTCAGGTGCTGGTGTTCCTGATCGTGTTCGCCGGTATCATGTACATGGTGAAGCGCCGCCTGTGGACGAAGGTCGAGCACTGAGCTCCGACCATCGCTGAAATCTTGAGGGGCCCGATGGGCCCCTCGTCATTTGTGGGTTACCGGCTTGCGGTCCGGCGCGCGGTCGCAGATATTGTCCAGACGAACCTTGGGAGACCGCGCATGTCCATCCTGCGTACCGCGATCACCGCCGCAACGCTGGCGAGGCGTGTCGCCATGCATCCGGCCGTACTCGCTGTGGCGCCGATGATCCTCAATCCCAAGGTGCAGGCTGCGGCCCGCGACGCAACGCTCACCGGCGCCTACAAGGCCGGCCAGCTGGCGCGGAAAATCCTCAACAGCACCAAGCGCTGAGGCCTGTCGGAGCGGCAAGGCCGAGGGCAGATTCGGGCTTTCGCGCGACGCCGGGAGACCATAGGGTCACCGGCGTTTGTGTTTCCAGCCGGCGTCAACCCAATGCTCGACCTCAAGTCCCTCGTCCGCACCATCCCCGACTATCCGAGGAAGGGCATCCTGTTCCGCGACATTACCACGCTGATCGAGAACCCCGCGGGTTTCCGCGAGAGCGTAGAGCGTATCGCGGATGCACACCGCGGCCTCGGCATCACCCATGTCGCCGGCATCGAGGCGCGCGGCTTCATCTTCGGGGCAGGGGTGGCGATAGCGCTCGGGGTCGGCTTCGTACCGGTGCGCAAGAAGGGCAAGCTGCCCGGCGAGACGATCGGCCAGAACTATGCGCTCGAGTACGGCGTCGATACCATTGAGATCCATGCCGACGTGCTCAAGCCGGGCGACAAGGTACTGCTCGTCGATGACCTGATCGCCACCGGTGGCACAGCGCTCGCCGCCGTCTCGCTGCTGCGCCGCACCGGAGCAGAGGTTAAGCATACCGGCTTCGCCATCGACCTGTTCGATCTGGGCGGCGCCGAGAAGCTCCGGCAGGTCGGAGTCGAGGTGTTCAAGCTCATCGATTTCGAGGGGCACTGAGGCGCCGGTTCCGGCCTTTCCAATGCAGGGTATTGAAGGCGACCGGTTCGCGGGCGGGCGGGTTTTGGTGCTAGGCCTCGTCGAGGGAGCAAAGTCACCAGCATGAGCATTCGGGCACTGATGGCGGCGCTGGTCCTGTGGGCGGTGCTGGTGTTCGGCGTGCTGGGCGCCATAGCGGCGTATGCGCTGTGGCAGTCGGGCTACCTGGCGCAGCGCGTTGCGGGCGTGCATGAGCGGCTGGTGACGCTGGCCGCCATCGACGGCGCAGCTAATCAGTACGGCGAGAACGTCGCCATGGTGCTGCTGCTGAACCGCAACGGCCTCGATTTCCTCAGCAATTCGCGCCTCGCCATGGAGCGCAACTTCGCCCGCCTGTCGCAGGTGACACGCGACGAGATCGGCGCGCTGGCGGGCGTTGGCGACGTGCAGGGCGAGCTGCCCAAGCTCGACAATACTCGCCGCATGACCGAGCTCTATCACGCCATCGATCGCTCGACCGCGCGCATGCTGATCCAGCTGCGCGAGGGTCAGCAGGACGACGCGCGCGACCTGTTTAACCTCGAGATCGCCTTCCGCCTCTCCAACGAGCTGCAGCCGCTGATTGACAGCGAACTGAATGGCGAGCGCGACGAGGTGCTGGGGCTCGAGGACGCTGCTGCGGCAGCACAGCAGAACATCGCCGTCGCGGCCATGTTTGCGGGCGGCGGGGGCACCATCGGCCTCCTGCTGATCGGTCTCTTGGCATGGCGTTCCGCCCGCCGCGCGGAGGCTGGGTCGGCGGGCGATGTCGCCGCGCGCGACCAAGCGGTCCGCGATGCCGAGCGCCGGCTTGGCGCGCTGGAGATGCGGCGCGCCCAGTTCCTCGCCGATATCAGCCACGAGCTCCGCACCCCGGTCACCATCCTGCGCGGCGAAGCGGAGGTGGGCCTGCGTGGCGCGCCGGGCCCTGGCGAGCTGCGCGACACGCTGGAGCGGGTGCAGGGCCAGGCCACCGAGCTCGGCGAACTGCTCGAAGACCTCATCACCTACGCCCGCGCCGATTCCGAGGACCAGGAGTTCCGCCCGCTCGTTGTGCCGGTGGCGGAGATAGTCACGGCCGCAGCCGGGGAGGGCGCCAGCCTCGCCGAGCCCCGCGAGGTGACGATCGTCAGCGCGCCCGACGACGAAGGTGCCCGCATCAACGGCGACCCGCGCCGCCTGAAGCGGGTGCTGCTGATCGGCATCGATAATGCGGTCAAGCACTCGGCCCCTGGCAGCACCGTCACCATTCGCAGCCGTCGCGACGGCGGCAACGCCGTGATCGAGGTGCTCGACGACGGCCCCGGCCTCGTCGATGATGAAAAGCCAAAAGTGTTCGAGCGGTTTTTCCGCGGTCGTGACGAGCGCGAGTTGCACAATCGCGGCATCGGCATCGGGCTCGCCATCGCGCGCGACATCGTCGAGCTGCATCGTGGCCGTATCGACCTCGATAATCGGCCTGAAGGCGGGGCGGTGCTGACCGTCACGCTGCCGCTCAAGGAGCCCGCATGAGGATCCTGGTGGTGGAAGACGATCGCCGCATCGCCGGCTTCCTTGAGCGTGGCCTCGCCGCCGAGGGGCACCAGGTGTCGGTCGAACTCGACGGCCGTGACGGGCTCGAGCGCGCCCGTACCGACGAGTTCGAACTCATCATTCTCGACCGCATGCTGCCCTATATCGACGGGCTCGAGGTGGCCAGGATCCTGCGCGGGGAGCGCCGCAAGGCGATGATCCTGATGCTCACGGCGCGCGACTCGCTCGAAGACAAGGTGGAGGGCCTGCGCGGCGGTGCAGACGACTACCTCACCAAGCCATTCGCCTTCGAGGAACTGCTGGCTCGCATCGTGGCACTGCGCCGCCGCAAGGCCGACCTCGACGACGCCGAAGGCGAGCTCCGCGTCGGCCCGCTGGCGCTCGACCCGGAATCGCGCCGTGTCAGTCGCGACGGCCGGCCGATCACCCTTACCGCCCGCGAGTTTGAGCTGCTGCGCTACCTGATGGGCAATGCCGATAAGGTGGTGAGCCGCGAGCGGTTGCTGAACGGCGTATGGAGCTATGGCTACGACCCCGGCACCAAGATCGTCGACGTCTATGTCCGCTACGTGCGCGCCAAGATCGACATCGCCGGCGAGGAGTCGCTCATCGAGACGGTGCGCGGCGTCGGCTACATGATGCCGTCTAAACGCTAGCTCTCTCTCCAAATTCTAACCATCGGCTCAACGGCGTCTAACTTCATAGGCTTAGCCTCCTGGGCATTGGATCATGGAGGGCGCTATGGACGGATGGCCACCAGTCAATACCAGACGTTTCGATGGCGAGAGCGAGCGGTCGTTCCGCTGGCGCGCCACGCGCATCAACGAGATCATCTCGACCTTCCGCACCGGCCGCTATGATGCGGGTGCCGGCGAGGAACTCGAGCAGGAACTGATGACGCTGCAGATGCCGAGTCACCGTGAGCTGACGCTCAACTGAGCTTCGCAGAGCCCCGATTTGTGCGCCCCGGTCCGAACAGGCCGGGGCGTCTTGCCGTCCGCGATCCGGCTGCCGAGGTCAGCCCCGGGGCTTGCAGGTCAAGACGTTCTTTTCCTGGGTGTAGAGCTGCAGCACGTCCTTGCCGGTGTCGTCGAAGGCAAGGATGGCGGTGGTGATGCCCGCCCCGGCGACGATGTTGCCGTCCATGAAAGTTACGCCGTTGCTCGCCATCTCCAGCGTGCCGGTGCCTGAGGCGGCAGAGCCGAAATTGGCCGAGGCATATGAGTAGGCACCGGCATAGATGGTCAGGAGCCCGGCGCGCTTGCCGTCGAGATTGGCGCGGCAGCCCCAGTTGCCTTCGACCCCGACGCCGCTCATCGTCTGGGCGGTGGCAGGGGCGGCGAGCGCAAGCAGCAGCAGGGCGGCGAGGACGTGACGCATGGCGCGATTCAACTCCGTTTATTGAGCAACTTCCCCAATCCGGGGACTTTGGTCAACGCCTCGAGGATGCGCAGTCGAAACGGCATTTTGAAGTCACGAAGCTTGGAAAAGCCGATCAGTTCGGCGTGGTAGACGGGCTCGCCATGCTGGTTCACGGCGCTGAGCTGGTTGGTGAGGATACCCCAGCCGGGCAGCGAGTTGGACGGGCGCTTGGCTGAAACGACCAGCGTGTAGGTCACGGTGTCGCCGGGGCGCACCGGCGACTTGAATTCCATGCGGTTCACCCCGGCGCCCGGGCCTGACACGCCGGGCTCCTGCCCAAGTCCGCGCAGCCGCTGTTCCTCCGCCTCGAGCGCGTCCACCATCTTGCGATGGCCCACCACAACCGTATGCCAGCCCGACGCAATCAGCCCGCCGAAATGGCTGTACTCGGCGCCGGCGCCGCTCAGGTGAAAATACTGCGGGTCGTAGTCGGCAGCGAAGCGGACGATCTCGGCCTCGGTGAATGTGTGGCTGCCGAGCGGAAACGCCTCGTCGATGGTGATGTCCTCGAACCAACGGGTCATCGGGTGTCCCCTGGTTCGTGCCCGGCCTCGACATCGTATGGCTGTGCTGGCTGCTCGTGCCTGGTGGTGCCGGCGTTGCGCGTCTCCACCAGGTTGGCGAGCTTCATGCTCATCACCGGCTGGTCGGTCTGGTTGCGCATGTCGAGCTCGACCGTCAGCACGCCCCATTGCGGATGGTGGCGGGAGCGTCGCAGTTCGATGATCCGCGCAGTGCCGGTGATGGTGTCGTTCTTCATCACCGGCCGCTTCCACTTCAGGTCGGAGAAGCCGAGCCCCCCGGCGGAGGCAATCCTGCTGAGGAAGGCGTCCGTAAGCAGCCGCAGCGTCAGGGCGCCGGTTTGCCAGCCGGACGCGGCGAGCCCGCCCAGCAGCGACTCCTTCGCTGCCTCCTCGTCAAGGTGGAAGGGGAATGGGTCGAATTCGCGCGCGAAGGAGGTGATCATCTCCTTGGTCACGGTAATGCGACCCAGCCCGACAACCTCGCCGAGTGCGAGATCCTCAAAATGGCGGCGTTCGGCGGTGACGAGGTTCATGCGTTGACGTTTACGTCAACCCAGTAGGCCCGGCAACTAGGTCGTACGTTCGATCACTGCCGTGCCTGAGACGGGATCGGTGACGCCGAGCCCGTCGCCCAGATCCTCAAGATACTCGCGCACCTCGTTAAGGAAGCTGATCATCTGCGGGCGCGCCGCGGCGATGCTGTCGAACTCTTCCCAGCGGCCGACGAAGCAGTATTGCCGCTCGCCGGTCTTCACCAGCGCGGCGCTCAGCGAGCCGGGCATGTCACCGCCGTCGATCGATTTGCGCTGGCTGGCAATGAAGGCCTCTTCCATTCCAGGCTTCACCCGAAAACGCACGACATTGTAAGCAGTCATCGTCCCCTCCCAGAGAGTTTCCGGGAGGGAGCGTGCGCCTCGCGGCCGTTGCAGGCAAGCAGATCGCGTCAGGGTTCGAGTTGGCCCTGCCGCGGGTCCTCGGCAGCACTGATGTCGCGTTCGCCGCGGGTCTTCCACAGCGAGAAGATGATGCCGCCGGCAAGGATACCGATGGTCAGCAGCAGCGAGATCAGGGTGTCGATCTTCACCCCGAACGGCACCAGTGCTACCTTGATGCCGATCAGCACCAGCACAATCGCCAGCGACACCTGCAGGTAGCGGAAACGGTTCATCGCCGCCGCCAGCGCGAAATACAGCGCCCTTAGCCCGAGGATGGCGAAAATGTTGGACGTGTAGACGATGAAGGTGTCCTGCGTGACGGCGAATACCGCCGGCACCGAGTCGACGGCGAAGATCAGGTCGACGGTCTCGACCATGATCAATGCCACCCCCAGTGGGGTGAGGACGCGAACGATCTTGCCGGTCTTGCTGTCGGGCTGCCGGGTGGTGAAGTTGTGCCCGTCCAGTTCCTTCGAAATGCGGAAGTGCTTGCGCAGGAACTTGAGGATCGGGTTGTGCTCGATATCCGGCTCCTGGTCCTTGTGCGCGAACATCCGGATGCCGGTAAACACCAGGAAGCCGCCGAACAGCACCAGGATCCAGCTGAACGAGTGGACCAGCGCCGCACCTAGGCCGATGAAGATGGCCCGGAACACGATCACCCCAAGGATGCCCCAGAACAGCACCCGGTGCTGGTAGATGCGCGGAACGGCGAGGAAGCCGAAAATGGTCGCGATGACGAACATGTTGTCCATCGCGAGGCTCTGCTCGATCAGGTAGCCGGTGTAGAACTCGAGCCCGGCCTCCTGGCCGCGACTGAACCACACCCAGGCGCCGAACAGCGCGGCCACGACCACGTAGCCGACATAGAGCGTCAGGCTCTCCCTCGTCGAGATTTCGTGCTCGTTACGGTTGAGCACGCCCAGGTCGAAAGCAAGCACGCCGGCGACGATGGCGAGAAAGATCGCCCAGAAATAGAAGGGAGTACCAAGAAAATCGCCCGAAAGGGCTACGAGAAGGGCATCCATGTGCCGGACCTCTCTCCATGTTGAAGTGGAGCAGTTCCGACATCACGTGGCATGGCTGCCGCGTCAGAGGGGCCCGGTACCGCGCATCAAGAGATAGCGCAGCCCGGCGTTATGGCAAGCCCTGGCGCCAGCCTGGGGCCGAAGGCCGCAGCTAAAGCAGCAGCGGCACCAGCGTCACGAGCCCGAAATACGCGACGAAGCTGGCGAGGCCGAGCCCGATCAGCCAGATCGGGGTCTTGTTGGGCGCTTTGCCGACGATCAGCCCGATCCAGACGAGCAGCGCGCCAACCCCGAAGATCGACAGGAAGATGCGCCCGAGCCAGGCGATCGTGTCCTCGATGAAGATGATGAAGATCGGCCAGAGGATGGTCAGGATCGCGGGGACCAGCAGCCGCCAGGTGCGCGTCACCTTCTGCGCCACGGCGACGAGCAGACCAGCCACCAGCAGCACGATGCCAGCCGCGGAAGTGACGCTCATCGCCGTGACGTTGCCATTCAGCAGCGAGGCGGCGTCGGCAAAATAGGCGCTGGTGAGGCTCCACCAGCCGCCAATATAGGTTTCAAACATATCGCCCGTGGGCCCTTAGGTATTGAACTTGAACATCATCACGTCGCCGTCCTTGACGACGTATTCCTTGCCCTCGTCGCGGGCCTTGCCGGCTTCCTTGGCCGGCACCTCGCCACCGAGCGATATGAAGTCGTCAAAAGCAATGGTCTGCGCGCGAATGAAGCCACGCTCGAAATCGGTGTGGATGACGCCGGCCGCCTGCGGGGCGCGGTCACCCTTGTGGATGGTCCAGGCGCGCGCCTCCTTTGGGCCGACAGTGAAATATGTCTGTAGACCAAGCAGTTGGTAGGCTTCGCGGATCAAACGATTCAGCCCGGGCTCGTGCAGGCCCAGCGATTCCAGGAACTCGGCCTGCTCGGCGTCGGGCAACTGGGCCAACTGGCTCTCGATTTCCGCCGAGATGACGATCACCGCCGCGTTGTGCTGTTTGGCGTAATCCTCGACCTGCTTGGTCATCGAGTTGCCGGTTGCGGCCGAGGCTTCATCGACGTTGCAGACGTAGAGCGCCGGCTTGCTGGTCAGCAGCTGCAGCTCGCGGAAAGCCTTCTCCTCGTCCTCGGAGCGCTTGACGAGGCGGGCCGACTTGCCTTCGCGCAGCAGCACAAGTGCGCGGTCGATCAGGTCGAGCGCGAGCTTGGCTTCCTTGTCGCCGACCTTGGCCTTTTTCTCGACGCCGTTGCGACGCTTCTCGAGGCTCTCGAGGTCGGCGAGCATCAGCTCGGTCTCGACCACTTCGGCGTCAGCGATCGGATCGACCTTGTTGGCGACGTGGATGATGTTGCCATCCTCGAAGCAGCGCAGCACGTAGGCGATGGCGTCGCATTCGCGGATATTGGCGAGGAACTGGTTGCCCAGCCCTTCACCCTTGCTCGCGCCCTTCACGAGTCCGGCGATGTCGACGAAGCTCATGCGCGCCGGCACGATCTGCTGGCTCTTAGCGATCACTGACAGCTTGTCGGGGCGCGCATCGGGCACCGCCACCTCGCCGGTGTTCGGCTCGATGGTGCAGAACGGGAAGTTCGCGGCCTGCGCGTTGGCGGTGCGGGTCAGCGCATTGAAAAGCGTCGATTTGCCCACGTTGGGCAAGCCGACAATGCCCATCTTGAAACCCATGGGTGTCTCCGAAAATTGCAGGCCCTCACATCGGGTGAAGACGGGTGGAAGTCAATCGGTTTGAGGTGGCCGTCCGCCTCAGTCCTTCTTGCCGAAGAGCTTCTTCAGCATGTCGGCCATAGGTCCGGTTTCCGGCACCTTGGCCTGCGGCTCAGGACGGCGCGCCGCATGGATATGCGAGGGGGCAGCGGCCTTCTTGCGGGTAGGGTCGGCCGTCTCGGGGCGTTGCGTCCGCTCGGCGCCGTCGCCCTGGGCCGAAATCGCCAGCTTGTTCATCAGGCCGCTATCGTCGCCCTTGACGATCATGCCGGCATTGTCAGCCACCGCATCCAGCAGGGGGCCGAGCCACGCCTGCTGGTCGGCCTTGCTGAAATCGCCGAGCACGTGGTGCATCACCGCGTCCTTGTGGCCCGGATGGCCGACGCCGAGGCGGACGCGGCGATAGTTGAGGCCGATCTGCGGATCGATCGAGCGCAGCCCGTTATGGCCGCCATTGCCGCCGCCGACCTTGACCCGCGTCTTGCCGGGGGCGAGGTCGATCTCGTCGTAGAGCACGGAGATGTCGGCTGCGCTCAGCTGGTAGAACTTTGCCACCTTCTGCACGCTGTCGCCCGAGGAATTCATGAAGGTCTGCGGCTTGAGCAGCAGCACCTTCTCGCCGTCGATCGTGCCTTCGGCGATGAGGCCTTGGAACTTCTCGCGGAAGCCGGGGAAGCCGTGGCGGCGGGCGATCGCATCAACGGCCATGAAGCCGATATTGTGCCGGTTGCCCTTGTACTTGTCCCCGGGGTTGCCGAGGCCGACGATGAGATGCATCGGCTGTCTCCGAAACGAAAGAGGCGACCCTTGGGTCGCCTCGAGAAGTGCAGCGCGAGGCGCTCGTCGTTAGGCCTTGGGAGCCGCCGGAGCAGCAGCCGCTTCGGCCGCGGGGGCCGCGTCCTCTTCCGACTTCAGGCCAGCCGGGACCACGATCGAAGCGATGGTCACGTCTTCCTCGTGGCTGTGGTCGGTGACGCCGGCCGGCAGCGTGATCGACGACAGATGGATGATGTCGCCAATATCCTTGCCGGTGAGATCGACGATGATCGCCTCGGGGATGTTGTCGGCGTCAACCGTCAGGTCGAGCGTGTGGTGCACGATGTTCAGCACGCCACCGCGCTTGATGCCCGGGGAGGCGTCTTCGTTGGTGAACGTCACGTGCACCTGGACGTTGAGCTTGGTGCCCTTGCCGACGCGCAGGAAGTCGACGTGCAACGCCTTGTCCTTGACGACATCGAGCTGGTAGTCGCGCGGAATGACGCGGTGCTTTTCGCCATCAACATCGACGGTGATGATGTGGGACAGGAAGCCACCGGCGTA
>Ga0123337_10006868_pt1 | contig 10749 bp, 5 predicted proteins | sample frozenSSSSmetaG_FD_89792 | JGI IMG/M metagenome (GOLD analysis project Ga0123337, IMG submission 89792) | Glacier valley bacterial and archeal communities from Borup Fiord, Nunavut, Canada, to study Microbial Dark Matter (Phase II) -... | ecosystem: Environmental > Aquatic > Freshwater > Ice >...
GCGTGCAGTTCGGTGCCTTTTTCACGCATGTCCACTTCCACGATCTTCTTGGCGTTGTCCCATGCGCCGCCGGCGTTGGCCATGAAGATGGCTTGGAACAGGCCGAAGAAGGCGATGCCGATCAGGTAGCCGATGAAGAAATACGGGCTGAAGAACGGCAGGCCGAGCGCGAAGCAGAAGACCACGATGAAGATGTTCCACATGCCCTTCTGCGCGTATTTGGTGCAGATAGCGACGACTTCCTTGCTGTCCTTGTCGGACGCGGTGGTGACATCGAGCTTCATGTTCTCCTTGATGTAAACGACGGCCCGATAGGCGCCGGTGACGACCGCCTGACAGGATGCGCCGGTGAACCAGTAGATCACCGATCCACCCATCACGAGGCCGAGGATGATTTCCGGCTGCACGATGGAGAGCTTGGTGACCACGCCGCCGAACATGTTTTCCAACAGCATGATGATGCCGAAGACCATGGTGGTTGCACCGACCACGGCGGTGCCGATGAGCACGGGCTTGGCGGTGGCCTTGAACGTGTTGCCCGCGCCGTCCCCTTTCTCGAGTTGGTATTTGGCGTTTTCAAAGTCGGCGTTGAATCCGAAGTCGCGCTTGATTTCCGCGGCGATGCCGGGGCTGGCTTCGATCTGGCTGAGTTCGTAAACGGACTGCGCGTTGTCGGTCACCGGACCGTAGCTGTCCACCGCGATGGTCACCGGTCCCATGCCGAGGAAGCCGAAGGCCACGAGGCCGAAGGCGAAGATCGGCGCGGCGAAGGCGAACTGCGCGGGCATGATCGCCATCAGGTCGGCATTGGTGGAGAACTGCCAAGCACCGAACATGAGGAGCATGATCACGAGTCCCATCCAGAAGGCGGAGAAATTACCCGCGACGAATCCTGATAGGATGTTGAGCGAGGCACCGCCGTGTTTCGAGCAGTTGGTGACTTCCTTGACGTGGCGGGAGTTCGTGCTGACGAAAACTTTCGTGAATTCGGGGATCAGCGCGCCGGCGACCGTGCCGCAGCTGATGATCACGGAAAGCACCCACCACAGGTTGGGCAGCGCCTTTCCGGCGAATTCGAAATCACCCAGCAGCACCTTGCTCGCGACGAAGGTGACACCGATGGAAACCGCGGAGGTCAGCCAGACAAGGTGCGTGAGCGGGGCTTCGAAATCGAAGTCCTTCTTGCCGCCGAACATCGCCTTGCTGATCACTTCGTTCACCAGATAGGAACCCAGCGAGGTCACGATCATCAGCGTGCGCATGACGAACAACCAGACGATGAGCATCGCGCAGACGTCCTGGCTATCCGCCAGTGCGAGCGCGAGGAATGCGATCAGCGCCACACCGGTCACGCCGTAGGTTTCAAAGCCGTCGGCGGTGGGGCCGACCGAGTCGCCGGCGTTGTCACCGGTGCAGTCCGCGATGACACCGGGGTTTTTCGGATCGTCTTCGGGCAGATTGAAGACGATTTTCATCAGGTCCGATCCGATGTCGGCGATCTTGGTGAAAATACCACCGCAGATCCGCAGGACGGACGCGCCTAACGACTCACCGATCGCGAAACCGATGAAGCAGGGGCCGACGAGGGCGGTTGGCAGGAAAATCAGGATGCAGATCATGAAGAACAGCTCCACGCAGACCAGCAGCAGGCCCACACTCATGCCCGAGCGCAGCGGAATGCCCAGAGTGGCGAGCGGATCGCCCTTGAGCGCGGAGAACGCCGTGCGGGAATTGGCCACGGTGTTGATGCGGATGCCGAACCACGCGACACCATAGGAGCCGAGAATGCCGAGCACCGAGGCGGCGAGGATCACGATCACCTGCGTCACCGGCTTGTGCTCCAGCACGCCGAAATAGTAGATCATGCAGCCCGCGATGAGCAGCCACAGGATGGCGAGGAATTTCCCCTGGGTGAACAGATAGGTCTTACACGTTTCCCAAATGGTGTTGGAAACGCGCGCCATGCTGACGTGAACGGGCAGATTTTTCGTCTGTCGATATTGCAGGAGGCCGAACAGCGCCCCCAGCAAACAAACCGCGATGCCCGCGAGCATCAACGTGTGCCCGCTCACGCCACCGAGTGACTTGAAAGTCACGGAGTCGAGGTTGGGTATTTTTAAATCGGCCTCACCTGCGTGGGCGCCACCGGCACCCGCGAGAGATAAGGCCGTCATCATGACCAGTGATTTCAGAGTTTTCATAAATCACTTGGCACAATGAAACAACTGGTGCGGGATGACTACCTATTTCCTGTGAATCATCGGTCTAATCCGACTTTGTGGCCGGCGGGTGGGGCCCCCGGATTTTTCACAAACCCTTCATCAGGAATTCACCGCGGTGGTGGATCACAGTGGGCATGTCCAAGCTCAAACTCCTGCTGGGAATTTCCTATCTGACGTTTCCGATCGCTCTCATCGGCCAAACATTGGACCAGGCGGAAGTCCGATTGCCCTACTCCGAGCTCAAACAGCTTCTCGCCCGCTCCGAGGCAGCCGTGAGGCCAGTCGTTCCGAAACCCGCGCTGCTCTCGGCGCTGCTCCGGCTTTCGATCGAAAATGGTTCTCCGGTCGTCGACGCGACGTTCCGCACCACCAGCTTCAATGACGATACCGTGCTCATCCCGCTGGTGGCCGGAGACGTTTCGATCGGCAAACAGGACCCGCAGGACGCGGCGGTCGTCCTCGACGGGAACTCGTTCTGCCTCGTCGCCGCGAAGGCCGGAACCCGCACGATCCAGATGCGCCTTCTGCCGATCATGTCTGCGAACGGGTTTTCGCTGGATCTGCCCGCCTGCCCGGCCGCTGTTTTCGAAACCGGCGATCTTCCCGCCGACCAATCCATCACCCTCGCTGCCGGCGAAAAGGAAGAAGCGCTCGCGGCGGGACAAACCCGCCCGCTGCCGCCCGCCGCGCAGTCGCTGAGGGTGCGTCTGTTGGACAAACAGGAAACGCGGGAGGCACTCCGTCCGCCAGAGCCATCCATCTGGACATGGCAGCATCAGGCACTCGTCATCCCTGCCGACGGCGGTCTGCTCTATCAAATCATTGCGCGCGCTTCCGCCGCCGGAGGCTCGGGAGTGGGAGCCACATTGGCACTGCCGCCGGACGCGCAGGACGTGACGGTTTCCGGTGATGACCTCGTTTCCCACGAGAAAATCCGCGGTGAGGACCGGTCGTCGAGAATCGCTCTCGTTTGGAAAACCCGTGGCCTACTCGACCGGCAGATCGTCATTTCCTACCGCATGCCACTCCGTCCGCTTGACCGGATCTGGCATCTCCAGGTGCCGGGCGGGGAGGGGACGCGCACCCGCTTCATCATCGCCACCTCGCCCCTGCTCGCCTACGCGGCGGACGGGCTCACCAGCCCATTGTCGCCACAGGGGCTGCCGCCTTCCTTCGCAAGACTTCTGCAGGGTGGAAACTGCCAGCACCTCGAGGCCGCCGCCGCCGCCGATCTGACCGTCACGCCCATCCCGGTGGCCGCCACCGCGGAAGGCGTGGTGTCGTCAGCCGAGTGGGCTCTGAAAATCGAACCCGATGGCGCGATGCTCGCGACCGGTGTGCTCAGCATCGATCACAAATCCTCGCTCGAGTTCGTGTTCGACACGCCGCCGGGGATGAAACTCCTTTCCTGCGATGTGGGAGGAAAAGCCATCCCGCCGGTCGATCTCGGGCAGGGCGTTCTCAAAATCACGCTGCCCGCCTCAGGTGAGAATTCGAAGCTGTCCTGCTCCTTCACCGGTCGCACCGGGGCGCTTGATCCGGTGGAAGGCACGGTCAGCCTTTCACTTCCAAAGGTCCCGCTTTTCATCCACTCGCTGCTCTGGCGTATCGAGCTGCCCGCCAGCTATCAGGCGGAGACCCACGGCAATCTCACCCGCGTCACTTCCGGAGATGCCGCCACGCGCATCACCATGAGAAAGAACCTCTGCCGCGACGAACGCCCTGAAGTCCAGGTCTTCTATCAACGCTCCGATCTGAACCGCTGAAACCCACCACCCACTGTTCCCATGAAACTCCTCCACCTCATCGCGTCGGTCATCATCGTGGCCTGCACCACCTTCGCCTGGTTCCTGCTCGGGTCCACGCTTTCCTATCGGACCGAGGTCTCGTCCGCTGAAATGCAGGCGGAAGTCTCCGGCGTCTGGGGGCCGGATCTCGCCCAGGACCACCCGCTCGCTTGGTTTGAAACTCCGAACGCGCCCAACGGCAGGGCGCAGGTCCTGCCGTCCGCGACGGAAGCGGATGTCGATCTCGTTTCCGAGCCGAAACGCCGCGGCCTGCTCTGGCACCGCACCTACGACGTGGATTTCAAAAGCGCCTACACGTTCACCAATCCCACCAAAATCCCGCAGACCTTCTACATCTCGTTTCCGCTGCCCAAGGACACCGCCGGGCTCCAGGGATTCGAATTCCGCCTCGGTGAAAACGACAGCTCCTCGCAATCCGCTCCCGGTGCCACCGGCGTCGTCACCCGCGCCATCCTGCTTCCCGCATCCGGTTCGGTCACCCTGCACACCGGCTACCGCACGCGCGGCACAAACACTTGGAAATACTCGTTCCCGGACAACCGCCGCATCGCGGGATTCAAGCTCACGATGCGCACGAACTTTCCAGAAATCAATTTCCCCGTTGGCACCGGATCGCCCAGCCGCCGCAGCGAGGATCACGGTGGGTTCACCCTCGTCTGGGACTACCCCGATGTGCTGGCCGCCCCGTCGATCGGCATGGACATGCCGAAGCGCCTCAATGCCGGCCCCGTTGCCGCGCGCATCGCCTTTTTCGCCCCGGTATCCCTGTTGTTTTTCGTGACGATCATTCTCCTGATAGGCGGCATCCGCGGAATCCCGCTGCATCCCATGCACGTGTTTTTCATCTCTGCCGGATTCTTCGCCTTCCACCTGTTGTTCGCCTATCTGGTGGATCTGCTTCCGCTCCTCCCCAGCTTCGGAATTTCCGCCGCCTGCTCGATGCTCCTCGTCTGCGGCTACCTCAAGGCGGTCGGTGGAAAAGCGCTCTTGAAAATCGCCTTTCCCGCCCAGGCCGTCTATCTGGTGCTCTTCAGCGCCTCGTTTTTCATCGACGGACTCACCGGCATCACCCTCGCCATCCTCGGGGTGATCACGCTTGCGCTGCTCATGTTCCTCACCGCGAGGATCGAATGGAAAACGTTCTTCGTGAAGAAACCTCCCGCCATCCCCGCGACCCCGGTCTGACACGGGGCGGGAGAGGGGCTGGAAAAGCGGAATTCACCTCAGGCTTTCAACACCTGGCGGAACTCGTCTTTCGCCGTGAGGGAGAGAACAAATTCTGTCAGCAGATCGATGGTGTTCTGCACGTCGTCGAGGTGCGCGGTTTCCACCACGGAGTGCATGCAGCGCAGCGGCAGCGAGACGAGGGCGCTGGGGATGCCTTCGCGGGAGTGGAAGATCTTGTCGGTGTCGGTGCCGGTGAAGCGGCTGGAGGCTTCGTGCTGGATCGGCAGCTTGGATTTCGCCGCGACGTCGATGAGGCGCTGGACGACGTGCGGGTGGTTCGCGGTGCCGTGGGAAACGGTGGGGCCGCCGCCGAGCTTGACGCTGCCAAATTTGTTAGGATCGATGCCCGGGGTGTCGGTGGCGTGGGTGACATCGAGACAGACGCAGGCGTCCGGCTTGAGTCGATAGGTGGCCATCATCGCGCCGTTGCCGCCGATTTCCTCCTGCACGGCGTTGAGACAAATCAGGGTGAACGCCGGTTTTTTCTTTCCGGCGGCGATGCGCTTCATCACCTGCGCGATGATGTAGCTGCCGATCCGGTTGTCGATGGCGCGGCCGATGAGGCGCTTGTGGGCGAGTTCCATCGGGCCGTCCTGATAGATCGCGGGGTGGCCGACGCGCAGTCCGAGCGCGGCGACTTCCGCGGCGTTCGACGCGCCGACATCGACCCACAGATCGTGCACGGCGGGGGCTTTTTCGCTGCCCGCCTCATCGCGGCGGAGGTGGATGGCGGTGTTACCGATGATGCCGGAGACGCTGCCATTGTTGCCGAGGAATGTTAGGCGGCGGCCGCGGGCGGTGGCTGCATCGGAGCCGCCGACACGGTCGATGCGGATGAAGCCGCGGTCGTCGATGTGCTTGATCATGTAGCCGATCTCGTCGGCGTGGGCCTCCAGCATGATGATGCGCTTCGACTTGCCGGGAAGCGTGGCCCAGGTGGAGCCGTAGGAATCGCAGGTGACTTCCGGCGCGTAGGATTTGATCCAGTCCGCCCAGACCTGTTGCCCGCGCATTTCAAAGCCGGTCGGGCTGGGGGTTTCGAGGAGTTTGAAAAGGAATTCGCGGTCGTCTTTGTTCATGATGGGCACGCTTATCGGCGCAAGGAAGTTATTCCGCCTGCTCGAGGGAAAAGCAACGCTGGGGAAAATTTGCCTGCGGCCGACTGGTTAAATATCGTCAATCTGAATGGCGCGGAAGGGAGGGCCGCTACGGCTTTCGGGATAGGCGACGAAGAATCATTGTCCCCCCTCTTTCGAGGGGGATGACTGTCATTCCAATCGATGCAAGGGTCGGCAATTCGATTACAAAATTCAGTCAATCATGATTATGTGCCGCGTTATCTTGTTGGTATGGTCCGCATTTGTCGGTGCATTTGCACAAGCTCAACAGGCACCGTATTCGGGCGATGTGATGGCATTGCCCGGCTCGGTGGAGTTCGAGCATTACGACACGGGCGGCGCGGGGATAGCGTTCAATGACCTCACGCCGACGAACACGGGGAGTCCGGTCGCGACGCTGCGCAACGATGCGGTGGATCTAGCGACGGACGGCACGGCGAATGGCGGGGTGACGGTGCAGGATGCCGCTGTCGACGAGTGGCTCGAATACACTGCGGCACCGACGCTGAATCCGCTGCGATCATTTGTGAACCTGACGATTCGCTACCGCGCGAACTACGAGAAGCAAGTCAGCGTTCTGCAGGACGGAGTAGTGCTGGCGAGCCCGCTGTTGCCCGCGACTTCGGGTACGACTTGGGGTGCGGTGACGTTGGAAAAGGTGCCGATGAGCAGCACTTCCGCGAGCGTGCTTCGGGTGGAGGTGGTGGATTCGGGCGGGCATCCGCTTTTCGCAGACAAGACGACGGCTGGACTGGCGGAGCAGTGGGACGTGATCGACGCGGGGAGCACGGGCGGCACGACAGATTCGGTGAACTTGCGAAATGTGCTTTCCGGCGAGCTGCTGCGCGTCACCAGCAAAGACCATGTCATCTACGCAGGTGGCACCGATCCGGCGGCGGCGAATGCGCGCTTCATCTTGGCTCAGCCGGTGGGCGCGGCGGCGGGCATCATCTCGCTGCGTGCGAAAAACGCGTCGCCAAACGACACCTTTGTCTCCATCTCGAGCGCAACTTCCCCGGCCAACGCCAAGGGCACGGCGGATACGGGCAACGATCAACGTTTCACCTGGACGGATCTCGGAGCCACGCCGGGCGGAACGGCTGGGATCGCGTCCATCGGACGGCGCATTTCGATCACGAGTGTGAAGGCGAACCGGTTCTTCTCGGTGGCGAATGACGCGGGGCTGCGACTCGACTCATTCACCTTCGCACAGTGGATTAATCGCTTGCCGGTGATCGACCCGATTTTCGACCGAACGATGACATGGCCTTCGAATTCCCTCACGCTCTCCGGCGCCGCGCAGGAAATCGATCCGAGCGGAAGCATTGCGGGTCGGAACTGGACACAGGTGAGCGGACCGACGACGGCCACGCTCGGCACGCCGACCACGACGCCGGATTCGCCGAGCGCGGGCAAGGAAACCACGAGCGTGGCGGTGAGCGGGCTGGCCCGCGGAATTTATGTTTTCCGGTTCACGGTGATTGACGACACGGGCGATGCGGCAACTCGTGATGTGGAGGTGGCGGTGATGGATGAGGCGAATTTCACCACCGTGGGGCCGACCGATGCGCGCATCCAATATTTCGGCCGCGTGCAGGATGCGGGCGGCTCATTGCCACGCTTCGGCTGGTCGGGCACGGGCATCCGCATCCGGTTCAATGGCCCCACGTTGAGTCTGCGCCTGGAGGCGGAAGGATGGCCGGGCACGAAACAGATGTTCTACGCGATTCTGGACGGCGATGATTCAAACCCGAAGGTGATCAACCTCACGGGAGGGACTGGCACGATCACGCACATCGCGACGGGACTGCCGGCGGGCGACCATACGCTCACTCTCTACGCGCTCTCGGGACCGTGGATTGCAACGACAAGGTTTAAGGGAGTGTTGCTCGGCGCGGGCACGACCCTTCTCGATCCACCGGCGCGGCCCACACGGCGCATGGAATTCTACGGTGACTCGATCACCGAGGGTGGCCTGATGCCCGACTACCCTTATTCGAATACCTATCAAGCCTACGCAGCGCAAAACACGCGGAAAATGGGGGCGGAGTCGCACATCATTGCGAAGAGCGGGCTCGGCTTGGTAAAGACAGGTTATGCCGGAAGCTCGGCTGGCTTGGGCAGCCTCATCGGTCAATGGAACCGCGGGGTCTCGCTGGACAGCACGACGATCCCATGGGCGTTCTCCACCTATAAGCCGCAGGTCGTGGTGATCAACATCCTGCAAAACGACAAGTGGCAGGCGGGCAGCTCGCCGGACTCTGAATTCATCACGGCCTACGTATTGTTCCTTCGAGCGCTGCGCGCGGACCGGCCGAATGCGCACGTGGTGTGCGCCTTGGGCGCAATGGACGCGACCGATCCGGCACCGACGAACGCCCGGTGGATGGGCATCGTGACGGCGGCGGTAAACCAGCTACGGACGGAAGATCGCGACGAAAAACTCCACACCGTTTTTTATCCGTGGCTTGGTCCGGGCACCGGGCATCCGAACACGACGCAGGCGGGCGCGATGGCGGACCAGCTCAAGGGGTATTTGGACGGCCTCGCGGTGGATGTTTGGTCGGATGGGGTGGGAGCGCCAGCGGGCTATCAGAGCTGGCTAACGACGGAAGGTTTCCCCCTCCGCCACGCGTCCGAGGCGCAGCCGATGGCGGATGCGGATGGGGACGGCGTCGTCAACTTGATGGAGTATGCGCTCGGCGGTGACCCGTGGTCGGGTGCCGACGGTGCGGCCACCCGACCCACGCTCGTGCCTGCGGCGGCGGGCGGGGGCGCGATGACGTTTCGGTTTCCGCGTGCGGCGGCGGATGTCACTTATCGGGTGGAGTGGTCGCCCACAATGGAGGCAAATATGTGGCAGAAGGCGGCGTGGCCTGTGGTGGATGCGGGTGGCGGCATGGCGGAAGTGACGGTTCCCGGGCCGACTGGCGCATCCCTGTTCATGCGGGTGGTGGTCGGGATGTAGGCACGGACAGTGCTCGCGGTGAGCGCCGTCGGGATGAACCGGCAGCGCTGATGTTAGGATTATCGCGTGTGGAGTTCTCCTGCGTTCCGCGCGGCGAGTTGGCCAAAACAAAGGGAAACCTATTAGAATTTTTCGGCGTCCCAGAATTTGAGGAAATCAGCCAGTTCGTCCAGCTTGGCGCTGCGAGCGTGGCGGACGAAGAAGCCGGATGCGGCGCAACCAAGGATGAGCGCGGTGGCATCGCCCAGTCCGTGGGCGTGGCCGAAACACCACCCGGCGTTGAAGCGGTCACCCGCGCCGGTGCTCTTCTTCGGGTAGGTGCAATACGGCCCCTCTTGGATAAAACCGCCGGCCGCCGCATCACTGACCGCGAAGCGGCTGCGGTGGATGATCACGCGGCTGATCCCGAGTCGCAGGCGGAGGTCGTGCCCCTGCCGCAGGGTTTCCTCAGGAGAGTTGTCTCCGGTCGAGGTGCTTAGACCGTGCAGGCGGGACAGGACGTTGGCCTCGTTGCCATTGAGGCCGAGCGTGACCGGACCGGAGGCTTCAAAACCGGGCAAGGCTGCCGCCATCGCGAGAATGTCGTCCCCCGACCGGCCGGCGGGATCCACCAGATCGATGAAAAACAGCGGGCGATGCTTGAGTGCCGCGAAGACTTCCCGTTGCAGCAGTCGCCACACGGCCGTCATGTGTGGATAGAGCGTCCAGTCGGTGAGCGCGATGATCCGGGCCGCGCCACAGGCGCTCTGATAGGTCCCGTTGGATAAAAAACCGCGCACCGTCTCCGGCGTGAAGTCGGCCAACTGGCGCACGGCGCTGAACATCAATTTGCCGTCGTCGAACTCGAACGCCAGCGTGCGGCCGGGTTCATTGCCCCACGAGTGAAAGCCAGCGCACTTCGCCGCCACGTCGCGGAACGCGGCGTGCATCGGGTCGCCCAGCGTGGCGAAACAATCTACCGGCACGCCCAGGCTGGCAAGGCCGTCTGCCAGATTGACCGCGCAGCCGCCGGGGTCCGCCGCGTTGACGACGATCTCCCGCAGGCTGCTGTGCCCGGCAGCGGCGATGATCATCCGCCCGAACGTGGCGATATCCGGCACGGCGGTGAACTCGACCGGCGAGCGGCGCTCGTCCACCAGCGTGATCATCTCGTCCACAAAGCCGTCGAAACCGGTGACCATCCGGGCGGATTGCGGGTCGATCGCGGCGACCTGCGCCGCAAGTTCAATTAGATCGGGTGAAATGCGCATGACAGGCTCTAACGATAACTCATTCTGTTGGCGGTGAGTTGCAGATCCTGCTGGAGCGGGCGCTGCGGACGGATGCCGGTGCGGGCGAGCACGCCATGATAGGCTTTGACCGCGTCGGTTGGCGTGATCTCGCCGTCCACCACCCGACGGAGAAAC
>Ga0123337_10006869_pt1 | contig 10747 bp, 8 predicted proteins | sample frozenSSSSmetaG_FD_89792 | JGI IMG/M metagenome (GOLD analysis project Ga0123337, IMG submission 89792) | Glacier valley bacterial and archeal communities from Borup Fiord, Nunavut, Canada, to study Microbial Dark Matter (Phase II) -... | ecosystem: Environmental > Aquatic > Freshwater > Ice >...
AAATATAAGAATACACAACAGCGACTTATTCAAGATCATTTAAGCCACAAAATAAGGCAATAAATTAGTGATATGTTGCTTTTTAACACAAAATAAGACATTAATTTCAACAAGTTCCATGTTAGTAATCTATTATTTTATATTGAGTTTTTTTGCCTACTTTTGCAGCCCATTTAAAATCAATGACATTAATTAAATCAATTTCGGGATTTAGAGGTACTATAGGTGGAGTTCCAAATGAGAACCTGACACCAATTGATATAGTTAAATTCGCTTCAGCATACGGTCAGTGGGTGAAGTCAAATGACAAAGGCAAACTCATCGTTGTAGGCAGAGATGCCAGAATTTCAGGTAAGATTGTTTCAGACCTGGTAGTATCTACTTTGTTGTCACTTGGACTCGATGTGCTCGATCTTGGTTTATCTACTACACCAACCGTTGAAATGGCGGTAAAAATGGAAGATGCTGCAGGTGGTATCATATTAACTGCCAGTCATAATCCAAAACAGTGGAATGCATTAAAACTGTTAAATGGTCAGGGTGAATTCATTTCTGCCATTGAAGCTGAAAAAGTACTAGCCATTGCAGAAAGTCAGAACTTTGAATATGCGGATGTGAACTCATTAGGTGAGTATACGACGAGCAACCAATATATACAGAAACACATTGATGAGATTTTAAAACTGCCTTTGGTAGATGTAAAAGCCATCAAGGAGAAGAAGTTCAAAATTGTTGTGGATGCCGTAAATTCAACCGGCGGTATTGCTGTTCCTATGCTTTTAAAGGCTTTAGGTGTAAGCGAAATTGTGGAATTAAACTGTGAACCAACCGGTCAGTTTGCGCATAATCCTGAGCCCTTGCCGGAACACCTGACCCAGCTCTCATCATTAGTAAAAAATGAAAAAGCGCATTTGGGTATCTGTGTGGATCCCGATGTGGATCGTTTGGCATTAGTAGGTGAAGACGGCGCGTTCTTCGGTGAAGAATATACGCTAGTAGCTGTAGCTGATTATATCTTAAAAAATACTAAAAAAGGAAATACGGTTTCCAACCTTTCTTCTACCAGAGCATTAAAAGACATTACTGAAAAAGCAGGTGGTAAATATACCGCCAGTGCAGTGGGTGAAGTAAATGTGGTAGAGAAAATGAAAGAGACAAAAGCAGTGATTGGCGGTGAAGGCAATGGCGGTATTATCTATCCTGACCTGCACTATGGCAGAGATGCCCTTGTCGGTATTGCGCTGTTCCTGACTTCCCTTTCCAAATCAGGTAAAACCTGCACAGCTTTAAGAATGAGTTTTCCTAACTATATCATTTCTAAAAACAAGGTCGACCTGACCAAGGATATTGATGCAGATGATGTATTGGATAAAATCAGGGAGAAATATAAAAAGTTCGAGATTAACACCATTGATGGTGTGCGTATAGATTTTGATGAAGAATGGATACATCTCAGGAAATCCAATACTGAGCCTATTATCCGTATTTATGCGGAAAGCAAATCAGAAACCACTGCGCGCAACCTCACCATGAAAATCATCAAAGACATTGGTGAAATCGCGAATAAATAAACTTGTCCCCTACCCATTAATTTTTAACCTTTAACACATCATTTCATGTCATTACAATGCGGAATAGTAGGATTGCCAAATGTAGGTAAATCCACATTATTTAATTGTTTAAGCAATGCGAGAGCACAAGCGGCCAATTTCCCTTTCTGTACCATAGAACCCAATATCGGGGTTATTACGGTACCTGATGAGCGTTTGCAAAAACTAACAGAGGTAGCCAAACCACAAAACGTTGTGCCGGCTACTGTAGAAATTGTAGATATCGCAGGACTCGTGAAAGGTGCCAGCAAAGGAGAAGGATTAGGCAACCAGTTTCTTGGCAACATTAAAAACACCAATGCCATATTACATGTATTGCGTTGTTTTGAAGATGACAATATCATACATGTGGATGGTTCTGTAAACCCTATCAGGGATAAGGAAATCATTGATACCGAATTGCAGTTAAAGGATCTTGAAGCCGTTGAGAACAGATTAAGTCGCGTTCAGAAACAAGCCAAAGCAGGTGATAAAGAATCCGTTAAAATTGGCGATGCGTGTGAGAAATACAAACAGCATCTTGAAAAAGGATTAAATATCAGAACCATAGAAGATATTACCGAAGAGCAACTGGAGTTAACCGCGGATTTAAATCTGTTGACAGCCAAACCGGTATTGTATGTTTGTAATGTGGACGAACAGGGTTTGCCGAATGGCAATGCCTGGGTAGACCAGATAAAAGAAATTGCTGCGGCCGAAGGCGCTGAAGTATTGGTGATTTGTGCAGGAGCGGAATCTGAGATTGCAGAATTGGAAGACCCTGAAGAAAGGGCTATGTTTCTAAGCGATTTAGGATTAGAGGAAAGTGGAGTGGCTAAATTAATCAAAGCAGCATACAGGATATTAAATTACATCACGTATTTTACCGTAGGTGAAAAAGAAGTGCGTGCGTGGACGATTACAAGGGGGATGAAAGCACCACAAGCAGCGGCGGTGATCCATACAGATTTCGAAAAAGGGTTTATCCGTGCGGAGGTCATAAAGTATGAGGATTACATCACTTATAAAAGTGAAGCAGCGATAAGAGAAATAGGAAAATTAGGAGTTGAGGGGAAAGAATATGTGGTAAAAGATGGCGATTGTATGCATTTCAGGTTTAATGTATAAATTATTTTTAAAAATAATTTAAAAAATGGTTTGAATTAATCTTGAATAACCCTACTTTTGCACCACCTTTAAAAAAAGGAATGATTCCGTAGCTCAGTTGGTAGAGCATTACACTTTTAATGTAGTGGTCCTGGGTTCGAGTCCCAGCGGGATCACAAACTAGGATTAAGTTCCGTTAAAAAGCCTCAAATTCAATGAATTTGAGGCTTTTGTGTTTAAGTTAGTTTCGTTTCATTCAGGTTGAATCATAATTTTGTTACACCAATTTTCAACCAAGCAAAAATTATTTTCAACCAAGATGAAACAAACAACCATGCGCTTTGAGCTTCGCACTAACAGAGTATTTCACGGCGCACATCCAATTGTCGTGAGGCTTTATGCCAACAAAAAGAATAAGTACATCAGTACCATTTTTAAAGTAGCAGCAAGTGACTGGTTAAACGAAAAAGAGAGAACCAAGGAGAATGCTACTATCAACAGTTATTTAGACAAATTAAGCAGTACCTTTAATCGCTATATAGGTGACCATCCTTATACAATAGATTTAGAGGTTATCGCTATGGTTTTGTTTAGCGAAAAATACGAAGAAAAAATAAAACTTCTCACCTACATTGCGCACTTTATTGCCGACAAAAAGAAAAAAAATGACGTCATTTTAAAAACTCTGAGCAGATATGACAGAGTTCAGAGTGTTTTGACCTCCTATTTAAAGGCATGCAAAAAAGAAAGTACGCCAATCAACGAGGTAAATATTGAGTTTATTAACCAATGGGATACCTATTTAAAATCTTCCAACAAAGTCAACGAAAAACAACTAGAAAAAAACACATTAAATAAATATCATTCGATATTAAGAACAATGTTAATCCAAGCATGTAACGAGGGCAAACTCAATACCAACCCATACAATATGTTTAAGTTAAAAGGCAAACCCACTCACAGAGAATATCTCACAGAGTGCGAGCTGGACTTATTAAAAAAAGCTAAGTCAAGGAACCTGAAAATAGAAAAAGTTAGACTTATCTATCTCTTTAGTTGTTATACGGGACTGAGGTTTGTCGATGCACAATGTATAAGTCTAAACAATATTCACAAGGATAAACAAGGCGAGGTATACCTTTCCTTTATATCGAGCAAAGCATCAAAACAGCAGGAAATTCCTCTGTTGGATGATGCCATAGTCATAATCTCAGAAATTCAAAATACATTCGCTGATGAAATTACAGCAACAGATAAACTATTACCGAGAATGAGCAATCAGAAATTCAATGAATACTTAAAGGCGTTTGCATTCCGAATTGGAATTGACAAGGAATTGACACATCACACGGCCAGGCACACCTTTGCAACTTACATGCTAAACCGCAATGTGGCTCCTCATGCATTACAGGTGCTACTTGGGCATAGTAACATACGGGAGACAATGATATACGCCAAAATCACTCCGGGATTTCTTAAAAAGGAAGTACATAAAGCTAATAACATAGAATGATTATACTATCCTATGATATTTGGGAAAGGAAAAAACAATTTCATTCATTTATTGTGGAAATAAATTACAATAAGGAACAACTAGAATTTGTTTTAGATAATATTCTTGAAGATTGCCGTAATGAAAATGAGGATTATAATATAAATAACCCAATTAGCCAATTAAATGCAATATTAAATCCTTTAAATTTTGAATTTGACAGACTACTTATCGAAGCCTATTGTGAAGCAAAAATGATGGGCTACGAGAGATTAAATGAATATTTAAAAAATGAAACTTCAATATACAATGATACACTTTTTGAGAAACTAAGTCTCGTAAAAAATTTAAAAAATATTGATGCCTTTAGCACTTATGCCAAAAAACTCTATGACTACGACCCTGATAAAGATTTCAGCAACCCAGATATTTTGAAACAAAAAACTAATTTTTGTAATTATTTTCGAGATTTGCCGATATTCTTTTTAGGAACATTGCATGGGATTGATAAAATTATATTTCATTATTACTTTGAAAAAAAATTAGATGAATATTACTTTGAAACTAAAAACAACTTCTATGATCTAAAAATACAGCAGATGCAATCAGAGCTATTAACCATTAAAAATGCTATTTTACTAAATCACAATTCTTCCAAAGAAAACAATGCAATATCTATAACTATAAGGGACGGAAGGGAAAACAAGGATATCATCTCTGCCAAATCAATTCGGCACATAATAGATGAAATTAATAGTAACGCTGACAAAATTCTGTTAGCATATGAATATGTGTTTAACATCAGTCGATATAACTTCTTAGCGATGCGAGAATCAAAAAAAAGTACAGACAAATTTGAAGAAATTAAATTTGCATTTACTGACTATAAATCAAAACTGAAGATTTTAAAAAAATACATCGAGAACAAACTCAGAAATTACAAAAACGGCATTTTTAGAGATAACGAACAAAATCTAGCCATAAGAATTGACAGTTTCTTTAAAGACCATGGTTTTTCAAGTTTACAATTAGATTTCTTGATAATAGAAATCCAGCAATTTGTACATGCACAAGTTAACAATAAGACAGATTCAATATACTATCTTGATAAAAGATACCACTTTACATATCAACTCGCAAAAGCTAGGCAAGATGAACTAGATAACAAAAAATTGGCGTGGGTTAATTAGCTACGTTTTTTACATTTATTATACCAAGTATTCACAAAGCCTTTAAAAACTAGAATTATTCTATTTGCACCGTCTTAAAACAGACGAACAAATATGATAAAGTACAATAAAAATGAAGAGGTATTGAATCATAACGGTTCATATATGCTCGTCCCAAGTCTCCTATTACATAGGATTGACCAAACCCTAACGCTTATTAGCCGCAACATGGAGGACGGCAACAAAAACGCCGGAGGCATAAATGGCTTTGTTTCTGAAAAGCAGGCAATGGAACTATATAAGCGCAGCCACACCTGGTTCTGGGAACAACGCAAGTCAGGACTACTTCCCTTCAGCAGAGTTGGGAAAACCATCTATTACTCGGAGGCAAGCCTAACTAACATTATGCAAGCTGACATCAATTCAACTAAAGCAATTTTAACCACATTAAAGAAATGAAACAAGTCACATTACATTATAAATTACGTATGGATCGGTCAAAAAATGGCAAGCATTCGATTGCAGTCAAAATCTATGCGAACGGAAAAAACAAATACAAAACACTACCTTTTAAGGTATTGTCAAGTGATTGGCTAACCGGCAAGGAAAGGACGAAAAACAATCCGCAACTAAACAAATTCCTTGATGAATTAAGTTCAAAATTCAATCTTGTATTAATTGAAAACACCGGCAACCTTGACGTAAATGCAATTGAGAGATACCTATTCGGCAAAGAAGAAAGCCGCACGACATATGACTATATAAAGAACTTTGTGAATGATAAAAAGGCGCAAAAGGACGTCAAATCTAACACAATTTCCAGATACGCGCGGGTACTATCTGTCTTACACTCCTTCCTGATTAAAACCAACCAAGAAGGTCTCCTTCTGGTAGACTTCAAGCTTGAGCATATCCACCAGTTTGACAACTTTATTAAGAGCCATATTCTGGTTAATGGTAGCCAACTGGGGCGGAATACTTTGAATAAGTATCATTCCATATTGCGGACAATGCTCATTCAGGCCTTTCATGAAGGGAAACTACTTGGTAACCCATACAAACTTTTCAAACTCAAGTCTAAACCCACCCACAGACAGTTTTTGTCAGACTCTGAGCTATGGCTAATAAGGAACACGCCATGCGATGTATCGAAATGTGAAAAAGCAAGGTATATATATCTTTTAAGTTGTGCAACCGGCCTTCGTTTTTCAGATAGTCAAGGGCTTTGTCTCTCAAATTTAAAACGAAATTCAAATGGCGAGGTCTATTTATCGTTTATTTCAAGGAAGGCAGATAAGCAACAAGAAATACCTCTGCTAGATGATGCAATTGCCATAATAGCGGAAATAGCGGAAAAATTTAGTGAAGAACTTACGATTACGGGCCGATTGTTGCCAAAAATAAGTAACCAGAAATTTAATAAGTACCTGAAAGAAGTAGCATCAACGATTGGAATCAGAAAGGAAATCACACATCACACGGCCAGACACACCTTTGCAACCTTCATGCTTAACCGCGGCGTGTCCCCTCAGGCTCTTCAGGTTTTGCTTGGGCACAGCAATTTACGCGAAACGATGATATATGCTAAAATCACTCCCGGCTACCTAAGAAGCGAAGTGAATAAAGGGAATACAGACACATACTTAACTGCAATTTAATTTTATAAACATGATTAAGAAGTCAAGTATTGAACAAATAAAAGAAATTGCAGACATCATTGAGGTAGTCCAAGCATGTAATGTTGATCTTGTGAAATCAGGATCCAACTATCACGCACTTTGCCCGTTCCATAGTGAAAAGTCCCCAAGTTTCATTGTTAACCAAACAGATCAATATATGAACTGTTTTGGTTGTGGGGTTAAAGGCGATATTTTCACATTCCTGAAAGAACTTATAGGGCTCCAATTTCCTGATGCCGTTGAATGGTTAGCAAAAATGTATAATGTGGCTCTGGAATATGATGAATCCTCCGAAGATAGCGAGATGCGGCACGCAAATAAGAAGGCCTGGACATATATGGACAAGGTCAAACGTCACTACCATTCCCTACTCATGTCCAATGACCTAGTTAGGGCTTACCTAAATGCAAGAGGGATTACGGATGAGACGATACAACTTTGGCAGATTGGCTATGCCCCTGCAAACTGGAGAACAATGACAGAAATCGCCGTTAAGGATCATGAATGGGCCCTTGCCGTGAATTGTGGCGTGTGCGTTGAAAAAGAAGGAAACAAGCGGGATTTCTTTTACAATCGCATTATTACTCCAATTCATGATCATAAAGGTAATTGCATCAGTTTTGCTGGAAGAATCTGGACTGAAGAACAAAATGGTGACCCTAAATATTTAAATGGCTGTGAAACCCACATCTACAAAAAAGAAGATATACTATTCGGGATGCACTTGGCCAAAATGGCCATCAGCAAAAGTAAAGAAGCCATTTTGGTCGAAGGATATTTTGATGCTATAAGGGCTCACCAAGAGGAAATAACTAACACTGTTGCAGCCTGCGGTACATCGGTAACACTAAAACAGGTTCAAAGCCTTGTCAAAAATGCTGATACAATAATACTTGCCGGTGATAATGACCCAGCAGGGCAAGCAAGTATCATTAAGTGTATTGATCTGTGTTATGGGCATGGTGCCTCGAAAGTCGACGTGATAGAATGGCCAAACGGAATAAAAGATATTGAAGAATTTATAATAAAAAATAAAAAATCGTAAAATGAAAAATAAAATAAACGAACTGAGAAAAGATGCAATCTATTGGAGAGCGCACGAGTTATACACTAATGCCAACGGTAACGCTCACTTATTAGCCAAGGCAATTGAAACTATTTGCCTTAGTATTTCACAAGTAAAGAATGATTTTGTTCGGGGAAGATACATTGAATATATCACAAAGCAATTTAAGGCCAAAACAAAACTCATTACCAATATTGTCGATAACTTGATAATGAAAACTCAAGACCATATACAGCCTGCTCCAGAAGAATCCGATTACAAATATCCCTCCTATTTCACCCAAGAAAACCTTGATGATCTAAGAAAAAACGGGTTAACACAGACTTATTTTCCTGGCAATAAAAAGGCCACAGGTATCCACTTCCAAGTTGGCAACAGAATAGAGAAAGTTAGTAATTTTACTATAGAGTCGATAATTCATATCATTAGTCAAAACAATGATGAGAACAAAAAGCTGTTTAAAATTACAAACGCTTACGTCTCGGAAATAGTTGAATTCGAACAGGGAAGCACCCTATCGAATGAAAAATTCACTAATACGTCGAACGCTAAACAAAATTTCATGTGGTTTGGAAATCTCACGCAGTTAAAACTCCTCATGGAAACTATTGGGTATTCAATACCGAGGTGCGCAGAAGTGAAGATTCTGGGTTGGCAGCAGGAAGGCTTTTTTGCATTTACCAATCAATACATAAGTGAAGGCAAAAAAGTTGAATTGAATGAATATGGAATTGGCAAACACAGGGAAAAGCTCTATTTTTCACCAAGCCAGTCGATCCTATACAAAAACTCTAGGGAAGACGACAATGTTTATGAATCATTAAAGTACCTGAACTATCATCAAAGTAAAATATCTTTTGAAAAATGGTGTAAGCTCATGCACACGACATATCCGGTCAATGGCAAATATGGTATTCTATTTATTTTTGTTTGCATTTTCAGAGATATTGTACTGAAAGTTGACGGAAGCTGCCCACATTTGTATGCTTGGGGTCCTCCAGGATCAGGAAAATCGAAATTTATGGAAAGTATTTCCGCATTTTTCTATTGTGAGAAGCGGTATTTCGCTTTGAATTCTGGTACTGCATTTAGTTTTAGTCGTTTTTTAGAAATATTCAGAAATTGCTTTCACTTCCTCAATGAGCTGGACGATAAAACGGTTGACCCCCAATGGCTCCAGGTAATTAAAGGTGCGTATGAAAATGAAGGGCGGCAGCGTGGAAAGGGCGGCAATAAAAACATGACTGAGGTAATGAAGGTCAATTCAGGTGTTGGAATGGCAGGACAAAATATAGTCAGCTCAGATGACAATGCCTTGCCATCAAGATGTATCATTCGTGAATTCAAAGCTCATGACAATGATTCTGTTCCTAAGGAACAACACGATGCCTACAATGAATTGAAGCAACTAGAGGCAGAAGGAGGTTTTAACTCACTCATTGTCGAAATTCTGGAGCACAGGGATTTTTTTGCAAAGTGTTTTTTGGACACATTCTTAGAATTATTCAAGGAAGTTAGGCAAACTATCGCCAGTAAAAACTACAGATGGAATGAGCGAATCGCCAGGAATTATTGTTATATGCTAACGATGGCTAAACTGGCTAATGAAAAATTTAGCTTACCATTTTGCTACACAGACCTTTACCTAGAAGCAATTGAGCAGATAAACAACATTACATCATTAATTACCGGAACAGATGCTACCAGCGAATTCTGGCGAATTACCTCTATGCTGGCAGATCAAAGGAAAATATCCATGGGTTTGCATTACATCATAAAGGAAGTAGATAGCGATGTGAAAATATACAACAAGACTCTTTCTTTCACAAAACCAACTAAATTATTGTTCTTACGCCTTGAGGTGACCCACAGCATTTATAAACAGGCATACAGGAGTGAGACTGGAAAAGAGGGGATGAATATTACGACTCTAAAAAGTTACCTCGAAAACCGAGAATACTTCCTGGGTGCACATAATAAACAAAGATTTTCTGGTGTAGTACCAGGTACACATGAGGTAAGAAATACTACGACGAGTTGTTATGTTTTTGATTATGGCAAATTGGAAAAACTGGGCTACATTTTAAACTTTAGTGTGGAAGGAAGTGATCCCAATAAAAATGATATCACTAAAGCAGAAAGTACAGACAATAATGAAACTACTGAAGATCCACACTTTTAAAGAAAATAGTAAAACATCATGAATATTTCAAAAATTAACTTTTTACTTACCTACATTACCTTCAAGTACATAAAAGACTGAATATTAATACTTTTTCATATATCCATTCGACGGTACATATTGGTAATTGCAGGTAACTGTAGGTATGTGCGGTAACAATATTCCCATGCGAATGGGTTGAACAAGAAATTTTATTCCCTTTTTGTCAATAATTGCTCCCTTAAGTAGTCGATTATAAACCCAATTTGATTACTTATTGAGAATAAACTGAGCAAAACCCAATTGTTCGTTGTCTGCATTGTAATATTTAATTCTTGCTTGCAGTATATTTGAGGCAAAGTGGAAATACCGGACAAACTGACCCCCTAATCCCGTTTTAAACTGACCCCCTCTCGCCGGAGCAAATTGACCCCCTGAAACCGGAGTAAATTGACCCCCTGTTTTCAGGTGTTTTTTCTCTCAT
>Ga0123337_10006871_pt1 | contig 10747 bp, 8 predicted proteins | sample frozenSSSSmetaG_FD_89792 | JGI IMG/M metagenome (GOLD analysis project Ga0123337, IMG submission 89792) | Glacier valley bacterial and archeal communities from Borup Fiord, Nunavut, Canada, to study Microbial Dark Matter (Phase II) -... | ecosystem: Environmental > Aquatic > Freshwater > Ice >...
CAAGCAGATCAGGATAATGCTTTGCCACAAATTCTTTCTAGTGTTAGACCGCCTGATACGTTTACTATTTCTCAGAATGCGCTGCAAAGGCAGACGGGGAATGTCTTTTTACAGGCAACAAACAATATTACGATTCAAACGCTGAACAACGGTGGTTTGCGCTTTCAAGCTGGACCAGGTGCAATCGAATTTACAACAGGTGGCGTTTTTTCAATGGATCAGAGACAATTTATCGTTTCTCCAGAGAGAACTTTAACAATCACAGCAGCAAGTATTACTACCGGCAATATCACCACAGTAACCGACCCAACACTTGTACAACCTCAGGGGTTTGTAGGAATTAGAGGCGCAGGAGGACAAGTAATACTGACTGCTCAGTCTGGCAACATCAACACTGGCAGTATCACCACAACGGGGGTAACAGCGTTTGGTGTTGACAATTCTAATACTCCCACTCCTGGCAGGGTTGCTGTTCCTACCACTGGAGGAGCACTGGGCAGAGATGGAGGCGGAGTCATGTTAACAGCTCAGTCTGGCAGCATCACTACAGGCAGCATTACCACATTGGGTGGACTAGGGGGTAAGAGTGACTTTGTCCTGCCAGGAGGAGCAGGAGGGAATGGGGGGCAAGTCATACTAAAGGCTCCTTCCGGCAACATAACCACAAGCGACATAACCACAACAGGTGGGCTGGGAGGAGACGGAGGGGATGGAAATAGCTCTAGATTTGTTCCCCCTGGGCTAGCACCTGGAGGGAATGGAGGGAATGGAGGGAGCGGAGGACAAATTATGCTATCCACTTCTTCCGGCAACATCACCACAACCAGCATCGCTGCAGATGGAGGAGATGCAGGGAATGGAGGGAGCGGAGATGTCACTCCAGGAGGGGCGATTGCAGAGGGAGGGAGCGGAGGGAATGGAGGGAGCGGAGGGAATGGGCAGATGATCAGTCTTACTTCTACCTCTGGCAGTCTTACGACAGGAGGAATTAACACATCTACTGGCAAGGGTGGTGCTGGTGGTTCCGGTTATGGTTATAACCCGGATGGTGTAAATGGAGTCAGTGGGGCAATTGGTGGTGCTGTAACACTCGATCCCCAGGGTAATATTCAAGTTGGCTTCATTGATACCCGAGGACGAACTACTGGTGGCGATATCAATATTTCGACCAATAAGTTTTTTCGAGCTACGGGCTTTATTCCCTCACTTCCAGGGGTGAGCCTTTCCACTGCTAGCCTCGACAACCTCAACGGTGGCTCCATCACCATCACTCATGGCGGTGGTTTAGTGCCCACTAATTTTACTGTAGGCGGGGTAACATCTACAGGGAACGGTACGGCTGGAGCAATTACCTCCGGTATCAACACAATTTCCTCGCCTCCTCTTCAGTCGTTCCCTGGTAACTATACATTGGGAAACGCAGCAGGTATCATCCGCATCATCACCTCTCTTCCTCCCGAAGAACCACTTCCTCTAGAGAAACCTCCAGAGGGGATGATGCCCACTCCGTTCTTACCTCCCTCTCCGCTCCCATGCGCCAGTTCTGTAGCCGCTGCTGTCGAGGGCAAATTTGCTCAACAATATGAAAAATCACTTGGCTCCCGCTTAACCCGCAAGACGGTTCTAGATGCGTGCGAAGTCCTCCGCAGCATTCAAGCCAGCACTGGCGTAAGACCCGGCATCATTTATGCAGTCTTCGTGCCGCCAGAAGTAGACCCCAAAGACCTTAAGGTTTCAGCCGAACGGTCCCCAAACGATTATTTGGCACTGATTCTTATCACGCCCAAAGGAGGCGAGGTCGTCTCTGTCCGTGAGGCGAAGCGAGCCAAAGTTGAAGTCACAGCACGGGATTTTCAGACGAAAGTGACCGCTCCACGACAGGGAGACGCTTACAAAACACCGGGTGAAGAACTCTATAATTGGCTCATCACGCCACTGCTGCCAGAACTTAAAAAACAAGGTACTGAAAACCTTACGTTCATTCTCGACGAAAGCTTACGCGGTATTCCGTTAGCCGCTCTCTATAGCTCGAAAGCAGAACATCTAGGACATCTCATTGAACAAGGATTCAGCGTTGGTATGATGCCATCACTCAACCTTACCGATACCCGCTATGCACCCATCCGCAACGTGTCGATGTTAGCCGTCGGGCGATCTGACTTTCGTGGCATAGGAGGCTTAAACAATCTCCCCACCGTACCGACCGAGATCAACCTCCTCACCCAACGTGTTTGGAACCGCAGCGGCAACGAACAGCTTCTCGACCCCAAAGACAACATCAATCCTGAGAGTCTGGCAGCCGCAAGCCGCAAGGAATTTGGCATCATTCATCTTTCTACCCATGCCCAATTCAAAGCTGAAGATCCCACATCCCCCCAGCCTCCCGCCCAGGTATCCCCCGATCTAAAAAATGAACCTGAACCGCCCCAATTACACAACTCTTTCATTCAGCTATCAGGCACCAACGTCCTGCGACTGGATCAATTTAGAGCATTAGGGTTAGATAGCCCTCCCAGAGAACTCCTAGTGCTGAGTGCCTGCCAAACGGCGCTCGGTGATCGGGACGCTGAACTCGGTTTTACCGGACTTGCCACCCAAGCGGGCGTGAAGTCTGCGATCGGTAGCCTCTGGCGTGTGGATGAAGGTGGCTCTCTAGCACTGATGACTGAGTTTTATCAGCAGCTTCCCGTTGCCCGCATCAAAGCCGAAGCCATTCAACAGGCACAGTTGAACATGATTGGGAAAAAAGTCCGCATCCAAAAACGCAACCCCACAGGAACCGAGTTGATTTGGACCAAGGGCGCTGAACCACTGCCTATTGACTCCAAGAACCCCACTCCCAGAATTCCTGACCTTACACATCCCTACTATTGGTCAGGCTTCACCTTAGTGGGTAATCCGTGGTGAAGCCGTTGCTCACCGCATCCAAAAAGTCTCTTATGAGTGCATAAAACTTGCAGGCAGCCTCCAAAGGTTCTCAAAGGGGTTCATGTAGGAAGGGGAGAGTTTTTAACGCTAGTCGCAAATCTCCAAAAGAATGATCCTAGCCTCTAGCTCTACGCCCTCCTTGCCCCTTTGCTACTTTGTCCTCAAATTAGTACCCATCATGACTTATAAACGTCCTATCTCCTGGATGCATCGTTGGTCACGCCCAATCATGGCAGGAATTGCCTCGATTGGCGCTGCTGTAACTGCCTACTTAACCTACAGCAAGCTTACGGGAACTGCTGCTTGCCCCACCGAGGGCTGCAACATTGTTCTCTCTAGTCCTTATGCCACTGTACTAGGCTTACCCTTGACGCTATTCGGTTTTTTTGCCTATGCCAGTGTAGTAATCCTTGCCGTTGTGCCTCTGCTAGTAAATGAAGTTAGAACAAAAGACCTCCGAAACAACTTGGAAATCTGGACAAGCTGGCTCCTATTTATAGGTACGACCGCCATGCTGGTGTTTAGTGGATACCTGATGTATCTCCTAGCGTTTGAGGTCAAAGCCCTTTGCGTCTATTGTGTTGCCTCTGCCCTTTTTTCAACCATTCTCTTCATTCTGGCGCTGGCAGGTCAGAAAAGGCTTGATGTGGGGCAACTGTTTTTTGCTGGAACAATAGTGGCGACAGTAGTGCTGGTTGGAACGTTAGGGGTTTATGCAAATGTTCATGAACCTACGATCGCCATCACTGAAGAGCGACCCGCAGTTAGGGGCATCCCAATCACGACAACTGCTGGTACAGCCGAAATAGCGCTTGCCAAGCATCTCAACCAAGTGGGCGCAAAATTCTATGGGGCGTTCTGGTGTCATCATTGCCACGACCAGAAGCAGCTTTTCGGCAAGGAGTCCCTTCAATATCTCCCCTATGTTGAGTGTTCTACTCCTGACAGACGGAGGCAGACCGCCACTTGTGAAGAACAGAAGATTGAGAGCTACCCCACTTGGAGGATTAGTGGTCAATCCTTCTCTGGTACTGAGCCGCTGGAGAAGCTAGCAGATCTAACTGGTTATCAGGGACCTCGCAACTTCCAGAACGCTTTGCCCGCAGGTTAGTCATTGCTCTTACACATCTTCAGAGATCTAGAAGTCCCCGTTTCCCTCGTTCTAGAAGCACTCGTAGCAGGCGGTAAAGCTAATCATGGTGAACTCCCCAACAATTTCGCAGTCTGGAGTCACATTGTGTAAACCTTAAACTTTGAACTCAATTACCTTGTAGCAGTCAGCATTTCTACCTTCTCTGGTAACCTTTTAGGAGCGTTTCAAGGTGGGCTGCATGACTGCAAAGGTTCTAGTAAGTTCGCATCCAGTGGCTTGGAGCCTGCCTCTCTGTCTCCATTTCATTTTAATAACCGCCGTTCCATCAGTCGCTCAATCGACTAATTCACTCCCACAGCCCTCAACACCACCTAGTTCCGATCCCCAAAGAGCGATCAAAGCTGAAAAAACTGAATTTTGCCCTCAACCCTATAAATACAAGCCTTCTCCTCAAAAGGTCACAATCAATTCCCCTATCGGTAAAATCCGAGTTAGAGGTTATACAGTTCTGACTGAAACAGAAATCACGCAGGCAGTAAATCAGGCGATCGACGCTCTTAAAGGCAGCCCTCTTACACCAGAGGGACTTGGAAAGAAAGCCATCGACTATATTACATTGCTCTATATCAGCAAGGGTTACATCACTTCTAGAGTAGCATTTGAAACCCCTCCAGTTGCAGAGGGTGTGGTACAACTGCTTGCGATCGAAGGCTACGTCAGCACGATCGAAGTTCAGGGGCGACAGCGTTTGAATCTCACCTATATTTGCAGCCGTATCCGCCAAGGCATTACACCCCCGCTTAAGAAAGATCAGTTAGAGGAGCAGCTTCGACTCCTGAAGACTGATCCTTTTTTCAACAACGTCGAGGCAAACCTTAAAGCTGGTGAACTGCTCGGCGAAAGCATTCTCGCCCTGCAAGTGAGCGAATCAAGAGCCTTCAATGCCTCCTTGGGTTCAGATAATTTCTCACCGCCCAGTATTGGCTCTGAACGTCTGGGTGCTGCGATCGGCTACCGCAACCTGACAGGTATCGGCGATGCCATTAACGCCTCCTACTATATTTCCACCACCGGCGGTTCTAAAGCTTTCGATGTGAATTACCGGGCACCTCTAAATTCGATGAATGGCACTATTCAGTTACGAGTCGCTCCGAGCCGCAGCAAAATTACCGATCGCTTCAAAGACTTAGGTATTCGAGCTGACAACAACCTGTATGAACTCACCTATCGCCAACCTCTCATTCGATCAGTTAGAGAAGAACTCGCTGTTTCTCTAGGGTTCTCTCTAGAAAATGGTCAAACCTTTTTATTAAATGAGGTTCCATATCGGTTTGGCATCGGTCCTGACGCGAATGGCAACAGTCGTACTCGCGTTCTGCGCTTTGGGCAAGATTACGTCAAACGTGATACTAACGGCGCGTGGGGATTGCGATCACAGTTCAGCTTTGGACTCAATATTTTCAACGCCACCAGCAATCCAGGCTCTACTCCCGATGGCAGTTTTTTCAGTTGGCTTGGGCAGGTACAGCGTATTCAGCAGATCAATGAGAATAATTTGCTGATCGCTCAAGGTGATGTACAGCTCACACCCGATAGCCTGCTGCCTTCACAGCAATATATTCTGGGGGGCGGGCAGTCAGTGCGTGGCTTTCGCCAGAACGTTCGCTCCGCAGACAATGGCTTTCGGATCTCTCTTGAAGATCGCATTGCCATCCAACGTGATAAAAACGGGCTATCCATTCTGCAACTTGCTCCCTTCTTCGACATGGGATCTGTCTGGAATAAAGCCAGCAACCCAAACAAGTTAGGCAGTCAGAATTTTTTGGCTGGGATTGGGTTAGGCATCATTCTTGAGCCAGTGACTGGCATCGTCATTCGCTTAGATTATGCCTACCCGCTGATTAATTTGAGCGATCGTGGCAACAACGCTCAAGATGAAGGGTTCTACTTCAGCATTGGTATTACACCGTAAGCACTGGCAATGTGCTCCTACACGGTTGTGCGGCGAAAGCAAAGAAAGGCACCGAACGCCATAAAGTCGCCAATCTGCCCTCAAGAGTTTTTAGAACAACAGCCTGGAAGGAACGGCCCTCAGACTGATACCTGCGTCAACCAACAGACTCTTTCTAACACTGCGCTTCATTAAAAGCGCAAATAATCTGATTAAATAATTGTGCCAGTGGGTGAGGTGCTAGCGGGCTGATTAAGGACGTAAATAGAAATTCAAATTTGATTTGTAAGTTTTCTTAGATTCTGAATAAAACCCGTTAGCCCACTCCATCAGTTTATAGAGCAACGCAAGACCACTGTTACGAAATACAAGGTTGCTTGCTTGCGATACAAACAGCACTTTGGAGAATTAGTGGTGAAAGGCTTACTCGCTTTGATCTTAGGCAGCGCTTCTCTCGCTAGCGCAATGCTGGTTGGAATCCCTGCACAACAGGTTCAAGCATCTGATCGGCAATCTCCCGCCGTTATCCGAAATCCCGACCAATATTCACAAGCAACACAATCTGTTGTTTTAATAAATGACACAGATGATTGGGTAACGTACGAATTGAACGGTCAGCGATTTCAACTTAGGAAAGGGGAAAGTCGCCCTCACCGAGTTGGTGCAGATACCAGTCCTGAAGTGAAATTTGACCAGTACGACTTTGATGCGAAGTGGAACACCCAGGCAATCACCCTCAATTTAATCCCAGGGCGCTCCTACACCTTCAAACGTAATTTTGATGCGACTGTGGGTTTGTATTAACCCGGCTATAAGCTTAGCAACTGCGTATCGCTAACTTATTGTACTAACCCATGAGTACGAGGCATTTCAGTCAATAATTCCCTCGCAATTTGAGGCTACTGCGCTGAACACTGCAACCAATTATCGAGAACTATCAGGAGATTTGTGATGATTGCAAAGAAACTACTTGTTTGTAATGAAAACAATAATTTTGGAGGATTTGTGGTTATGAAAAGCTTAGGCTTTGTTGGCTTCACGATCGCCTATTCGCTTCTAGGAATTGTTGCAAGTTCAGCAGCCGCAAAAGCTACTGATTCGACTTTTATACCAACGAATCTGCAACCAGCGGCTGGCGCTTTAACAAGGAGTGCTTACCAGACTGGAGGCAGCCAGCTTGAAATGCGTGTTGCTTCCATTGCTGCCCCAGAAGTGAGAGGGATACAGAATTCATTTCAAGAAGTTTTTGGGCGAGATGCCAATCGAGATGAAGTTGAGGTTTGGCAAAATGCTCTAAGCCAGGAACCGATGGGCTATTCAATGATTGTTCAGCGCCATAAAACCTGGCTTTTCTCTGATAGTGGGCAGAATGAGCTGACACAAGTAATTCAGCGCTCCTACCAGACTGCCTTTGGCAGAGCAGCAAGCTCTAGTGATATCCAGACCTGGAAACGCTATGCACCAGAGAATCGGTGGGGATATAAAGACATCGTTTCCAAACATCGACAGTGGCTTGTGTCTGGCACCCCGGAAGCGACATCTGAGTTAAGGCAAGTCATTACGCGATCGTACCGTCAAGTCTTTGGTAGAGAGGCAAGCCAAGATGAGCTGAATGTCTGGGAACCGGAAATTCGCGCACACCAATATACCTATACAGAAGTAGTCGCTTTGCACAAGAAGTGGCAGCGGGGTGAGCGGTAAAGCGTCGAAGCTAGCAACCTCAACTTCAACTTGGCTAGGAGGTATGGCAGCAATTCAATACCGTTAAAAAATCGTTGCCCTACCTATTTTGAATAAATCCTGTTCGTTCGCTCCATATGTTTTTAGAGCAAGCAAGATAACAACTGAAACGCTAACCTCCTTACCTATAATACAAACCACGCTTTGGAGAACTTACAGGAATGAAAGGTTTATTGGCTCTAATTTTAGGCAGTGCTTCTATCGCTAGCCTAGCACTGATCGGACTGTCTGCCTCACAGGTTCAAGCATCTAATCAACTGATTTAAACATCCGTCTCAAATCTCAAGCCTACCCATTCTCTCAATTGCTCTGAATTCTCACTCAATTTCTAAGGAGTAAACTCATGAACCTCAAACTGTTTTCCACCATGTTTACGTCTATCGTTTTATCTTCCTCCATACTGCCAGCACTTGCAGGCGAATATCAATTTCGGACTTGGGTTAATCAAGATGTCCTAGCTACAGATCACAAAGCTTACTGTGATGACGTGATTGGTCAACAGGTTCGTAACAATACGGGATCTATTAATCAGAACGATATTGGATCTCAAGGATACGCTAGCAATCGTTCCTCAATGCAAGAGTACAGCAATAGTAAACAGTCTGGAACTCAAGCAGGTGTTGGTCTTGGACCGATTGGTTTCAAATTTGGTCAACAGTCGAGCAATAGCAACTCTGGGCGAACTGCCAATACCTCAGCAAACCAGTCTAATAACTCCTGGGATAGAAGCTCTCAGAGAACCTTTGACCGTTCTACAGTGACTAGCGAATCGGTTGGCAAAAACTGTTCCGCTTTTGTCCAGTCAGGTGCGATGGTAGAAGCCACGCAAATCAATGCAGAAACTGATCGCATGGGGATGCGCACCCAAGAGCGTATGGGTATGTTTAACATGCTATTTGGAGGGCGGAAACGGTAAACGAAGTTTCTCGCAAGTTGAAGTTGGAGGTGCATCTGTCTGGATCATCTCCAACTCAAAACAACAATTTTGGCTCCCATCACAATTACTCATTAAGGGCAAGCCCCAGGAAAGAATCATCATGAAACGCTCTGTGTTACTCAGTAGTGCCGTCATCTTGACCGTTTTGGGCACAACGGCTATTTCAGTGTCAGCCCAAGTCAATCCTCCACTGTATTCACAAGGTAATTATCAAGCTACTCCAGTGGCTCAATCAACGGCCATTGTTGTGGCAGTGCCAAACGCAATTCAATTTGAGTTGAAAGGTGACCAGAGTTATCCGACGACCCTAATGCTGATGCAGCCTGTCTTAGATGCCTATGGCAATGTTGTTGTGCAGGCAAATACTCCTGTTCAAGCGCGGGTTGTGCCAACGAAGGGAGGAGTCCAGATTCTGGCAGAAGCGTTGATCGCTGAAGGTCGAGCCATTCCAATTCAAGCCATTAGTTCTCCGATTCCGACGCAATCCATGCAGCGTACTGATGTAGAGGAACGAGCGGATAGAAATTCCAGTTTAGGCAGTCGATTGGTGGGTAGTGTCTTTGGGTTGTTTGGTAAAAAGAACAGCTCGAATACAGAGCAGGACCCAAGCACAGCTTTAGAAGGTCCAAACACTGGCAACATGATGAAGGGTGGCTTAATTGGGAACGCCCTAGGACTTGTAACAGGCTTAGTCTCATCGGATCGAGCCGACATTGCTAACATTCCTCAAGGCAGTGTGTATGTGTTGACATTGCAGTCCCCTCTGCCTGCGATCGCCCCAGCCACGATCGCTCCACCTCTCGTTTCACAGCAGTCCTATGCACCCAGCTCTGCACCCCAGATTGCGCCCACTCAGCAGGTTTCTGTTGCTCAACCAACACAAGCGGCTCCTAAAAAAGCGTTCAATTTTCGGAATTCGCTCCAATATAGCAAAACTGTAGAGCACATCATTGCTGCTTTTCGGAAAGGTGATCTGTCTGCTATTGCCGCCCGTGGGCTGATTGAATCCGCTAACCAGTACGCAACAACTCAGTTGACCCAACCGCTTTACCCACCCGCTGGAGTACGGCGACAAGTTGCACAATTGTTCAGTTTCACCTATGCGATCGATCATTAATTGATGCAATTCCTGGTTTAAACACAGGAAATTTTGTCCATAACACCCCTACTGCCTTTAAGGAAAGAAATACAACGTATGAAAAACCAACTCGTACTGGGAGCAGTACTTTTCATCGGTATCACTTGCGAGAACGCTCTTCTTGCATCAGCCCAACCGATAACACTTCCTGAAATCACAGTCTACGGTAAGGCTCCACGGCGTGCTCAAAAACCCATTAACTTTGTTGAAATTGAACCAGTTACCATCTACGGTAACGCTCCACAACGTGCTCAAAATTCACGCGGAGTTGTTACTCTTCCTGAGACTACCATTTATAGCAGCAATGAGTACAACGCTTGTGTTCGAGAAGTGGATGAGCAAAGCTCATGTGGAGGGGATGCACTGAAGGCAGGAGCAGCAGGAACTATAGGTGGGTTGTTTACTGGTGATCCTGCTGCGGCCGCGTTAGGAGGGCTTGGTGGTGCTGTTGGGAAGTTCTTGGTGTGTAGTCCTGAGCGATTAGGTAAGAGGCAGCAATGTGGAGAACAATATGGTTTTCCTCCTCCATCTGGTGATCAAACCACTTACGGTGGGGACACTCCCTATGGAGATCAAAGGAGCTGGCTTTACTAGAGAATGATTGAAAAGATAACCACAAGTTGCTTCTAGATGGGGTTGAGTCTAACTCAACCCCATCTAGGGGTTCTCTGCATACCCCCTCGAAAAGGTATATTCCACATTGGATCAGCGGGCGCATCGTGGGCAGAAGTCCGACCAAGGAGTGGAGGTTTCAGCCCCTCAAAGGAGTTGGATTACGCCTGTAACATGGCAGTTGGATGTACTGCTCAGTCTAATCTTAGTCCTCATCCTGTGTAGTATGATTCTTGACCAATTTGATCCACTTATCAATTGCTGCTCTTGCCTGCAAATTCCTTAGCGTTGGTTTTGGTCCAGTGCGATTCGTTTAGCTGAAATCGGCTCCCAATAGGAGTTGAAAAG
>Ga0123337_10006873_pt1 | contig 10745 bp, 14 predicted proteins | sample frozenSSSSmetaG_FD_89792 | JGI IMG/M metagenome (GOLD analysis project Ga0123337, IMG submission 89792) | Glacier valley bacterial and archeal communities from Borup Fiord, Nunavut, Canada, to study Microbial Dark Matter (Phase II) -... | ecosystem: Environmental > Aquatic > Freshwater > Ice >...
GGCCCCGGCAACCCCGACCTCACCTCCAAGCTGGTGCTGCGCCGGGTCGCCATCGACACCTACCGCGAGAACGTCGCCTACCTCAACCGCGACTGTGGGGTCTACCGCGCCGAGGGTTTTCAGGCGCTGTCCAAGGTTGAGGTCCGGGCCAACGGCCACCACATTCTGGCCACGCTGAACGTGGTCGACGATGCCTCCATCGTCAACTGCGGCGAACTGGGGCTCTCGGAAGACGCCTTTTCCCAGCTGGACGTGGCGGACGGCCACACCGTCTCCGTGTCGCAGGCCGAGCCGCCGGAGTCCATGGGCGCGCTGTTTCGCAAGATCAACGGCGAGCGGCTGGACAAGGAGGATTTTCGGGCCATCGTGCGCGACATCGCTCAGCACCATTATTCCAAGATCGAACTGACGGCATTTTTGGTGGCGACCAACCGCGGCGAGATGGACCGCGAGGAGGTCTACTTTCTGACCGATGCGATGGTGGCCAGCGGGCGCCGGCTCGACTGGCACGAGCCGCTGGTGGTGGACAAGCACTGCATAGGCGGTATTCCGGGCAACCGCACCTCGATGCTGGTGGTGCCCATCGTGGCGGCCCACGGCATGCTGTGCCCCAAGACCTCGTCGCGCGCGATCACCTCGCCTGCCGGCACGGCCGACACCATGGAGGTGCTGGCCAATGTGGAGCTGCCGTTCGACAAGCTGTCGGAGATCGTGCGCGCGCACCGCGGCTGCCTGGCTTGGGGCGGCACAGCCGACCTGTCGCCGGCCGACGATGTGCTGATTTCGGTCGAGCGGCCGCTGTCGCTCGATTCGCCATCCCAGATGGTGGCGTCCATCCTGTCGAAAAAAATCGCCGCCGGCTCCACGCACCTGGTGCTCGACATTCCGATCGGCCCCACCGCCAAGGTGCGCTCCATGCCCGATGCGCAGCGGCTGCGCCGCCTGTTCGAGTACGTGGCTTCGCGCCTGCACCTGTCGCTGGACGTGGTGATCACCGATGGCCGCCAGCCGGTCGGCTTTGGCGTGGGTCCGGTGCTGGAGGCGCGCGATGTGATGCGGGTGCTGGAAAACGACCCGCGCGCGCCCAACGATCTGCGGCAAAAGGCCCTGCGCCTGGCCGGACGGCTGATCGAGTGCGACCCCGACGTGCGCGGCGGCGATGGGTTTGCGATTGCCCGCGACATCCTGGATTCAGGCCGCGCGCTGGCGCGCATGAACGCCATCATCGAAGCGCAGGGCTCGCACGATTTTGACCATAACCACCCGAAGCTGGGCGCGCTGACGTTCGAGGTGCTGGCCGGCGCGGCCGGCGTCGTGACCGGAATCGACAACCTCCAGATTGCCCGCGTGGCGCGGCTGGCCGGCGCCCCCAAGGTCAAGGGCGCAGGGGTTGACCTGCTGCGCAAGCTCGGGGACCCGGTTGCCGCCGGCGACGCCCTGTACCGGGTGCATGCCGAATTCCACACCGATCAGGCGTTTGCGCGGCAGCTCAGCAGCAAGTCCAATGGCTACACCATAGGCCAGGCCGAAGACCTGCCCCATGTGTTCGTGGAGTTTTGATGCTTTTGACGCACGAGCCCCCCTGCCTGCTCTACTTTGACGACGAGGCCGACGCTGCCCTGCGCCTGGCCGATGCGGCAGGCATGAAGCCCGCCGCGATTGACCGCCACCGCTTCCCCGACGGCGAACTCAAGCTGCGCCTGCCGCCCGCGCTGCCCGGTCGCGTGGTGCTGCTGCGCACGCTGGCCCAGCCGAACGAAAAACTGGTCGAGCTGCTGCTGGCCGGGCGCACCGCGCGTGCGCTGGGCGCCCGGCACCTGACGCTGGTCGCGCCCTACCTGGCCTACATGCGCCAGGACATCGCGTTTTCGCCCGGCGAGGCGGTGAGCCAGCGCATCGTGGGGGAGTTTTTGGCGTCGCTGTTTGACGCCATCATCACGGTGGACCCGCACCTGCACCGCATCGCCGCGCTGCAGGAAGCGGTGCCGGTGCGCCAGGCCATCGTACTCAGCGGCGCGCCGCTGCTGGGCGAGTTGGTTGCGCAGCGCCGGCCACATGCGCTCTTGATCGGGCCAGACGGCGAGTCCGCCCAGTGGGTGGCGCAGGCGGCGGCCCGCCACGGCCTTGACCATGCGGTGTGCCAGAAGGTGCGGCACGGCGACAAGGCGGTAGACATCGTGCTGCCGCCCGTCAACGTGCAGGGCCGCGCCGTGGTGCTGCTCGACGACGTGGCCAGCAGCGGCCACACCGTGGCGCGCGCGGCGCAACTGCTGCGCGCGGCTGGCGCGGCCTCGGTGGACGTGGCGGTGACGCACGCCTTGTTTGCCGGCGATGCGCTGCAGGTCATGCGCGATGCGGGCGTGACCGAGGTCTGGAGCACCGACTGCATTGCGCATCCGAGCAATGTCGTCCGCATGGCGCCGGCCATTGCCGGGGCCTTGCATCGCCTGTCGGAAGCGTCTACCTGATGGATCACGGGTTGTGACCAAGGCCATCACTTTTCAAGCTTCAATGTTGCCGGCCTGGCCCCAAAATTAACTCGTCAAAGGCTTTGCACGATGTTCCGGCCCACCGTTTTTTGACCCGCATGAGCAGCGTGGGCCGATGCAGAACTGACCCGGCGCTGCCCAAGCCGCAATAATCGACCATGTTTTCTACCCAGCGCTGCAAAATTCCGGAATCTGTTTTGGTTGTTATTTACACGCCCCAGCTTGACGTGCTGCTGATCGAGCGTGCCGATCATCCGGGTTTCTGGCAGAGCGTCACCGGCTCCAGAGATGCGCTGGACGAGCCCTTGTGGCAGACCGCGCTGCGCGAGGTGCAGGAAGAAACCGGCATCGCGGCAACGGCTGCCCAACTGCACGATTGGGGCCTGTCGAATGTCTACGACATCTATCCGGCCTGGCAGCATCGCTATGCGCCTGGCGTAACGCGCAATACCGAGCATGTGTTCGGCCTGTGCCTGCCTGCGGCCTGCGCTGTCACGCTCAGCCCGCGCGAGCACACCGCCTGGCAGTGGCTGGCGCATCGGGCTGCGGCGGACCAATGCTTTTCCCCGTCCAATGCCGAGGCGATTTTGATGCTGCCTGACTTTGTGAAAGCAGTCGATTGAGCGGGCCGCAACCGCTGTGGAATTCCGGGCCTGGCTGCATGGGTAAAAAGCATGCTGGCGGTTCCAATGACGAGTCCTTTTTTGCTTTGCCTTCCTGCTTTATTAATCCATTGATGCCCTGATGCCTTTGCTTGCCCAGTCCGAAACAATCCAGCTATTTCAAGGCGGGCAGGCGCTGTTTCCTGCCTACATCCAGGCGTTTGATGCGGCCCAACGCTGGATACAGCTGGAAACCTATATTTTTGATTTTCATGGCGCCGGGGCTGATGTGGCGCAGGCCCTGATCCGGGCCGCCCTGCGGGGCGTGACGGTTCAGGTATTGATCGATGCCGTGGGGACCGGACCGGTGCCGGCGCCGTGGCAGGAAAAGTTTGCTGCGGCCGGTGTCCAGTGGTGTGCCTATTCCCCGATGGCCTCGGGCTTTGGCCTGCTGGTGCCGGAGCGCTGGCGCAGGCTGCACCGCAAGCTGTGCGTGGTGGATCACCGCATCGTTTTTTGCGGCGGCATCAATGTGCTGGACGATTTTTACGATCCCAACCATGGCGAGCTGCAGGCGCCACGGTTTGATTTTGCCGTGGCCGTGACCGGGTCGCTGGCGGCCGAAGCGACCGACGCAATGGCCCTGCTCTGGTGGCGCGTGCAGGCCGGCTACAGCGCACGGCAAAGGCATTTGACCGATGCCTGGGAAAAGTTCAAGGCGGCCGGCTATGGCGGACGCACCGATACCAGCTTGCTGGCCCAGTCTGCAGATGCCGGCGCTACCGGCTGGTCGGGCCTGCCGCGCCCCAAGGCGGCGCTGGTGCTGCGCGACAACCTTCGCAACCGACGCAGCATAGAGCGGGCTTACCGCAAGGCGATAGGCAAGGCGCGTGAGGAGATCATCATTGCAAATGCCTATTTTTTACCCGGCGGCAAGCTGCGCCGCGCCCTCATCAGGGCGGCCCGGCGCGGCGTGCGCGTGACCTTGCTACTGCAGGGCAAGTACGAATACTTCATGCAGTACCACGCGGCGCGTCCCGTGTACGGCGCGCTGCTGGCTGCGGGGGTTGAAATTCATGAATACTCGACCAGTTTCCTGCATGCCAAGGTGGCGGTGGTGGACGGGCACTGGGCGACCGTAGGTTCGTCCAACCTTGATCCGCTGAGCCTGTTGCTGGCGCGCGAAGCCAATATCGTGGTCGAAGACAAAAGCTTTGCCCTCGAACTGCGCATTTGCCTGCACGAGGCGGTGGCCCACCACGGAAAGCGCATAGACCCCGCGGTTTACAGCCAGCGGCCGCTGGGCCGGCGCATTCAGGGCTGGCTGGCCTATGCCCTGATGCGGCTGGCCTTGCTGCTGACGGGGCAGCGTTACTGAAATGCAGGCCGGCAAGCGGCGCCTGCAAGTCGCTAAAATCAGTCGTTGCTATTTAATTTATAGCTGTATGCGCACGTAGCTAAAGCGCTGGAAGCCAATAGGGCTTATAAAAATGAGGAAAAGACGAGTTTCGGGCGGGCTGGTAATATCTGCCATGCTTATGAAATCTACTACGCCTACTCAGGATGTCCATGACGAGGGAACGCCTGTTTCCGTCAAGATCCGCGAACGCCTGGCCCAGGCCCGCAAGCGTTTCAATGCCAACGACAACATCGCCGAGTTCATTGAGCCGGGCGAACTCGAGCGCCTGCTCGACGAGGTCGAGGTCAAGATGCAGGGCGTGCTCGACAGCCTGGTGATCGACACTGTCGGCGACCACAACACCGGCAACACGGCACGCCGGGTCGCCAAGATGTACCTGAACGAGGTGTTCAACGGCCGCTATGTGGCGGCACCCAGCATCACCGAGTTTCCCAATGCCGAGCACCTCAACGAACTGATGATCGTCGGACCGATCACGGTGCGCAGTGCCTGCTCGCACCATTTTTGCCCGGTCATCGGCAAGGTCTGGATTGGCGTCATGCCCAACGAGCACACCAATGTGATTGGCCTGTCCAAATATGCCCGGCTGGCCGAGTGGGTCATGGGGCGCCCGCAGATCCAGGAAGAGGCGGTGGTGCAACTGGCCGACCTGATCATGGAAAAAACCCAGCCCGACGGCCTGGCGATCGTGATGGAGGCCAGTCACTATTGCATGGCCTGGCGCGGCGTCAAGGACATGGACAGCAAGATGATCAATTCAGTCATGCGAGGCGTATTCCTGAAGGATCCGACCCTGCGCCGCGAGTTTCTCGCCCTCATTCCCCGTTAAGGACAGATTTATGTTGGTACGTTTGCTGTATGCCAGCCGCGCTGTGGACACCAGCACCAGCGCCATTGAGGCGATTTTGCTGCAGTCGCGCCAGCACAACCCGAGCTGCGGCATCACCGGCATCCTCTGCTACGGCGGCGGTATCTTTTTGCAGGCCATCGAAGGCGGCCGCATGGCGGTCAGCGAGTTGTACAGCCATATCCAGAAAGACCCGCGCCATAAGGACGTGGTGCTGCTGGACTACGAAGAGATTCCGGAGCGCCGTTTTGGCGGCTGGACCATGGGACAGGTCAACCTGCTCAAGCTGAACCATTCGATCTTGCTGAAGTACTCCGAAAAAGCTGAACTCGATCCGTATGCTGCTTCCGGCAAGGTGTCCCTGGCGCTGCTGGAGGAACTGATGGCCACAGCCTCCATCATCGGCCGCGCCTGAAGCGGCGTGACCCCGGATCTTCTGGTCGGATGCGACTTTTCCTGCAGTCCGAGCCGCCGCAAGCCGATCGTGATGGCCAGCGGTTCCGCCGCCAAGGGCCGCGTGCTGCTGGGGAGTCTGGAGCGGCTGGAGTCGCTGGCGGATTTTGAGCAATGGCTGCGCCTTGACCGCGCCTGGACCGGGGCTTTCGATTTCCCCTTTGGCCTGCCGCGCGAACTGGTCGAGCAACTGGGCTGGCCCACCCAATGGCCTGAGTTGATGCGTCATTACGCCAGCTTGAGCCGGTCCGAGATCCGCGACACCTTTGCCGCTTTCTGCAATGCCCGTCCTACCGGGCAAAAGTTTGCCCATCGCGCAGCCGACAAGCCGGCCGGCTCCAGTCCGTCGATGAAATGGGTCAACCCCCCGGTGGCCTACATGCTGCATGCCGGGGTTCCGCGCTTGCTGGCTGCGGGTGTCCATTTGCCCGGCTTGCACGCGGGGGACCGTCGGCGCGTAGGGCTGGAGGGCTATCCCGGGATGCTGGCGCGCGAGTTGCTGGGAAATCGTTCCTACAAGAGCGACGTCAAGGCCAAGCAGACGCCGGAGCGGCTGATTGCGCGCAAGGACCTGATCACGGCGCTGGAACATGGCCAAACCCGGCTGGACTTGCGCCTGAAAGTCAGCCATGCCCAGCGCGACGCCCTGGTTGATGACGCCAGCGGCGACAGCCTGGATGCCGTGTTGTGCCTGCTGCAGGCGGCCTGGGCCGCGAAGCAGGGCGCACCGGCTTATGGCTTGCCGCCCGCGATGGATGCGCTGGAAGGCTGGATTGTTACCGCCTAGCTGAATAACCGACAGGCCGGCATCTGAACTTATGTTTTATGCGTAATTAATGCCTTCAGCGCATACAGCAGCTGCGTAACTAGCTATAAAATAAATAGCAAAAATGACTTTTTCTTACAAGGCGCTATCGCTAGTCGTCGCCACCTTTTCGGCATGGGCGTTCTCCTTTGCGGCCCTGGCCGCTCCTGCATCCAAAGCGGACCGTACAGGCGTTGTGACCTATGTGGTGGATGGCGACACCGTCCGGGTGCGGATGCCTGGCGGTGCAAAACCAGTCAGCGTTCGCATCTACGGCATTGATGCGCCGGAAATTTGCCAGCCCGGCGGCACGGCGGCGCGCGATGCGCTCAAGCGCCGGGTGTTGGGCCAGCGCGTGGAGGTGCAGGTTAAGGTTCGTGATGACTACGGCCGACTGGTGGCGCGTGTCGTCTTGAATGACCAGGATCAGGGCGAGTGGCTGGTCGCGCAGGGGCTGGCCTGGTCCTACCGCTATCGCGATAGCGCGGGTCCTTATGCTCAGCAGCAAGGCCACGCCCAGGCTGCAGAACTTGGCATGTTCGCACGCCATCATGCGGTGGCACCTGACTATCCGAGGGAGTTTCGCCAGCAGCATGGAAGCTGCTATGCCAGGCAACGTTAATCTGCAGGTTCGACAATCGCGTCAAGGCGCGATAGCCAGCGCCGATTCCAGTCGCTTATCCTACGGCGGCTGCGGCAGATTCATGCTGCCCTGCGGGCTGTGTGCCGACTACAGTTGACGCTCTGGCGCAGCGATCTTTCCATTTCAGTTTTCCCTGGAACAAGGCTGCCTCAGCAACAGGAACCCTCGATGAAAAATAACATGACCCAAGCTTCAAATCATTCAAACAACCATTTCAGCCGCACCCATGGAACCCTGCTCGTCGCCGCAGCGCTGGCGCTGGCCTTGAGCGCTTGCAGCAAGCAGGACGACAGTCAGACCGCCGGTCAGAAACTCGACGCGGCCATTGCCAGAACAGGGCAGGCGGCGGAAGAGGCGAAATTGAAAACCGAGGAATCGGCCGCGCAAGCAAAGGCCAAGACAGAAGAAACATTTGCCAATGTGGGAGAAAAACTGAAAAACGCCACAGAAAATGCCGAATCGTCCGCCAAAGGAGTTGCCAGCAAAGCCATTGAAAAAATGGACGATATGGCCATTACAACTGCAATTTCTGCAGCACTGGCCAAAGACCCGGACCTCAGCGCCTTCAAAATTAACGTGGATACCAAGGATGGTGCGGTGACACTGAATGGATCGGCCCCCACAGAAGCCGCTCGCGAGAGGGCTGGCGCCATGGCCAAGACGTTCAATGGCGTTCAATCGGTCGATAACAAACTGATCGTCAAGCCGAGCTGACTGCTTCGTTGCAACATGAACCCTGCTTTTTCAGGGCTTCATGTACCCGACATCGGGCGCCCATGAAAAAGGCAGGCAATGGAAAATTCCGTTGCCTGCCTGATCTGCACCGCTGTCACCAGCGGGTGCAAGAGACTGCGAGAGCCGCTTAAGGACGAACGACGATGTCGTTACGAACGCTCTTGACGTTCTTCACGCCACCGGCGATATTTTCAGCCTGCATTTTTTCAGCAGCGGACTTTGCAAAGCCGGACAGTTGCACCGTGCCGTTGAGCGTTTCCACGCTGATGGACATGGCCGAAACGGTTTTGTCTTCGGCGAACTTGGCCTTGACGGCGGTCGTGATGGCCGCATCGTCAACATAGGCGCCGGCGGTCTGCTGACCACGCCCCACGGCGCAGCCGCTGCCAATGATGGTGATGCCTGCCAGGGCTGCGAATGCGATTGCGCGAGCGTATTTCATGGGATTACCTCTTTGAGTTGATTTAATTGAGTTGGTGCAAAGTTTGAAAGCCTGTCGATCAGCGGCACCACGCCCATCGACCTGCACCTGGGTTTATAGGTCCAGCCAGTCCTTGAGTTCATCGGCATGCTCTTCTTCCTGGGCCAGGATGTCTTCCAGCATGCGTCGCGTGGTGGGATCCTTGTCGGCCAGCAGCGTGATCATCTGGCGATAGGCTTCAATGGCAATCCGTTCGGCGACCAGGTTGACCCGGACCATGGTTTTCAGGTCATTGGATTCGTCGTAGTCCGCATGACTGCGCTGCAGCAGGGTTGAGGGCGAAAAATCCGGTTCTCCGCCCAGTTGCACAATGCGCTGGGCAATGCGGTCAGCATGCGCCGATTCTTCATTGGCATGCACCATGAACTCTTCGGCAATCGTGGTCGAGGACGCACCGCTGGCCATGAAGTGATGGCGTTTGTAGCGAAGCACGCACACCAGTTCGGTTGCCAAAGCGTCGTTTAGCAGATTCACAATGGCTTCGCGGTGCGGTCCATAGGCTGGCGTAATGGCGCCTTGGTCAAGGCTGGTTCGCACCGAATTGAGTGCCTTTTCGTCGAGCTTGAGTTCGAGGGGAGGGGATGTTTTCATGGCGTGGCCTTTGTGTTTTCGGAGCGATGGGTGACAGAAGTGATCATCGAGACGAGCGCGCTGGTCATGCCGGAGGATTTCACGGCCCCGACCAGCAGAGCCCCAACGGACACCATGCGCCACGGTCGGATCACCACCATGGCAGCGCCTATGCCGGCCGAAATGGCCAGAAGCTTGAACGGGTGGACGCTTGCATAGTCGCTCAATAGCGGTCGCGCCAGTTCAACTACGGTGCTGGCCGGATTTCGATGCCACCACGCCCTTGCTGCCTGCTTGATGATGCCCAGAGTCCCGTGGGAGGCCGGTCGGGACAGGTCTGGGTTGTCTAGTTCATCGTCAGTCCGGTCTTCGGGCTCCCGATGATGCCGGTTCATGTGCTTGAGGATGGCCTTGCGGCTGATGGCCAGGCGTTCTTGAGGCGTCAGTTCTGTAGGGGAGGGCATGCCGGGGTCTTTCCGTAGAGGTCCTCAGGCGACTGTACGCAATGCCTGGGCATCGCTGTCAATCTGGGCTTTTAGTTCTGGAAAGCGCTCGCTTTTGAGCGGTTTCCTGGCAACCATGACGGCAATGATCAATAAAACCAGGGAAATCCCGGGCACCGCCACCAACACCCAGTGGAACTGGTGTTGAAGAAATCCCAGCATCACGGCGGTTCCAGCCAGACCTAGAAAAACAGCCAGTGCCAGTATGGCAACCACCCCGGCCACCAGACGCGCCAACAACGCCGAACCTGCAGTAGATGCCTCCTTTTCCAATAGCGCTCCGTAAGCCGACAGATGGTCGATGACCAGGTCAGGCCTTTGCACGATGGTTGAAAAAAGAGGATGCAGCATAGGTCTGGTCTGGGTGGGGCGTCAGTGGGTAAGGGGCGATCGACAGCTGATTTTAGTAACGGTTGCGGTTGCGGTGGCGGGAAGCGGAAACCAGCAAGGCCACCGTCGCGCCAACAGCCGCTGCGATCAGTACCGATCGCATGGGCTGCTCGGAAACATAGCGTGTGGTGGCATCGGCCGCATGCTTGAGCGATTTTTCAGCGCGTTCTTTGGCTTCCGATGCCATGTCCAGGCTTTGACGCGCCAGCTTTTGGGCTTTGGACGCAAGCATGTCAACCATTGGATCGACATTGCCGCGCAGTTCGCGCACTTTGCTTTCTGCCCTGTCGAGCGCGTCGTTGGCATGCGCGCGGGTTGAGTCCAGCGCATTGCCGGCCGTCTGCAGCAGATCATCCGAAGCCTTGCGCATGGCAGGTGCAGCGTCACGGGCAATATTTGAAGAGGTATTTGTATTCATGTTCAGATTCCTTGTTGGATGAGTTAAAGAAAAAAGGTTAAGGGGTAGCGGCAAGTGCCGGCAGTCGGCACGAGCAGTCGAAGGCTTAATTTTTCCTGATAAGGCTGATCACGAAACTGACGATGGCCATGATAGCGAACAGGAAAAACAGAATCTTTGCAATCTCAACGGCGCCTGCGGCTATGCCGCCAAATCCGAAGATGGCAGCGATCAGGGCGATCACCAGAAATACGACTGAATAATGCAACATTTCAATATCCTTGCCACGGTTATCCACGTGGATGGTGTGTCTTTAAAAAGCCTGTTGCTAGGTTAACTGATGGGTTGATTTTTTATCATCGGCTTTAGACCTAGTTGCCTGTCAGTGGTGGGGGGGCTCCACTGTAGGA
>Ga0123337_10006874_pt1 | contig 10744 bp, 10 predicted proteins | sample frozenSSSSmetaG_FD_89792 | JGI IMG/M metagenome (GOLD analysis project Ga0123337, IMG submission 89792) | Glacier valley bacterial and archeal communities from Borup Fiord, Nunavut, Canada, to study Microbial Dark Matter (Phase II) -... | ecosystem: Environmental > Aquatic > Freshwater > Ice >...
TAAACGAAAAGCACACTATCAGAAAAGATTCATTCTCTTGAATTACCCATACTTCATTTCCGACAATCCGACAATCCGACACGTGAGTATTTTTAGTTTTCAACGTTGAGATAGCTATTAGACACCTGCCTATGATTAAAAATCAAATTCTTTTAAGATTTAAAGATTGCTCTGTCACATCTATATTAAGGGTGAATATTCTTATAGTCAGATTCCTAAAATATTTACAGTCAAACTTTACAGGCGATTGATTCAATGTTTTTTTATTCTTTTAGTACCAGGAATAAACAAGAAATTAAACTATGAGTTCACTCCCAAAAATATATTTTACTATATAATTACATAGAGGCCTAGAAGACACAAAAAAACACACAATAGATAATCAATATTTTCTGTTCTTTAGTATCTTCCTGGTTTTGTGGCTGATAGCTTTCTCAGAGTAGGCTCAACTGTATATTTATAAAAATGTGCGACTGTCGGATTGTCGGATTGTCGGAAGTCCTGGTTTTACATGTGATTAAAATCTTTTTTCATGAATGTACTTGATTGATTTAAGCTTAGATAGAACTTTAAGTTTATAGAATGAAATTATCCCTAAAATGATATACAATGTTTTGAAAATTTAATACTTACTTACTTTGCGACTCACGTTTGAAGAACAGATTTTTTATCTCGAACTGAGGTTAAAATTACTAAATCTCACTGTTCAATTTAAATAACTCATCTTACGCAAAGGGCAAATAGACAAATAGACAAATAGACAAGTAGACAAATCCGTCAATTGGCCTTTTGTCACTTTCGCTATTTGGCTTTTTGAGGCCTAATAAGTATTAAAATGCCAAAATGCCAATTGACGGATTTGTCTATTTGTCTATTTGTCTATTTGTCTATTTGTCTATTTGTCTATTTGCGTAACGGGTATTCAATAACTAAAAAGCTCCGCTTTCGCGAGGCCTCTTTTTATTTTTTAAATTGATTAAGTAGCTCTTTTACGGCATCTTTATGAACCGTAAACCCCATCATTTTCAGCTTGATGTAGTCTTCATGAAAGAAATAATATCCGAAATTTGGACTTGCCGGGTCTACGTTCCTTGAACCGGAACTTGAATCTTTAATCAGGAACCAATCTTTGCCCAAACTTTTATAATTCTCAAGATAACCAATCAGTTGCATACCATGGTCATCGGTGGTAGTTTCATTGGAAAACCTGAATTGACGGGCGTCTTCATTAATATATGCCGAAGGAATGTCATAATCGGGAATCAGTGCACAGTTGGTTTCACGACTAAAGCCTGATTCAGACACATCACCCCCGATGCTGAGTGAATATCCGCTTTTAATGGCTTTCTTGAGTGCATCCATATAATCATTGAGCGGAACATTGTAATATTCTTTATTGTGCCACCAGTTGTCTGTAACTTTGTATTCAACTTGCTGCCAGTAGGGTTCTTGTTTATAGGAGAGTATTTCTATATAATCATCAGGATTGATTTTTAGATAATCTTTCAGATAAGTCTGTGGGGTATAGCTTTTGCCTTCCACCATAAATTGAGTAGGGGGAACACCAATGTAATGATTCATAATCGACTTGATGGTTTCTATCCCATTTTCAACATTCCATGCATTCGATGTTTTCATTGAATTCAGGAAAGCTGTCATTTCTTCCACCATTTTGGCATGACTATGAAATTTACGCCCATCAATTAATCCATTGTAGGCTTCTTCAGGTACAACTCCATACATTTTCATGATTCGAGCCAGCGCATTTCCTTCTGATCCTTCCGAAAATTCAGATATTCCTCTCTTTTCGATGAAGCGGCGGGCTTTTTCAATGTATTCGCAATAGGGCGAATATATATCAGAGATTTCTACTTTTTTACTTTGCAGACGCAAAACTTCCGATTCATAAAATGAAGTGGTTGAAAAACTCCAGCAAGTTCCTGCATTACCTTGCGATATGCTGGGATTACTCCACACTGTTTTGTACAAAGAAGGATTATTTGGCAAATCCATGCCAGATTGATCCATCTCAAACCGAAGATAAGGTTCTTTTTCTGCTAGTTTTTTTTCAACTTCTGTCACATCCTTCATGATGGACTCGGTATAAAAACCTTTGCCTTTTTCCTCTTTGATTATTTTGCCTTTACTTACATTCTGAGCTTGGCTGCCTATTGCCAATAATGCACATAGAGCGGAAGTCAATAATATTTTGTTCATTTTTCCTTGTATATTTTAAAGAGCGAAATGTAGTCATTATTTTTATGAACAAACTGATGAATGTCAGGTTTGAAGGGAAGACTTTTAGTTCTTTTATTATTCTACATCAAGGAGTTTCTTCTATTTATTCATGAACCCACAAAAGCTCGAATCACACTTCACATTTTCTCAGCCTATTTCCTTATCACCTTTCTCTTTCCTCCTAATTGGTGGGATTGCTTCGTGCCTACCAATGACGGGCTAAGGAGATATAGCTCTCTAATGTTGGGATTCACACCTTAACACCTTCTCACTTTTTAACTAATTGAGCTCCAGTTAAACTCCGTATTTTTCATTTTAAGCAATTGAAGCACCAATATCCGGTTTTCCTGCTTTTGAAGTTTCGGATCATCGTCCAGAAGATCAGAAGCCTGGTTGCGGGCATATTGCAATATTTCGCCATCGCGCCCAAGGTTGGCAATCTTTAGCGTGAAGCCGATGCCGCTTTGTTGGGTTCCTTCCATATCACCAGGACCTCTAAGTTTCAAATCTACTTCGGCAATTTCGAAGCCGTCGTTGGTTCGAACCATCGTTTCGAGACGTTTGCGGCTTTCATTGCTGATTTTAAATGATGACATCAGTAAACAATAGGACTGTTCGGCTCCACGTCCAACTCTTCCACGTAACTGGTGAAGCTGTGAAAGCCCAAACCTTTCGGCACTCTCAATAATCATTACCGAAGCATTCGGAACATCAACACCCACCTCAATGACCGTTGTCGCCACCATAATCTGTGTTTTGCCTTCCTTGAAAAGGTTCATTTCGGCTTCTTTATCAGCAGGTTTCAATTTGCCATGTACCATGCTGATAGAATAATGGGGAAATACCTGTTTTAGCAATTCATATCCATTTTCAACATTCTTTAAATCCAGTTTCTCTGATTCCTTTATCAGCGGATAAACAATGTAAACCTGACGGCCTAACTCAACCTGTTCGCGAATAAAATCATACACTTGTTTCCTTCTGTTCTCGTAATAATGCAGCGTCTGGATGGGTTTTCTTCCTGGCGGCAATTCATCAATGACAGAGACATCCAGATCACCATAAACTGTCATAGCGAGGGTTCTTGGAATAGGAGTGGCAGTCATCACCAGAATATGAGGGGGTATAAATTCATTTTTTTTCCATAGTTTGGCACGCTGTGCAACGCCAAAACGATGTTGTTCGTCAATGATAACCAATCCGAGTTTCTGAAGAACTACCTTGTCTTCAATGAGCGCATGGGTTCCGATAAGCAATTGCAAACTACCATCTTCTAACTGTGCATGAATGATTCTTCGTTGTGCAATCTTGGTCGATCCAGTCAACAATGCAATTGTAATCCCCAAACCATCAGTCATCTTTTTGATCGAGTTATAGTGCTGAATAGAAAGTATTTCCGTAGGTGCCATCAGGCAAACCTGGTATCCGTTGTCGAATGCAATCAAGGCAGTCATTAGTGCCACCAATGTTTTGCCACTTCCCACATCGCCTTGGAGCAAGCGGTTCATCTGCTTACCCGAACCCATATCCTTTCGTATTTCGCGAATCACCTTCATTTGGGCATTGGTCAGCTTAAACGGTAAGTAATCGCTGAAAAACGTATTTAGATTGTAACCAACATGCGAAAATACAAATCCTTTAAATGAGTCTTCACGCTTGTGTTTCAGGCTCAGTATTTTTAGCTGGATGAAAAACAGTTCTTCAAATTTCAACCTAAAAAGTGCAGTTTTCAGTAAAGTGGGATTCTCAGGAAAATGAACTTGCCTGAGTGCAATGGGCAATGGCATTAATTTTAAACTTGAAATTAAGGTGGGAGGGAGGGATTCAGCGATTTTATCTTCAATGAGCGATGAAAGGGTGAATTGAAATTTATTCAAAGCTTTGCTCGTCATAAATTTCTTTTTCATGTTATCAGAGGTGTTATAAAACGCTTGAAACACTCCTGTTGTGATGGGCTTATTTTCAGCAGGTTCCAGTTCAGGATGCACCATGTTTAATTTTCCGTTGAAAATAGTGGGCTTTCCAAAGAGTATGTATTCAACATTGGCACGTAGATTTTCTTTTACCCATTTGACACCCTGAAACCACAACAATTCTATTGCACCCGACTCATCGCGGAAATGGGCAATCAACCGTTGTCGCACTCCTTCACCCACAGTCTCAAAACTGAAAATAGTTCCCTTAAGCTGAATATATGGCATATTATTTGTAACCTCCGAAATCTTGTAGAACTTTGTCCGGTCTATATATTTGTAGGGGAAATAATAAAGGAGGTCATTGAAGGTGAAAATCTCCAATTCCTTCTTAAGCAGTTCAGCCCGTTGAGGGCCCACACCGGGTAAAAATTTGATATCCTGATCCAGATATTCTGACATTGGGCAAAGATAAACATTATATGAAATTGTTGAAAGTATTTTGTTTTATTGATTGAACTTTCATGAAAAAACAATAAAATGAATTGATTTGGTTTTTGTATAAAGTTATATGATTACATTCAGCCAAAATTTGAGGTTTAGAATCTGTAATAAAATGAACTCTTTATCAACTAATTCATTCTAATATATTACACCCATAAGATGGAAACTGTTATCAAACTAGATAAAATTGTAAAGAATTATAAAGTAGGGACTCAGATTGTCAGAGCTTTGCGCTCAGTTTCACTGACCATTAACAAAGGTGAGTACGTTGCCATTATGGGTGCTTCTGGATCTGGTAAATCGACCATGATGAACATGATTGGATGTTTGGACACCCCTACCAGCGGAACCTACATCCTGAGTAATTCAGATGTCAGTCATTTGTCAGATGACGAATTGGCCGAGATCAGGAACAAGGAAATCGGATTCGTGTTTCAAACATTTAACCTGTTACCTCGCAACACTGCTCTCGAAAATGTAATGTTGCCTTTGGTTTATGCCGGGATAAAAAAACAAGAGCGAATATTAATGGCTGAAAAAATATTGGCCGAAGTGGGTCTTTCTGACCGTATAGAGCACAAACCGAATGAGTTATCAGGTGGTCAGCGCCAACGTGTGGCCGTTGCACGTGCTCTTGTCAATAACCCATCCATTTTGTTGGCCGATGAGCCTACGGGAAACCTGGATTCAAAAATTTCGGAGGAAATCATGCAATTATTTGCCGAAATTCACCGTAAGGGAAATACTTTGATTGTAGTGACCCATGAAGAAAGCATTGCTCTTCATGCACATCGCATTATTAGACTGAAAGATGGTGAAATTGAATCTGATTATATCAATCCGAATCCTGTTTATTGAGGAAGAAGGGGGAGAAAATGAGAATGTGAGAAGATGAGAATGTGAGAAAATGAGAAAATGAGAATGTGAGAAGATGAGAATGTGAGAAAATGAAAAGTTGAGAAAGGGAGATTGGGGATTTAATAATTGAAGATAAGCCATTCAACTATTCAACCATTTAACCATTTATCTTTAAATTTATCTTTAAATTTAAAAATTCAAAAGCCATGAAAATATATACACGCACCGGCGATGATGGAACAACTGGCTTAATAGGTGGTGCACGCGTTAAAAAGAACAACATCCGTCTTGAAGCATATGGAACGGTGGATGAATTAAATTCATACATAGGGGTGGTTAGATCACTTCAAAAGGAAGAACATGCCGATTTGATACTTGAAAAAATACAGAACAAGCTTTTTGTAATCGGGGCACATCTGGCCAGTGATGAAACAATTGAAATGATCAAAAGTCAGCTTCCTTGTGGCGTAACCGATATTTTAATGCTTGAAGATGAAATGGATCAGATGATGGCTGTTTTGCCTCCCCTGAATAATTTTATCTTACCCGGAGGGTCACATGCTTCATCCTTTTGTCACGTTGCCCGAACCGTATGTCGAAGGGCTGAACGACGTATTGTTGAACTTTCAGATAAAACTGAGGTCGATTCAAACCTAATCAAGTACATTAATCGCTTGTCAGACTATCTTTTTGTACTTTCCAGAAAGATATCAATGGACTTGAAAACCCCTGAAATACGTTGGTCTCCAGAGTAATGTGAATTAATAATTTAATTGTTTGTTGAATGCGTTTTTTTGTTATATTCGCATGAGTTTTAAAAAACAAATTAAAAACCACCTAATTTCAAAAAGATATGTACTGGACACTTGAATTAGCCTCAAAATTAGAGGATGCACCTTGGCCAGCCAGCAAAGATGAGTTGATCGATTTCGCCATCCGAAGCGGTGCCCCACTTGAAGTAATTGAAAATTTACAAGAAATTGAAGACGAAGGAGAAATATATGAAAGCATAGAAGATATCTGGCCCGATTATCCGAGTAAAGATGATTTCTTTTTTAATGAAGATGAATATTGATCCATCATTCACATACAAACAAAGCAAGGCCGAAAGTCTTGCTTTTTTGTTGTACATAGTGCATAGTAAAAAATTTGACGTTAGAATTCCGTAATAATAACTCACCTTACCCAAGAACACTAAGAAAAAGGAACACTGATAAAACTGATCCCGAGTCCTCGAATTGGCGTTAACTTCGTGCGATCTGTTTTGTAAACATTTGATTATTAAGAAGTAACTCCAGGCAATTAGTTCGCACACCAGATAGGAAAAGATACTGGCATGAATCATTTTGTAGGATTTGAAATCGATATTGCTTATTCTACAACTGTTAAAGCACCAGGAAGTACTGCTATAAATGTTTGATTATCAGCATAAATACGCATGAAGTTAACGCCAATTCGAGGACTCGGGATCAGTTTTATCAGTGTTCCTTTTTCTTCTTTTAAATAAATCCAGTGCTCTTTTTTATTTTATATCCGCGATCGTGGCCATGGTGAGATAATAAAATGAGATTTTATATACCACAAAAAAGTCCCGCTATAAGCGGGACTCAAAATTTAAAATTTTATTACAATAGAATTATGCCAATTTAACATTTACGGCATTTAATCCTTTTTTACCTTCTTCCAATTCAAAAGTTACTTCATCATTTTCCCTGATACTGTCTTTAAGTCCAGTTGAATGCACAAAATATTCTTTAGATGAATTTGCGTCTTTAATGAATCCAAATCCTTTTGATTCATTATAAAATTTTACTGTTCCGTTGCTCATAAGATGAATTAAAATTAATTAGTGCAATGTATGCATAATTTTTGAATTATAGTGCATTTTTTTGATTGAATTAAAATTAATTAATATTTTTCATTTTTAGTTAATCTGCATTTTTATAGCTATATTTGCCTTTTGAAAATATTAGAGGAGGTAAGTGTCCTTTTATACTATTATAATTCAACTTAGAATTTTGTTTGAGTATCTGCTATGAAGCTCATTATCTTATAAATATAATTTTAGTATAAATATAACATTAATTGAAGGGGAAAATTTTATGTACGAAAAGAAACCGAATAATTATACTTCGCCTGATCTTACAAAGATGCAGGCAGTTGTAATTGATATCAAAACAATAATTTATATTGCACTTGATGCTGATCCTAAGCTGGCCAGAAGCAGTTATTTATCAAGAATTGGTCTAAAAAAATTATAAAAGTACTTTTTAAAGGATGGAAAAATCGGGATTAATAAGTTTAGTATTTATTACAAAATTCCTTTTTTCCATCCTCTATACAATTTTTTTAGTAATGCATTATTGGTTCATTTAACTTTCCATATTGTCTGATTTTATTTCAGAGTACTACTATATACTAATTATATTATTTCATAATTCGCTTTATGCTAAAATCACGTGAGTTCGATGTAATAAATCTCATTTGATGTAAAATAACATAGGGAGAATTTGTATTTTTAACCCCAGTTCATCATCAAGATCCCATTATAATACAGCCCTGATTCTTCCTGAAATTATTGCCATTCCATTACTTTGTAATATTTTTTGCAGAATCTATCTGTAGAAAAATGTCACTTACCTGAAATTATACCCTTTAACTGTATTGTTACCTTGTTTCGTGATATTGGGGAAGGCTTCAGTGCTTATGCTGGCCTTGTTTACTGTTTTACCATTTTCTTACCTCTGTTTTACCATTGTTTTATTTAATACGTATATAATACGAATTTTATATTAATATAATACATACATTGTTAGTCTTAATACAAATTAGATGTGTATTATTTTATAATTATATATGAATTAAATAAAACAATGGTAAGACAGAGATAGGACAGAGGTGAAATACTTGGTAAAAGGATATCCTTCGACCAACACTTACATTGATTATATTGCTAAAAATTTATATATTAGCCACTATAAAGGCCAGCAAATCGGCATTGAGCTGATCATTATGCGTTACGGACAAACCATGTGAGCCGCCAGGATAAGTTTTCATCTTGGCGTTTCTGATAAGCTTCACGGCAAGCATTGAAGTAGTGGCAATTGGCACAATCTGATCGTCATCACCATGGATGATCAGCGTAGGTAGATCAAATTTCTTCAAGTCTTCATTGAAATCCGTTTCCGAGAAAGCCTTGATGCAAGCAAGTTCATTCCAAAGCCCGCCTTGCATTCCCTGAGCCCATAATGCATCGCGCGTTCCTTGTGTGACTTTATGATCCTTCCGGTTAGCGCCATAAAACGGGATGGCTAAATCCTGAAAAAATTGCGAACGGTCGGTAGCAACACCAGCGCGTATTTCGTCAAACTTTTCCATTGGCACCCCCTCTGGATTAGTCTTTGATTTTAGCATCAGTGGTGTTACTGAGCCCATCAATACCGCTTTGGCAACGCGTGAGGTTCCATAACGGCCAATGTATCGTGCTACTTCTCCGCCTCCTGTTGAGTGACCGATAAGGATGGCATTTTTCAGGTCGAGCGCATTCATCAGTTCTGCTAAATCGTCGGCATAAGTATCCATATCATTGCCATTCCATGGCTGACTTGAGCGTCCATGGCCGCGCCTGTCATGTGCAATGCAACGATATACATGCTGAGCCAGAAAGACCATCTGTGATTCCCATGCATCGGCATTGAGGGGCCATCCGTGGCTAAAAACAACGGGCTGGCCCGAACTCCAATCCTTGTAGTAAATTTGTGTTCCGTCTTTGGTGGTAATTGTACTCATAATTTTCTCTCTTTCGTTTTTACCTGCGATGCATTAATGACATTTGTTTTTTTTAATTACTGATATTTTTTTAGTTTTAAATATCTGCTTATTAGTTAACAAAGTTGAAGATCTAAGTGGATTAAAACGTTACACAATTTGTAATAGAAGTTACATAATTACACATTTTATAGGAAAGAAGATTGAATGTTCTTAATAACTCACCTTAAGCAAGAACACATATTTTTGAGAAAAAAGAAAAAGGAACACTGATCTAACTGATGTTACAGATCTACACTGATAAAAAAAAGTGTAAAAAGATCGGTGTAAATCTTTATAAATTAGCCTCGAGGATTCAAGGTCAGTTAAATTAGTATTTTTTTTAAGATCAGTGAGATCTGTAACATCAGTTAAATCAGTGTTCCCCTTTTTTTTCTTATAAATCAGTGTTCTTGCTTAAAGTGAGTTAATAAATCACTTTTAAAAGATGTACCGATGACACCTATAACCTAAATCATGTAACTTATTGGTGAAATCGTGTAACATCTGGTATCCTTAGTCTATCTAATTTTGAGTTAAAATTATCTATAAACAATTTAAAACTCAGAAAAATGGACAAAGATGAAACTATTGACGGCCTGAATAGCCTCATTGAAATTAACAACGACAGAATTGAAGGATACGAAAAAGCCTCAAATGAAACGGAAGAAAATGATTTAAAAACCTTGTTTGCTTCTTTTATCAGGACAAGTCAAAAGTGTCGGCTCGAACTCATCGATGAAGTACGCTTCTTAGGTGGAACTCCAGCCGAAGGGACTAAAATAAGTGGAAAATTTTATAGAGCGTGGATGGATATTAAGGCTGCCATAACAGGTAGAGACCGCAAAACTGTACTTGATTCATGTGAGTATGGCGAGGACGTAGCAATTGATACTTATGACAAAGTAATAGATGACTTTGGAGATGTTTCCCTTGGCACATCTTCTCCATTAAAAGCATTGTTATTTAAACAAAGGAATTTAATTAAAGAAGATCATGATAAGGTAAAATCGCTGCGTGATATGGAAAGACAAGGGGTTTAACGATTGGATTTTTCGTATTGAAATTCCTTTTACACTATCTTTTAAATAATCATTTAACTTTTAGAAAATGAGGGCGCTTCATAGTTCCCTCATTTTTTATTCTCCTGTTTCAATATTGGGAGCATCAACAGGTTTTGATTGAGGCGAACCTTTTTGACGCAAGTAAATGGAAAGAATAACAATCGCAAACACAGATAAGAATTCGCTTTGCCAATTCTGAAATGATTCAAACCAGAAACGTGTGTCTCCAAAATAAGCCCAAGCCGTTTCAGGTGGCTTTGATTTCATTAGTAGTTGTTCATTTTCATGTTTCAAGCTTCCATAAAAATGAAGAAGTAAAGAAAATACAAACAAAAGCGTAAAGGCAATTGAAAGGGAATA
>Ga0123337_10006876_pt1 | contig 10744 bp, 8 predicted proteins | sample frozenSSSSmetaG_FD_89792 | JGI IMG/M metagenome (GOLD analysis project Ga0123337, IMG submission 89792) | Glacier valley bacterial and archeal communities from Borup Fiord, Nunavut, Canada, to study Microbial Dark Matter (Phase II) -... | ecosystem: Environmental > Aquatic > Freshwater > Ice >...
ATTCGAACTGCTGACCTGCCGCTTAGGAGGCGACCGCTCTATCCAGCTGAGCTACGTGCCCGTTCAGTTTCTATAGTATCGGAGTCTTGGCAGGGAGTGCCGATAAACGCTAACACGGTAGTGGGTCAGACCTTTCACCACCGATCAGCTGGCACTTTCGCGAATGCCGGCTATTGCATGTATGCGTCGATATGAATTTTGCCTGTAGCAACGTTTACGGTGCCCGAGCTCCAAAGCTGCCGCAAGTTCGCTTACGCGTAGTGAGCGACAGGTCTCGCGAGGCTTATATTCTCAGAAAGTCCGGCAACCGGATTACCTGGATGCGCTACTCTCACTCCATCGGCGTTTAGAGCGATGCGGTGGCTGGCTTCGGTCGCGATGGTTGGCCGGATGCAAGATCGATGGGGCCGTCAGCGCGTAGCCGGAGTTAATCGGTACCGCACCTGCAAGGAAAGGTTCCAGGCTCTGGCCAAAATCAGTCACTCCCGTAATGTCGAGATCGTACTGGTAGATCTTCTCGCCCTTCATAGCAGCATGGTCCTCTTAACGGGCCTCAGAATCCCGCTTCTGATTTGCTTCCGGGTTGATTGAAGCGGGTTGCAAACCTGTTATCGGATGGCGACTGAAACGTTCCGGCATGTTCTGGACAGTGCGCGCTGGCAAACGCATCATTGCCCTCTGGATTGCTGCCCTCCGCATCACTGTCCTCCGCATCACTGTCCTCCGCCGGATCAATGGCCGCTTTGAAGACTACTGGGAGCAATCCAGTGCCGGCTAACTATCCTCCCGCTCACTTTTAGGTAAGGCACCGATATCGCGGCGGTAATGCATCCCCTCAAAGTGAATGTGTTTCACAAGTTGATACGTGGTGGCGGATGCCTGGGCGAGGGAGGGCCCGGTTGAAGTGACGCCGAGCACGCGTCCTCCGGCAGTTGAATATCCGCTCCAGCCCACGCGCGTGCCAGCGTGGAAAACGGTGGCACCACCGCTTTCGGCTTCGGGAATTCCGGTGATGGGATCACCGGAGCGGTAAGGCCCCGGATACCCCTGGGCCGCTAGTACGACGCACAGAGAAGCGCCCTCTTTCCAGCGTGGGGCCTCACTTCCGAGGTTCCCGTGGGCGGCGTTGAGCAGGAACGCGGCCAGGTCATCATCGAAATGGTTCATCAGGGCTTGCGTTTCGGGGTCGCCCAGGCGCACGTTGTATTCGAGGAGCTTCGGCCCGGCGGGGGTCATGATGAGGCCGGCGTAGAGGAAGCCGGTAAATGCCGTCGATTCCACGGTGGGCCAGATCATCTGCTCCATGATTTGAGTTGTCTGTGCGGGGGAGAGCAGAGCGGCATCGCAATAAGCGCCCATTCCGCCTGTATTTGGGCCGTTATCGCCATCAAGGGCACGTTTGTGATCCCGGGAGGGAAGGAGTGGAACAGCGTTGCGACCGTCGCAGAGCGCGATGAAGCTGACTTCAGGACCGGTGAGGAATTCTTCGATTACCAGTAAGGGACCGTGAGTGGCGATGGCGGCTTCGGCATCGGCTCTATTTTGCGCGATCACCACACCTTTTCCGGCGGCCAGGCCGTCCGCTTTGATGACCACTGGATAAGTAAATCGATTCAAGGCCTCAATGGCTTCAGAGGCGGTGGAGACGGCTTCAAAGCGAGCCGTGGGAATGCGATGTTGCTGGAAAAACCGTTTTGCGTATACCTTGCTGCCTTCGAGCCTGGCCATATCAGCCGTAGGCCCGACGATGGGCATTCTGGCATTGCGAAAAAGGTCTACAATTCCCGCAACCAGAGGGGCTTCCGGCCCCACGATTGTGAGTTCAACGCTTAAAGCCCTAGCGGTGGCCAGGATGGCCTCAGGGTTGAGATCCGGCGAGGGAATGCACTCGGCCAGCCTGGCGATTCCCGGGTTGCCGGGCATGCAAAAGAGTTGCGAACCGGGGCGTTTCGCGAGCCTCCAGATGAGCGCGTGTTCCCGACCTCCAGAGCCGACGACAAGTATTTTCATAGCGTTTTGAGAGAGCGTGCGAGATAGCGTGTGAGAAAGAGAGCGTACCCCCAGTCAAAGCTACAATAAAGACGCGATGCATTACAAATATGACGTGGTGGTGGTCGGTGGGGGTCATGCCGGCTGCGAGGCGGCGCGGGCGACGGCCCGGCTGGGCCTGAAAACCGCGCTCGTTACGATGAATGCGGATTTGATCGCGCAGATGTCGTGCAACCCGGCTATTGGCGGGATTGCGAAGGGCCACCTGGTACGCGAGATCGATGCTTTGGGTGGCGTGATGGGGGAAATTGCGGATGCGACGGGAATCCAGTTTCGACTGTTGAACACGAGCCGGGGCCCGGCGGTTTGGTCGCCGCGCGCGCAATGCGACAAGAAACAATACCGGCTTCGCATGAAGGAGGCGCTGGAGCGCGAACCGAACCTGTACTTAAAGCAGGGGGAAGTGGCTGGGTTGTTGATGAGCGACGGGCGTGCGACGGGTGTCGCGTTGCGGGATGGCCGGACGATTTCGGCGACGGCGACGGTGGTAACTACCGGGACTTTTCTGAGCGGGAAAGCTCATATCGGGGAGGAGCGCTATAGCTGCGGGCGGAGCGGGGAAGCGGCGTCGCAGGTATTTAGCCAGGTTTTAAGGGATGCGGGACTGCGGTGGGCTCGGTTGAAGACGGGGACTCCGCCCCGTTTGGATGGGCGCACCATCGACTGGGATGCCTGCGAGGCGCAGGAGGGGGATGTTGAGCCAACGCCTTTTTCTTTTATGACGGACCGCATTGAGCGTGAACAGATCCGGTGTTTTCTGACTCATACATCGGAAGCTACGCGGGAAGTAATTGGGTCGAGTCTGGACCGTTCACCACTATATAGTGGGCAGATTGAAGGAGTGGGCCCCAGGTATTGCCCATCGATTGAAGATAAGTTTGTGAAATTTCCGGATAAAGCCCGTCACCAGATCTTCTTGGAACCGGAGGGGTTGGATACGAACGAAGTGTACGTGAATGGGATGTCCACCAGCATGCCGATTGACATACAGGCCAGAATGTTGGCATCGGTAGCAGGTTTGGAGCGCGCGGAGATGATCCGGCCGGGATACGCGATTGAATACGATGCAGTGGACCCGCGGGAGCTTTCGGCGACTTTGGAGGTGAAGAAGATTCCGGGGTTGTATCTGGCAGGGCAGATCAACGGAACTTCGGGGTATGAGGAAGCGGCTTGCCAGGGATTGATGGCGGGGTTGAACGCTGCGTCAGCGGTGAGGGGGGAGGAACCGATTGTATTAGGGCGGCAGGATGGCTATATCGGGATATTGATCGATGATTTGATTACGAAAGGTGCCGATGAGCCTTACCGGATGTTCACAAGCCGGGCGGAGTACCGGTTGAGTTTGAGGATCGACAACGCGGACGAGCGTTTGACCCCGGTAGGAAGACGTGCGGGGCTGGTTTCCGATGAGCGTTGGAGCCGTTTCCTTCAGAAGGGGATTCAAATGGCAGCACTGTCGGCTGCGCTGGAGCAGGGTAAAGAGGGTGTATGGTTGAAGCGGCCTGAGTCAAAGTTGGCGGAATTGCCGGACTGGGTAAGGGGAGTTCTAGGTGGGGACGCGGTGCCTGGTGTGCTGACTACGGTTGAGACTGAAGTGAAGTACGCCGGGTATATTGCGCAGCAGCGGAGGCAGGTGAAGAGGTTGGTGCAATCGAGTGAGCGGCGGATTCCTGTGGGTTTTGGGTATTCCAAGATTTCGGGGTTGTCTCGCGAGGTAAGTGAGAAATTGAGCTTGGTGCAGCCGGAGACTTTGGGACAGGCTGCGCGGATTCCGGGAGTGACGGCGGCGGCAGTATCGATTCTAGATGTGTATTTGCGGCTTCAACACGCGTGAGCAATGTTTCACGTGAAACATTTGATATTCTGAGACCGCTTTGAACCGAGTCATTGCAATTGCGAACCAGAAAGGTGGGGTCGGCAAAACGACTACTGCTATCAACTTGGCGGCATCGCTTGCTGCAAGCGACTTGTCTGTACTGCTGATCGATTCAGACCCGCAAGGGAACGCAACTACGGGTCTGGGAGTAGGCAAAGAGGCAAACCGCGCCACACTTTTCGATGTATTGGTGGGTACCACTGAGTTGGAACAGGCGATTATTCGCACGGAAACGGAAGGACTCGATATTTTACCGGCAGACAAAAATCTGGTGGGTGCAAATGTTGAGCTTGTGCCTTTGAAGGATCGCGAGCGGATTTTGCGGAGGAAGCTGAAGGCGGTGAGGGACAAGTACAATTTCATTTTGATTGACTGCCCGCCGGCGCTAGATTTGTTGACGCTGAACGCTTTACTGGCCGCTGATTCGGTATTGATCCCGATTCAATGCGAGTTTTTCGCGCTGGAAGGGATTTCCGGTCTGATCGACACCATCGACAGGATCAAGGAATCTTTCGATCACAAACTCGCGATGGAAGGAATCCTGCTGACCATGTACGACGACCGGACCAATTTGACCCGGCAGGTGGCGGCGGATCTACGGGAGTTTTTCGGAAAAGAAGTGTTTCGTACGGTGATTCCACGCAGTATTCGTCTCGCCGAAGCGCCAAGCCATGGAAAACCGATCTTGACCTACGATTTACGGTCCAAAGCTGCCGAAAGCTATATTCAATTATCGAAGGAGATTATTGCGCGTGAGCAAAAAACCGGCTCTCGGTAAGGGATTATCTTCCCTGATGCCGGCCAGGAGGAATCGAGGGCTGGAGCCTATTCCAGAAACGAGGGAGGACGAACATTCAAGAACTCCGACCAGTTTGCCTATCGATTCAATCCAGGTGAATCCGAATCAGCCCAGGCGGGCGTTTCGAGAGCAACAACTGGCGGAATTAGCGGATTCCATCAGGCAGGACGGCATAATCCAGCCGTTGGTGGTGCGCAAAGCAGGCGATGCATTCCAACTGGTGGCGGGGGAGCGACGCTTGCGGGCGGCGAAACTTGCGGGTTTGGCCCAAGTGCCGGTGGTGGTTCAGGATATTTCCGATGAACGGCTGCTGGAAGTTGCACTGGTTGAGAATATTCAGCGGGAAGATCTGCATCCGATCGAGTTGGCGCAGGCATTTGAGCGGCTTTCGAACGATCTGGGTTTGAACCATGAAGAAATTGGGAAGCGAACCGGAAAAGATCGCGCAACGATCACGAACTCTATTCGATTGTTACAGTTACCGATGGATTTGCAGGAGTTAGTGGCGGACAGGAAGTTGTCTCCGGGCCACGCCAGAGCGCTTTTGAAAGTGAAATCTGAAGAACAGCAGCGTTCGATGGCTTTGAAGGCGATTGCGGAAGGCTGGAGTGTCAGGGCCTTGGAAGCCGCATCTCTGCGACCGGAACTTCCCAATACCCGGGTCATTCAGCCTGAGTCTAGTCCGCCCGATCCAAATCTTGTGTCTGCGACGGATGAACTCGAACGGGCTCTGGGCACGAAAGTTCGAATTTCGGAAAGCAAAGGTGGAAAAGGCCGGATTGAGATTGAATATTACAGCCTGGATGACCTGAACCGATTATATTTTTACATTACCCGGCAGGATTAACGATTTAGCAATTCTAGAAGCGAGACAAGCTCTTCGCGAATCTGGGGCAGGGGATCTATTGCAAACAGATTCTGCTGACCTTCGGGTGCGGCCACGGTGTGTTTCCGCGCTTCCTTCAGCGTTTGACGGGCACCTTCAATGGTAAATCGCTTGTCATAGAGCAGTTCCTTGATTCGGAATAAAAGTTCGACGTCCTTACGGCGGAATTGGCGGTGCCCAGTGTCGGACTTCTTCGGGGACAGCAGGGCAAACTCGGATTCCCAGAAGCGAAGTACATACGCGGGAACCCCAAGCAGTTTACTGACTTCACCTATCCGAAAGAACAGCTTGTCGGGAATCTCTTGCGTGGCCGGTTCCTGAGTCATCCGCCTGAGGCCATGCTATCACCGTGTGCGGTCCCCTGGGCAGAAGCAAGCCTGTTGCATTCCGCGGAATTTCAAACGGTTTACCGTCTAGTTGAACGCGGGATACGGGTGAATTGAATCTGGCGATAGATCGGGAATTGCCGGTCACCGTGAGCTCAATTGCATCGTCTTTGTAACGGGCCGACAGCAAATCGCCCGTAAGACTGAGAAGAGAAAAGCTATGCTTCAGGGCGGAAAGTGTGAGAGTGTGAGACCCGGCGGGGATCCAGATCATTCCGCTTTCTGCTACGGGCCAATCGTTCCCATCAACTAACGCCGAACCGGTCCAGTGAACACCACCACCGTAGCTGGAATCCACTGTTAGCTTGGCGCCGTTTCGGGATGCCGAGCGAAACTCCCCGGCGGCGGCCGATAGCAGGGGCAAGTCTGCCGAAGAGAGCGCATTTTCGATATATAGGGCCACGCGAGGAAAGCTTTGCGAGGCTAAGTGGACCAAGCCAAACAGTTCCAATCCAGTCTGCTGCTTAGTGGGGTACACATCTTGATATCGCTCGACAATATTGATATCAATAGCTACCCGTGATGATTTGGGATATTTTGATGCGATCAGCGGATACCTGGCCGGACCCTGGTTCCAAACGGTCGCTGGATCTTCGACCAGGAAGGTAAACCTGTTTTTTTCGAGCAGCGGCAGGAGATTGGCTGTGTCGGCTCCGATTGCATCGCGCATTCCGGTATCTAACCGATCATCGACATGCGTGAGCACGATGTCTAAATCCGGCTTAAGAGCCCGGTAAGTTTCGGCTTTGGCGAGCCATTCCTGCTGGAGAGCGCGAGCCATACCGGCGCGGAAATCGAGGAACCGCCTGAGGGAAGGAGCGTCTTTGCGGGTGGTCCACAACTCAATGGGATCGAAACCACCCGGTTGAGACTGGAACAGTTTACGCACGTTGGCATTCATCGGCGTGAAGCGAGCGGGGTTAGAGGCTCCTTCGAGCGATTCATAATAGAGTTCGGCAAAGTTAAGACCATCCCAATCGAACCTTTGGGCCAGCTTGCCCACTCCCCGGTGGACGGCGGCGGCGCAATCGGGGTCTGCCAGATTCATGAGCTTTCGCCAATCGAGTTGGGCGTCCTGAAGGAGAGCTGTTTTCTCGCGCCAAGCGGCATGATCGGCCCAGAAGCGCTCGCTGACGTGCGGCAATTCGAGCCAGGCATACACCAGAACGCCTTCGCGGTGGCAGGCTTCGATCAGCGAATTCAAATAGGCATCGCGTGCGGGATCCGGCTCGTAGAAGTGCCACGCGGCTACCTGTAACGCCGCAATACCGGAGGCGTGCCAGCGCCTGGCAAACCAGTTCACGTCTACGCGGGCACGGTAGGCGTAATCGAAAAAGGCCCAAAGCCTGTTTCCGCGAAAGGGGGGCTCGAAACCGAGGTCGCAGAGGGCGTTCGGGAGAAAAGAAAAACGCTCGTAGCCGTGAAGGCCGGGGCTGGCAGCCAGCCACAGGATGCCGCCTTTACCGCGCTTCAGACCAGCGCTTACCGGCACTTGGGTCCAACGTTCACGGGTGAACACCTGGGCACCGGCGGGCAGAGAAGTTTCTGACAACTCAATGGGCTGCTGCAGGATGAGCGGCAGTTCCGGCTGGTGAGTGTCGATCAGAGAAGCGAGTTTGGCAGTGCGGGCGAGAGTTTGGAACCCGAAGCTGCGTGCCAGGGCGGAATCGCCTTCGAGGATCAGAATGGTGCCGTCTTCGATACGCGCGGTCCAAGCAGGCGATGCGGGGGCGTCGGGACGGGCTACGACGATGGCGGCTTCAGCGACCGGCGTCGGGAGCAGGCCCACGCTCGAGAGAATTTCGCCCCAAGGGCCAGGATCGCGCCCGAGGACGGTATAGCCGAACTGCTGGGCGGGCAAAGCTACTGCGGCAAGGAGAAAGCTAATGAGTAAACGCATACCAGAATCCGGCTCGAAGATCGAAAAAGTTAGGACGTTGAGGATTGTTGCGGTTCAGCAAGTAGGCACCGCGCAGACCGTTGACGGAGAACATGAGTCCGGGTGGCGCACCGGGCAGGCGGAAGCGGATGCCTGGCCCGGTTTCCGCAAAATTGGCCCAGGGCTGCCGCTTGGTATCGACAGTCAAGTTGGCGTTCCAAAGAAACTGCACGCCGTGTTGAGTCCATCCGGCACGGGATTGGGAGTAGCTCAGCCAATCGTTTCCAAAGCGGCTGAGGAACACCTCATCGGCATTGGTTTCCCAGAATATGCCGGGTGCTTCGGCGCCCATGAGGCGTCCCCAACCACGCGACCAGGAGAGGCCGCCGCGGTAATCAGGGAGAGCGTGACGATTCCTGTAGCTGACGGCGCTGCCCGCCTCACCCCAGGCCGTGACGCCGTGAGAGTGGGCTGTTACGCCAACCGCGAGCAGAAAGGAACTTTCCGACAGGGACTGCGGGTTGGGGCTTGGCGTGTTCTGACGGGTATCGCCGATGAACCGCACGGAGAGATAGGGCCTGATGGGCAGGTGGTCCACCCGGAGTTCGGTCTTGATCTGGCCATAGGAGAACGCGTCATGCCAGCGGGTGGAGTAGAACGGCAGAAGCCAGGCGGTGGTCCGGATACGGGCGAACGCCGGACGCAGATTATTGAAAGCGCGGGATGCTTCTGTGGCCACTTCGGAATCTGAACTGGCGCGCGCGCGCCGGAACCAATCGAGCGCCGTGCGGTCCTGGTGCAGAAGGTTGTAGGTCCAGCCAAGTTTCAGCATCAGGCTGTAATCGGCCGGGTTGGCTTCCTGGGCGATGGTGAGGTAGCGGAGGGCATCTTTCAGGTAGCCGGCGCGATAGCTACGTTCGTACATGACGCGCGCATCGGCTTCGGGGAGGGTGGCGGCTATGGAATCGGCTATAGAGAGTTGATGAGGAAGGTTGAGTGCGGTGCGGACGCGGTTCGAAAGGGGCTCATCGCTGCCCTTGAGAACACGTTCGAGCAGCGGCATGGCGCGAGTGCGATCACCGCGAGCGAGAAGGAGGAAACCGAGCTGAGCGGCGGACAACAAATCGCCTCGGTCGGAAACGGCAATGTGGGCGAATTCGATTTCGGCATCGGCCTTTAGTTCCATGCGCAGAAGGAGGTAGGCCAATTCGCGGTGCAGTTCGGTGTTGCCGGGATCGAGCGCGAGTGCGTTGCGGAATTCGTAAACATAGGGGTAGCGCGTGGGGAGCAGTTCGCGAGCTTTGTCAGAAGCCCTGGGCTCGCCACTGCGCGAGGCAGCCAGCAAGGCGGCGGTGGCTTCTTCAGGGTGGGAGCGCAAGAGTTCCACACGCCCGATATCGACCAACACATGCTTGCGGCGCGGCTCCAGGTGCCAGGCAGCCAGGTAATGTTCGGCCGCGAGATTCCACTCATCGCGCTGTTCGGCCAATTGCGCCAGTTCATAGTGAACGCTGAAGGTGGGAGCGGCAGCTTGCAGTGCGGCGGACCAGCGGGCTATGCCGGCGGCGAGTGGCGCGTCAATGTTCTGAAACGCTTTTTCAGCGGTGGCGGCGGCTTCGCGATCGGCAGTCTGGTGCCGGATACGGTTGAATACACGCCGGGCTTGGGCCTTAGCTGTGAGGGGATCGCCGGTGGCTTCGAAACTGAGAAACGCGTATTCGAGGGCGGCGGACAAATCGGCTGGGTCAAGCACCATCGCGCGCCGGAAGTGTTCGCGCGCGGCACCGTTGCGGCCTATTTTCAGACAGGTGTAGGCCGCGTCTTTGTGAACAGAGGCGCGGTCCGGCGAGATGGCAAGTGCTTTGTCGAAATCAGCCACAGCGGCTTCGTAAGCGTTCGTCCTGAGTGCCTGGTAGGCGGCCGTGAGAACTTCGTAATCAGCAGACTGGGCGTTCAGGGGGTGGAACTGAAGAAGCGCCGTACAGATGAGTAAGCTTAACCGCATGTTCGTGAAGCAAGAGAGTGATGGGGGCGCGCCATTTTTCTCCCGCTAGTTTTTTGAGAGAGGTTCGTACACTAGAAGCTACCCCTAAAGAAAAACATGCGCTCACAAAACACGATTGTGATTACCACGATCAATCAGCCCACCGAAGCGGTCAGGAAGATCGCGAGCAGTTGCCAGGATTGGACGTTTCTGGTGGTGGGGGACAAGAAGACTCCCGCAGACTGGCACTATGCGGAGGTCGAGTATCTCTCTGCCGCGGTTCAGTTGCAGATGGGTCCGTTTGCGGCGCAATGCCCGTTCAACCACTACGCACGGAAGAATGTGGGCTACCTATGGGCTGCCGCCCGCGGCGCGGAGATCATCGCCGAAACCGATGATGACAATATTCCGTACGACACGTTCTTGAAAGATATCGATCGCGCCGTGAAGGGCAGAGCGGTGCGGAAGAGAGGGTGGGAGAACGTTTACACGCACTTCACGCCGGACCGGATTTGGCCGCGTGGTTTTCCGCTGGAGATGATTACGGAGAGTCTGGCTCACCGTTCGGAACTAAGTGAGACGCAGCTTTTCGATTGCCCCGTGCAGCAGTATCTGGCGGACGGCGACCCGGACGTGGACGCTGTCTACCGAATGACAACGGTGGCGGAGACGAAATTTCAGCCCAACACGGTGGTGCTGGAGGCGGGCACTTACTGCCCGTTCAATTCACAGAACACGATTTTTTGGCGCGATGCTTTTCCGCTGCTCTATTTACCGGCTTACGTCAGCTTTCGCATGACCGATATCTGGCGTTCTTTTGTGGCCCAAGCCTGTTTGTATGCCATGGGGAAAGGTTTGGCATTCCGTGACGCGACGGTGTTTCAG
>Ga0123337_10006877_pt1 | contig 10742 bp, 10 predicted proteins | sample frozenSSSSmetaG_FD_89792 | JGI IMG/M metagenome (GOLD analysis project Ga0123337, IMG submission 89792) | Glacier valley bacterial and archeal communities from Borup Fiord, Nunavut, Canada, to study Microbial Dark Matter (Phase II) -... | ecosystem: Environmental > Aquatic > Freshwater > Ice >...
AAATTGTATTTTTTTTGAGTGGCGCATATTTTGTTTATTTTTCATTTCAAAAATTTAATTTATTGTTTAATTATTTGTGATGATGTGTTTTCTACTTTCCTTTTTTCTTTCAACTAAACCCATTATTTGTTTGCTGTGCTTCTTGTTTATTTTCTTCACTCACTTTTTAAATGATATTCTTTTTGAATAAGGCGGATCAGTTTTTATCCTTTTTCTACAAGACTCTTTTTATATTCAGCAAGACCAATCCTTGTGTTCTTAATATAATGCACCCAACCTGCCAGGTCGCTCAATAACTTTTTATCAACTATACTCAAAGCAGGGTTGTTAGAAGGGCGTACGACTGTATTTGTAGAATTAATTTCATTAAACACAGATGCACTAAAAATCTGTACTGCAATTTTTCTGTATTCATTTGTTTCACTCTGCTCCGTTAATTCTAATGATTGTATTTAAGGCAACTCAGAATAATAAGACATAATAGCATTTGCGACCTGTTCCTTTCTTATCAACCTGAAACCTCCGGAGTTTTTCATTTGATCTATGGTCCGGGTATTGGCAGGGAAAATATCGTTTTTAGATGCTAACCTGGCGTAGTAATACAGATCATTGGTATTTAGAGTAACCGGAGTTGAATGAACCATATTAATTAAACTATCCAGCAGTTCCTGTTTTCTTTTGTAGATGGTTTGCTGTTCATTAATAAAACTGATATCTTCTTTAATATCATTAATTAAAGAACTCATAAACTGTTTTTCCCTGTCCCTTTCAATCTTATGCTCTAACTGATACTCTGCCAAAAACCCGCAGAACACAGCGAGGAACAGCATTAAAAATTCCCAGAAATAATTTTTCCAGTTTTTTTTGTGGTGAGGTGCTGCAGGGTCGTGGGCGTGGTGATGTACTTCCATATCTTGTTGAGTTACGGGTTGTGGGTTATGAGTTAAGGGTTGTTCCGCTTCATTAATTGTTTCAGCAGCAGGTGCAATGAATTCATCAGTTGAAGGTTTGTTCAACTGTTGCTCATTATTTGGCAGCTTTGCCTCTTCTTCGTTTTGGATGGGTTTGTTTTCTTCCATGTTTATTTTAGATAATATTCTTTTTGTAAAAAAGCAATGATACCTCCCGCCTTTTCATTTAAAAGTGTAAGCCTTGTAAAAAGAATCTGTTACTCCCTTTTAATTGATCAATACGATAAGCTAATTCCTTCCTGTTGGCTTACGGGTGTTTCCAACTTGTTGATTGTTTCGTTTGACATTTGGTTGGTTTTGGGTTTTATAAATATTAGTTTAGATATTCCATTACAATAATAGATTTTGTAGCTGCCGAATTTGACCTTAATTCGGTAATAGCAATATATTCAGCCGATGTTGCAAATTTTTGCAGCCTCTCCATCGAATTCCATTGTATGATGATGAGCCTGTCAGGATTCCAGCCACCTTCAACAGGAATTACTTTGCGGGTTGGGTCTGTATCGAATGCCATGCCACCGGAACGGATCAGGTATTTTCCCCCGAATTTTTTTATGACAGGTTCTACCTGAACCCGATACTGTTCCTACATGACTGTATCATGCACAGTGATATCCAGTATCATAAATATTTTGGCAGAAGCTTTTGCAACAGCATTGCTTTGATTTTTTTGCGCATACCCGTTTATTACGCAGAGTAATATTACCGGAAGCAGCTTGATAATTTTTTTAGTCATGTTTTTATTTTATCTCGTTTGCTTTTAAAACTCTTAAGAGATTTTTTCCAAGAATTTTATTGATGTCTTTTTTGCTGTAACCTTTTTCAACCAATGCTTTTGTAATTAATGGATAGGTTGTAACATCATCTAACTGCTGTGGTGTAAGGTTGATGCCATCAAAGTCGGAGCCCAAGCCAACATAATCAACACCTACTAATTTTACGATGTAATCAATATGATCAATAAGCATAGATAATGGCGGCCGCATTGGTTCTGCTTCTGCTGTATATTTTTTATACAATAAAGTCATCATGTACCATTCATCCATTCCGCTTTTTAAAAGAGAATCGCTTTCTGCTTTATGCCTTTTGAAAAAAGCCTCTTCTTTCTTACCAAAGCTGCTATCAATAAAACCGGGGTTAAAATTTATTTGAATTACACCGCCATTTTTTGCAATTGCTTTTATCTGCTCATCTTTTAAATTACGCCGTTGGGCTACAAGGCTGTATACCGAACTGTGAGAAGCAATGATGGGTTTTGTGGTTATTTTAATTACATCCCAAAAAGTCTGGTCGCCGGAGTGGCTCACGTCGATCATCATACCTAATTGATTCATTTTTTGTACAACCCGTTTCCCAAAATCAGTGAGTCCTGTTTTACCTTCGGAGTTTAACCCCTTTCCTGTGGTGGGGTTAGGGGTTGTTTCGTCAGCTGCGCTGGTAGCCCAGGATGGAGGAACATTATGTGTTAAGGTCAAATACCGTGCGCCACGCTTGTAAAGCGCTTCCAGTTTGTAAAGATCATCTTCTATCATGTGGCCGCCTTCTACACCAAACATGGCGGCTATCTTATGTTGCTTAACTGCCAGCTGCAGTTCGGCATAGCTATTAACTTTCACTATTTTATCGGGGTTGCGTGCCACTACTGCATCCAAGCTGTCCATTTCCCTGTTGGCATAGGCATAGGCATTTTTAAGTGCCCCATCGCAATACACAGAAAAGATCTGTACATCAAGCCCGCCTTTTTTCCAGCGGGCAAGATCACTATGTGTTTTACCGGTAAGGTCCTGGTCAAAAACTATTCCCTTGTCAGCAGCCTGCATCAGTATATCATTGTGTGTATCCACTACAATGGCTTTGCGATGTATTTTTTGATAGGATTGAGCATTGATTTGCTCTGATAAAAAAATGCAGATAATTAAAATTCTTATTTTCATGCTGTTATCTTTTAGTGCTAAAAGTGATTTGCCCCCAAAAATTAAATCATTTAATTTCAAACAGTACTAGATTGTTTTTTTCGTTTTCTTTTGCAGAAAAATAAAAAGTGCTGCCGGGTTGTAGGTACAAATACTTGCCTGATTTAATTATGGTTGATTTTTTATTTTGCGTATTGTAACAGATCACTTCATCTCCTGCAACCAGTTCTGTCAGCATTGGCCCACGGCCATTTATAAGCTGCCTGTTAGAGGTTGTAACGCTTAAATGGTAAGCAATGGCCTTTTCGTTATCAAACAAAACAGTAAATGGTAAAGGTGCAAGCGATGCAGTTGGTTTATAAGCTGAAAGAATCTCTATATCGGTAACATGAAAAGGTACCGTATCACAATTGCTCACCCGATGTATAAGAGTATCGTTAACGAAAGATGTATAAGAAGCATTTCCTGCTGTATTTTTATTTCTTGTCCATGCCTTACCTTTTATTTGAACACAAACTGCTGTGCTGGTAAAATGAAGAAATTGCGACGGGGTGGAATGAATATGCAACAAACTGGTATCACCAGGCTGCATCCATACATCTAATAGTCGGATGTATTTATTTTCTAAAACATTTTTATGCCGTGGCTCTTTTCTTACCTGTACCTGCGCTGTAGCAACAGCTGATTGTAAAAATAATATTGTAAGCAGCAATGTAGTTTTATGGTTCATTTCTTTTTATTTTAGTTCTTTACCAAGGCTTATTTTTCATTGCCATTACTTGTGAAGACACAACCCATGGAGATGTACTTAATTATTTTTTTATTTTTAAAAACCTGGCCGCATTGTTATACAGTATATCTTCTTTATCCATCTTTGTGAGGAAGCTTAGGCTATTCAAAAACGTAATCGATTTTTCAATGGAATAAGGCCATATCATTTGGTCTGAACCAAACATCACCCGATTAAGATAACCAGCTTGTTTTGCATTGCGAAGAAAGTCTTTGATTATTCTTTGTGTATTGGGCTCTACCCAAAGCATTACTGCTACATCGGTGTACAGTTGCGGATAATAAGCCATGAGCCTGAGCGCATGTTCGTGCCATTCTTCTCCTCCGGCATGCATCAGGTATATTCTGAGCTTGGGATAGTTAATCAAAACATCTTCAATGAGGTAAGGATCACCATACTTAAGCCTGGCTTTTGGCGACCATGAGTAAGTTCCACCGGGATCGCCACCTCCGGTATGAACGGCCACCGGAATATCATATTTTTGACAAATGCGTAAATAAGGTTGCCAGATAGAATCGCTTAATGTGGCGCCAGCATAATAAGGCGCCAGTTCGCCAAACACTTCTATTTTTTTGTCTTTAATCAGCTGTTCAAACTTCACCGTATCCATACCATAATCAGTTGGGGTTTACATCAAAATTCCCCTGATAACAATACGGTTACTGTCCTTTGCTGCCCAGTTCTCCACGCTCTCCGGGTTACCACTTACCATTGCTTTTACTACATTCAATTTTTTAAATGCAGCAAAGCTTGCAACTTTGTGTGCTGTTGCATTGGAAGAACCTTTATTTCCATAATAATCAGTTGCAGGTTCTCTTTCTCCAAAGTCGCTATCGATGTAAGAATGTGCATGCATATCGATAACTTTTGTTTGGCATTGTGCCGTAAAGCAATGAAAGCTGCCAATTACCAGGCTTATAACAAGCGGTATTTTTTTCATGATCTGATTGTATTGATTGATGTTTTAAAGTTGTTTCGGTATTTACCCATGGTGATCGATTTATCAAATTAATTTTTTTATTGCCCAATTTAAATACTTATTTTTTCGTTGGCATAAAAGCCGGAGGTGCCATCAGAACAAAAAAGAAAATATATTCAGCAATGCGATAAATAGAAGTGTTATTTGTTTATTTTTCATTTCAAATATTTATTATTTAATTATTTGCTCTACTGGGTTTTCGACTTACCTTTTTTTCTTTATACTTCGCTCTGCTTAGTATCTCCATGAACCCTATTCATTGTTGTATTTCGGTATGCCACGAACCGAGGTGATGGGATGGCGGTATTTTTGCTGGATTTGCCAAATCCCTTCCGGGCAAAACTTAAAACTATTTCATTCTTTTCTGTTCCTCATCTGACCCAGAAAAACGATTGCGTTTGTCATTCAATTTTTTATTCCCGAAACTTTGTGAGTAAGTAAGTTGGAAAGTACGCTGTGTAAACCTGAAACTGTTTTCCACATATATATTTTCAGCGGGAATATCTGTTACCCCTTTAAATACACCGCCATCAAAAATATTTGTAATTGCAAACCTCAGTTTGTTATTATTCTTTCCAAACCTTTTCTGCAAGCCAAAATTTGCCATTCCCGAACCGTTGAAAACAGATGCCCCGAATAATGCTTTTGATTGATAAAACCCGGACAACTCAATACTGAAATTTTTTGGCAGCACAAAATTCTGAGAACTGTTAAAGCCAAAATTATACTGCTCAAGCTGAAAAGGGCCTTTAATAAAAGTAGCATTCAGTTGTTGCCAGTTTCCCTGTATATTATTCTGCATATTCCACCATTTGGTTACCGTAATAGGTATGGAAAGGCTGATGTTTATTGTTTTAATATTATCCAGGTTTTCTGATGCATAAATCTGCTTGTTATCTTTTGAAAGTTTCGGTTGGAAATTAGCAATAGATTCATCTTCCTTTGTATAAGAAACAGATACTACAAAACTCTTATGCAGGTAATCTGCTTTGAAGATATTGGAGAAAGCAGGTTGTAGGCTGCTGTTGCCGGAAAAGAAAGTATAGGGATCAACAAATATTACAAAAGGCGCCATGTCTTTAAAAGTTGGCCGGGTAATACGGCGGCTATAAGATAAGTTGACAGAATTTTTATCGTCAAATTTCTTGGCTAAAAATATGCTTGGAAAAAATCTTCCGTATTTACGATCAACTAAATTTTGCTGCTTATCGCTTCCCAGGTTAGATGTTGTGTATTCATACCGTAGCCCTAATTTCAAACTTATTTTTTCAGAAGCCTGTATGCTCAAGGCAGTATAGGCTGCTGCTATTTTTTCTTTCAATTTATAATCGGCAGTAAGTTCAGGGTCTTTTACCCAGCCACCCTGAGAACTGTTTTCCACCGCCACATTATTCGAAAATTGCGACAGCGCTACTTTAACACCGCCTTCAGCAGTTACTTTTTTGCTTATTTTTTTATTATAATCAAATTTACCTACCCACACGCTTAAAGGTGTCACCTTAGTGCTTCTTGTTTGCTCTGTGCCCAGCACAGTGCCGGCACCATTAAAATATAGGTTGGTATAATCGTTGGGGTTATTATCCCTGTAATACAAATAATCAAAATCGGCGGTTATTGTTTCGCCTTCCTTTATGGTATGAGAAAAATTTATATTGCCCATAAAATGTTTCCATTGGTTCAACTCAGTGTTTGTAACTGCAACCGTTGAATCCTTAATATTATTTTTTAGTGTAGATAAGCTATTCCGGGCTGTCATATTCCATTTACTGTTATAGCCACCAACCAGTACACCTATTACTGTTTTGGGTGTTACCTGTATATCAAGCCCCAACCGGGCGGTTTGATTACCATCCTCCGGTTTCCGTAAGTTTTGAGAGGTATGCTGAGTAGTAACCCCCTGCTGTACATAGCGGCGGTAAAAATTAAAGACCTGCTCCTGGTTATTCCACGTAAATGAATAATCGCCAAATAAATTGATTTTTTTATTGCGGTAATTAAAGTTTACAGACCCAGAGGGAGTATAACCTTTACCATAGCCCATCGTTAAAGAATAAGATCCGTTTAAGCCTTTATTCGGATTACTGAGAAGGATTATATTAATAAAACCGGCATTGCCTTCTGCATCAAAATTGGCAGGCGGTGTTGTAATTAATTCAATGCGGTCAATATTTGAAGCATTCATCCCTGCCAGCATTTGTACTACAGCATCAGCAGGCATTCTCGAAATTTTACCATTAATCATAACCACAACCCCTTCCTTTCCATTCAACCCTATAGAATTACTTTGCCGGTTTACAACTACACCAGGCGATTTTTCCAATACCTCCAATGCTGTACCACCGGCAGATGTGATACTGTTTTTTACATTAATAACCATCCGGTCAATTTTTTGCTCAAACATCGGTTTACGGGCAACCACTGTAACAGCAGACAGTTGTTTATCCTCATTACTCAATTTTATTGTACCTGTATTTATTACTTCACCAGAACCAGCAATAATTTCTTTGCTGAAAGAGCTCTTATAGCCAATGAATGATGCGTTGATAATATATTTTCCGGGTTTTATGTTGTCAAAACCAAACTGGCCGGAACTTTTAGTAATTGTTCCTTTTACTAAAGTGGAATCAACGCTGTTTAACAATAAAACATTTACGCCATCAACAGCTTTATCTGTAATAGTAGTTACCAGCCCACTAATCTTTGCCTGTGCCTGAACTGTTTGTATAGCGGTTGTAATAAATACAATAGCACAAAGGACGATGAGTTTAGATTTCTTCATAATTAAGGTTTTGGGAGTGGTTACTTGAGGAGTAAAGGATGATGTTATACTTTTTGCTTTATTCATGATTATTATATTTAATATTTATTTATTGAATTAATGTGCACGATTTTTCACTTAATTGCCAAAATATTTATTTACGATAAGCTTTTCTTTTAGTGATCTCCAAGGGATAATAGTCAACACAATTTAGACCATAACTAACAATATTTCATAATTTTTAAAATATTGACAATGAATTAGTTGTGTAAATAGTTTAAACTGGGGATTGAACACCAGCTTACCTTAGGGTAGCAACAAATCTGATTTGAATAAACTTTTGCGTTGCTTAATACTACACAAACAATTCTTGCTTTCTCAGCACATTATCCATAAGCAATTCTTCATCTTTTGCCTCCGTCGGTTCAACAGTGACAATAAATGAAGCGCATCCTACCACGCACACGCCTAAGCTTGGTCTTTAAGCAGCCGACTGAGTATAGGAAACAAACAATTTGTTTTATCTCACTAAATGAAACGTTAATATGCGCAAGAGTGAAACGAATCCTCGGCGTTCCACTGCCGGAGGCATTCGGCTCTAACAAAGTTGCGAGTTGATCGACGCATGCAAACAAATCTTACCCTCAATTATTTGGTAATTATCCCACCTAGTGCAGAGATGATCACTAGCGCAGAAATCAGGTGAAACCTTTGTGCCATGGCTTTCTGTGCGGCGCTAAAATTATAATTCCAAAGTTCAACATCATTTAAATCAGCCGCACAGATAAACTTCCGCACTTTTCTATACTGCATTATCTGCACTTGTTAAGTAGACGTGATAAATTAAAAAGAGTGTTCACTTTATCGTTATAATAATGTAATTAACGAAGTAAACACCCTTTCTTTCTTGATGAATTTGTAACCAAAATTTATTCATCGTCATCAAGCCCATGCATTTTAATTTTGCTGATCTCATTACCTAATTTAATTCCTAAGTCAATAGAAACATTTTGTGTAAAGCGATAATGAATACCAGCATAAACCCTTGAAGTGGCGGCTTCTGCCCGCATTAGGCTGAGTGAACTAAAATTCCGGGCAGGCAAACCTCTCCATAAGTACACATTATCCGTTGCAGGAATATCACCAAATTCATTTATCAATACCTGTATAAGGGTCCCATAAAAGCAAACCAGCCCCGAGGGGTATTCAGGGTATGGGGGATTAATTAAATAAGATCTCCAAGTTGGATCCATAAACCGGCGTATGTATGTAATGGGACGAAGCAAATTATATTGATATTTTGCCCTGAATGTACCAATTGGCCCATCCTTTAGCGCTATACCGGTTTTTGCATAAACCTCTGCAGCTTTCCATAATCCTGAATGCTGACTTTCCAAAACGCTCGTTACAATAGATAGTAAATGATAAGGGGCCGGAGCGCCTACACCCACTCCACCGGCATCAGCCCACCAACTAGCCGTTGCCTTGTTAGCAGGTGTGATAGTTAATAGATTCCCAAGATCGTGTACTTCTTTAGCTGCCATGTAAAATGCAGAAGTCGGATTGTCAGAATATACAACCGGAATAGGAGGCGCAGCTGCATCTAAACCATATTTTAAAAATGGCCTTGAGTGCTCTAGGTTATCTCCAATTGCTTTAGGGAAATTAGGGGGAGTGGGCACCCAGGCCCATGGCTGTGTAAGTGGTGAATATGTGCCACTAGTTATACTGAAGTTATCGCTAGTAGACCAGTTATAGATTGCAGTGGCAATAGACCGACCAAAGGCTGCAGACCGTATCATAACATCATCAGTAGTTGTTAACATTAATTGATTGTAAATAGCCAGCTCTTTTGCGTCAATACTGGCTTTTTCTGATGGAGACAAGTTAGCTAAAAATTGTTTTACCATACTTGCCATTGCAGCATTGGCAGATGCACTCCACAAATATTTTTTGGAATGATCAGGCTTTGGCATAGCAGGCATTTGATATAGTTTATTGCTCAAACTTTTTCCGCTTTGAATGCCGGGTTGCACTGCTTCAAACAAGCCTACGCCAATATAAGCATATGCTCTTGCCTGAGTAAATACAACCGGTTGAGGAGCAACCGTGCGTTGAAGAACAGTCATGAATTTGTACCACTGAAAAGGCACATCTGCACTTTCTTCCGCTTGCTTTTGTGAATTTTGTTGCGCTTTTGATGAAAGATCCGAAATCTGAGGCTCTTGGAGCTGAGATGGTTTTTGACAACTGTAAAGTACACAAACCATGATTACTATCAACAGTTTAAACCGTAAACTGCTTTCGATAAATAGTTTCATAATCGTTGATTTAAAATTTGAAATAAATAGTGTTATGTAAATATGCTTACCCACAAAACTTTGTCGGCAACCTTATGTTTAATAGGACAGATAAATGATAATAAACAAACATATAGTTAAGTTTAAAACTGAATGAACATGTCATTCTAATTACTTTTAAAATTTAAATTTAGCAAGATGTATAGCGTTTTATTTATATAAATATAAGATATTATTTAATTTTTAACTCAACTAGTTTGCATGTAATTCTAGAATTTTTTATGGATGATGACCGCAATACTTATTTTTACCTAGCTTGGTGGTATTTGCCTCTATAAATTAGTCTTAATCTATTTTTTCTAGTGGTGGGTGTTGTCACAAACCTTATTCAATAAAAGTATTTCTGTCGGTGGCGAAATAAACAGATAGTGAAGGAATAGAGCTGCTTTGCTTTAGAGCGATGCTGATCGTAGCTTTCATGAGTGAAAGGTTTTAAAGTTTTTTTCTAGTGGTTGGTGTCGTCACCAACCTTATTCATAAAAGTATTTGTGTCGATTGCGACACCAGCCGATAAGAAAATTGAGAAGGCGATTTTGAATCACCTTGTCAAAAAGTATTAAAAATTATTTTGAACTCAAACCTGGCTTGTAGGTAAGTACTTCAGAAAAGCGGCTCTGCACTGCATCTGAATAATCTTTCATCCAGTTATCCCAAGATCCTGCACCAAAAATAGCATTATACCTTTCGGCAATTGGTTTACGATAATCGCTGGCTAATTCTTTAAACCCATTTTTTAAACGGGTTACTGTAATATAACTTGGCTCGCCTGAATATGCCGCCAAATAAACTGCTACTGATTCATTGCCCGCTTCCCATACCTTTTTCTGTTTTTGAATAAGGTCTTTTATATAATTAATTTTCCCGGGTTTTGCAGTCATATGACTGATAACAATTTTGTCTGCATAATCGGTCAATTGTACTGTACTTAAATCAGCCTGAAAATCATAATAAGCGCTTTGACCTTGACCTTG
>Ga0123337_10006878_pt1 | contig 10742 bp, 7 predicted proteins | sample frozenSSSSmetaG_FD_89792 | JGI IMG/M metagenome (GOLD analysis project Ga0123337, IMG submission 89792) | Glacier valley bacterial and archeal communities from Borup Fiord, Nunavut, Canada, to study Microbial Dark Matter (Phase II) -... | ecosystem: Environmental > Aquatic > Freshwater > Ice >...
AATTTAACTGTCTGCTCTGGGTCGAGAGCAGCCTTATTACATTACCCTCAGTTGCGCCAGAAGCGTCAGATCAAGATATACATTTGACTGGCCTCTAAAGTATGCAAATTGAAATTTTTATTCATCATTTGACACAGATGATGAATAGAAATAACTTAAGACAGGATCTGAGCCTTTGATACTGTTGATAGGTTTGATCCATTTTCTTTATTAAGGTAGAAATATGAGCAATTCACAACAGGCGGCACATGATGCCCGCGCTTTATTTCTGACACGCTGTGGCGGCGTATTGAGTACCCATTCAGTTGATGTAGAAGGCTACCCATTTGGATCTATCACGCCTTATTGTGTTGATAATCAAGGTAGGCCGGTGATTTTGATCAGTACGATTGCACAGCATACCGCTAATATTAAAGCGAACCCTAAGGTGTCACTTATCGCTTTTGATCCTTTGGCTGATGATAGCCAAGCTACGGCACGAGTTACCTATGTCGGCGATGCCAAATTAATTAAAGATGAGGCGATTGCACAGCGCTATTATCGTTTTTTCCCTAGCGCTCAAGGCTTTGGTAAAACACATGACTTTAATTTCTATGTCATAGAGTGTGTTCGACTTCGTTTTATTGGTGGTTTTGGTGAGATTTATTGGTTGGAACAGTCTGATTTCATCAAACAAAATCCTTTTAGTTTTGAAGAGGAAGTTGGCATGATTGAGCATATGAATGCTGATCATCAAGCGGCGATCAATCACTATTGTGATTTATATTCTTTGGCTTATGATGACAAATATTTACCCCAATTAGTCGGTATTGATGCTGAAGGTTTTCATCTCCGTGTCGGCGACCGACTTGAACGTATTACATTCGATGAGCAGATCAGTACAACCACAAAAGCAAGGCAGGCTTTGGTCGCCTTGGCTAAAAAGTCGTTATAAAGGATGGAAGAGGGGCGATAGGATGAAGCTGTTGAGAATATCAGTGGGCTAGAAACATTGGTTCTAGAACATTAACTGGCTTAATAGGTAAAATCAGTTGTTGCCTAAGATGAGAGGATTGTAAGAATAAAAAGGGGACAGATTTATCTGATTCAACGGATGTCTCAGCTTAGTGAGAGAAGCGGTTGAATAATAATTCCTTTACAAATAAATAGTAGCGTCCCCTTTTGTTACTCTTAGACTATGGGCTAAGTTTTATCAGTCTATTTATCTTCGTTTTCTTTTGCTACTTCAAGCTTCCATGCTTCATATTCTTCAGGCGAGCGACCATGGCTGGCATCGCAATAAGGCAAATGTAAACTTTTACCACAACCACATTTTGGCGTTGATTCTGTAGCTTCTGTAGCTGACATATTGTCTTCCTATAAATTAGTGATTAATTATGCTTTTTTACCTTATAGTTTATTTATTGAAATAACAAAAAGACCAGAAGATTAGTGGGGTATTTAAGTTGCAAGTGCCCACTGGTACTCTTTATAAAGACTTTATTAAACATTCTCTCTTTGTGGCATTTGCGAGCTCGATTATTCAACATTTCCACAACGCTTGCAAGTATTAACTTTGTTACGGTTCACTCAGCTATACTTTTGAAATAAAAGGAGATGCAACGCTATAATTATTAATAATAATTACTGTCAAGCGGATCAAATTTAATGCCTTGCTTAGCTTTGCCTTACTAATAATAAGTGATAATTTAGACATTGCCGTCAAAATACAATAGAGCAAAAGTCTGATTTTGAGTTACTATCACGCCCCACCATTTGGAATTAGAGATATTAGAAACAAGCGCCTTAGATGATGTGACTCATGTGTCGACAATCATGAATGCTTGTATAGCACTGGGCATACGCTTTTCCCTAGATGATTTTGGCACAGGTTATTCATCTCTTACCTATCTAAGGCGACTACCAGCCAGTATGTGATTAGGGTAGACCAGAGTTTTGTGCGTGACATGCTGATTGACCCTGATGATGCTTCGCAGTCATAAATAGTAACCTGACTGTCCGTTGTGGGTCGGGTGCTGTCATTCAAATATTGATTAAGATAGGCAGATTCGCAAATCAATCTAAAAGGTTCCATCGAGCTAATTGTGCAGCAGTGACTCAACGGTATTTAACGCCATATCGAGTCCCTTCCTACTTTTTATTTGGTTTTCAGGAACGCCGCCAGTTAATTTATTATGACTATGTATATACCGTTGCATGAGGTTGACATCTCCTACACAGAGTCTATCCAATGCGATACATAAACGAATTAGCAACTTTGCATGTTCAGCCTGAGTTGAGTCTGGGAGAAGAATCCTTTCATGTTGAAGATTGACACCAATAATATTTTCTAGAGAATGGCTCGATATGCCGAGTTTATCGACTGCTTTAATTAACGCTGATGCTAAAACTTGAGATTGCCCAGTGTAATTATTCATTTGAAAATCACCCAATAATTTAATTGTGTAAATATAAACTAGATCCTAGTCAGAGGCCATTACTGATAATTGGCAGCTTTCAAAAAGTCCTAGTAGTTTAAATTTGAGTAGTTCTAATACTGCTAGCGATGTTGAACTTTATTCAGTTTCTATCTGTTTCGATTCCCAATATTCCAGGATCTATAGATTTCATGGTTTCTGCCCTAGTGCCAATAAGAATAACTACGTTGTCACCAGCGAGTCACTGTACTAGTAAAAGAATTAATCCATATGTATTGATAAATTTATAGTCTTTTATGCGTTCCAGAAATACAACCAGCTGCTTGTATTGCTTGTTATTCATGATGACATCGATGTTTAATCGAGATTAATTCTTATGACGTTCAAGTATTTCACTGAAATACCTGTCAGAATCAATCTTAATTGTACACTTGAATAGTATCCATACTATTTAAAACTATATAAGATAACAATAAGTTATACTTATATAGTATGAAAAGCAGGGTTCTTTGATTTATTCAGCGTTTTCAGATCTATTGCCTTCAGCGGCTGCCGCTGCAAGTACCCTTACAACATCTCCCCGTCTAATCCAAATCTAAGCTAATTCTTCGTTTAAGCGAGTCATAACCTGTACGGTAATGTTAGGCGGTGATGGCATGGTTTTTAATCCAAATTTTACAAGATAAAATGGTTTGATATTTCATGGCTTTTACTTAGCAAGAGGCAAGCATGTTATGCATAAAACAAAAGCTAAGCCACTTCTTACTACGCTAATGACAGCCTGAATATACCCTGAGTTTACTTATGCAACACTTGTTGGAGTTTTTGTTCATCAATATTAGCTCCCAAAATACCTGCCACTAAGCGCATATCGAGTTCAGCATTTTCCAAACAGCTTGTAGCACCTGGCGAGGGTGTCATATTGAAAACAATGCCATTGCCTGGGTTTATTTTTGCTTCACCAAGCATAAGTACCGATTTTTTCTTATCAATTAATTGTGGCCGAACACCTCCAAAACCTTTGGCAAAACTAATATCTTTCAACTGTAAAGATGGGACTATTTTGCGAGCATCTTTTAAAAACAACCAACGTCGTAAACCCGGTACTTCAAACAAGAAATTTTTAAAAATATAGTTACGAATATCGCTGACTTTGAATAAATCCCAAAATACTTTTAAAACCTGACGATCTAATCTAAGTACCCTTAAAAACTCAAAAAACGTACTTATGTTGTAACGCTCTAATAACGGTAATAATAACGCAGTCGGTCCAAAACGTGTTTTACCTTCAATCAACACATCCGGATCACCATGTACTGCTGCAAAAGGTAATTTATCATTCTGTACGGTATAGACCTTGCCATTCAATACTTTGGGGGTGAAATAAAAACTGCCCGCAACCGGTAAACATGAAAATTCTAGGCCATGACCCATTTGTTGCGCTAGCAACAGACTATGTCCACCAGCAGAAACGACAACAGTTTTGGCTTTTATACTTTGATCTTGAGTATTAATATGAAAAACGCCGTCAATATGCAGTATTTCTGCAACGTGACTATTCAGTTTAAGTTCAATTTTTTTATCGATGCTCTTGTTCGCTTGATTAACAAAAGATTCTGCTAATTTATTATAATCAACTGCAGAATAATCATCTAATACCGCTAAAGCAACACAAGGTTCAGGTCGATATTCACCATTTTGCATCACCACTACATTGGGCTCTATTCGAGCAATATCTGCTTTTTCTAATAATTGCATCGACGTGAAATGATCACGAAAAATCGTAAACCGTTCACGTAATTGACGACATTCATGTTCACCTACTCCGATAACCATTTTAGAATATTTAAAAATAATGTCGTCACGATTTTCTAAGGTTGTCGTGTAATTGACGATCATCTGTGCTGCGGCTTTGACTTTCGAGGCTTTATCTAAGGTGTAATTAGTCTCGATGTCGCCACAATGTAAGGTTTGACTATTATTGCGGCCATGCGAATTAACTTTAGCAACACCATTATATTTTTCAATAAGTACGATGTCTTTAACATCGCTGTATTCTGCTAATAAATATAATAAAGCCGTACCGCATACGCCACCACCTATGATAGCGACTTGATGAATTTGTTCTGACATTTGTAATCCTATAATTGCTTGACGTAGATTCTAACAAATAGTGGATTATTACGAGTAAAAAATTCCTCCTAGGTCTTATCAAAACACTCTTATTTTTCGATGTCAGCGTTTTTTATTCATTTCAGTAAACGAAGGAATATTTGACAAAATTGACTGTAACTCATTCTGATTAGGTGTCGCTTTTTGTAGTCTATGATCTTGTTCAGGCTTCGGAATCTTTTGTTCTAAAGCTCGAATTTCTGCCATCATTTCCTCTAGTTCTTCTTCAGAGGGTAATGGCTCAGCAGTAAGATCCATCATCATATTTTCTAAAGCATGCTCAGCATCAACAATTATTTGTTCTGGTTCTGGTTCTGGTTCTGGTTCTGGTTCTGGTTCTGTAGTATCTTCTAACATTAACTCGGTATCATCTAAGCTCTGTTCTTTTAATTCAGCCTCTAAATTCCATACATCAGTTAACAATTCATCCAAAGCATCTTCATCTGGCAACGGCGGTTGTAACGAATTAACATCAAAGACTACTTCCTTGTCGACTTGCTCGTCGACTTCTGAGCCAGTTTTAATTTCTGGTTCAGCTTCAACTTCTTGTTCAACTGCAACTTCTGGTTCTGCGACAACTTCTGGTTCTGCTGCAACTTCTAGTTCTGCTGCAACTTCTAGTTCTGCTGCAACTTCTAGTTCTGCTGCAACTTCTAGTTCTGCTGCAACTTCTAGTTCTGCTGCAATTTCTAGTTCTGCAACAACTTCTGGTTCACTTACTAGTTTTTGTCGAGTATCAATCTCAACTTGAAGTGATCTTGCTCGAACTTTATCTCTTAAAACTTCTAATTCTGATTTAGGCTCCGACATTTCTTCCAATGGTGTGTGATTTTTTTCAGTTGTTACCGATTGCGTCATCATTGCAGTTAGCATCGCTTCTTCTGTGTCAAACTGAGAGTCAGCGAGTATAGAATCGGCTGCAACTTGTGGCTTATCAGCTATTGCTGGTTCAACGTCCAGATTTAGCTCATCTGCAATTTTTGATTCAGGTTCAATCTCGGCTTCTGTTCCAACTATATCTTCTAGATCAGCAGTAACTTGAGGCTCAATTACAACTTCTAGTTCAGTTTCAACTTCTTGCTCAATTGAAATCTCAGGTTTAGATTCAGATTCGATTTTGGGTTCGACTTCACTTTCTTGCTCAGACGCAACTTGTGGCTCAACTGCAATTTCTGTTTCAGCCTCAACTGTAATTTCAGATTCAACATCTAGTTCGATTTCTTTTGGTGACTGCTTTGTAGTTTTAAGCTCCGCTTCAACACTCGCCTCGGATGAATGAATAGCTTTTCCGTATATATCAGGTGTGACATTGTTCCACTCACCCTTAATAAAATTGCTCATTTTTTTCTGAATTAACGTTTGTTCAGGTTCGTATATTTCAATTAGATCATCTTCACTGTCGATGACTTCAGGAACATCTTGATTAATGTTTTTACCATAAATATCAGGCACATTATTATTCCATTCACCCTTAATATAATCAGTCATTTTATTCCGGACTGTACTACGCTGCGTGTTGACTATTGATTCAGCTTGTATTTCGGGTTCAGCTTCGATCTCAAAATCTGTTTCTGGCTTGACCTGAAAAGCGGGTTCAGCCTCTAATACTGATTCTGTCCCAAATACAATTTTTGGCTTCATTTTAATTTCTGAAACAAAATTGGACAACTCACTGATGCTTGTAGCTGAATCAGCGGTAACAGCCACTAATTCAGCATCAGACTTTTTTAGACTTTGCTCCACAATTTCATCATCTTCAACAGCACTTTGATCAATACCATCAATATCACTTTCTGCTTGCAGCTCATCATCTAACGAAGCTAGCAAAGCGTCTACATCATCTACCGACATGACATCCTCAGGCGGCTTTTCGTTTGCACTTGAAGCTGAAATACTCATGTCATCAAATACAGTATTAACCAGATCTTGTTCTTCAGGGGTGTCTATTTCAATGGCATCAATTTCGGTTTGTTCTGTTTCTGCTTGATATTGTTGAATGGGGTCTTGTGTTTGTTGCATCGCGACATAAAGTGACTCTGCTGCATCAGCTACTTTCGTATCATCAATTTGTTGATCGGCTTGTTCATCACTTTCTCTAACTGCTTCTTCCGTTTCAGACTGCTGTAATTTGACGGGATCTTGGCCATTGGTCTGCCTGAATAAAACCATTAGCTCTTCTAATTGCAGCGAAGTTGCTGCTATTTGTTCATTTAATGTCAACGTACTATCATCAACCTGAGCTTGGGTAGGCTCGGCTTCCATGGGTAATAAATTTAAACTAGCATCAATTGCTTTTTCTAATTGATCTGGAATACCTAATAGCGCTTCGTCATCTTGTTCAACAAAAACGGTCAGCAACGATTTGTATATTTGCTGTTCACGATCTTGAAAAGCAATTGCCTCACGCGATAGAGCATCTCCACTTAAGGCATATTTCTCAGCCAAAATAGCAGATAACTTTTCAACTCTAAGCTCTTTAGCTCGTTTTAATTTTTTAACCGTTTGACTGGCCATCTCATGTGTTGTTTTGTCTTTTTTAATATTTCGCAAAATAAGCCAAAGACTCAACACAGCAAATACAGCCGCTAATTCATAAGCCAACATTTCTAGAACGCTATCCATTTATAACTGCTCCCCAGGATTTATGCTGTTTGCACGTTTACGTCGCCACAAGTAAATCCCTACACCAATTATTAATAAGATAAGACCATTGCCTATCGCTAATAGACTAACGGTACTGAGATCTTTTTGTTCGGTCTTATCCGTTGGCACTGGCATAGTTATCGACTCATTGTTGACCTCAGGTAATAAGTTATCTAGGTCACCAGACATTTCATCTTCCACGGGTTCTGCTAACGTTTTTTGTGGCGCGTTAACGTCAACAATCGCTTGTTGTTCGTCAATAGTTTGTGGCGTTACTTCTGGAACAGTGCTTTCATCAGCTGGCACACTAGCTTGTTCCGGCACTGCACTATCGACTTCAGGATTGGCGGTATCTTGTTTAGGTGTTTCTGTAGAAGCTTTATTAGCTATAGCTTTGTGGTCATCACGTAATTCTATTAATGCAGGTTGCAGAAATAATGGGCGTCCTTTAACGGTTTGAGCACGAACCTGTAAAGCCACTGTATATTTTTCGCCTACTTGTAAATCTGCCAACGTCAATTGCCATTCATTATCGGCAACTTTCATCACATCATACGACCATTCACTACCATCTTCGGCAGTCAGCATTGCTGCAATACTCATTTTGTCAGTCTTAATCAAATCCGTATCGGGTGTCAAACTTATGCGATGAGTGCGGCTTGCTTGGTCTTTTAATTGTTCCACGTCAATTTTAAAGGGTGTTTCCACGACATTAATACTTTGTCTTCGTTGACGTTCAAAAGTCGGACTGGTCATGGTGACCACAACATCATTGCGACCCGCTTTAAAATTATCACCAACATGGGTGCGATACAGTCCCTTCTTTTGCTCAGCATTTAGACTACGTTTAACAGACTCAACAATATCTGATTCTTCTTTAAGTTCTGCATCGATTAATTTCAAAAAGTCTTGACGTACGATCTGTTTATTTTTATCGGTTAAACTCACATCAAAATCAAACGTTTCACCCACTAAAATATTATTGGGTAAATTGGTCGTTTTTAATTTTAAGTCAGTCACTACCATCACACGATTATCAGGATCAACATCAGCGATGATCTGCCATTGACCTGGCATGGGTTTGGCAATAGTTATTAAATCGTAATTGCCTTCACTATGCCAATGAACAGTTTTGGGGATTTTTTTCAAATTAATGCGAGATTGATTAGGTAAAATTAATTCGGTGAACTTTGATCCTTCAGCACGAAACACTAATAAAGTCATTTCTTTTACACTTTTATCAATTTTAAAGTGATTGTCATCTAAAGGAACGGTATCTCGCGTAGCTGCTTTTTCAAATAAATGAAGAAAGACACGTTGCAATTCATCAGCACTATCCACTTGCTCATACCAGCCATCTGTTGCTAATGAAATTGATCGTAATAAATCATGATCAGCTGAATCAGATAGCGCAATAGTGTGTACAGCAATGTTATTTTTTTTGAGGCGAGGTACAACGACATCTAAAATTCGTTGACGCGATTTTTTATTGATATTGTCATCTTTCGAGATATCAACCAAGCCATCAGATAATAAAATAACACTGCGACGGTAACGTGGATCAACGCCTTTTTGATTAGCCGTTGCTTTGGTTAATGCTTGTTCGATATTGGTAAATAAGCCATATGAATGGATCTTTGATGATTTTAATTCTGCTTCTTTTTTCCACGCAGCATTTACATTACGAAATGGCACTAACATATTGACATATTTACCAAATGTCCATGTACCAGCCATGGCATCATTAGGTAATAAACCAACTAATAACCGTAAAGCAGGTGCCCGTAAATTATTGGGATCGTTCTTTTTCATGCTGCCAGATACATCGATTAATATTCGAATATCGCTTACAGGCTCTGTCGTGGCGGCGAAAACCTGCCGCATGGGCATTAGCAAAGCTAATACCAATATCAGCCAGATCATTTTCAAAGGATGTACCATAAAGTCATAACCTATTGTTTATATTAAATACATCGGCTAACTCTCGAAATATAATGACGATTTCCCGACGCACATCTACAATGTTATGTTTGTTTATGCAGGTTTTATGCCGATTTACTCATAGCCAGCCACAAGTAGGCTGTTAAAGTTAACGTTGTCGAACTAAAGTAAATCTAAACCACGTTGCAAATCTGCTTGAATATCCTCTACATTTTCTAAGCCCACTGAAATACGCAACAAGCCATCTGTAATGCCTGATGCTGCGCGTACTTCTGGTGTTATACGGCCATGCGTCGTAGTTGCTGGATGAGTGATAGATGTTTTAGTGTCACCTAAATTCGCAGTGATCGATAACCACTCGGTAGCATTCACTAATTTCCACGCGCCCTCTTTGCCACCTTTAACTTCAAAGGCAATGAGACCACTAAATGCTGATTGTTGCTTTTTTGCTAATTCATGTTGTGGATGATCCGGTAAGCCTGCATAAAAGACTTTAGTCACTTGAGGTTGTTGTTGTAACCATGTTGCTAATATCAATGCTGATGCTGAATGTGCTTTCATTCTAAGATCTAAAGTTTCAAGACCTTTTAAGAATGTCCACGCATTAAAGGGGCTCATTGTTGGTCCTGCTGTTCGTAAAAAACCGTACACTTCTTGACCAACAAGCTTGGCATCGCCGACCACTGCACCACCGACACAACGTCCTTGACCATCGATATATTTGGTTGCAGAGTGAACGACAATATCCGCACCTAATGCTAGAGGTTGTTGCAAAGCTGGTGTGCAAAAACAATTGTCGACGATCAATAAACAATCATTTTCTTTAGCCAACGCAGATAAAGCGGCTAAGTCGGCAATTTCATTCATTGGATTTGAGGGCGTTTCTAAAAATAGGGCTTTGGTGTTCGGTTTAATTGCCCGTTGCCAATCCTCAATATCAGTTAACGCCACATAATCCGTTTCAATACCAAATTTTGCGAGATATTTATCAAATAAAACACGTGTAGTCCCGAAGACACTTTGTGACGACACAATATGATCACCCGCGGCAAATAAGGCCATGAATGTTGATAAAATTGCGGACATGCCTGATGACGTAGCAACAGCCGATTCACCACCTTCTAATGTCGCTAAGCGTTGCTCAAAAGTACGCACGGTCGGGTTGGTAAATCGAGAGTAGATATTGCCCTGTTCTTCACCTGAAAATCGCGCTGCAGCCTGTTCTGCACTTTCAAACACATAGCTAGACGTAGGAAAGATAGGCTCTGAATGCTCGCCCTCTGGTGTTCTAATTTGACCGGCACGAACTGCACGTGTGGAAAAACCTTTATCATCAAACGAATGCGTCATAATCTCATTTTCTTATAGCGGAAAGCTTGTAATTTTAAGGCAATTACACTCTTCATGCCCAGTGTTTTTATTTATAAAATTGAAGGGTCACCATTTTCCAGCGTGTCGCCGTACTCGTGAAAGAATTAATCCATCCATGGCTTAATTCAACTCCGTTCGTCGACGACCATTAGCCCCAGACGTCCTCGTCACCTCGCTAACGCTTAGGCTCTCAAGCGA
>Ga0123337_10006880_pt1 | contig 10739 bp, 7 predicted proteins | sample frozenSSSSmetaG_FD_89792 | JGI IMG/M metagenome (GOLD analysis project Ga0123337, IMG submission 89792) | Glacier valley bacterial and archeal communities from Borup Fiord, Nunavut, Canada, to study Microbial Dark Matter (Phase II) -... | ecosystem: Environmental > Aquatic > Freshwater > Ice >...
GATCACCGCGGCCCGCTTCATGTTCGACGCCGAGCCGCTGCGGGCGGTGTCGCTGGTCGATCGCGACCCGGTGCTGAAGACCGACCGGCTGGCCACGGCACTGCTCGATTTCGGCGGTGGCAGGCAGGCGAATTTCATCTGCTCGACGCAGACCAACCTCGGCCAGTCGCTCGAGGTGCTCGGCACCAAGGGGCGGATGCAGTTGCTGGTGCCCTTTACGCCCAATCCGGGCTCGGCCACTGCCATCCTCGTCGACCGGGACTATGACGTGAGCGGCAACCTGGCGCGGCGCGAGATCATCCCGCCCTGCGACCAGTACACCGAGCAGGCCAACGCGTTCTGCCGCGCCATCCTCGACGACAAGCCGCTGGAATGGGGCGTCGAGGACGCGATCAAGACCATGCGGGTCATCGACGCGGTGTTCGAGAGCGAGAAGACCGGCGCCTGGGCGACGGTCTGATCCGGGCCTGAAGCGAACGGATGGCTGGCGCCGCGAGGTGCCCGCCACCCTTGCGCGATGCTGCAGGACATGGGAGGTGCGGCGGCCTTGCCGCAGTGCCGTTCCGGAGTCGCCATGTCGCCGCGCGATCTGATCCTTGCCCTGTTCGTCGTCACCGTGTGGGGGCTGAGCTTCATCGCCATCCGCTGGGGCGTCGACGAGGTGGCGCCGCTGCTGATGACGGCGCTGCGCTACACCCTCGCCGCCCTGCCCGCCGTGTTCTTCGTGCGCCGCCCCAACGTGCCGTGGCGCGTGCTGATCGGCTACGGGCTGGCGATCGGCGTCGGGCAGTTCGGCCTGCTGTTTGTGGCGGTGAAGCTCGGCATGCCGCCGGGGCTCGGTTCGCTGGTGGTGCAATTGCAGGTGTTCTTCACCGTCGGGCTCGCCGTAGTGTTTCTCGGCGAGCGCCCGAAGCCGGTGCAGTGGCTGGGCGCAATGGTGGCGTTCGCCGGGATCGGGGTGATCGCGCTGGAGCGGCTCGAAGGCGCGGCGTTCATTCCGCTGCTGATGACCGTTGGGGCGGCCTTCTTCTGGAGCATCGGCAATACGGTGACCAAGCAGGCGGGCAAGATCGACATGCTCGGCTTCGTCGTCTGGTCCTCGCTGGTGCCGCCGCTGCCGCTGCTCGTCCTGTCGCTGCTCATCGAGGGACCGGGCGCCATTCCGGCAGCGGCCGCGAACCTGACCTGGGTCGGCGGCGGCTCGCTGCTGTTCATGGCCTGGTGCGCGACGCTGTTCGGCTATGGCACCTGGAGCATGCTGCTGGGACGTTACCCCGCGGGGTTGGTCGCCCCGTTCGCGCTGCTGGTGCCGATATCCGGTATCGGCGCGGCGGCGCTGCTGCTCGGCGAGACGATCTCCGGGCTCGAGATCGCCGGCAGCGTGCTGGTGTTCGCCGGGCTGCTGCTCAACGTCTTCGGGCCGAAGCTGCTGGCCGGCAAACGCCTCAGCTCTTCCTGACCAGCGCCAGCCAGACCCCGCCGATCATCAGGATGACGCCCGAGACGCGGCTCATCATCCGCACGCGCGCCACGGTCAGCACCTCGCGGGCGCGGCCGGCGAGCACGGCGTAGATCGAGTCGGTGGCGGTCGCGATGGCCATGACGATCAGCCCCAGCGTCATGATCTGCGGAAAGGCCGGGCGGCTCATATCGACGAACTGCGGCAGGAAGGCGCCGAGGAACAGCAGCGTCTTGGGGTTCGACCAGTTGATGAGCATGCCCTGCCAGATATAGCGCACCAGCGGCAGCCGATCGCCCGACTTGCCCATTTCGAGCTTGCCCGACGCGGTGAACATCTTCCAGCCGATCCAGATCAGGTAAGCGGCGCCCACCAGCTTGATGATCGTGAAGGCTTCCGACACCACCGACATCACCGCCTCGAGGCCGAGCGCGACGATGAACACCATCGACAGCATCGCGATCTCGGTGCCGACGATGGTCAGCAGCCCGGCCCTGGTCCCGCGCGCCAGCGAATTGGCCACCACCACCGTGACCGCCGGGCCGGGGACGATGGAAAACAGCACGCAGGCGCCGAGATACGGCAAGAGGATCACGGGATCGATCATGGTGGCTCTCCGGAGACAGGGTATTCGCATTCTATCCGTCATTCCGGCGGAAAATAAAAGAGAGCGCCGTCATTTTGACGGCGCTCTCTCAAAATATCCGAGCAAGCCGGGCCTATTCTTCGGCCTGCCCACCTTCGTCGCCCACAGGCTCATCGTTCTCGGGCTCGCTGAGGCGCTCGACGGCCACGACCTTTTCGCCATCGGCGGTCCGGAAGACGCGAACACCCTTGCTCGACCGGCTGGTGTAGCGGATGCCGTTGACCGGCACCCGGATCAGTTGGGCGCCATCGGAGATCAGCATGATCTGGTCGGCGTCCTCGACCGGGAAGGCGGCGACCAGCTTGCCGATCTCGGCGGTCTTTGACTGGTCGGTCGCCTTGATGCCCTTGCCGCCACGGTTCGAGATGCGGAACTCGAAGCTCGACGAACGCTTGCCGAAGCCCAGCTCGGTAATGGTGAGCACGAACTGCTCGGCTGCTCCCATCTCGATGTAGCGCGCCTCGGAGATCGACGCGGCTTCACCGGCGCCCTCCTCGACTTCCTCGGAGGTATCGACTTCGGTCTCGGCTTCCACCTCGTCACCTGTCGCGGCGCGACGAATGGCGCCCGACTGCTTGAGATAGGCCTCGCGTTCGGCCGGCGTGGCATCGACATGGCGCAGGATCGACATCGAGATGACGCTGTCGCCGGAGCTGAGCGAAATGCCACGCACGCCGGTGGAGGTACCGGTCGAGCCGTTGCCGCCGAAGACGCGGATGTCGGAGGTCTGGAAACGCACGGCCTGGCCCAGCGACGTGGTCAGCAGCACGTCGTCGGTTTCGTGGCTGAGCTCGACGCCGATGATCGACTGGCCGGGCTCGTCGAATTCCATGACGCGCTTGCCCAGCGTCGTGCGCGGCACGCAGTCGCTGAGCTTGTTGCGCCGGATGCCGCCGGTATTGGTGGCGAACATCACGTCGTGATTCAGCCACTCGGCCTCGTCCTCGGGCAACGGCACGATCGAGGTGATGCGCTCGCCCGGATCGAGCGGCAGCATGTTGACCATGGCGCGGCCCCTGCCCTGCGGCTCGGCGATCGGCAGGCGCCAGACCTTCATCTTGTAGACCTGGCCAAGCGAGGAGAAGAACAGCACCGGCGCGTGGGTCGAGGCGACGAACAGGCGGGAGACGAAATCGGCGTCGCGGGTCGACATGCCCGAGCGGCCCTTGCCGCCGCGGCGCTGCGAGCGGTAGGCCGAAAGCGGCACGCGCTTGATGTAGCCCTCGTGCGTAACGGTGACGACCATCTCCTCGCGGGCGATCAGGTCCTCGTCCTCGAAGTCGCCGGCCGCCTCGTCGATGGCGGTCTTGCGCGGGGTGTTGAACTGATCCTTCACCTCGGTCAGCTCGTTGCGGATGATGGTCATCACCCGTTCGCGCGACCGCAGGATGTCGAGGAAGTCGGCGATATCGACGCCGAGCCCGTTGAGCTCCTCGCCGATCTCGTCGCGGCCGAGCGCGGTGAGGCGGCTGAGCGTCAGGGCGAGAATGGCGCGCGCCTGCTCTTCGGAGAGCCGGAAGGTGCCGGCATCGTTGATGGTGTGGCGCGGGTCGTCGATCAGCGCGATCAGCGGCGCCACGTCATGCGCCGGCCAGTCGCGATCCATCAGCCGCTCGCGCGCCGCGCCGGCGTCGGGCGAGCTGCGGATCAGGGCGATGACTTCGTCGATATTGGCGACCGCGACGGCGAGGCCGACGAGCACGTGGGCGCGGTCGCGGGCCTTGTTCAGCAGGAACCGGGCCCGGCGGGTGACCACTTCCTCGCGGAACTCGAGGAAGGCGACCAGGATGCTGCGCAAGTTCATCAGCTCGGGCTTGCCGCCGTTGAGCGCGACGAAATTGCAGCCGAACGAATCCTGCAGCTGGGTAAAGCGGTAGAGCTGGTTCAGCACTACGTCGGGCACGGCATCGCGCTTGAGCTCGATGACGACGCGCATACCGTTGCGATCGGATTCGTCGCGGACGTCGGAGATGCCCTCGATGCGCTTGTCACGCACCAGCTCGGCGATCTTCTCGATCATCACCGACTTGTTCACCTGGTAGGGGATCTCGGTGACGATCACCGCCTCGCGGCCGCCGCGCATGTCTTCGACATGCGACTTGCCGCGCACCAGGATGCCGCCGCGCCCGGTCTCGTAGGCCTGGCGAATGCCGGAGCGGCCGAGGATGATGCCAGCGGTCGGGAAATCGGGGCCGGGCAGCACCGTCATCAGCTCTTCGGTGGTGACCGCGGGGTTGTCCATCATCATCAGGACGGCGTCGATCACCTCGCCCAGATTATGGGTCGGGATGTTGGTCGCCATGCCGACGGCGATGCCAGAGCCGCCATTGACGAGGAGGTTCGGGAAGCGCGCCGGGAGCACCATCGGCTCCCGCTCGGACGCGTCGTAGTTGTCCTTGTAGTTGACGGTGTCCTTGTCGAGGTCGTCGAGCATGTAGCCCGTGACCTTCTCCATGCGCACTTCGGTGTAGCGCATGGCCGCCGGCATATCGCCATCGACCGAGCCGAAATTGCCCTGCCCGTCGATCAGCGTCACGCGCAGCGAAAACTCCTGCGCCATGCGGACCAAGGAGAAGTACACGGCGTCGTTCGAGTGCGGATGGTACTTACCGATCACGTCGCCGACCACACGGGCCGACTTGCGATACGGACGGTTCCACTCGTAGCCCTGCTCGTACATCGAATACAGGATACGCCGATGCACCGGCTTCAGCCCGTCGCGCACGTCGGGGAGCGCGCGCGACACGATCACGCTCATGGCGTAATCGAGGTACGACTGGCGCATCTCGTCGGAAATCGAACGGGGAACGATATCGGAAGGCGGCGCTGCGCCGTTCTGGTCTTCGGGCTTGTCTGTCACGGGGCCGTTTTACAACTGTGAACGCTGGGTGTGGGTCTATGCGATTCCGCAAGAAAAGACCAATGATGACCGGCCTTTCAGGCGGGTGCCCAGCCGGTCTTCCACGACTATTGATATAGGTCGAAATCACGCCCAATTCGAGGCCGCAATGCCCAACTGTTGCAAATTGGGCGCGAAAATGGCCTTGGACGCGACTTCCGGGCCGACCGAGCGGCTGGACGAGCCGGTCATCTGGCCTTATTGAACGCGCCGCGAAGGGTGGAGCGCGACTGTTCCGGGGAGTTGATTCTATTGTCGAGCAAATCTGTGTGGTCCCGCATCTGGAACTGGGCCTTCGGCCATGATCGTTCCATCGGCTTCGGCCTCGAATACCTGGGCCACGCGACCCTCAAGTATCCCCGCCTGCTGACTGCCTTCGTCCTGCTGACGACGATCTTCTGCCTGGTGCAGCTGCCGCGCATCAGCGTCGATGGCGACATGCTGCGCGTGTTCGCGCATTCCGGGCAGGAATATGACGACTACGAAGACCTGTCGCAGACCTTCGGCACGTTCGAAAACGACATCAACATCCTCGTCACCACCAAGAACCTGACCGACCCCGCCGTGTTGAGCGCGATCCGCGACATGTCGCTGGACCTCGGCACGTCGGAATACGTCAGCGGCACCATGTCCGCCTTCACCCTGCGCAAGCCGCAGCCCGATGGCACGACGATCGCGGCGATCCCCGAAGACCTGACCGATCCAGAGCAGGTCAAGGCGGCGCTCACCGAGCTGCAGCAGTCCGACCCGACGATGCGCAACCTGCTGAGCCCCGACCTGCAGAGCGCCGTCATCATCGTCTTCCCCAACCAGGAGGCGGTGAAGGCGAATGGCACCAAGGCGATGATCGCCGAGTTGCGCGGCCTCGTGAATGACCCGGCCTACCAGGTCTCGGACATGCACGCCGAGCTGACCGGCCCGCCGATCTGGACCTCCGAGATGCTCGGCGCCGCCGTCGATGACCAGGTGAAGTTCACCGTCTGGGGCTTTGGCCTCGGCGCGCTGATCGCGCTGTTCTCGCTGCGCTCGCTGATGGGCGCGGTGCTGGTGGCGGCAACGCCGTTCATCGCCGTGCTGTGGGTGATGGGACTCGTGCTCTTCGCCTTCGGCTCGTTCTCATTCCTCACCATTTTGGTCACCACCATCGTGCTGGTGATCGCCTTCGCGGAGAGTTTGTTCTTCATTTTCAACTGGCTCGCCTACTGGCGTGAAGGCATGGACCCCTACAAGGCGGTCAATGAGACAGTGCGCGTTGTCGGGCCGGCCAGCGCGCTGACCATGCTGACCACGCTGGTGTCGTTTGCCTCGCTGTCCTTCACCGCCGGCCAGGGCATCCAGGAATTCTCGATGGCGGGCACCATCGCGTCGCTCACCAACTTCGTCTGCCTGATGACCTTCCTGCCGCTGATCCTGAAGCTGGCCGTGCGCTGCGGCTTCAAGCTGCCCAAGCCGAGCTTCGCCATCACCGCGCCGATTCCAATTGCCTGGTTCGTGGCCAGGCGCTTCGGCCGGCCGCTGACCATGCTGGCCATCGTCGTCACCGGGCTGCTGCTGATCCCCTACACGTTGATCCAGCCGCATTTCTCGTTCGAGGACATCATGTCCAAGGGCTCGGCGGCCCTGGTCGCGGCCGAAACCATCGACAAGGGTGTCGGTGGGGTGGCGCCGCTCTACATCAGCATCCCGCTCGACCAGCCCGACCCCAATGTCAGCGATGTGGATTTCGACAAGATCCGCAAGGTGCAGGACCTCGTCGAAAAGCGCCTGGGCAACGACAAGGCCATCTCGGCCGCCGCCTTCACCCAGTATGAGGCGGCCGGCTTCAACCGCGAGCAGGTGCTCGATGCGGTCGGCGACCTGCGCTCGCGTTTCCTCAACGCCGATGGCTCGCGGGCGTTGATCACCGGCTTCATGCCGCTGATCATCGGCTCCGAAGAACTGAAGGCGCTGAAGGAAGGCATCGAGGCGGATATCCGCGCGGCCGGCATCGAGGGTGCCGAAGTCGGCGGCTTCCGCGTGATGACCACCTACGCCACCGACAATATCGTGCGCGGCCTGCAGATCGACCTCACCGCCTCCGTGCTGGTCAACCTGTTCCTGATCGGCTTTGCCTTCCGTTCACTACGCATCGCGGTGGCTACAGCCATACCGAACCTGTTCCCGGTGCTCGGCACCGAGGGTTGGCTCTACTTCACCGGCCAAGGGTTGCAGCTCACCACCGTCCTGTCGCTGACCATCGCGTTCGGTATTGCCGTCGATGACACCACGCACTTCCTGTCGCACTATCTCCACGCGCGGCGCGAGGAGGGCTTCAACCACATCGATGCGATCAAGCACACCATGGACCGCATCGGCGGTGCGATCGTGGCGGCTACGCTGATCCTGATTTCGGGCGTCGCGATCGTCATGACATCGGCACTGCCGCAGGTGGCGCTGTTCGGCACGCTGTTTGTTGTCACGCTGGCACTTGCTTTGATCGGCGACGTGTTCATTCTCCCAGCATTGCTGGTCGCCGGAGGGCGATTCTTTCATCCGCTGGGAGGCGTAAAGAAATGAGCTTTGCCGGGCCCCTGTCGCGCGTCGTCGCGCTCGCCGGTCTGACTGTCGTAACCCTGCTGGGCGCTGCGCCGGCTTTCGCTGCCAAAGCGGATGTGGAACTGCTCCAGTCGTATGTCGGTGCCTGGAAGGGCAGCAGCGAGCTTGCGGGCAAGTTCAGGGGCAAGGACGGCGGCAAGGTCGCCTGCCAGCTTTCGCTAAGTCAGGGCAATGGCGACAAGGTCAACTATTCCGGCAAATGCGCGCTGGCCGGCACCACGATGAGCGTCAAGGGGACGATCGTGTTCAACGACGCGGGCAAGCGCTACGAAGCCGCTATGACCTCCAACGTCTCGTTCTCCGGCCTCGCCATCGGCAAGCGCCAGGGTAGCGCCATCCTGTTCAGCTTCAAGGAGAAGAACAAGGATGAGGAAGGCATGGGCATGGCCGTCAATGCCTCGATCACGCTCAACCCCGACAAGATCGCCGTCAATTTCGACGTGGCGTTCGACAATGGCGAGAAGCTCTCGGCCTCGGTGCCGTTCACCAAGTAGCCGGCCACGGCCGCTGCGACAGGTTCCAGGGCGGCTTCGGCCGCCCTTTTTTGTCGCAATTGTAGGCAATCGGAAAGATGCCGATCGTTGTCTTCTGCCCGCGTTAACGCGCTGCTGGCACTTTTATGGGCAATCGCATCAGCCTCGGAGCGAGCGTGCCCGACACCACAAGGAAATCGCTGAGCCACCGCGCCGCGCTCTATGTGGCGGCCATTTGCGTGGCGATCCTGGGCCTCGAGGGCTGGCGCGAGTGGAACTCCTATGAGGCCGCGATCCAGCGCGCCGTCTCGTCCAGCCTCAACCTTGCCCATTCGCTGCGCCAGCACGCCGACGACACCTTCGAGCTCGCCGAGAACACGGTGGGCGCCATCCTCTATGAGGCCGAAAGCGCCGGGCTCAGCGACGACGGTGTTGTCGCGATCGAGGCCCGGATGCGCCAGAGCGTCGGCGACAGTTCGCGTCTGCTGCGCATCGATATCTATGATCCCGACGGCAAGTGGCTCGCGACCACCGAGCAGAACCTGCCGCCCGGGCCGCGCCAGACCGGCTACAGCTACTTCCAGAACCACCGGGAATCGATCAGCCAGGCGCCGTTCATCGGCCGGCCGATCCAGACTCCCAACGGCGACTGGGTCCTGACCGTCAGCCAGCGCCTCAACCGGCCGGACGGCAGCTTCGGCGGCATCGTCGTCGCCACCCTCGATTGCCAGTACTTCTCCCGCTTCTACTCCAGCTTCGATGTCGGCGAGCACGGCTCGATCTCGCTCGCGACCTCGAGCGGCATCATGCTTGCCCGGTCGCCCTATGACGCGCGCCAGATCGGCCGCGACCTGAGCAAGGGCCGCCTGTTCGCGCAGGAACTCGCGACCAGGCGCGCCGGCGGCTACCAGTCCATATCGCCGGTGGATGGCGTCACCCGCATCAGCGCCTTCGATTCGAGCTATCGCTACCCGCTCGTCGCGGTTGTCGCCGTCTCGCGTGACGAGATGCTCGCCTCCTGGCTGAGTGGCGCGCTGCAGCGCTTCGCCATCGCCGCGGCGTTGACGGTGGGGCTGGCCCTGCTCGGTATGCGGCTCGCCGAACAGATCAGCCGGCGGCAGCGCAGCGAGACGATCCTCTCGCACAAGGAGGCCGAGTTTCGCCTCTTGGCCGAGAGCGCCAGCGACCTCGTCGAGCGCTTCGCCGCCGATGGCCGCCGGCTCTATGTCTCGCCCGCCATGGAACGGCTGCTGGGCCGCAAGCCGCACGACCTGATCGGCACCATCGCTTTCGACACCGTTCATGACGACGACCGGCCCGCCGTGTTCGCCGCCGCCGACCGCCTGCGCCGCCAGGAGACGTCCGAGGAAACCATTGTCTTTCGCGCCCACCATAGCGATGGCCGAGAAATGTGGCTGGAGACGGCCCTGCGCGTCGCCGCACCCACCGACCTGCACGAGCAGGGTGGCGTCGTCGCCGTCACCCGCGACGTCACCGAGCGCAAGCTGCTCGAGTTGAAGCTCGCCAGCCTTGCCACCATCGATGGCCTGACAGGCCTTGCCAACCGCCGCGCCTTCGACGACGCTCTGCTGCGTGAAGTGACCCGCAGCCGCCGCAGCGGCTCGCCGCTCTCGCTGCTGATGATGGACTGCGACCGCTTCAAGCGGTTCAACGACGACTACGGCCACCTCGCCGGAGATGCCTGCCTGAAGGCCATCGCCGCCGTGATCATGGACCGCGCCCGCCGTCCGCCCGACGTGGCGGCCCGCTATGGCGGCGAGGAGATGGTGCTGCTGCTGCCCGATACGGAACTCGGCGCGGCACGCAGCATCGGTATCGAAATCTGCCGGCAGGTTGAGGGGCTCGGGATCGCACACACCCGCAACCTGCCCTGGAAGCTCGCCACCATCAGCGTCGGCGTTGCCACGCTCGACCCGCGCGAGGGCGACACCCGCGACGGTGCCTGGCTGATCGCGACCGCCGACCTGGCGCTCTACGACGCCAAGGCGCAGGGCCGCAACCAGTGCGTCGCGCCGCTGCTGGCCGACACGACGCGCCTGGTGGGCTGAATACGCAAACGGGCCGCCCCGAAGGCGACCCGCTTGAAATCGGTTACGCGTGAACCCCGGCTCAGAACGGGATGTCGTCGTCCGCGCCGCCCTCGAAGGCCGGGGCCGCGCTCGGACGGCGTTCCGGACGGCCACCGCCAGCGTTGCCACCGCCACCGCCAAAGCCGCTGTCACGCTGGCCGCCGCCGCCATAGTTGCCGCTGCGTTCCGCCGGGCCCGAGAAGCCGCCGGCGCTGTCACCACCACCCTCGCTGCGCCCATCGAGCATGGTGAGCGTGGAGTTGAAGCCCTGCAGCACGATCTCGGTGGAATACTTGTCCTGGCCCGAGTTGTCCTGCCACTTGCGGGTCTGGATCGAGCCCTCGATATACACCTTGGCGCCCTTCTTCAGGTACTGCTCGGCCACCCGAACCAGGCCTTCCGAGAAGATCACCACGCGGTGCCACTCGGTGCGCTCCTTGCGCTCGCCGGTGTTCTTGTCGCGCCACTGGTCGGAGGTGGCGACAGAGAGATTCACCACCTTGCCGCCCGACGGCAGGTTGCGCACCTCCGGATCGGCGCCCAGATTGCCTACGAGGATGACCTTGTTCACGCTGCC
>Ga0123337_10006882_pt1 | contig 10738 bp, 8 predicted proteins | sample frozenSSSSmetaG_FD_89792 | JGI IMG/M metagenome (GOLD analysis project Ga0123337, IMG submission 89792) | Glacier valley bacterial and archeal communities from Borup Fiord, Nunavut, Canada, to study Microbial Dark Matter (Phase II) -... | ecosystem: Environmental > Aquatic > Freshwater > Ice >...
ACCTGAGCGGGGCGCCCAACATGGAGGTCATCGCGTCGATCGTCGAGATCAAGCCGGGCGACAGCAGCAACCTGCATGTGCACCACGGCATCGAGGCGTTTCACGTGCTGCAAGGCTCGATGGTGCAAGCGCCTGGCGCCGAGCCGTCGATGCTGCCCACGGGCCTGACATCGTTGAACCTTCGCGACGTGAAGCACGGCGGGTTCAAGGTGGTCGGTGACACGCCCTTGAAGCTGCTCACGGTGCACATCGTCGACAAGGGCGCGCCGCTCTACGACTACGTGAAGTAGCGCCACGAGCGGTGGGCGCTCGCAGCCTCGCCGCCGCTCAGCTCAGCAGCACCGCCGCCATCGTAATTGCGCCGGGCACGGCCTGCACGAAGATGATCTTGCGGCTGGCGGTGGCTGAGCCGTAGACGCCGGCCACGATCACGCAGCCGAGGAAGAACAGCGCCACGGGCCGGCCCATCGGGCTTTGGTTGCCGCCGAGCAGCAGCCCCCAGAACAGGCCCGCCGCCAGGAAGCCGTTGTAGAGGCCCTGGTTCGCGGCCAGTACCTTCGCCTGCGCTGCGAACTCGAGTGTCAGGCCGAAGGACTTGCGGCCGCGAGGCGACTCCCACAGGAACATCTCGAGCACGAGGATGTAGACGTGGAGCAACCCGATCAACCCCACCAGGACGTTTGCGATCATCACAAGTTGCCTCGTCGTTGTTTGGGGCTGAAAGCATAGGCGCAATCGGGCGGGGCACGACGCCTGCCGCGCTATCCTGCGCCGCATGCCGCCCACCACGCCGCTCACCCCCGACACGCCGCTGCGCTACCTGGCCGGTTACCCCGAAGAGACGCTCGCGCAGGTCCGCGAACTCATCGGCACGGGCCGCCTTGCCGAGCGGTTGCAGCGGCGCTACGCCGACACCAACCCGGTGCGCACCGACGCCGCGCTGTACGACTACACGACCGAGCTGAAAGCGCGCTACATGCGCAACGCGCCGCCGCTGTCGAAGGTGGTGTACGACAACCAGCTGCACGTGATCCGCAATGCATTGGGCACCCACAGCACGGTGTCGCGGGTGCAGGGCAACAAGCTCAAGAGCAAACGCGAGATCCGCGTGGCCGGCGTGTTCCGCGATGCGCCGCCCGAGTTCCTGAAGATGATCGTGGTGCATGAGCTGGCCCACATGAAAGAGCGCGACCACGACAAGGCGTTCTACGCACTGTGCGTGCACATGGAGCGTGACTATCACCAACTGGAGTTCGACCTGCGGCTTTACTTGACGCAGATGGAGTTGGGTATTTTGTGATCGGGTTGTGGAGCGACTCGTCCTACCAGTCCTCCTTCACCGCCAACGCCATCTCCCGCCCCACCGCGCGCCGCGCTGCGAGCCACGCGGTCAGCGTGCCGGCCAGCACCACCGCAGCGCACAGCACGCCCAGGCGGGCCCAGGGCAGCAGCAGGTCCATGGTCCAGTGGAAGCTCTGGGGGTTCACCACCTTCACCAGCACCACGCTGACAGCCAGGCCGAGCAGCAGGCCCAGCAGCGCGCCGGCGGCCGTCCAGACGGCGCCTTCCACGGCCACGACCAGCAGCACCTGTTTGCGCGTGAGGCCCAGGTGGGCGAGCAGCCCGAACTCCTTGCGGCGCGCCAGCACTTGGGCCGAGAAGCTGGCCGCAATACCGAACAGGCCGATCGCGATGGCGACCGCCTGCAGCCAGTAGGTCACGGCGAAGCTGCGGTCGAAGATGCGCAGCGACAAGGTGCGGATCTCGCCGGTCGAGGCGAACTCGAGCAACGCGCCGTCGAGCCCTTCGCGGGTGGCGATTGCGCGCAGGCGCTGCTGCACGTCACTCGCGTTGGCGCCGGGTTGCAGCCACAGCGCGATGTCGTTCACGCGCTCGTCACCGCTCAAGCGCCGGTAGTCGCCTTGATCGAGCGTGACGGCGCCGAACTGGCGTGCGTAGTCGCGCCACACCCCACGCACGAACACCGCGCTCCGCGTGCCGTTCGGCAAGGGCAGCACGAGCTGCGTGCCCGGCGCCGCCCCGTACAGGCTGACCATGGCTTCGCTCACGTACGCGGCGGTGGCCCCTGCCGGCAGGGGCAGCAACTCGCCCACAAGCGGCAGTGACCGGGCCGGGTCGCCGAGCGGCCGGGCAATCAGTGCCACGTTGGGGCGCGCGGCGTCGAGCTGCACCTGCAGCACGCGCTGCGACTCCACGCGCAGCACGCCAGGCACACCCGATGCGCGTTGCAACAAGCCGGTGGGCAACGTGACCACGTCGCCGGCCCCGCTGCCGGCTGCAGCGCGGCCGTACAGGTCGGCGGGCAACACCGTGTCGAGCCACTGCGTCACGGCCTCGCGGAAGCTCGCCACCATGACGGTGAGCGCCACCGCGAGGCTCAGGCTCGCCACCACACCGGCCACCGCGATCGTGGCCGTGCTGCGCTGGTGGCGGGCGCGCTCGACGGCCAGCAGCGCCAGGGCGTTGTGCGGTGGGGCGATGCCCCCCAGCAGCCATGCCACCGCGCCGGGCACGCAAGCGATGCCGCCGAGCAGCAGGCAGGCCACGCCCAGGTAGGCCGCCAGCGGAATCTCGAACACTGGTGGCAGCAGCGCCAGAGCCACACCGAGCACGATGAGCACCGGCCCGAACCACGCGGCGGCAGGGTGGGTGTCGGCCGCGCCAAACCCCTTCAAGGCCTGCGCCGGCGCCATGCGCTGCGCGGCGCGTGCGGGCAACCAGCCGCCGATCACGGCCGCCGCCACGCCGAGCGCGCCGTAGACCCCGGCGGCGGCCACGCTGAACTGCAACTGCGGCGCCACGCCCGGAAAGTAGCCACCGCCCAGGTCGCCCGACAGCAGCCGCAGGGCCAGTGCTGCGAGCGCCGTGCCGAGCGCGATACCCAGCACGCTGCCGGCCGCGCCGAGCAGCGCCGACTCGGCCAGCACCAGCGTCAGCCGTTCGCGGCCCGACAGGCCCAATACGCCCAGCAGCGCCAGTTGCGGCGCGCGCTGCGCGACCGACAGCGACAGGATCGAAAACACCAGGAACGCGCCCGTGAAGAGCGCCACGAGCGCCAGCACCGTCAGGTTCACACGGTAGGCGCGCGACACGTTCGACACGCGCTGCGCGGCTTCGTCGGGCGCGGCGGCGCGCACGCCGGGCGGCAACGCGAGTTCGCGCAGCACCTGCGCCCGGTCGGCGCCGGGGCGCAGGCGCACGTCGATGCGGCTGATGCGGCCGAGCCAGCCGAAGGTGGTTTGCGCGCCGGCAATGTCCATCACCGCGAGCGGCGAGCCGCCCACGCCCACACCGCCTTGCACCGCGAGCGTGGTGGCGCCGTTCGGTGTTTGCAGGCGCACGCGTGGCGAGGTCGCAGTGGCCTGCGTGGCCGGCGCGGTTGACGTGCCGGGCTTCGTCGCGGCCACCAGGCGCTGCTGCGCCTGCGCGTTGAGGAAGATCGCACCCGGGTCGAGCAGCGCCATGCGGTCGCTGCCCGCATCCGGGCGCGGCATCAGCGCCGGGGCCAGCGGCGCGGCCACCAGCGCGTCCAGGCCGACCACCTTCAGCGGCACACGCTCGCCTTGCCCGTCGAAGGCCAGCGTGTCGATCTCGATCACCGGGCTCGCAATAGCGACCGCCGGGTGCTGCGCCACACGGCCATAGAGCGCCTCGTCGAAGCCGGCACGCTGGCCGCGCAACTCGAAGTCGGGCTCGCCGTTCACCGACCGCACAGCCGAGCTGAATTCGCTCAGCGCCGACTGGTTGATCAGCTGCACCGAGAACGCCAGCGCCACGCCCAACATCACCGCGATCAGCGCGGCGGCGTTGCGCCACGGGTGGTGGCGCAGCTCGGGCCACGAGAGTTGCACGAGCCAGCGGATCATGTGGCGCTCGGGTGCGGCTCAGCTGCGGCGTGGTGGTGGCTCACGCCGCGCGCATGCCGGTGGCGGTGAGCGTCAGGACGCGGTCGGCCCGCGCGGCGGCGGCGCGCGAATGCGTGACCAGCACGCACGCCGCGCCTTCGCTGCGGACCTGCGCGAACAGCAGGCTCATCACGCGCTCGGCGGTGGCGGGGTCGAGGTTGCCGGTGGGTTCGTCGGCCAGGATCAATTGGGGTTTGTGCACCAGGGCCCGCGCAATCGCCACGCGCTGCAGCTGCCCGCCCGACAAGGTGGCCGGCAGCCGCGCACCCAAGCCGTTCAAGCCCACGGCGTCGAGCAGCGACTGCACGCGCTGCGGGTCGGCGCGCTGCTGCAGCAGCAGTGGCAAGCCCACGTTGTGCGCCACGTCGAGGTGCGGCAGCACATGGAAGGCCTGGAACACGAAGCCCAGGTGCAGGCGGCGGAACACGGCCTGCTGCGGCTCGGGCAAGGTGGTGATGCAGGTGCCGTTGATACGCACGTCGCCCGCGTCGACCGTGTCGAGCCCGGCGATGCAGTTCAGCAGCGTCGACTTGCCCACGCCCGACTCGCCGAGCACGGCAACGAATTCACCCGCCGCCACGTCGAGGTCGACATCGGCGAACACGGGTGTGCTGCCATAGCGCTTGGTGAGGGCGGTGACTTGCAACAAGGGCATGGCGTGCATCGGTTCGGATCAGTTATTTCAGGTGCCCGGCAGCTGCGCGATCAACGCGTGCGCCAAAGCGACGGTGCGCGCCAATGCATCGGGTGCGTCGCAGGCCACGCTGTGGCGCTGCGGCATGCTGCGCAGCCAGGTGAGCTGGCGCTTGGCGAGCTGGCGGGTGGCGGCGGTGCCCGTGTCTTCAAGCTGCGCAAGCGTGCCGTTGTCGATGGCCTGCCACGCCTGCCGGTAACCGACGCAGCGCATCGACGGCAGGTTGGCATGCAGGTCACCGCGCTCGCGCAGGGCGTGTACCTCGGCGATGAAACCGGCCGCCAGCATTCCCTTGAAGCGCTCGCCGATGCGCGTGTGCAGCCACGCGCGGTCAACAGGCTCGAGGGCGATCAGCGGCGCGCTGGCGCGGGCCTCGCCCGCGCGGTGAAACGACGCCAAAGGCCGGCCGCTGATGCGGAACACCTCGAGCGCACGCTGCACGCGCTGTGCGTCGGCGGGGGCAAGTCGTTGGGCGGTGATGGGGTCGATGCGCGCAAGCTCCGCATGCATGGCAGGCCAACCTTCGCGCCCTGCTTGCGCGTCGATCTCGGCGCGCACGGCGGGGTTGGCAGCGGGCATGGCGTCGAGCCCGTCGAACAAGGCCTTGAAGTACAGCATCGTGCCGCCCACCAGTACCGGCAGGGCGCCGCGCGCAGTGATTTCATCGATGAGCCTTGTTGCGGCCGCCACGAATTGCGCGGCCGAGTACGCCTCGGTCGGCTCGATGATGTCGATCAGGTGGTGCGGCACTTGCGCGCGCTCTTGCGGCGTGGGCTTGGCGGTGCCGATGTTCATGCCCCGGTACACCAGGGCCGAGTCGACGCTGATGATCTCGACCGGCTTCGCTGGCCTCAATGACGCCAGCGAAGCCGCGATCGCCAGGGCCGCCGCCGTCTTGCCCGATACGGTGGGGCCGGCGATGCACAGGCAGGGCAGCGCCACCGTCACGCGGTGCTGCCTCCCAGCGCGTTGGCAGTACGGCGGGGTGCGGGCTCACCATGGCGTTGGATGACCGTGTTCGCGAGCACGAAAACGCCGATGCTGAACGCCGCCACGCCCAGCGTGAGCGGGTAGACGGTCTGGCCCAGCGTGCGGCCCAGCACCTGCCCGGTGCAGAACGCGGTGAGCATCATCGCGAAGCCCGAGAGCGACGCCGCCGTGCCGGCCTTGTCGGGGAACGGGCCGACCACGGACGACTGCCCGCACGGCTGGTGCACGCCGTGGCCGAACGCGAACAGCCACAGCGGCAGCATCACCGCCCACACGTTGTGAACGCCGAGCAGGCTGAGGCCCGCCACGCCCAAGCCGCCGGCCAGTGACCACCACGAGCCGCGCCGCACGGCACCGCGCAGGCCGTGGCGCAGCAGCAGGCGCCGGCAATACACCGTGCCCGCGATGTAGGCCACCGAGTTGCTCGCCAAGATCACGCCATACGCCAGGCGCGACGTGCCCAACACGTTGATGTAGACGAACGACGAGGCCGCGAGCACCACGAAAATGCCGCCGTAGGTGCAGCACAGCAGCGCCGTCCAGGCACGGAACGCCGGGTGGCGCACCAGCTGGCCCCAGTTGCGCAGCACGCGCGTCGGGTGGGTGGCGAGCGTGTCGCGCACGGGAATGGTTTCCTCGAAGCGCAGCGCGATCAACGCCAGCACGCCGGCGCCGTAGAGCGCCGTCATCAAGAGCGCCACGTGCCAGCCCGACCACTGCACCGCGAGGCCACCGACGATCGGGCTGAGCATCGCCACCGCGCCCAGGCCACCGAGCGCACGCGACATCACGCGCGCGCCTTCGTGCGGCTGGAACAGGTCGCGCACGATGCTGCGCCCGCACGTCACCGCCGAGGCCATGGCCACGCCCTGCAACGCGCGCGCGATTACCAGCGCGTCGATGTTCTGCGCGGCGGTTGCCAGCAGGCTGGCAGCCGTGTAGAGCGCCATGCCGGCCAGCAGCACGGGCCTCCGGCCGAAGCGGTCGGCAAGTGGCCCGCACACCAGTTGCCCGAGCCCGAAACAGATGATGAGTGCCGACAAGGTCAGCTGCACCGATGCGGTGGTCGCCATGAATTCGCGCTGCAGCGTGGGCAGCGCGGGCAGGTACAGGTCGGTGCTGATCGGCTGGATGCTCAAGAGCAGCATGAGCACCACGACGATCACGCCGGGGGTCATCGAAGGGCGGGCAGTGACGGGAGGCGACATGCGCCGAGGTTAGCAGGGCAGGGGGTCGGACAAGGGCTGTGAGGGCGTTGGAATCGCGGCAAGAAGGCCAGGTAAAACATGAAGGCCGCCGTTCGCCAGCTATGCGAACAACTCTTCGTGCAGCAGTTGGACCTGCCGCATATTGAGCTGGGTCGGGTCCTTCGCCATCCTCGACCGGTGCTTCACCGTGACGCCGAAGTGCGCGTCGCCGCGCACGCCGTCAGAAGCTGCCGGCGACGCACTCGTTTCACATCGGTCCGACCGAGATCACAGGTCGCTACTCGAACGCTTCGTCCGCCCGCAGGTACCGCCACTGCCCGGTCGGCAAATCCCCGAGCATCACCTTGCCGATGCGCACCCGCTTCAGGCCCAGCACCTGCAAGCCGACCGCTTCGCACATGCGGCGGATCTGGCGCTTCTTGCCCTGCTTCAGCACGAAGCGCAGCTGGTCGTCGTTGACCCATTCGACGATGGCCGGCTTCAGTGGTTCGCCGTCGAGTTCCAGGCCGTGGCGCAGCAGCACGAGGCTGTTGCCGGGCAGGCGCTGGCCATCGGCCGTGGCCACGCGCACGAGGTACTCCTTCTCGATCTCGGTGTCTTCGCCGATCAACTGCTTGGCCACGCGCCCGTCCTGCGTGAGCACCAGCAGGCCGACTGAATCGATGTCGAGGCGCCCCGCAGGCACTAGGCTCTTCAGGTGCTCGCGCAGGAAGCGCGTGCCCGAGTGGTCTTCGGTCCACAGCCGCTCGGGCGTGACCAGCACGAACGCGGGTTCGTAGCCGTCTTCGGCCTGGCCGGACACGAAGCCGACCGGCTTGTTGACGAGCACCGTCACGCGCTGCGCCTGCTGGAACTTGGCCTTCGCATCGACCGTGACGCGCTGGTTCGGCGTGACGCGCGAGCCCAGCTCGCTGACTACCTGGTCGTCGACACGCACCCAGCCCTTGGCGATCCATTCATCGGCTTCGCGGCGCGACGCAATGCTCAGCTCGCTCATGCGCTTGGACAAGCGCATGCTGCCCGGCGCATGCGGCGCGGGCTGGGCTTCGTAGTCGTCGTCATCGTCGCGGTGGCGCTGGCGGCCGCGTGGTGCGGGCGGTGCGGCGCGCTGAAACGGTGATGTGGGCGGTGTGGGTGACAAGCGCGATGGCGGCGGTGCGCGGCGCGGGTCGACGAAGGTGCCGGGGCCGACCGGGCGGTCGGTGCGCGCGGCGGGATCGGTGCACTGGGTGCGGTCGCCGAAGGCCGTGTTGCGGCCGGTGGGCTGCGGCGGGCGTCCGCGTGCGTCGCGCATTTCGCGCGGGTCAAGTTCATCACGCATGTCACGCGGGTCGCGCACATCACGCGGGCCGCGTGAGTCGAAGGCCGCACCGCGCGCCGGCACCGCCGGGGGCAGGGCGTCGCGGCGCTGGCGCTGTGCGGGCTCCGGTGGGAGCGTGCCACGCCGCAGGCTCTGCGCGGGCTCGGGCCGCGGGCGCTGCTGCGGCTCCGGCCGGGGCGGCTCGTTGCGGCGCAGGAAGGTGGCGGGCGGCCGGTCGCCGAAGCGCTGGCGCAGCTGTTCCTGGTATTGCGCTTGGTATTGCGCCTCCCGCTCGGCGCGCTGCGTTTGCGCCTGCGCCAGCGTGGGCCGGGTCTTCAGCGCCGTGCCGCGCACGGGCGCTCGCGGCGCATCGCGCGTGGCTTCACGCGGATCACGCGGGGCCGCGCGGGTGGCGTCGGGCTTCTTGAGTTTGATTGTGGCCATGGGGAACTCTCGTGTTCAACGCCGATTGGAGCATGGCGCCATGGCCATAACGGCTCAACGCCCGCGCCAGAACAGGCCGTCCAGTTCCTTCAGCGTGATCTGGCGCCACGTGGGCCGGCCGTGGTTGCACTGATCGGCGCGCTCGGTGCGTTCCATGTCGCGCAGCAGGGCGTTCATCTCGTCGAGGTTGAGCTGCCGGTTGGCGCGCACGGCGCCGTGGCAGGCCATGGTCGACAGGATCTGGTCTTGCGCGCGCTGGATCACGCTGCTGGCGTCGAACTGCGTCAGCTCAGTCAGCACGCTGCGCACCAGTTCCACCACATCGCCACCCACCAGCGCCGCTGGCTGCGAGCGCACCGCCAGCATCGTGGCCGACAGGGCCGACACATCGAGCCCCAGGCGCAGCAGGTTCTCGGCCTGCGCTTCGGCAGTGGCCATCTCGTGCGGCGTGGCCGCGAAGGTCGCCGGAATCAGCAGCGGCTGCGCTTCGATGGCGGCCGCGCCCAGGCTCGCCTTGAGCCGCTCGTAGACGATCCGCTCGTGCGCCGCGTGCATGTCCACGATCACCAGGCCGTGGTCGTTCTCGGCCAGCACGAACACGCCGCCGATCTGCGCAATGGCGCGGCCCAGCGGCCACTCGGCGTTGTCGCTGGCGAGCGGCCAGGCCTCGCTGCGAAGGCCTGCGGCTGCTGCGCCGGTGCTCAGCGGCGCGGCGGGCTCGGCCCGGCTGCCATGCCATTCGGCCGGCAGCTCGCGGGCGTAGAGCGTCGCCGCTTGCTGCAGGCCGAGCGAGCCTTGCTGGTAGCCGGCACCGTAGGGTTGCGGCGCACCCATGCGGTAGCCGCTGTTGAAGCCGACACTCGTTGCCGGTGCCACATCGCCGGCACCGGTCGGCTGGCCCGCATCGGCAACGCCAGCCCCACCCGCGCCCAGCCCTGCGCGCGGGATGGCCAGCGCGTCTTCCACCGCGCGCCGCACCGCCTGGTGCACCTCGCGCGAATCGCGGAAGCGCACCTCGATCTTGGTTGGGTGCACGTTCACGTCGACCCGGTCCGGCGCGATCTCGATGAACAGCACGAACGCGGCTTGCCGCCCGCCATGCAGCACGTCTTCATACGCCGAGCGAATGCCGTGCGCGATGAGCTTGTCGCGCACGTGGCGGCCGTTCACATACACGTATTGCTGGTCGCCGCGCGCGCGTGCGGCCTCGGGCGTGCCGGTGCGGCCCGTGATGCGCAGCACGCCCAGGTCCAGCGCCACCGTGCGGCTGTTAGCGATGAATTCAGTGCCCAGCACGTCCGCAATGCGGTGTTCGGCCGTGCTGCGCCGCCACTGCTGTGCCAGCTTGCCGTCGTGCCACACCGCGAAGGCGGTGCCCGGCCGCGCCAGCGCATGGCGGCGCACGGCATCAAGGCAGTGGGCGAATTCGGTGTTCTCGGTCTTCAGGAACTTGCGCCGCGCCGGCGTGCTGAAGAACAGCTCGCGCACCTCCACGCTCGTGCCCACGCTGCGCGCGCTGGGGGCCAGTTCGCCGCTGCGCGCGTCGAGCCGGTGCGCGTGGGGCGCATCGGTGGTCCGGCTGGCCAGCGCTACTTCGGCGATCGACGCGATGGCCGCCAGCGCTTCGCCGCGAAAGCCCATCGTCGCGACACCTTCCAACTCGGGCAGCGACGCAATCTTGCTGGTAGCGTGGCGGCGCAGCGCCAGCACCAGTTCGTGCGCCGGAATGCCCACGCCGTCGTCTTCGACCACGATGCTGCGGATGCCGCCGGCCAGCAGCTTGACCGTGATGTCGGTGGCGCCCGCATCGAGCGCGTTGTCGACCAGTTCGCGCACCACCGACGCCGGCCGCTCGACCACTTCGCCGGCAGCGATCTGGCTTACCAGTTCGTCCGGCAGTTCGCGGATCGGGCGGCGCACGCTGCCCTCGGCTGGCTGCTCGGGCGAAGGGTGCGGGGCGTGCATCACGGCAATCATGGCCGCATTGTAGAAAAGGGCCAGCGCTGCGCCATCAAAGGCTGTTGCAGTGCTCGATATGCACGTGTTTCGATGCGCTTTTCGGAGCCCGCACCGCGCCGCGCAACGGTTAGCCTGCATGCCATTCCGACGCATTCCCAACGCCTTCGCCCGCCGCGCTGCCGCCCCGCCACCCCGCCATGAGCAACGCCAGCAACGC